>Ga0207655_1000034_pt1 | contig 364737 bp, 319 predicted proteins | sample KBSM44metaG_FD_184398 | JGI IMG/M metagenome (GOLD analysis project Ga0207655, IMG submission 184398) | Miscanthus rhizosphere microbial communities from Kellogg Biological Station, Michigan, USA - KBS M4-4 metaG (SPAdes) (version 2) | ecosystem: Host-associated > Plants > Roots > Rhizosphere... | reverse complement strand
TCTCAATGAACTTTCCGTGTTTTGCGGGGTGCAAATGTAATATCCCTTTTCGAATCTCACAAGCTTTTTTAAATCTTTTTTTGAAAATAAATTTTCAGTTTTGATTTGTTTGCCTGTCAGTATTTCAGTGAACGTCTATCGCTGTTGCGGGTGCAAAAGTAGCTCCTTTATTCAGTTAAACAATAGCTTTTCTAAACTATTTTTAATCTTTTTCAAAACTTTTTCTTAACATTCTCATAACAGCAAACTTAGCAATTCTATCTTTTTATAAATTTTAAGATTTTTCCGATGCTAATTACAATTTTCACAATGTACCCTCTTCTAAGAGTTTCGTTTTTATTGACTTTTTATCTTTATTACTGCTTTTAGCATTATTTTACAATAGCCGCATAAATGGTTCTTATTGTTTTTTTCGCCTGTTTTAGATTGTTTTATCAATAAGTAACAAGGCATGAAAACTCTTTTCTACCCTTTTCTAATTTCTTAAAAACATCTGGAAGTTTGTTTTTACCCCATTTGTTGTTTCACGCAAAGACACAGAGACGCTAAGCTTTCTTTTTTAAATGACATTCCTCTCTTCTCCATACGTTATCTTCTTTTGAAAACTCCTGCCCTAGCCCCGATAGCAGTGAAAATCCTTTTGTGCCGGGGTTCGGCACAAAAGATTGGAACGAATAGCGGGAAATAGCTCCATATTAAAATCGAATTCCAAAACGGTTTCTCAAAAACTACCTATATATAATAGTATGATTTTACTCTTATATATAGATACAAAACAAAAAAACCCGCAAACTGAACTTGCGGGCTATATAATGTAGATTTAAAATTACTCAAATCGAATTGCTTTGACGGGCGAAATCTTAGTTATAATATAGGAAGGAATTAGTAATACCAAAAAGCAAACTGTAACCGTTAACACATTTAATAAAATAATGTAAGTCCAATTTAAATAAACCGGTGCCTGATTGACATAGTAGTTTTCAGGATTAAGGGCGATTACGCCAAACTGCTGTTGGATTAACAAAAGTGATATACCTATTAAATTACCCCAAAACAATCCGCGCATGATTAGATAAAAGGCGTTATACAAAAATATTTTTCGAACTGTCCAGTTATTCGCTCCCATTGCTTTTAAAATTCCAATCATTTGCGTGCGTTCTAAAATAAGGACCAACAAAGCTACTACCATATTTATAGTCGCCACTAAAATCATTACAGCTAAAATAACTATTATATTAAAATCGAATAGCTGAAGCCAGTCAAAAATATAACTGTACTTCTCAATTATTGTTTTAGTATCTAAACTTGATGGTGTTTGATCGTAAATTTGATTCCCCACTTGCTTAATACTTCCGAAGTCATTTACAAAAACTTCAAATGCACCAATCTGATCCGGACTCCATTTATTGATTCTTTGAATATGACGAATGTCTCCTATTACATATGTAGCATCAAAATCCTGAAATCCCGAATTAAAGATACCAGCAATTTTGAATCGGCGGATATTTGGTAGTTTTCCTTGTTCTTCTTTTACGAAAAAGGTATTAAAATTATCTCCAACTTTTAGATTCAGTCTGTTTGCAAGAAATCTCGAAATTAAAACTTCTTCATTCAAATCTTTTGAGAAATTAGGCAATTTCCCTTCAACAAGGTATTCTTTTATATTACTCCAATCATAATCTGCTCCGACGCCTTTGAAAATAATTCCTTCAAAAGCACTTTCGGTTCTGATAATTCCAGCTTTGCTTGCGATTGCCTGAATATGTTTTACTTCGGGAACTGATTTGAAATTGGGATAGAAATCTTGTTTTTTGGAAATTGGCACTAAAGTTACTTCCGAATTATTATTATCATAATTGGAAATAATTACCTGCCCATTGAAAGCAGAAACTTTATCACGTATTTTTTGCTGCAGTCCAATTCCGGTAGCAACTGAAACCAGCATCATAATAATACCAATAGCAATCGCCGAAATAGCAATTTTAATAATAGGCGATGAAATACTGCTTTTATAATCTTTTGCAGTAATTAATCTTTTGGCTATGAAATATTCTAAATTCAAATTTTCAGTTGTCTTTTGTTAATCATAATAACATTACTCAATCTTCGGAATCAAAATTACATTTAAAAAAACAAATATGATTTGCTTCTAAAAACAATTACAAAAACTTTAAACCTTATAAAGGAAGTTTCTTTTTCATTTCCTCTACTATATTATAAGCTGCCGGACAAATGGCAACATTTTTAAGCGTGAGATCTGTTATTTGATGGAATTTCTTTCGGTCTGTATGTGGAAATTCGCGACATGCTTTTGGACGAACATCATAAATCATACAGTAGTTTTCATTATCAAGAAAAGTACAAGGAACGCTTTTTAAAACATAATCCTTGTCTTCATCAATTCGAAGATATTGCTCGATAAATTGCTGCGGCTTTTGTCTGAAAGATTTTGAAATTCTTTCTATATCTGCCAAAGTAAACAACGGCCCGGTTGTTTTACAACAATTGGCGCATTGCAAACAATCCGTTTTTTTAAATTCAGCATCATGCAAATCCTGCATAACATAATCCAAATTCTTAGGTTGTTTCTTTTTCAACTTATCAAAATACTTTTTGTTTTCGATATGCTTATCTTTGGCTAACTTATTTAAGTTATTTAAAATTTGTTTCAAGTTTAAAATTTAAAGTTGATCTGCAAAATTAAACAACTTTAAACTTGAAACCTTAAACTTTGAACTAAAATACGATGAAAGATCTATTTGGGAAGGCGATGTTCGACTTTCACACCAATAATTCGCCGGAAAATATAATTACAGAGACTTCAATTTCTGAAGAGGATGAAATGAGCGTCGATTATTTGTTCCGTTCTTATAACGAAATGCCAAAACTGGAGCAAAAAGCATTGCAATTAGCTAACGGAAAAACGTTAGATGTTGGTTGCGGAGCCGGAAGTCATAGTTTGTCATTGCAAAATGATCGTAATTTGGATGTAACTGCGATCGATATTTCTGAAAAAGCAATCGAAACATGTAAACTCCGTGGCGTAAAAAACACAAAAGTTCAAAATATACTTGACTTTGAGGGAGAAAAATTTGATACTATTATCTTATTGATGAACGGAACTGGTATTTTTGGTAAACTAGAAAATTGCAATAAATATTTATCTAAGCTAAAATCTCTTTTAAATACGGGAGGACAGATTTTACTAGACAGTTCAGACATCATCTATATGTTTGATGAAGATGAAGACGGCGGAAAATGGATCCCTTCTAATAATGATTATTATGGGGAACTTGTTTTTAATATTTCTTATAAAGGCGAAAAAGAAGAACCTTTTGATTGGCTTTATTTGGACTATAATACATTGCAAAACGCGGCAATCGCAAACGGACTTAAATGCGAACTTATTTTAGAAGGTGAGCATTATGATTATTTAGCGAAACTTTCTATTTAAAATTAAACATTGAAATCATGGAAGAATTAGATTTAGAAAAATTAAAGTATCCTATAGGGAAATTTCAAGCTCCGCAAGAGTATTCTCCTGAATATATTGCTGATAAAATTGCAGAAATCGAGTCTTTTCCAGAAAAATTAAAAAAAGAAACGATTTATTTGACTGATGAGCAACTAGACACACCATATCGTCCTGGCGGATGGACAGTTCGACAAGTGATTCATCATTGTGCAGAAAGTCATATGAATTGTTATATAAGACTGAAATGGGCTTTGACCGAAAATAATCCTGTGATAAAAGCGTATGATGAAGTATTGTGGTCTGAACTAAATGATAATTTAAATATGCCAATTCAACCCACTTTAACATTATTAGAAGGTTTACATTTTAGACTGGGCTACATAATGAAAAATTTATCGGAATTGGATTTAGAAAAATCATTTATTCATCCGGAAAACAATTCGGAATATCGAATAAAACAAATCATTGGAAGTTATGCCTGGCACGGAAATCATCATTTGGCACATATTACAACTTTAAAAAAACACAAAAACTGGAAATAAACAGAAATTGTTCCTTTTTTATACAGTGTATAATCTTTACCTAAAATAAAAAATCTCTTCAATTGAAGAGATTTTTTTATAGTACTTAAGGAATATTTAAATATTTATGAGTTTGAAGTGAAACTCTCCACTTTGGATTATTCATTACATAATCAACAATCAGCGGCGTCATCTCTTCTTTTTTACTCCATTCCGGCTGAAGGAATAAAATTGCTTTATCATTTACAAGTTCTGCTTGTTCTTCTGCAAAAATAAAATCGTGTTTATTGTAAATTATCACTTTCAACTCATGCGCATTATCATAAACTGTTTGAGTTGGTAATTTATTTTTTTTAGGCGAAAGACAAATCCAATCCCAAGTTCCTGTTAACGGATAAGCTCCAGAGGTTTCTATATGAACTTTTAAATTTTTATCCTTTAATTGTTTCGTTAAGAATGTCATATCCCAAGTTAATGGCTCTCCTCCTGTAATTACAACAGTATCTGCCGCACTTGAAGCATTTTTTACAATTAAATCAACACTTGTTGGCGGATGTAATTCAGCATTCCAACTTTCCTTCACATCGCACCAGTGACAACCTACATCACAACCTCCAATTCGTATAAAGTACGCAGCAGTTCCTGTATGAAAACCTTCTCCCTGAATCGTGTAAAACTCTTCCATCAAAGGTAACATCGCTCCTTTATTAACTTCTAATTGTATTTCTTTTGATAACATTATTTTATTTTAAAGTGCAAAGATAGTCAATTAAATACGGAACAAAAAAAACCGATAGCACTGAACTATCGGTTTTAATATTTAATTAAAAGTCTTTAACTATTTTAAAGCTTTTATAGATTGTGTTGCGTAAGCATTAGTTGGATCTAAAACTAAAGTTTTATTGAAATACTCAACAGCTTTAGCTTTGTCTGTGTTAGCATAACTTGCTGCAATACTATTGTAAGATTCTACGATCTTTTTAACAGTTGCAGGTTTTGCAAGTTCTTCAGCACCTTTTGCAGATGTTCTATTGATATACTCTTGGTAGTTTTTAATGATTAAATCATCTTTCTCTAACAAGTTATTGATTCTTCCTTTGTATAAGTAAGCTTCATCATATGTTGGAGAAGCAACCAAAACTCTGTCGAATGCAGCATCAGCTTTCGCTAAAGCAGCAGCATCAATAGCAGTTTTCTCTTTATTTGCATTTGCGTAATAAAGTGAAATACCATAGTATACATTATCATTTAAATAATTTTTAGATTCTGTATTAGTTGCGCTTAATTCATATAAAGCTGCAGCTTGATTGTATTGTTTTTTTGTAAACAATTCTTTTCCAAAATCTCCAAGATCTTCAACTGCTAAAGGCTCCATAGCAACTGCTTTTTTAATATCAGCTAAACCAGCATCAAAAGCAGCAGCATCAACTACACCATCAGCAGCAGTTCCTTTTTTAATTTTAGCAAATCCTAAATACAAGTAATCTTTTGCAATCACTTTATTTGTTGGAACTTTTACGTAATCTTCTAATGATTTAATAGCGATATCAACGTTTCCGTTTTCATAAGCAGAATATCCTAAATATCTAAAAATTCTAGGATTAACTTTATCCAACTCGATCATTTTGTTAGCCTCAGCTTCAAGAGCTTTATAGTCTTTTACTAAAATCAAGAAATCTGCGTGACGCATTCTTGAATCAATAGAACGATCTGTAAGACTTAAATATTTCTCGTAATTAGAAATCGCTTTTTGATAGTTTACTTGTTGAGTAGAAGGTTTATTTCTAGCCCATTTGTAATATGTCTCCGCTAATTCTCTGTAAACTGGTCCGTAATTTGCGTCTAAAGCGATAACTTCATTAAATGCTTTAATAGCTTCTTCATAAGATTTTGCACCTTTTAAAAGAACCCCTAATTGCATTTTTGCTCTCAAAAGTGTTGGATCTGCAGTGAATGCATCACGGTAAGATTTGTAAGCATCATTTTGATTATTTGCTCCATGATAAGCATCTCCAATAGCCAAAAGTGCAGTAGCATTTTGAGGCTCAATTAACAAAGCTCTTTTCAAAACTGCGATAGCATTTGTATAATCAGGATTTGTAGAATTCATATAAGCTCTACCAATGTAAATAAACTCATTTACATCTTTACGTTTCATATCTTTTGCCGCTAAATCAAAATTCGCTTTTGCTGCAGCAGCGTTTTTAGCATCAAGATCTAACTGACCTAATCCAATATAATTTAAGTTTTTCTTATCAGCAGCTTCTAATCCATTTAAGTAATAAATTTTAGCCGAATCAACAATAGCCTGATTCAAGTAAATATTACCCAAAACAAAATTAGCCTCTCCATCAGAAGGTTTCGCTTTGATGATTGATTTTAATAATGATTTTGCTTTATCAAATTGCTCAGCATCGATTGCTTTCTTAGCCTGGTTGATATCTTGCGCATTTGCTACAGAAGCTGAAGCAACTAAGGCAAGACTAAAAATTTTAAATTTATTCATCTTTATTGTAATTAATTTATTCTTTTTCGTTTTCGTTTATAATTTGACTTCTAATCTTAAGCTTCCTACTTGGTGTTCTAACTGGCATTAATCCAGATTTCAAAATAATTCGCTGACCAATATCTCCGGCAATGAATGAAGCAAAGCCCATTCCTAAACCTGAATAACCCTGACAATTTATAATAAACAAATCACGTGCCAAAGGATATTTTCCCAATATAAGATCCGATTGGCTTGGATCATAATACTTATCATCTTTTAAGCCTTTAACACTTAAAATATTGATTTTTTTTATCGACTCTATCATACTTGGAGAAGGCTGTGATAGCCAATTTACACCAACTATTCCAATCATGCCATCATTCTCAGAAACGAATTTAATAACTTCGTCGTTAGTTTTAAAAGAAAAAACACCCGTTGCAGGAATATTTTTAACTTTAGCTAATTCTTTCATATAACGCACAGTACTTGAGTTTGGATTATCAAATACCAGACCTTTAATTCTAGGATCAGCTTTACCCTGCATAAAATCAATTACACTTTTCAACGCAATTAATGTATCATTATTGCTCTTGTTTGAAATTAAAGCAATTGCATCTGTCGCAAACTTAGTTACTCTGGGATTTATCTTACTTTTGTCAAAACTGGCTTTCTCCTCCTTAGTTAAACCCCTTGTTGTTACAACCACTTTTGCTTTCTGATTTAACAAGTCGTTTATAAGCTCGGCTTCTGACTTAGGTGTTACTGAAATATGAGCTCCATAATAAGTTCCTTCAAAAACAGCAATTTGATCATCTACAATTGGTTTTACAGTTTCATCAACTGTAATATCCATTTTTCCTTTTAAGATTGTTTCTTTATCAGAATCATTCTTGCTTTTTTGGTTACACATGGCAAACAAAAAGACAAAAACAACCAAGCCAAAAACTCTACTATATTTTAACATAATTACTCTGCGTTTGAATTAATTAATCTCAAAAAGCGTATTGCCGAATATACAATCAACAAACCACCAAAAGCATATCTGTATTTTGGTTCCATATCTAATGGGAGCTTTTCCCAAAACATAATCATTAAACCAAGCACAAGATATATTAAAAAAAACAGTATTCCTAAAACAAGAAGAAATCGCTCTTTGAGCGATTTCTTCTGAATATTATTAAGCATATCTTTTAACATTATTCTGCAGATTGAATAGTAATAGGAAGAGAGTAAAGAACCCTAACTTTTTTACCATTTTGCTCGCCGGGAGTCCATTTTGGACATTTTTTAAGAACACGAATTGCTTCTGCTCCTGTACCGTAACCGATATCCCTTAAAACTTTAATGTCGGTTAATGAACCGTCTTTTTCAACTACAAACGTAACGTAAACTTTACCTTTTAAACCTTCTTCTTCCGGAGTTTTGTAATTGTTTCCTACGAATTTGTAGAATTTCTCAATTCCTCCAGGGAAGTCTGGTTTTACTTCGATACCAGCTGTGTTATATACTTGGTTATCTTCTTCAACTACTGCAGCAGTTCCAGTACCTACTGGCTCATCAACAGTTAATACTGCATCTGGATCTCCTTTGATAGTTTCAGAACCAACTTTTTTGTCTTTAAGTTCCTCAATTTTTGGAGGATCTTCAGTAACCTCTTCAGCCTTTGCAACCACAGGTTTTGTAAACTTCACCTGATCCACTTTTGGTGGTGGTGGTGGTGGTGGTGGTTGATTAGGTTTAACTTCCTCTTTTTTAGGAGGTAGTTTTATTGTCGCGATCTTAACATTGTTATTCACATCATCTTCACTAGAATCTGGTAAAAAGCTAGCAATAAGAGGAGCTGCAACAGCAAAGCTAAAAATAATCGAACCTATGATAAGAGCTTTTACCGTAGTTTTATTGTTCGCTTTTCTTAACTCATATGCACCATATATCTTATTACGTCCTTCGAATACGATATCAAGCCACGTGTTTTTAATTATATCTAATTTCATTTTCTTGATTATTAGGATGTTAAAACAAGATAACTCTTATTTTTTCTCTATCAATTTATTTTCCTCTGGCGTAAACTCAGGAACAATAGCATAAGTTTCTACTCCAGTAATAGCCATCTCATCCAAAATATCAACCAAATTACGGTAATTCGATTTTTTAGTTGGTTTGATAATAACTATGATCCCATTTTTAGGCTTCCCTTTAGCAGCAGAATATTCTAAAACTGATTTTTTTCTTTTAAGTAGTTCTCTACGAATACCATCTTTACCATACGTAATATCTTTAGGTCCAGCTATAGGAGTAGCTAATAATCCCATATAATAGGTCAACTTATTGTTTTCTCCTAATATTACAGTCATCGTACGATTTTCATCTACTTTAGTATCTACAGTCTTCGTCGAATCCGGATCTTTATCCGGTAATGACAAATCCATCGATTGAGGTTTTGACAACGATGTGGTTAACATAAAGAATGTGATCAATAAGAATGCCAAATCCACCATCGCCGTTAAATCGACTTTCGAATTCTGCTTTTTACTTCTTACTTTGCCACCTTTTCCGCCACCACCGTCGCCGGTATTTAATTCAGCCATTTTAGTGTATCTTTTTTAATTAAAAGTCTTTTCCTCTCGTACCTGTAACTAAGTTAAAGGAATTGATTTTCTGATCTTGTAAAATATCCATAATCTTTTTGATTTGTGGATATTGTTCTTTAGCATCTCCTTTAATTGCAATTTGCAATTCTTTATCATCAATGTCAATTGCAGCTCTTCTTGAAACTAATAACCATTCTTTTAATTGATTATCTAAAGAATCGATTGGAATTCCACCTTGATCCGCTTTAACTCTATCAGATGCTTTCATAGCGATGATACTTTTCAATTCTCCTACTGGAACACCGAAGTCATCCATTAAAGCAAATTTAGTTTTATCATCTTCTGTAAAAGTCACGCCAAATTTTGCACCCATTCCTTCAAGAGTTCTTTTACGAATCTCTCTTCCTTTGATGTCAAAAAACACTTTGCTTTTCCCGTCTTTGTCTTTTCCTACTGTGATAATTGCCAAATCAGTATCCGGCAATTTAAATTCAGCAACAGAAGCAGGCATATCTACAGGAAGTGCTTCAGGCACCTTAGCAGTAGCGGTCAAAATAAAGAACGTAAGCAAAAGGAACGCAACATCACACATGGCAGTCATATCTGTCGATGTTGACTTTTTTTTCATTTTTATTTTAGCCATTCTCTTTTATTTTTATTTTGATATAATTAATCTTAATTATTAAATATCAAAAATTAATTATTGTTTCAAACTTCCTCTGAATCTTCTGTAAGTATTCACGATTGTAGTACCAGCCTCATCGATAGAGTAAGTTAAATCATCAATCTTAGCAGTAAAGAAGTTGTAAGAAACGATAGCTAAGATAGAAGTAGAGATACCTGTTGCAGTGTTGATAAGTGCCTCAGAGATACCTGTTGCAAGAGCAGCTTGGTCAGGAGTTCCAGCAGAAGCTAACGCACCAAACGCTTTAATCATACCTGATACAGTTCCTAATAATCCTCCTAAAGTTCCTAATGATACTAAAGTAGAGATAATAGTCATATTTTTTTCTAACATTGGCATTTCTAATGAAGTTGCCTCTTCGATTTCTTTGTGGATTACTTCTGAAGCTTCTTCACTGTTGAAACCTTCTTTTTTAACATCTTGATATTTAATCAAAGCAGATTTAATTGCGTTTGCAACTGAACCTTGTTGTTTATCACATGAAGCGATAGCAGCCTCGATGTTTCCTTCTTTAATACTTCCTTGTACATTTTTCATAAATGCATCTAAGTTAGCTTTACCAGCAGCTTTACCGATAACGATAAATCTTTCAATAGAAAAAACAACAACCATTAAAAACATACCTAATAATACTGGTACGATGAAACCTCCTTTATATACTTGACCTAATGTATTGATCGGATGACCAGTTTCTGGATTACCTCCCTCGAAGTTAGACGCATCTCCCATGATTACTTTCCAAATAAACACCCCAACTAAAATACACGCAACAATAATGATTCCAGTAATCATTCCTCCTCCATTTGAAGTGCTTTCTTTTTTAACTTTAACGTTTGCCATTTTTTTTAATTTTAATAGTTTTAAATAATTTTATTTTTTAGTTATATTTAACTTGTAGAGGAGCAAATTTATACGTTTAGTTTAAATAAAAAAACTTTTTTTAATTTAATTGAACGAAATTTAACGTCAATTTAAAAAATATCTCATTAAATTGCCCACTTCATTTTTTAGATAAAACAAAAAACAGGACGATTAATGGGAAAATTACAACGTTTTAGTAAATATTCAAACATTCTTTTGATATCTTCTTAAAAAGTTGCGAAATAATTTTTTGTATTATTTTCAAACTAAAAAAGCTTTTTCTTACTAAAAAAAACAATCTAAAAATGTTAAAAAACAGAGCAATACTCTTATAATCATCTAAATTACAAATAAAAACATGAATAAAAAAGAGAATTTCATTGAAGATATAAACAAAGGGTATTCATCAAAAGGTGATAGTATTATTTTGGGAGGCGCCATTTTGGACGGAGAACCTATTGCTGAGGCACACGTCAAAATTCCTCTAAAAACCTTAAACCGCCACGGATTAATCGCAGGCGCAACGGGGACTGGGAAAACAAAAACAATACAGGTTTTTTCTGAGCAATTATCAAATGCAGGAATCCCGGTTTTAATGATGGATATAAAAGGAGATTTTAGCGGAATCGCAAAAGAAGGAAAAGAGGAAGGCTTTATTACTGAGCGACATGCAAAAATAAACATACCTTATAATATAGCATCTTTTCCGGTTGAGCTAATGTCTTTGTCCAAACAAAACGGAGTTCGCTTACGCGCCACGGTTTCTGAATTTGGACCTGTTTTATTTTCCCGAATTTTAGACCTCAACGATACTCAGGCTGGAGTTGTATCTGTTATTTTCAAATATTGCGATGACAACCAAATGCCTTTATTAGATTTAAAAGACATTAAAAAAGTTATTAATTATATTACTGAAGAAGGCAAAGATGAAATTGCAGCGAGTTATGGTAAAATCTCAACTGCAACAACTGGAACTATTCTGAGAAAAATTATTGAACTCGAACAACAAGGCGGAGATTTATTTTTTGGAGAAACCTCTTTTGAAACTGATGACTTAATGCGTATTGACGAAAACGGAAAAGGATACGTAAATATCATTCGCTTGACGGATATTCAGGATAAACCAAAGTTATTCTCGACTTTTATGTTGAGTTTATTAGCCGAGATTTACCAGAAAATGCCCGAAAAAGGAGATGCGGAACAACCAGAATTAGTCATTTTTATTGACGAAGCGCATTTAATTTTTAATGAAGCCAGTAAAGCGCTGTTAGAACAAATTGAAACCATTGTAAAACTGATTCGTTCAAAAGGTGTTGGTATATATTTTGTAACCCAAAACCCAATGGATGTTCCAAGTGGAGTTTTGGCTCAATTAGGATTAAAGATTCAACATGCACTTAGAGCTTTTACAGCAAATGACAGACAAGCAATAAAGAAAACTGCTGATAATTACCCAACTTCTCAATATTATAAAACAGATGAATTACTGACTAATTTAGGAATTGGAGAAGCTCTTGTTACCGCGTTGAACGAAAAAGGTATTCCAACGCCACTTGTAGCAACGATGATGCGTGCGCCAATGAGTCGAATGGATATTTTGACTGTTGACGAAATCGAAGAAATCAACAGCAAATCGAAACTCGTAAAAAAATACATTGAAGAAATAGATCGCGAAAGCGCTTATGAAATTCTAAACAAAAAAATCGCAGATGCAGTTCAAGCCAGTGCAGAGCAAGAAGAGCAAGCTCCAACAAAATCATCAAAAGCAGAACCTAGCACGGCAAGTGTTGTTGGAAAATCTGTATTGAAAGTTGTAACGAGCGCTACCTTTATAAGAGGTGTTTTTGGAGTTTTGACAAAAATATTCAAGAAATAAACAAACAATATCAAAAATCAATTACAATGTCAATTACAAAAATCAATATCAATTACAATGTCAAATTTAAATTGAATTTTGATATTGTAATTGATTTTTGATATTGAATTCTATGCGTTTTGCAACAATTCCAGAATCTTGTTTTCGATTTCAGGAGTGTTCCAGATATTTTCGATATTATCAGTTCGTAAAACTTGCTCCATAATTTCGTTTTGGAAATCTCCAATTGCCAAAGCTTCTGTATAGGGACGATCGCTAAATGTTACACGACTATAAAGCGGAATCCATTTATCAGGGTGTTTATCTGAGAACGCTTTTTCTATTTTTTTTTGTAATAAGAATTTCTCATCGGCGGTTTTTGTGCTCATTTCCATGAAATTTCGATACGAAAGTTCTGCAATTGCATCAGCATTTGGTTTACGTGAAATTTGATATTCAGAGAAAATCTTCTTCCAATCGTCTCCGTATTTTTCAATCATTTCGTTTAGAACCGTAATATCTTCAAAACCTGCGTTCATTCCTTGTCCGTAAAACGGAACAATAGCGTGACAAGCATCTCCAATTAAAGCGATTTTATTTTCATATGTCCACGGAAAACATTTCATCGTTACCAAAGTACTCGTCGGATTCTTAAAGAAATCCTCCGCTAACTTAGGAATTACCTCAATCGAATCCGGGAAGTTTTTAGTAAAAAAGTCTTCAACCATTTTGCGATCTGTTAAAGACGCAAACGAGTTTTTTCCTTCAAAAGGCATGAATAAAGTACAAGTAAAACTTCCATCTAAATTAGGAAGCGCGATTAACATATATTCACCTCGAGGCCAAATATGAAACGAGTTTTTATCTAATTTGTGCGTAGCGTCTGCATTTGCCGGAATATTCAATTCTTTATATCCCATATTCAAAAATTCCTGCGAATAATTAAACATGCTTTGACGTTGCATTCTGTGTCTGATTCTCGAAAAAGCGCCATCGGCACCAAAAACCATATCATATTTTTTCTCTTCCCACTCACCTCTTTCGGTTTCGCCAATATGCAAAGTCGCATCGCTTAGCGTTACATCCCAGATTTTTTGGTCAAACAAAAATTCAGCTCCGGCTTCTTCAGCAAGATCGATCATTTTCCGATTCAAAGTTCCCCTGGAAATCGAATAAATGGACTCGCCTTCTTGTCCGTAATTCTGAAAATTGAGTTTATCAACCAAATGAATCGCGCGTTTATCCATTGGAATTGCTATTTCGCGAACCGAATCGCCAACGCCAACAGCATCAAGAGCTTTCCAACCACGATTAGACATAGCCAGATTAATAGAGCGACCCGAAAAATTAATTTTGCGAATATCAGGGCTTCGATCATAAACATGAACGGTGTGACCTGCTTTTTTAAGATAAATTGCCAATAGCGATCCTACTAATCCAGAACCAACAACCGCAATTTTTAGTGAAGTTTGCATCAAGAAAAATCTAAATATAAGATCGTAAAAATAAGTAATAATTATACAAGAGCTTAAAAATAAAGGAAATATTTATGATTTATCTGGGCATGACCCGCAGAAAAAGCGGGTCGGGCTTTCGGCTATATTCCAGATTAACAAAAACTACGGCTAAAAAGCCTTGTTTTTCTAAATCAGGAGATACCGCCTCTATCCCTCATGCAACTCTTGGTTTCATAACAAATTTTGGTTTTTATTGATTTATTAGAAATCCGAAAAAGACTACTTTCGCTTGAAGATTTAATCTCGCGAAGTCGCGAAGACGCAAAGATTTTTTGTTTCACGCAGATTGAGCAGATTCTTTTAATTATTCTAATCTTTAGCTATATAAAACTTTGCGCCTTAGCGACTTTGAGTGAAAATTATATGCTAAATCAAAAAAACTTAATTAAACGACATTACACATAAACACAATGAAAAGCGAGCTATTACAATCCGACATCATCTTGGAAAACGAACGAGTTTTATTACTTCCATTCGAAAATGAAAGAAATATCGAACTCAAAGAAATTATTTTTGACGACGAAATCTGGAAATATATGGGAAAGTATGTAAGAAATGATTCTGACTTCGAGAATTATATCAAAAATACCTTAAAACAGAAAGCTGACGGAATATGTTATCCATTTTTAATAATTGACAAAACAACAAACAAAGTTGCCGGAAGCACGCGTTATGGTTATCTAAATCACGCAAGCCAAAAATGTGAAATTGGCTGGACTTGGTATGGAAAAGATTTCCAGGCAACGGGTTTAAATAAAGCCTGTAAATACGAATTACTAAATTTTGGTTTCGAAAACATACAATTCAAGAGAATACAATTCAGCGCTGATCTCGAAAACAAAAAATCACAACGAGCAATCGAAAAACTTGGCGCGTTAAAAGAAGGAATCTTTAGAAATAACTATGTCGATTCTGAAGGAAAAAGTAAAGATGACGTTTATTTTAGTGTGATTTTGGAGGAATGGGAGAATACTAAAAGAAATTATTTTGAAGAGTTTTTAATGTAATACTTCAAAAATCATAAAACACTAATTTTCAACAAAATCAAATACTAAAAATCACAATAAAAAAACTATTTTAGCTTAAATTATATTCTCTTAAAATTAATATTCAGACAAAAAGTTCAACAAAACTAAAAAAATCACAAATATTTATAATTATGGAAGAAGAATACGTTAAAATTCAAGAAGGTTATTCCGATTTTTTAAAAGAAGTAAAAAGAGTAATTGAAAAAATCCTTATCAATCATAATATTCCAACAGCATTTAATATTTATGGGAGACTTAAAAAACTTGATTCAATTCAAGAAAAACACAATTCAAAAAGGCATGAAATACAACACACAATTACTGAACTCAATGATTTGGTAGCATTACGAATTGTACTCCTCTTTCCAGAATATAAAGACCAAGTAACAAATTTATTACTAGAAGAATTCAATCCAGTCGTTGAATATAAAAAAGAAAAACCTATAGTTGATAAGTTTGGTTATAGCTCCACACATTTAATATTAGAAGTTAAAGAAGATTGGCTAAGAACTCCTGATTTTAAGTATCATCAAAACAAAAAAATAGAAATTCAAATCAGAACCCTCTCAGAACATATCTGGGCAGAAATATCTCATTCCTTATCGTATAAAAGAGAGGAGAATATACCTAAACCAATACAGCGTGATTTATACAGACTATCCGCCCTACTTGAAGTGGTTGATGATAAATTACAAAGTATTAAAAATGATGTTTTAAAATATTTCGATTATATAACTACATGCTCATTTGAAGATATTTTGGAAACAGACTTAAATCCTGAAACTTTTAGAAGGATTATGAAACAATGCTCACAAGAAAATTATTCCTTAAACGATCTTCATAATAGAGAAATTAGTTCAAAAATAGAACAAAATTATAACATACTTACTACCAGAGCATTATTTGAGTTAATATCCGAAATACCTGTTCCAACAAATTATAATGACGCGGAATTCATTAATAATTTATTTGAAATTTTAAATGAAGACAAGGATAAAACTGATAAAAAGCAAGAGGAAAAAGAGCAAGAACAATAACTTTAAACAATTATCCAGCGATATTTCAAAATCACAAAACTTAGCATAATATACTAATTACACAAATGAACCTATATTCAGAATATTATGTCAGTAAAAATTGTGAGCGGTTTGTCAATAAAATTTGGTGTCTTGATAATAGCATCAGCGAAAGCCTGATTGAGAACAAACTTGTTTTGCCAAATGGTTGTTTTAATCTGGCAATCGTAAGCGGAAATTCTATTGAAGTTCATACGAGCAAAAACAAATACACAATGAACGAAGGATTTTACTTTTGTTCGCAAATGACCAATAAGGTTTTGGTTAATATTCATCCTAAAACCAAGGTTACAATAATTCAATTGCACGCCTGGACACTTTCGATGTTTCCGAATTATGATTTGAGCAATTTTACTGATTCTATTCTAAAAATTGATCAAACAGAATTGCCTTTCACAACTAAAATTGACTCGGGATTAAATAGTGATATTTTAGAATTACTAAATATGCTCAACATTTATTTTGAAGAATTAGACCTTTCTAATCCAACTAAAAATACAATCGAAAAGATCTGTGAGATTATAAAACTTCATCATGAAGAAATTACAGTTTCGGAAATTGGAAAGAGTTTAAAGGTTTCACAACGATTGTTACAGATTAAATTTAAAACGGCAACCGGACTTACGATTAAAAATTATATACAGATTCTGAAATTCAGAAAATCAGTCGATCAAATGGTGAATTCTAATCTGGATAAACTCAGCTTGACGGATGTAGCGCTTTATAATAAATATTTTGATCAGTCTCACTTTATAAAAAAGTTTAAAGATGTGACCAAAACAACTCCAAAAATGTTCAATTCAAATTTGTATTTTCTTTCAAAAAAAAGATAAGATTTCGCATTTGTACAATTTTGTGAGTGACGATTAAACTAATATTGCAAAATCATTAATCAATCAAATCAATCACAAAATGAATATTAACAAATCAAATTTCCAGTTAAAAGTAATTTTAGTTGGAATGCTTCTCTTCCAATTCCAAATTGGCTTTTCACAAGAAGAAAAAAACTCAGAAATATACAAAACCATAATGTCAAGAGACAGTCTTCTGTTTAATGTTGGCTTTAATACTTGCGACGTTTCACAGTTTGAAAACTTACTTAGTAACAATTTCGAATTTTATCACGACAAAGATAGTATTCAGGATAAAGCCTTATTTCTAAAAAACATTAGAAAAGGTTTATGTAGTTCAACCAAAACATATCAAGCCAGAAGAGATTTAGTGCTTGGCAGTACCGAAATTTATCCATTGTCCAAAAATGGTGTTCTGTACGGGGCTCTACAAGTAGGAATTCATCAATTTTTCGAAACTACACCAGAAGGAAAAGATAAATTTGGAAGCACGGCAAGATTTACCCATGTCTGGATTTTAGAAAATGGAATCTGGAAACTAAGAAGATCTTTTAGTTATGATCACCAAGAAGCAAATACTGCAGGCACTAAATCAGATATTTTTGATAACGATCAGGAAATTGAAAAATGGCTGACTCAAAACAATATTCCAACATTAGGAATTGGCGTTATCAACAACGGAAAACTACAAGAAGTAAAGGTATTTGGCGAACTTAAAAAAGGAGTTTCAGCACCTTATAACACAATTTGGAACGTTGCTTCTTTGACAAAACCAGTAACTGCAATTGTAACATTAAAATTGATAAGTTCTGGAAAATGGGATCTTGATGAACCGCTTTATAAATATTGGACTGATCCGGATATTGCAAATGATCCAAATACGAAACTCTTAACAACAAGAATCATTTTAAGCCATCAAACTGGTTTCCCAAACTGGAGATTTATGAATGAATCCGGCAAACTGGATTTTAAATTTAAACCCGGAACAAAATATCAATATTCAGGCGAAGGATTAGAATATTTGAGAAAAGCATTAGAAAAGAAATTCCATAAAACATTGGATCAATTAGCAGATGAATTAATTTTTCAGCCTCTAAAAATGACTGACACTAAGTTTCTATGGAAAGATTTAACTGATGTCTCAAGATATGCTATTGGATATGATAATAAAGGAAATGCCTACGAACCAACTAAAAACAAGACAGTAAACGCAGCCGATGATTTATTGACAACAATTGGAGATTACGGAACGTTTTTATGCAGTATAATGAATAGCGATGGATTGAGTAAAAAAGTTTTTGACGATATGACATCACATCAGGTTGAAACTAAGAAAAATAAATACTTTGGGTTGGGTTTTGAGATCTACGATTTAGGAAACAACGATTATGCTCTCTCACACGGCGGTGCGGATAAAGGCGTTCAAACTATATTTTTATTGCTTCCGAAAACAAAACAAGGATTAATAATTTTTACTAATGTTGACGACGGTTATAAAGTTTATGAAAAAATAGTTACTCATTATTTGGGTGAAAAAGGTCAAAAAATAATTGATATCGAAACGAAATGAGAACTACAAATAAAGTTACAACCACGATACCTATGACAAATATAATAGTTCTTTTTATGTTGTTTTTAAGTAGACAAGTAACAGCGCAAACGAATAGTGAGGTTCTAAAAATGGATCATTTAAAAAACGAAATCACCAAGATGGATAGTCTTCTTTTTGATGTTGCTTTTAATAAATGTGATGCAGCACTTTTTAAAAAGATAATAGCAGATGACGTCGAATTCTACGATGATCGTTCCGGATTAAGCACTTCTAAACCAAATGAAATAAAATCTTTGCTCGCTAAATGCGAAAGAACCGAGAAACTAACCAGAAAATTAAACTCTTGTACAATTGATAAATTAGGTGATTTTGGAGCAGTTCAAATAGGCGAGCACACATTTTATATCAATGACAAACCCGAAGGAACCGGCAAATTTATTCATATCTGGGAACGAAAAGATAATGAATGGAAATTAAAACGAATTGTGAGTTACGAGCACAGACCTATTAAAAAATAATTTTTAGAATTTGTTCTGATAATAATGTAATTAAAGGAATTTGAAAAAAAATGATTAAATGTGAAACCAAATTAAATTTTTGTCGTCTATTAAGATTATAGCATAGTTCAAAGCATTGCTTTAATTTGTAATTTCGTTTAAAAAATTAATTACAGACGTTTATAAAGTTTCAATCATCAAATCAAAAAATCAAATAACATATTAATTAACCTTAATTACTAATCATCAATCAAAATGAAAAATTCAATCAAACTAATTGCTGTTTGCCTTTTTGTGCAACTGTTTTCTCTTGCTGTTTCTGCGCAGGACAAAGCAAAACAAATTGACCAATTATTAACCAAATACAATGAATATGGGCAATTTAACGGATCTGCATTAATTGCCGAAAACGGAAAAATCATTCTAAAAAAAGGATATGGTCTAGCCAATATGGAATGGGATATTCCGAATCAACCGAACACAAAATTTAGATTAGGTTCGATCAGTAAACAATTTACAGCTTTGCTAATCGTTAAATTGGCGGAAGAAGGCAAACTAAAACTTGATGTGCCAATTACCACTTATTTGCCCGATTATCCGAAAGAAACTGGTGATAAAATAACGATTCATAATTTATTGACGCATACATCCGGAATTCCAAATTATACTTCTTCTCCAAATTTCCTTAGAGATAAAAGCCGTAATCCATATACTCCGGAAGATTTTATAAAAACGTTCAATAAATTACCTCTTGAATTTACTCCGGGCGAAAAATTCAGATACAGCAATTCAGGTTACTTTTTATTGGGGTATATCATCGAAAAAGTTTCGGGTAAAACATACGAGCAATATTTACAGGAAATCATTCTTACTCCGCTAAAAATGGCTAATACAGGTTATGATCATTTTGAAGTAATCATAAAAAACAGAGCTGCAGGTTATGAAAAAAACGGAAAAAATATTACTAATGCCTCGTTTATCGACATGAGTATTCCGTACGCTGCTGGTTCTTTGTACTCGACTGTAGAGGATTTATATCTTTGGGATCAGGCACTTTATACTAATAAATTACTTTCGGCAAAATCAATGGATTTATTGTTCAAACCTTACATCACAACAGGCGGAGATGATTTTTATGGTTATGGATGGTTTACAAGCGAAGAAACCGTTGGAAAGAAAACAGATAAAGTAAAAGTGATAGAACATGGTGGAGGAATCAATGGTTTTAATACCGTTATTTCACGTATGCCGGCAGATAAAAACTTAGTTGTTTTATTGAATAATACTGGCGGAACTGTTTTAAGCGAAATGAATAATAGTATCAGAGCGATTCTATACAATCAATCTTTTGATGTGCCTAAAAAATCAATGGCATTTGAACTTTTAGATGTTTACACTGAAAAGGGTGCCACAGTTGGAACAACTACTTATAAGAAACTTAAAAGCGATCCAACTTACGGAATCAAAGAAAACGACATAAACCAAGTAGGATATCAATTATTGCAATCCGGAAAAAAGAAAGAAGCTATCGAAGTTTTTAAAATTAATGTAGAAACTTTTCCAAAATCAGGAAATGCTTATGATAGTTTAGGCGAAGCTTATCTTGCTGATGGCGATAAAACGTTAGCCATTGTAAATTATAAAAAATCAGTAGAACTTGATCCAACAAACGAAAACGGAAAAAAAGTTCTTGACGAAATTTCTAAAAAATAATACTTCTAAGTTTTAGCATTCAGAAACAGTAATCCTAATCTTACCAACTCCGAAAGTTCTGGTTTATGACCAAAACTTTCGGAGTTTTTTGTTTGAAATTGCATTTTCCGATTCCATATTTACTATAAAAAAACTACTTTAGCGCTGCCCAAACAAATCTAATTTTTATAGCTGAAAAAGCTGTATTTGACACCAAATTATAACCTATGAAAAAATTAAAGAAGCAAACTCTTTTAGTGTTATTAGTATGCATGTTTATTCCGGTTGTTGCTATTTCTCAGACTTCTGCACCAAAAGTAGCAATGCCAACACAACAAAATAAAATTATAATTGACAAAATTGTTGAAGCTGCACATTACAAAAATTACGTTATCGATTTTTGCTTAGCTACCATAAATGAAGCCGCTAGTGCAGAAAAATGGAACGATCAAAAAACACTTGAAACTACAGAAAGCATCAATTACAAAAACTTCAGAGATGCCGTTTATAATATGTTTGCATTTTATAATGAAATAGATCTGGAGACTTTATTAAAAGCGTATCAAAACGACACTGCATTTCAAACTACAAATGCAATGACTACAAATGATGCACTTGCCTATAACCTTGAAATATTTGCAAATGATATTGTTCGCGGAAGATATATTTTAGCTAAATAATTAATTAGTCAATTCTATGGGAAATCAAATTAAAATTACTTTTTTACTTCTTGTTTTTACTTTACTTAGTTGCAATCGCAATGCAGAAAAGGCAGACAATCTTGTAGTTAAAAATACTGTAAACACTGTTGAAAGTTTTGATGAATTCAACATCAAATTCCACAAAGATTCTATTTTTCAGCTTTCGAGAATTAATTTCCCAATTGAAGGAAAATCAATTGATGGTTTTGATAAAAACGAATGGACTTCGAAAAACTGGGAAATACTTAAAACTCCCGTTGTCGAAAAATCTGAAAATAAAGAATATGAACATTCTCTTGTCAAATCAGACACTTTGGTTATCGAAAAATATTGGATAAAAGACAGTGGTTTTCTAGTTGAAAGAAAATTCAAAAGAATCAAAAACAAATGGTTTTTGACTTATTATAATGATGTCAATTTGTAGAACATAGTTCTAAGAAGTGAAATCTTTACCGAGCTACTCGCGGAGATTCCAATGTCATTAAGTTAAGCTTTTAGAAAATAAAATCCGTTTTTATCTGCGTTTTTACGAAGTAAATCTGTTTTATCCGCGTCAAAATTAGACGCTGATTTTACTGATTCGCTAAAGCGAAAACGCTGATAAAAACGGATTTTTCTAATTACTTTCTTGATTAAACTCTTAAGTAATTTTGTAGATTTCCCCTTTAACTGAATGACATTGAAGTAGATCCCTCATCCCTCGGGATAACAAAAATGCGAATACCTATTTTAGATCCAAAATTTGCGAAAAAACTTTGTGCCCTTTGCGGTAAAACACACAAGCCGAGAACCTATTCCTTTGCCGGTTTCAGAACTAATTTTGTTGAAGTTTTTATAATTTCCTCTTTATTCAATTTCATTTTTCTGAATTTTCCGGCATTGTACATTTCTGCCTGATCATCATAATGTTTGCTAAACGGATTTCCTGATTGTCCGGTTGGTAAAATACTCCAGCTGTTTTCAATATCTGAGAAATCGACAATTCTTCTGGTCGAAGGTCCGCCTTTTGTACGATATTTTCCTTCTTTATTAAATCCGAAAAACTGATTGTTTATTACTTCATTTGATCCCGGAGCGGCAAAAGGTCCAACGTTAAAGAGTTTACGTAATGCCGCCACTTTTCCTAACGGATGCTCGTGTTCTACAGTATGTGCTTTTCCCCAATTCCAATCATTTATCTGATTGCCAAATTGTTTCTCAAGCGCTGCAATAGCTTCGTGAAATGATTTCGAAACAATATCACTTCTATTTTCTTTTACATTTTTAGTTTTAATATTATCCCACCAAACGGAGTTTTCATTTTCAATTTGTCTGGCAATAATTTGTTTTCCTAAAGAAGTATCCAGAAATAAACTAAAGTTCTCCTCTCCCATTTCGTCTTCAAAAGTATTTTTCAGATACAGATAAACCCACTTGTTATAAATCGTTGGCGCAACATCTTCAAGATTATTCGTTCCTTTCCATGATTTCAAAACATTGATAGCCTCTTTTTCTTTTGCTGAAGCAGCATTACTATTTACATTCGAAATCAAACTCTGAACCACGCCCGGCGCAATTGGAGAAGTATTATCAAAAATCATCTTGCTGATTGCTTCTTTATCCCAATCAGATTTTGCATCCATTAAACCCGAAATTCGCTTTGCACGATCTTCCGGCAAATAATATCCAGGATATAAAAAACCGTCTATCGCTTCCGGTTGATTATTTGCCGAATAAACATAACCCCATTTTGGATTTTCGGAAGACGGATTCTTTGAAAAATCCAGATATTCCTTAATATCATCTTTGCCGCTTGCACCATCTAAAATAAGAAACGTATTAACGCCTTTGTCATGTTTATAAAGTTTTCCTGTCGCCCACCAAGCAACATTTCCTTTAGCATCGCCATACATTACATTCAGTCCTGGTGCGGCAACCAATTGCACTGCTTTTCTAAAATCGTCTTTGCTTTTAGCATGCGAAAGTCCATAAACTGCATCAAGAATTTGAATTGGTTGTTGTGTATAAGTCCACGACATCGCAATTGGATTCTTTTTACCTAAACGTTCTAATAAATCGTTCATGATTGGTCCATGTCGGCTTGATTTAACCGTCAAAACCACATCCGAAGTATCTTTTACTTTTATTGTCTTTTTTATAGATTCATACTTCGAAAAACCAGTTGGAGTCTGATATTGATTTGTATCTCCCGCTTTATTTTTTTCTTCATAAAAATCAATATCATCATTTTCGAACATCGTCAATCCGTAAGCATAATTGCGATTATGTGCCAATAACGGATATGGAGTTCCAGCCAAATAACAACCATATAATTCAAAATCAGGCGTTACCAAATGTGCTTCGTACCAAGTTGCCGGTTGCGAAAATCCAATATGTGGATCGTTGGCAAAAATCACCTTTCCGCTTTTGGTTTTATGAGGTCCCGCAACCCAACTATTACTTCCTACAAATGGTGGAATTGGAGAATTATCCAACAACGCTGCTACGGATTTTGAAATCGAAGTATACTCTTCGATATTCTCTTTTGAAATCTTAATTTTCGTAGTATTAAATTCGCCGTTAATTCCTAAATCTTTTAAATATTCAGCTCCATATTTGTTTCGAATAAAAGTCAATAATGGATCTGTTTTTTGAGCCATTGCAAAACTAAAAGACATATATCCAAAAATATTATAAACGTCTTTTATCGTGAACTTTTCTTTTTTTACGCCAACCACAGTAAACTCAACCGGCGTTGGTCCTTCGTCTAAATATTGATTAATTCCGTCCAGATAAGCCATTGTCATTTTATAACTCTGACTGTTTTTATCTAACTTGGCAATGGCTTTCGCCGAAGCTTCTTCGATACCAATTCCAGAGAAAAACTTATCATTTTTAAGTGCCACAGATCCAAATATTTCAGACAATCTTCCAGGCGCAATTCTTCGAAGTAATTCCATTTGCCATAATCTTTCCTGCGCATGAACATAACCCAAAGCTGTCATTGCATCCTTTTCAGAATCGGCATAAATATGAGGAACACCAAAATCATCAAAATAAACAGTGGTTTCTTTCTGGAGATTTTTCAATTGAACTTCACCTTCATATTTAGGTTTCAAATGAAAAATATAGGCACATAAACCTATTCCAAGAACAACAATTAATACGAATAAAACCAGCAGAATTTTTTTAATTTTTCTCATATTTATAAAAAAGTATAATGATAAATGATTCCGTAATGATGTAACTTAAAGTTAAAATCCTGTAAGAAACATCGCTTTTAAAAGTCTAAATTTATGTATTTAAAATCAATACTATAAATGTCTGTCTATAAAAAAATAGCAATCTGCATAATTTCTCTGTTTCTTTTTGTGATTTTAGTCAATATTGGTCTTAATTATTGGATAAAAAAACAATTACCAATTATTATAGACCAGAAAAATAAAACGGCTTATCATATTAATTACGAAAAAATCGAAGTCTCACTTTGGTCCAGAAATATTTATGCTCAAACTTTATTGGTTCATCCAAAGAATCAATTGGAGAATAGTAAAATAAAAACCGGAATCTTTTCGAAAATAGAATCCATTACAATCAAACATTTTAATATTTGGGATTTAGCTTTTCATGATATCATTCAGGCCGAAAGTATCACGATTAATAAAGCCAGAGTAATCTTGTACAAAAAAGACGAAAAGCTTTTAAACAATCGCCAAAGTATTAAAACCCAAATAATCGAGCCTTTTAGAAAAATAATTGCTGTTTCAAATATTTATTTAAACGAAGGAAGTGTCGATGTTGTTTCATTAAAAAATGACAAACCAATTTTTAGCATCAAAAACATTATTTTGAAATTGGAAGGTATTTTAATTTCTGACGCTACTTTGAAAGAGAAAATTCCAATGCATTTTGAAAAATATGTTTTGATTTGTGATAGCTTATATTATAAACCAAATGCATTTTATCATTTGAATATTGGTAAAATCAGCACCGAAAATAACTTTTTAAGAATTCGGAATTTCTCTTATTTGCCTGAATTTAATCGCAGGGAATTTGTTCAGAAACTAGAAAAAGAAAAAGACATTTACACGATAAAATTGGATTCAGCAGACATTGAAAAAATGGATTGGGGATTTAAAAATGAACGTTTCTTTTTTAAAGCAAATTCAATTGTTGCCAATCATGTTGACGCTAATATCTATCGAAACAAAATCCCAAAAGATGATTTAAGCAAAAAATATCTTTACAACGCTTTATTGCGAAAAATTAAATTTCCGCTTCAAATTGATACTATCCAAATTCTTAAATCAAAACTGGTTTACGAAGAAGAAATTGATTTCTCAAAAGGTCCCGGAATTTTGAATTTCGATCATTTCAACATGCAAGTAATGAATCTCAAAAGCGGTTTCGGTTTAACAAAAACACCAGACGTTAAGATAAAAGTGAATTGTCAGTTTATGAAAACATCACCTTTAGATGTTAATTGGAGTTTTAATGTATTGGATCAAAAAGATAGTTTTCACATTCAGGGAACGATCTCCAATTTTAATGTTGTGGCGATGGAAAGATTTACAAAACCATACATAAACACTTCTTTTACAGGAAAATTCAATAAGTATCATTTTAATTTTTATGGAAATGATAACAGCGCCAAAGGAAATGCAACACTTGATTACGAAGATTTAAAAGTAAAATTATTCAAAAAGAAAGATCGCGAGAAAGAAGCCAAACTTAAAACTGCTGTTGCTAATTTATTACTGAAAAATGACTCCGGCGACAAAAGCAAAAAAGCTGATGTCGAACTGGATCGTATTCCTGAGAAATCATTTTACAACTTTTTATGGCGAAGCATCGCTGAGTCTTTAAAGAAATTTTTGATTTGATTTTCTTGAAGATATATCCATAATTTTTGTCATTTCGAAGAATGAGAAATCTTCGCAAGAAACTGACACAATCAAAATCGCCAATCTTTGTAGAGCTACTTGCGAAGATTTCTCATTCTTCGAAATGACAAAGACAAGGCTAATTCGTGGCAAAAAATCTTATATAACATTTTACAAACCTGACAATTATCAGGTTTTAAGTAATTTCTTTTTCTAACATTTGTTTCTATTTTAATTTTAAAACAAATGACAAAAAAGCCTTTACACACTTTTCATATTCCTGTAATGGGACTCGCATATACAATTGACAGCCCAATTAGAGTGGCGCAATACGGCATTTCATCTGTTGTTTCTATTGCCGATGATGATTTGATTGAAAAGATGCGTAATTTTTATAGTACGAAATTCAATTTTCCGTACGAAGAAATCAGCCAGAAATTTCACGATTACAGAGCGCAAAGAATTACTTCTTATCTTAATTTAGTAGATAAAATTGTAAAACAAAAATTCGACAATTTTAAAGCGGAATTAATCGAAAGCAAAACTGCTGTAGAAAATTATATTGCGATGTTGCCTAATACATCAGACATCAAAAAAGGTTTTCAGAATTTATTGGATGATGGAATTTCTTTTAAAGAAAACATTCAGAATTATATTGAATCTCATCTTTCACCAGGATTAATTGATGTAAATATCATGACAAAACTGGATAAAGATAATTTCGTTAAAGACGAACAACTTCCAATCGAATTTAATGATGCTCATGCTGCTTTAAGAGGTTTTGCTAACAGTAATCTTGAATCTTCGGTAGTTCTTTCAGCGGGAATGAATCCGAGATTATTTAGCTATTTCGAAAATTTCTCCGATTTCTTTCCAAATCCAAATAATGAGCTTAAGAAAAAAATCATCTTAAAAGTAAGTGATTTTAGATCTGCAATGATTCAGGGGAATTTTTTAGCCAAAAAAGGACTTTGGGTTTCTGAATATCGTATTGAATCCGGACTAAATTGTGGCGGACACGCTTTTGCTACAGACGGACTTTTATTAGGTCCGATTCTGGAAGAATTTAAACAAAAAAAAGATCAGCTTATTTCATCTGCACATGAGTTGATGACAAAAGTATTACAACAAAAACAAGCTTACTCGCCTGAGAATCCTTTACCGCTTAAAATTACAGTTCAGGGTGGCGTAGGAACTTCTGAAGAACATGAGTTTTTATTAGAAAATTACAAAGTAGATTCTGTTGGTTGGGGATCTCCTTTTTTATTGGTTCCGGAAGCAACTTCTGTAGATAAAGCAACTCGTGAATTATTAATAAACGCCAAAGAAAAGGATTTATATTTAAGTCACATTTCTCCTTTGGGAGTTCCGTTTAATACATTGAGAGGAACTACAAATGAAATTTTAAAACAAAAAAGAATTGAGCAAAATAAAGCCGGAAGTTCTTGTCCTAAAAAATTCCTTGCTTTAAGCAAAGAATATGATCAACAGGGAATTTGTACCGCTTCTAAAAAATTTCAAGATCACAAACTGGAAGAATTAGAAATTATAAAAAACACGCTTTCTCAGGAAGCTTTCGAAAAAGCTAAATTTAATATAACCGAAAAATCATGTTTATGTGTTGGCTTAGCCAATGCGTCGTATTTAGAGAACGATATTAAAATAAAAGGTCAAGCACAAGGAGTTGTAATCTGTCCTGGGCCAAATATGGCTTATTTTGACCAAGAAGTTTCTTTGTCTGATATGTTGGGTCATATTTATGGAAATAAATCGATTCTGAGAACCGAAAACAGACCAAATGTTTTTGTGAAAGAATTAAAAATGTACATTGATTACTTCAAAAATGAAATTGATTCTATTTCGGGAGAAATCACAAATTCTCAACTAAAAAAATGGAATACTTTTAAATCAAATATTCTGGAAGGAATTGAATACTATCAAACGTTACTTTCTCCTGCTACTTATTTTAAAGAAGATTTAAATAAGATCAAAAGAGATTTTGAATTTTACAAATCAGAATTGACTAAAATTACTATTCCAATTTTAAAAGTAGCATAAAACAAAAATCCCGATTCAAAATTCTGAATCGGGATTTTTATTATTATAAACTTAAGACTTAAATGTCTATTCTTTTTTCTTTTTACTTCCGTCAAGGATTGCTCCGGTTCCTGTACCAACCGCAGCTCCGGCCAAACCACCAATTATGGCACCTTCACCTTTTTTCTTACTGATAACGGCTCCAGTAACAGCTCCAACTCCGGCACCAATTACGGCTCCTTTAGCGGTATTACTCCAACCTTTCTTTTTGGTCGTAGTTGTTGTTGCGGTTCCATCAGCTTGTTGGTGTACAACTACAACTTTTTGAGATTCTGTTCTTTTTTCCTCTCTTAAATTGGCCATTTCTGTTCGCATTGAATCAATAACTTTCTGTCTGTTTATTTCAACTTTCATTGAATCAATGCTAGCTTGTTTTGCTTTATTGATATCTTCTTTTCCTTGTCCTTGGTTTTGACAAGAAACGATTGATAAAGCGGCGAATAAAATATATAAGGCTTTCATGATTGTAGTTTTTAAATTATTACACTACAAAGTAAAGAAGATCCTTTTTGTTGAAGTTACATGATTTAATGGAAAGGTTATAGAATTTGAATATTGTGAAGAATTGGCACGCGGATGAAACGGATTTTTTTATTTTCGCAGATTTTTCTTTTGTGGGTATAAAAAATCTCGCGAAGTCGCAGAGTCGCAAAGTTTTATTTAGCCACAGATTAAATGATTAAGAATCAGCTTAAATCTGTAAAATCTGCGTGAAACAAAAAAAACTTGGCGACTTGGCGTCTTTGCGAGATTAATATATTTTTAATTACCTAAAATTCCTTTTTTAAGAATTTGTCCAAAATCAAACATATCTTCATAAGAACAATAAAGAGGAACTGGAGCTAAACGAATTACATTTGGTTCACGCCAATCTGTAATTACACCATTTTTCATTAGATAGTCGAATAAACTTCTTCCTTCTCCATGTAAAAAAACAGACAATTGAGAAGCTCTTTCTATTGGATTTGAAGGTGTGATAATTTCGAAATTACCTTTTACTTCTTTATCAATTTCATGCAAAATGAATTCTAAGTATGAAGTAATATGATCTCTTTTTTTGATCAAAGCATCCATTCCAACTTCTGCAAACATTTCTACAGATGCTAAATAAGGCGCTAAAGAAAGAACCGGTAAATTACTAATCTGCCAGCCATCAGCTCCATGAACGGGATCAAAATTAGGTTCCATTTTAAAACGGCGTTCTTTATTGTGTCCCCACCAACCAGCAAATCTTGGCAAGTCTGGGTTATTATGATGTTTTTCGTGAACGAAACAACCAGAAGCATTTCCTGGTCCTGAATTCATATATTTATAACTGCACCAGGCAGCAAAATCTACATTCCAATCATGAAGTTCAAGTTTGATGTTTCCTGCAGCATGCGCCAAATCCCAACCTACTTTTGCTCCGGCTTTTTGTCCTGCTTCAGTAATTGTTTTAATATCGAAAACTTGTCCGGTATAATAATTTACTCCTCCAATTAAAACTAAAGCCAGTTCATCACCAACTTCTTCAATTTTTGCCAGAACATCTTCAAGGCGAATATTATGTTCTCCTTCGCGACGTTTAATTTCTACAATTGCATCTTCTGTTTTATAACCATGAAAATGAACCTGACTCTGAAACATATATTGATCTGACGGAAATGCTTTTTCTTCGCAGATAATTTTATAACGTTTCCCTTTTGGCTGATAAAAAGAAACCATCAATAAATGAAGATTTACGGTCAAAGTATTCATTACCGTAACTTCTGATGGCAAAGCACCAACGATTTTACTCAATGGTTCTGCAAATCTTTCCTGATAATCCCACCATGGTTTATTAGCATAAAAATGCCCTTCGACTGCAAGATCTGCCCAATCGTTCATTACTTCATCGATGTAAGCTTTGGTACGTTTTGGCTGTAATCCAAGTGAATTTCCTGTAAAATAAATAACTCGTTTGTCATTTACTTTTGGAAAAATAAATTGATCCTGATAATGATTTAGTGTGTCTTGCGAATCAAGCTCTCGTGCAAATTCGCGTGTATTTTGAAAAGTCATTGTGTTTTTGTTTTGAAGCGTAAAAATAGGAAAATGTTTCAAGTTTCAGGTTTCAAGTTTCAAGTTTAACGTTGATATGCTTTGTGTGATTTACCGCAAAGCGCGCAAAGTCTTCTTTTGCTTAGTATTTAAACATATAAAGTTCGCAAAGGTTGAAGTAAAAAAAATTGTAGACTTGCGGCTAATATTTCACAACGAACTTGAAATCTAAAACTTGAAACAAAACCATTAAAAAACAGAAAACCCGACAGGTTTTAAAAACTTGTCGGGTCTCTTTATAAGATAAATTCTAATTAAAGAATTAACATCGCATCTCCGTAAGAATAGAATTTATATCCTTCTTTGATTGCTTCTTCGTATGCTCTTTTCATTAAATCATGTCCACAGAAAGCAGAAATCATCATTAATAATGTTGATTTTGGTGTGTGGAAATTTGTAATCATACAGTTTGCAATACTGAAATCATGAGGAGGGAAAATAAATTTATTTGTCCATCCTTCATAAGGATTTAAAGTATTTTGAGAAGAAACAGAACTTTCAATTGCTCGCATTGAAGTTGTTCCAACAGCACAAATACGTTTTCTGCTTGCTTTTGCAGTATTTACAATATCACAAGCTTCCTGATTAATAATCAATTCCTCAGAATCCATTTTGTGTTTTGATAAATCTTCAACCTCAACTGGATTAAAAGTTCCTAAACCAACGTGTAATGTTACTTCAGCAAAATTAACTCCTTTGATTTCTAATTTTTTCAAAAGATGTTTCGAGAAGTGTAAACCAGCAGTTGGTGCCGCTACAGCTCCTTCTTCTTTTGCATAAATAGTTTGGTATCTTTCAGCATCTTCTGCAGTTACTTCTCTATTGATGTATTTAGGAATTGGAGTTTCTCCAAGTTCTGTCAATTTATTTCTGAATTCTTCATAAGAACCGTCATATAAAAAACGTAAAGTTCTACCACGAGAAGTCGTATTGTCAATTACCTCAGCAACTAACGAATCGTCGTCACCAAAATAAAGTTTGTTTCCAATACGGATTTTTCTAGCCGGATCAACTAAAACGTCCCAAAGACGTTGCTCTGAATTTAATTCTCTTAATAAGAAAACTTCAATTCTTGCTCCTGTTTTTTCTTTGTTTCCGTACAAACGCGCAGGGAAAACTTTAGTATTGTTAAGAATCAAAACGTCTCCGTCATCAAAATAATTGATAACATCTTTAAACATTTTATGTTCTATAGTTTGTTTTTGACGATCGATTACCATTAAACGAGATTCGTCTCTATTTTCTGCCGGGAATTCCGCTAAAAGTTCTTTCGGTAAATTAAACTGAAAATGTGATAATTTCATTTGAGAAAGTTATGAGTTATAGATTTCAATCAGGATTATTTGAGTATCTGATTTTTAATCGTGTGCAAATATACGACTGTGAGATAGGCGTTGTCAAGTGTTTTGATGTTTATTTTCAAAAGTCGTTGATTTAGTGGAGTTTCAGCTACACAAAAAAGACGTTTTTCAACATATAAGTTATATAAGTTCATTTAATTTGGATGCTGCAAAAAATTATGTGTGTTTTTATTTGGCTAAAGCCGAAAAATCTGAACATAAAAAACCCCTAGTTAAAACTAGGGGCTATTCAAATTATGCTCATTTTATTTAAATGAACTTATATATCTTATCGGATTCAAAACTTACAATTCAGAAACTTGGAAATTTAATTCTTTTAAATCGTTCCAGAAATCAGGGTATGATTTAGAAACTACTTCGGCATTTTCAATAATAATTGGCACTTTTAAAGCTAAAGGTGCAAATGCCATTGCCATACGGTGATCGTTGTAAGTGGCAATTTTTACATTATGATTGATATTTTCTGAAGCTGTTAAAGTCAAACTATCATTGGTAACAGAAATATTTGCTCCCAATTTTGTCAACTCGATTCTAAGTGCCTCAAGTCGATCTGTTTCTTTAATTTTTAACGTATGAAGACCTGTTAAATGGCAACCAATTCCCAACCCTAAACAAGTTACCACAATAGTTTGTGCAATGTCTGGAGTATTATTTAGTTCAAAGTTTACAGTTTCATGTTTAAAATTTTCTTGTTTTACCAAAGTCATTTTATTGTCCTGGAAAGTAGTCTTCACTCCTAGTTTTTCATAAAGTGAAACTAATTCTGAATCTCCTTGTAAACTATTTTCTTTATAACTGCTTAAAGTAATTGAAGCTGTATCTGCCAAAGCCACTAAACTAAAGAAATAAGATGCTGAACTCCAATCTGATTCTACTACCATTTCTTTGGTTGCAACTTCAGCTTTTGGAAAAACTTTAATTACATTTCCTTCAAAACTAGTTTGAATATCTAAATCGTTTAGCAAAGCCAAAGTCATTTTGATATATGGAATTGAAGTAATTTCTCCTTCTAATGTTAATTCTAAACCGTTCTCTAATTTTGAAGCTACAAGTAAAAGTGCCGAAATATACTGGCTGCTTACATTTGCTGCTAAAGTAACTTTTGAAGCGGTTACTTTTTTCCCTTCAATTCTAATTGGCGGATAACCTTCTTCTTTTTCATAAGAAATCTCAACTCCCAATTGTCCTAAAGCTTCTACCAGAATTTTTATCGGGCGTTCCTGCATTCTGCTTGAACCTGTCATCACTACTTCGCGACCTTCATTTACCGCAAAATAAGCTGTCAAAAAACGCATTGCCGTTCCTGCGTGATGAATATCTACAATTTCGTCATTCCCAATTAAGGCTTTTTGCATTACTTCGCTATCATCAGAATTTGAAGTATTTGCCAATGTAATATTTGGAAATAATGCTTTTAACAACAATAAACGATTTGTTTCGCTTTTTGATCCTGTTACTGCAATTTGTCCTTGTAAATTATGTTGAGTTGTCTGGAGTAGTAAATTCATTTTTTAAATTGTAAATTGTATATTATGAATTAGGAATGATTAGAAACGTAATTCGCCTCGCAATTTACCACTCCACACTCATAATTCAAAATTCAAAACTCATAATTCAAAGCTTATGAGTGATATTTCACAATTATTTTAATTTATCGTTGTTTTTATGACGGTCTTTATCTCTAACCGATTTTAAATCCATTTTTTTATCAAAAGCAGCTTGTAAATCAATTCCCGTTTGGTTGGCAAGACATAAAACCACAAAAACAACATCAGCTAATTCTTCTCCTAAATCTTTATTTTTATCACTTTCTTTCTCAGATTGTTCGCCATATCTGCGTGCAATAATTCTGGCAACTTCACCAACTTCTTCTGTAAGTTGCGCCATATTGGTCAATTCGTTAAAATAACGAACTCCGTGTTCTTTTATCCAGGTATCAACATCAAGTTGTGCATTTTTCAAATCCATGATTAAATTTTTTTAAGAATAATTTTTTCGTTCTGACTCGCAATCATTTTCTGAAAGAGATCTTTTAATCCCTGATATGCGTCAGGCGCAAAAATACTACTGTTAATTTCTTTTGTACTCAAAATTTGAATTTTATTTCCATCACTTGAAGTGTTTAATGAAAATACGATTTCTTTATCTCCTAAAGTAACACGAACGGGAGCAGGTAAAGACTCTACCATATATCCTTCAGGAATTTCTAAATTTATAGCAAATCTTTCCATTGTAAGATATCCAAAATAAATAGCCATTTGTCTATTTTCCTGTTTAAAAGGATTCTTACTTCTGGTAAAAAACAATAACGGATTGATAAATATTTTATCTTTAATAATATCCGATTGATTCTCTGACGTAAAAGCAAAAGTTTCTAAAACCGGACCTGATAAATTTGTCTTTTTATTCTCAACGGTATAATTTGAAATTTTTAAACCTCCTAATTCTTCTTCAAGTTTTTCAAGATAGCTTTCTTCATTCTTGTCGACATTTCGAACTCTAAAATTATAAGCCTCGTAATCTGTTCTTTGAATTCTGACTTTTCCTTCCATTTTTCCCTTAGCATCCATCTTAACCATCAAACTGGATATTTCGCGAGATTGAGTAACGGGATCTAAATTAATTTCTTGCGAAGTACCATCTTTTTTAATTAATCGTCCTTTCCAGTTTAAAACATTCACTGGCAAAATATTAGGCGCAGTAAATTTATGAGTTGCGTCCAGAAGTATTTGTTTTCCGTCGATTTCGGCAGCGGCAATTACATAATTAAAACCAGTACGTGTTGGGTAAACCGGAACTCCGTTTTCGATTGTACTAACCAAAACAGGATTTGCATCTATACCAGCTATTTTAAGCATATCAATCAAAATGAAATTGATTTCAGCTACATTTCCTGTCTGATCTTTATAAGCTTTTACAACACCTTTATCAGTATAGCATCCTCGGGTTTCGTCCCAATTCATTTTATTTTGAACAAACTTAAAAATGATATCTAATCTTTCGTTTGGCGCTTCAACATTTGCTAATAATCGCTTTACATCTTCCAGCAAAAAACTTCTTTCATTAAGTTCTTTTCCGAAATTCTCATCTTTAAAAATTGTTGTTGCTACGCCTTCCCAAGTAACCGTGTAATCTTTATCCGGTTGATCGACATATCTAATTCTTTCTAATTCATGCTGAATAGATCCTCTGTAATTAATAGGATTGTTTACATAAGGTTCTTCTGTAAGTGCCGGAATATCTTTTCCTGAATAAATTGAATTAATTTGTCTGTACGAAAGTCTATTGGTTTGATTGTGTTCGTTTTCAAAACTCTGACCTGCATTAATCAATTTAGAATCAGTAACTATTGGTAGTCTGCCTATCAAAATTGGCTTATAAATATACATTTCCGGAATTTCGGTTTTATACTCGAAATAATTTAGCGGAATATCATACTGTATTTGAAAATCCGGAAGCTTAACAATGTTTTCGGATCTAAGAACATATTTGTATTCTATTATTGAGCCTTCCTTTACATTTGGCAGCGTTATTATTTTTTCGCTCCAGTATTTATTTATATTTTTTGTAAAACTCCCTTGATTGTCTAGTTTCGTTTTTACAATTTTTCCGTTTTCCAGATTATACGTCACTGCATCTGAAATGTCTACTCTGTCTTCGTTTAGACTTTCATATCCAATGTAGAAACGTACTTTTTGATTGGCCCAATTTAGTCCTTCTTTTTTATAAATTTTGATCCTAAATTCATAAACATTGTTTAAGGAAAACCCTCTGTCTTTGTTATAAGTTAAAAACGTTTTTCCTTTTTTGAATAAAATTGCTGCGGGAGCTGTAGTATCTTTTGGATGTGCTTTTTCCTGAAGTTCTGCAATAGTAACTTTCCCTAATTCCTGATTTTGTGCATTTATCTTAGAAACACTTAAAATTAAAAATAAAAAAATGAGTACTATGCTTTGGAGTTTCATGTTATATTCTTTTTAAAACGATCTTTTCTGTTTCTTTTGCAAGCATTATTTTATAGTATTCTTTTAGGCTTTCGTAATTCGTTACCGGAATTATAACTTCATTTATTTGATGTATAATTGACAGTTGTATTATGTTTTCCATAACAGCAGCTTTGAATCGAAATACGCCCAAATCATTTTCCAGAACCACAGAAGTTGATTGTGGTAAACTTTCAACAGTAAAATTGTCCGGGATTTTTATAGTAATAAAATATTTATCTAAAAAAGGAAATCCAAAATCAATCGGATATTCTCTTTTTTCTTGTTTAAAGGGATTTTTTTCGTCTAAGAAAAATAACATCGGATTGAGATAAATTTTTCCGTCAATTACTTCTGAAAGATTTGAACCTGTAAACGAAAATGATTCAGAAACGGGCAACAAAAGTTCTTTTTCGTTTGTACGTTTATAATCACTTAACTCTATTTGTTTATTTTCATTTTCGAATTTCTCTAAGTAAGTATCCTCTTTTTCATCTTTAATTTCATCTCTAAAATTGAACGCATTATAATCTGAATATAATCTTTTTACTTTTCCGTTTATTACGCCTTTTTCATTTATATCATAACTCATACTTACTACATGATCTGATAATTTTGTTGGCATTAAATCAATTCCTTCAGATGTTCCGTCTTTGCGTATTAATCTTCCCATCCAGTTTAAATCACGCAAAGGCAAAACATTTGGAGTTGTAAATTTATTAGTCGCATCTAACAAAATTTTTCCGTTTGGAGTTTCGATTGCGGCAATTACAGCATTGAATGCACTTATAGTTGGAAAAAAAGCAACTCCATTAGATCTTGTACTAATTAAAACCGGATTTGCATCGAGTCCTGCATAACGCAACATAGCGGTAAGCATCAAATTTATGTCGCCACAATTACCTATTTTCTCTTTATATGCTTTACGAACTCCTTTTTCGCAACCATACCCTAAATGATTATTCCACTTTATATTTGATTTGACGTAAGCCAAAATCGCTGTTATTTTATCATCAGGACTTACTTTATCTTTAAGGAGTAATTGCAAATCATCTTCAAAATAACCGGTCTTATTCAATTCAGACCCAAAACTATCGTATGCATAAATTGTTCTTGCAACAGCACTCCAATTTGATGAAATAGATCTATAAAATTGTCCTGGTATTGTTATTTTTTCTAATTCATGTAAAATCCCTGAGGAATAATTACTGATATTATTGACATAACTTTCTTCTTTGATTGCAGGCAAATCCTTAAGCGTATAAGTTGTCGCCATAGCCAAATAGCCATAAGTATCTGCAATTTGAGAGTTTACTTTAGGTGCAAAACCGCCTTTTGTAATACTTTTAAATACAAATGATTCCGGAATTATTGTCTTGTATTCGGAGTAATTAACAGGAATGTCTTCTTGAAAATCCCAATCTGGAATAGATAGTGAACCCTCAACATCTTTAATTTCATATTCTATGATAGAACCTTCTTTTATGTCTGGAAACGTAACTTTTTTAATCCAATACTCATTAGTGATTTTATCAATAAACTCTCCATCAGACTTTAATTTAGATTTTACAATTTTTCCGTCTACCAGATTATAGGTATAAACATTTATTATACTTAAATCTTTATAATAATTTGGAGCAAACCCAACCTGAATAGTTGCCCATTCAGCTCCTGCTTTTTTATAAATCTTAATCCTTTTTCTAATTCTGCTTTCAGAGTATCCGTTTCGCCCTATATTGATTTGACCTTTGGCAAACAAAACAGCAGCTACAGCACTTGAGTCTTTTGGGTGTACTTTTTCTTGAAGTTCAGCGATAGTAACTTTTCCAAGCTCATAAGTTTGAGCATTGATTCTGGAAATACCTAAAATTGAAAATAAAAAAACAAATACTATGCTTTGGAATTTCATGTTATATTCTCTTTAAAACGATCTTTTCTGTTTCTTTTGCAATCATTCCTTTATAATATTCTTTTAGCATCTCATATTTTTCTGCAGATATAATAGCTTCATTTATTTGATTCGCAATACTTAATTGTAGCATATTACCATTTGCAGCAATATTATACTTAAAGCTTCCCAAATTATCTTCCATATTAATGGCTGCTGACGTAGGTAATGTTTCAACAGTAAAACCTTCAGGAATTTGAATTGTAACCTTATACTTATCTAAAAACGGATAGCTAAAATCAACCGGGTATTCCCTAACTTCCTGCTTGAACGGATTTTTATCCTCAGTAAAAAATAATAGTGGACTCACATAAATTTTACCCCCAATTACCTCGCATAAATTATTTCCTGCAAACGAATAACTCTCAATAGTCGGCAACGAAATATCTTTTTCGTTTGTTCTCGAATACTCGCTAATTTCAATTTTATTATGTTGATTTTCGAGTTTTTCAAGATATTCTTCTTCTTTTACACCATCGATATTATCTCTGGTTACCATTGCATTATAATCTGTACTTTGTCTTCTTGTTTTTCCTTTTACTTTACCATCCGCATCAATACTATAATTCATAAAAACAGTGTCTTCTGATGTTTTGGCTGGCATTAAATTAATTTCTTGAGATGTCCCATCATTTCTAATCAACCTTCCAGACCAGTTTAAAACTCTTAAAGGCAAAATATTTGGAGCCGAAAATTTCTCACTAGCATCAATTAAAACATTTCCGTTTGGTGTTTCAACTGCTGCAATTACATAGTTAAAAGCTGTTCTGTTAGGAAATAAAGCAATTCCGTTTGAACGTGTACTTACCAAAACCGGATTTGCTGTTAAACCAGCATAACGCAACATGGCCGTAAGCATTAAATTAATATCAGCAATATTTCCAGTTTTTTCTTTGTAAGCTTTTTTAACTCCGCTATCACAACCATAACCCATGTAGCCATTCCATTTTACATTGGCTTTTACATAATTTAAAATAACGGCAATCTTTTCTTCGGGTGTATTTTTTCCTGTAAGAAGTACTTTAAGATCATCCTCAAAATATCCTGTTTTGTTCAATTCAGGTCCAAAATCATCATATTCATAGATTCTTTTTGTAACCGAATTCCAATCCGTTGAGAAATTCTCCAATGGTGAATTTGGAAATTTCACAGAAGATAATTCATATTGAACACTTGAAACATAATTATCAATATTGTTCACAAAAGCTTCCTCTTTCATTGCAGGAAAATCTATCGCTTTGTAAGTTGTCTGACTTTCAAAATAATCTACTTTATCTGTTGAAAAAGTAGTTTGTGAAACACGGCCTTCTGATCTCTCCTTGCTTGTCAGGGTTATTGACTTAAGTCTTTTCTCTGTGACACTTTTAGGAAAAATATATCCCTTTTGTCTTAAATTAAAGACATAATATTCAGGGATAAAAGTCGAAAACTCAGAATAATTTACAGGAATAGACGTTTGAAAATCCCATTCTCTAATAATATTAGGTCGCGGACATTTAATTGTGTATCTAAATTCTATAACAGATCCTTCTTTAACGTTGGGCATTGTAATCTTTTTTTGCCCTCTGTATTTGTTTAGAGCTTCATCGAATATTCCATCACTTTTAAGTTTTGTTTTTTCGATTTTACCATTTACTAAATTATAAGTAACAGCATCGGCAAAAAACACACGTTCTTTTAAATCATAATTGTTAAAATACCAAACTTTATGAGTAGCCCAATCATAACCTTCTTTTTTATAAATCTTAATTCTTGTTTCAACATCAGTTAAAACAACAAAGCCTTCACTAGGATCATATTCAATTCTTACTTTGCCTTTTTTGTACAATATTGCTGCAACCGCAGACGAATCTTTTGGATGCACTTTTTGTTCTAATTCAGCGACGGATACTTTTCCTAATTCATAAGTTTGTGCATTACCTTTTGAAACACTGAAAATTGAAAATAAAAAGATAACTGCTATAGTTTGGAATCTCATATTATATTCTCTTTAAAACGATCTTATCAGTTTCTTTAGCAATCATTCCTTTATAGTACTCTTTTAACATTTCATACTGTTCAACAGAAACGATAGCTTCATTAATTTGATGCTGAATACTTATTTGCAATACGTTTCCGTTAGCTACAATATTAAATTTAAAACTTCCTAAATTATCCTGCATATTCAAAACAACAGGTTGTGGCAATACTTCAGTAGTAAAACCTTCTGGAATCTGCAATGTAATATTGTATTTATCAACAAATGGAAATCCAAAATCTACCGGATATTCTCTAACGTCTTGTTTGAAAGGGTTTCTCTCATTTGTAAAAAACAACATTGGGCGAACATAGATTTTCCCTCCAATTACTTCAGTTAAACTATTTCCAGTAAAAGAATAAGTCTCTATAGTTGGCAATAATATATCTTTTTCATTTGTTCGGGAATAATCACTTATTTCTATTTTTTCATTTTTATTCTCTAATTTTTCTAAATATTCTTCTTCTTTTACAGCATCAATATTACCTCTGGTTATCATTGCAGTATAATCTGTACACTGTCTTCTAACCTTACCCGTAACTTTTCCTTCGCTATCAAGATTATAACTCATAAAAACATTGTCAAACGAAGCCTTTTTAGGCATCAAATCAACCTCTTGAGAAGTTCCGTCTTTACGAATTAATCTTCCTGACCAGTTTAATACTTCAAAAGGTAAAATATTTGGTGCTGAAAATTTATTAGATGCATCTAATAAAATATTCCCGTTTGGAGTTTCGACAGCAGCAATTACATAATTAAAAGCTGTTCTATTTGGAAAAATTGCAATTCCGTTAGAACGAGTACTTACCAAAACCGGATTTGCTGTCAAACCAGCATAACGCAACATTGCAGTTAGCATTAAATTGATATCAGCAATATTTCCTGTTTTTTCTTTATAAGCTTTTTTAACACCATTATCACAGCTATATCCTGTGTAATCATTCCATTTTACACTTGCTTTTACATGATTTAAAATCGCTAGAATTTTTTCATCAGCAGTGTTTTTATCCGCCAATATTTTTTTCAGATCCTCTTCAAAATAACCTGTTTTATTCAATTCAGGACCAAAATCATCGTATTCATAAATTGTTTTTACAACTGAATTCCAATCTGTCGAATATGATTTTGTTGGACTATTAGGCGAATTTATCATCGCTAATTCATGCTGAACACTTGAAGTATAATTATCAATATTATTCACAAAATCTTCATCCTTCATAGCCGGAAAATCAATTGCTGTATAAGTCGTCTGATTTTCCAAATACTCGAATCTATCAGAAGACATTCCACTTCTTGAAATATTAGATCTATCTTTAGCCGTTAAAAGGATCGATTTACTTTTTCTTTCTGCTGTTACTTTAGGAAAAACATATCCTTTTTGTTTCGCATTAAAAACATAATATTCCGGGATATAAGTCTTAAATTCAGAATAATTTACAGGAATACTAGTTTGAAAATCCCACTCACGAATGGTTCCGTCACGAGGACTTCTGATTACGTAACTAAATTCTATAACTGAACCTTCTTTAACATTAGGCATTGTTATTTTTTTTCTTCCTCTGTTTTTACTAACAACTTCATTAAAAATTCCGTTGCTCGCAAGTTTTGTCTTTTCAATTTTGCCATTTACTAAATTGTAAGTAACCGCATCATCAAAATCAACTTTTTCCTTAGAACCGTCGCCATTATAGTAACCAACACTGTAATTTGCCCAATTATAACCTTCTTTTTTATAAATTTTAATTCTGGTTTCTACTTCTGTCAAACTGATAAAACCATCATTTGGATCGAATTCGATTTTAGCTTTTCCTCTTTTATACAATATTGCAGCAACCGCAGACGAATCTTTTGGATGTACTTTTTGCTCCAATTCGGCGATGGATACTTTTCCTAATTTGAATTCTTGCGCATTTACGTTTGAGACAAACAATAAAAGAATTGAAAGACTAAAAAGTTTAATAAATTTCATTTGACTAGTTCTTTGTTAATATAATTTTGGCGTTATCGTTTTTTGACACTTGCTCCATAAAAAGGCGATATTCATCATATTCTTTATTTGAATATTTTCCTTTATTTAAAAACATAGAGCGTTTATAGGTCAGTTTATTATTTTCTTTTTTAATGATTTCGGTTTTGTACTCTCCAAATTTGCCTTTTAATTCAAAGTTTGAAGGCAAAAATTCAATGGTAAAACCTGTTGGCAGATTAATTTCGATTTCATCTGTATCCAAATAACCACGCTGAATTTGAAATGGATTCTTTCTATTTCTAATTCTTTTTACATTACCTGAACTTTGATTGAAGGCATCAATTGGAAAAATCATCTTATTTGCAGAAATTGTCGCGTAACTTATTGCACTAACCTGAATATCTTCTGTAAAACGAATATTTTCTTTGTCGTTTGTAAAAGTTATTTTCCCTAATTTCAAATTATTGATATTATCCCAATATTTCTTATAATGAGCTTCTTTTTCTGTTGGTTGCAAAGTTTCTACTTGTGCTTTAGAACTATATTGTGAACCTTCTGAAATAACAGAAATTGCTCCAGAGAAATTTCCGTTTTCATCAATAGTATAAAAACCTTTATCTTTTTGTGTATTACCCGGATCAGCATAAATTGTAGTTCTAACAATTACACCTCCTTCTGGTTTAACGACCAAAACATCTCTATCATCCGTAAAAGTACCTTGATATCCAAAGGGATCATCCTGACTTGTACATTCAAGAAATGTATAGTTATTCCCATTTGGAATTGCTAATATCATGTGATTTCCCTGCATCGAAACAAAATCAGATTGGATATTCGACTTGTAGCGATCTCCATATAAAATAGTATTGTATGAAGGAACGTCAACTGTTTGTAAAAGCGCTTTTGTATAATTTGACAATGCTTTACAATCTCCATATCCTAATCGATCAACATCAGAAGCCAGCATAGGTTTCCAGCCTCCAATACCAATCGCAATATTTACATATCTTGATTTTTTCTGAACATAGTCATAAATAATTTTCGCCTTTTTTATTGGATCTTTTTCATCACCAACCAAGGCTTTTATTTTAGTTACAGTTTCTTCAGGTAAAACTGTTGTTCCAGCAAGAATTTTTTCACTGTACCATTTACCAAATGCTTCCCATGTGGTAGCAGTTCCGTCTACACCTTCTAAGTGAAAATGCTCCAGTCCCATCATAACTTTAGGAAAAAGATCTTCTGTCGAAGGACTGTAATCTTCTGCTTTTCTGGCAAAAATATTTACTGCGGTATAACTAAGTTTTGTATCACTGTCTACCGTTTTATTTATTTTAAAATCAGAAAATTGAAATTCTTTCTTTTTAAATCCCAGATTATTTGGATAAGAAACATTTAATACAGATTTCTCAATACTCACATTATAACCGCTCAAAAAATACCATTTTGGTATAAAGGCAGTATTTGAAGTTTCAACTTCACTGGTATAAGCAATCGTAAATGGATATGATATTGGAGTATAATCTAGATAAATAACACGACTATCTGAGAAAAGAGTACTTCCGCTGACAGCACTTTGGTCTTTAAAATCTTTTTTTCTAATCTTTTTGATTTCATTACCAAGCTCGTCATAAACAACTGCTTCGATACTTTTTATACTAGTTGTTTTATCGTAGTGTTGATAAGCATCGATATCCCCAAGACCTTTCTCGCTTAAAACTGTTACAACCCTTTGTGTTTTCAAAGTCATACTACGCTGTGAAGCAATAATAATATCCATTTGATCCAAACGGACTATAGCATTCGCATTTTCTTTAAGACTATCTGAAATTTTTGATACAGGATATTCGCCTTTTTGGGCAGAAGAAACAAGCGTAACAAAGAAGAAAAGCAACGCAAAAAAAGAAATTTTCATTAGTAAGTAATTTCGCCAAATATATATTATTTTTAGAAATCTTTAACACTCGTCTAATTATTTTTTAATCTTTCTCTAATTATTTTTTAATCCCTGTTTTTACTGTCCATTAAAATCGTCACAGGCCCATCATTCAAGAGACTAACCTTCATATCAGCACCAAAAATTCCGGTTTGTACTTTTTTATTAAAATCTTTTTCTAATGCTTTTACAAAATTCTCGTACATCGGAATTGCAAATTCAGGTTTTGCAGCTTTTATATAAGAAGGACGATTACCTTTTTTTGTAGAAGCATGAAGTGTAAACTGACTTACAACTATAATATCGCCATCGATATCCTGAACTGAGCAGTTCATTACATCATTTTCGTCACCAAAAATTCTCATTTTAATGATTTTCCCAACAAGCCAATCAATGTCTTCTTGTGTATCAGCATCTTCAATTCCGACTAAAACCAATAATCCTTTTTGAATGTCTGCTACTTTTTGATGGTCAACAGTTACTGAAGCTTGGGAAACTCTTTGAAGAACTATTCTCATAGAAATTGTGAATTGTGAATGGTAAATTGTGAATTTATGTAGTACTTAACTTTTGCTTAGAAGTTATAATAATTGAAGCTAAAATTTTATTTATTTCTATAATATCATATTTTATAGATTGAAATTGAGTATCATTTAAGTAATTAGATTGAAAAAGCAATTCTAACCAATAATCTGTTTCATTTGCTTCTTTCTGTGCTATTGCCAATTTATGAATAAAGTCTTTTTTACTTTCTGCATGCTCAGATTCTCTAACTAATGCACCAATGGCTGTACCGCTGCGAAGTAATTGTTTACTTAAAACATATTCCTTTTTATCATCTTTTAAAAATTGAAAAAGCTTAATAATTCTAAGTGCAAAATTAAAAGACTTAGTTTTTATTATGTTATCGGCCATAATTCACAATTTACAATTCACCATTCACAATTATTTCCTTAGTTCATCACTTGCTTTTCGATCTTCATCATAAGAATCCGTACGGTAATTTTCATCATCACCTTCCAGAATCTTCAAGTAACTATTGTAGCGTGACCAAGCGATCTCATCTTTTTCTAAAGCTGCTTTAATAGCGCAGTGTGGCTCTTCTTTATGTAGACAATTATTGAATTTACATTGATCTTTTAATTTGAAGAATTCCGGAAAATAACCACTGATTTCTTCTTTCTCCATATCAACGATTCCAAAACCTTTAATTCCAGGAGTATCGATAATTTTTGCATCAAAAGACAAATCATACATTTCGGCAAAAGTCGTCGTGTGTTGACCTTGTTTACTGGCTTCAGAAATAGTTTTGGTTTTAAGATGTAATGAAGGTTCCATTGCGTTTACCAAAGTTGATTTTCCAACACCTGAATGTCCTGAAAACATGCTTACTTTGCCAATCATCATTTCTTTTAATTCTTCAACTCCTTTCATTTCTGTAGAAGAAACGCGAAGACATTTATAACCAATTTGCTGATACACATATTGCATATACAATTGGTCTTCGAGCGTTGCTTCATCAAAAGTATCTATTTTATTAAATACCAGAATAGTTTCAATATTATAAGCTTCGGCAGTTACCAAAAAACGATCAATAAAGTTGAATGTTGTTGGCGGATTATTAATCGTAATCAATAAAAAAACGCGATCAATATTCGATGCAATAATATGCATTTGATGTGATAAGTTAACCGATTTACGAACGATGTAATTCTTTCTTTCGTGAATATTAAAAATGGTCCCCGTTACTGCATCTGAAGTTTCTTCGAGTTCATAATCCACAATATCACCTACAGCAATAGGATTAGTACTTTTAATACCTTTCATCCTAAACTTCCCTTTCATACGGCATTCTATAAAATCACCTTTTTCAGATTTTACCGTGTACCAACTTCCTGTAGATTTATATACGAGTCCTGTCATTCTTTAATTTTAGATTTCTGATTTCAGAGTTTAGATTCGGCTCTTAAATCTTTGCAAAGATAAATGAATAATTTTAAACATAGCCCAAGGTTTCAACGTTGGAAAATAGTTTGAGACAAAACATTAAGCCACCGAAAATTTAAACCTTTGAAGACATAATTTAAAACAAAAATCCCCACCACTTCTTTCAAAATGATGGGGATTTTAAAAAAACAATCTATTTTTAATATTGTGATATAATATAATTTGAAAACAAAGCTTATAAAAACTTAAATTAACTTATATCACTTATATAATTTAAAGAAAATTATGCGTTGAAAATTTTCTCTTGGTGACCGATACTTTCCTGGTGAATTGCTTTGAACATTCTCAAAACAAACTCTTCAGTAAGACCTTTTTTCTCTCCTTCAAGAATCATTTTTCCTAAGATTTCGTTCCAACGGTTGTTTTGAAGAATCGCTACGTTTGCATCTTTTTTCACCTGACCAATTTCGTCAGCAACTTTCATACGTTTTCCTAACAATTCTAATAAGTTAGCATCAAGAACATCGATGTTAGCTCTTAGTTTTTTCATTTTTTGGCTGTACTCATCTGTAGTATCATCTGTTTTTCTGATCGTCAAATCTTTAATGATTTGTTTCAAAGCGTCTGGAGTAACTTGTTGAGCAGCATCAGACCAAGCGTTGTCCGGATCGTAGTGCGTTTCGATAATCATTCCATCGTAGTTCAAATCTAAAGCCTCTTGAGTTACTTCAAAAATCATTTTACGATCTCCTGTAATGTGAGATGGATCGATGATTAATGGTAAATCAGGGAATTTATTTTGCAATTCGATAGCAATTTGCCATTCTGGAATGTTTCTGTATTTTGTTTTTTCGTAAGTAGAGAAACCTCTGTGAATAACTCCTAATTTCTCGATTCCAGCCATATGTAAACGCTCAACTCCACCTAACCATAAAGCTAAATCCGGGTTTACAGGGTTTTTAACCAAAACGATTTTATCAGTTCCTTTCAAAGTATCAGCAATTTCCTGAACAGCAAAAGGGTTTGCAGTTGTACGAGCACCAACCCATAAAACGTCAATATCATGTTCTAAAGCCAGTTTACAGTGAGCTGCAGTCGCAACTTCAGTTCCCATTAATAAACCAGTTTCTTTCTTAGCTTTTTGTAACCATTTTAAACCAATTTCTCCAACACCTTCAAATCCTCCCGGACGCGTTCTTGGTTTCCAGATTCCTGCTCTGAATACACTAACTTTTGAATCTTTCAATTCGTGAGCAATTTTCAATACTTGATCTTCCGTTTCTGCACTACATGGTCCAGCTATCACAAGTGGGTGATTTAAATTGAAATCTTCTAACCACTTTCTCATTTCTTTCTTATTTTCCATCTTAATTTTTAGTTTTTATTTTTTAATTGTTAATCCGTTTAATATCTCTTTAATTTTATTTGTGCTTTCCATTTCTTCAAAAATGGCATTGTAATTTTCGTCTTTCAGCAAATCTCTAAACCGACTCAGGTTTGAAATATATTCTTCTAATGTTTCAATAACGTGTTCTTTGTTTTGCTTAAAAATCGGCGTCCACATTGCCGGAGAACTTTTTGCTAAACGTACGGTACTTTCAAATCCACTTCCCGCCATATCAAAAATATCCTGTTCGTCTTTTTCCTTATTCATTACCGTTTTCCCAAGCATAAACGAACTAATGTGTGACAAATGCGAAACGTAAGCAATATGTTTATCGTGCGAAGTCGGGTCCATATATCGAATCCTCATTCCAATTTCGCTGAAAAGCTGTAATGCCTTTTCCTGCAATTTAAAAGTGGTTTTTTCCACCTCACAAATGATGTTTGTTTTTCCTTTAAACAAACCTTTTATCGCTGCTGAAGGTCCTGAAAACTCCGTTCCTGCAATTGGATGCGTTGCAATAAAATTTCTTCTTTTCGGGTGACTGGCAACTGCATCACAAATTGGCTTTTTAGTCGATCCAACTTCAAAAACAATCGTTTTATCACCAACCAAGTCCAACACTTTAGGCAAAACCGTCAGCGCAACATCCACAGGAACCGAAACAATTACAAAATCAGCTTCCGCCAAATCTTCAAAACTTCCTGCCTGATCGATAACACCTAAATCAATCGCTTCCTGCAAATGTTTTTCGTTATTATCTATTCCAAAAATAGTCGCGTTTGGATGTTGATCTTTGATGTCCAGCACCATCGAGCCTCCTATTAACCCTATTCCTATTACGTATACTTTCATACTATTTCTTTAAATTCCAAAATTTTAAATTCCAAATTCCAATTAAAAAGGCTCCGACTTCGCTCAGCCTGACAATCTGGACAAAAATCTTGATTCTTGATTCTAAAATCTTAATACTTAAAATCTATCAATCGCTTCCTGTACCTTCTCTTCTTTCACACACAACGAGAATCTAATATATCCTTCACCATTGCTTCCGAAGATTGTTCCCGGTGTGATAAAAATGTGTTTCTCGTATAATATTTCGTCAATGAACTTTTCTGCTGATTCAATTCCTTCCGGAAGTTTCGCCCAGACAAAAAGCCCAACTCCTTCTTTATAAACTTTGCAGCCTAATTTTTCTGCTAGTTTTTCTGTTAATTCACGGCGGCGTCTGTAAATTTTGTTTTGGTCTTCGAACCAGGATTTATCGCAATTCAACGCTGCAACTGCACCTTTCTGAATTCCGTAGAACATTCCGCTGTCCATGTTACTTTTTACTTTTAAAACTGCATCGATAATTTCAGGATTTCCTAAAACCATCCCAACTCTCCAGCCTGCCATGTTGAATGTTTTACTAAGCGAATTCAATTCTAAAGCCACTTCTTTTGCACCTTCAACTTGCAATAAACTCATTGGATTATCATTCAAAACAAAACTATACGGATTGTCGTTGATTAATAATATGTTATGTTTTTTAGCAAAAGCAACCAATTTTTCAAATAACGCTAAACTTCCTCTTGCTCCTGTTGGCATGTGCGGATATCCCAGCCACATGATTTTTACTTTCGAAAGATCCAGTTTTTCAAGAGCTTCAAAATCCGGTTCCCATGCCTTTTCTTCTTTCAGATCATAATAAACCGGAACTGCTCCAACTAAATTTGTTACCGATGTATAAGTCGGATAACCCGGATTCGGAATTAAAACGTGATCGCCTTCATTTAAGAAAGCTAACGAAATATGCATAATTCCTTCTTTCGAACCCATCAAAGGCAAAATCTCGTTATTCGGATTTAATTCAACACCAAACTGATTCTGATAAAAATCTGCCATCCCTTTTCTCAATTCCGGTAATCCCTGATAGCTTTGATAACCATGCCCGTTTTCATCTTGAATTGCTGCAGCTACTGCTTCAATTACTGCTTTCGACGGACTCAAATCAGGGCTTCCAATTCCCATATTGATGATAGATTTCCCTTCAGATTGTAGTTGACGAACTTCTCTCAATTTTGATGAGAAGTAGTATTCTTCAACTGTATCTAATCTTTTTGCTGTTGTAATCATTTCTATTTTTTATTAAAAAATGCTTTAGGCTGTAGGCCGTAAGCTTTATGCTTTCTTTTAACTTCTAACTTTTTACAAATAACTTTTAACCTATATAGGGTTTTGTGTTTTTATATTCTCCCAATACTTTAAAATATTCTGCCATTATATTTAATAATGATTTGGCTTTTGCAAAATCTTCGTATTTCTCGAATGTTACATCTACGAAAAATGAATATTTCCAAGGTGTTTCTATTTTCGGAAGCGATTGAATTTTTGTTAAATTCAATTTGCAATCGCTCATTACATTCAAAACTGCTGCTAAACTTCCTCTTTTGTGATCCAATTCAAATTTGATTGATGCTCTGTTAATTTCGTTTTCAGGCAAAAATGAATTTTGCTTTTTGATAATCACAAAACGAGTCATATTGTTTTTGATCGTTTGAATTTCCGGTGCAATAATATCAAGATCATACATTTCCGAAGCTACTTTACTTGCAATTGCTGCAATTCCGGTTAGTTGTTTTTCCTGAATTCTTCTTGCAGTTTCAGCGGTATCTTTATCTTCAACCAACTTAATGTTCGGATATTGTTTTAAGAAATCCATACATTGTAAAATTGCCATTGGATGTGAATGAACTTCTTTTATATCTTCAATTTTCTGACCTTTTAAAGCCATTAAATTTTGACTAATATTCAAATAATGCTCTCCAATTATGTGTAAATTATTCTTGTCAATCAAAGCATAATTCGGAATAATTGGTCCTGCAATCGAATTTTCAATCGCCATAACTGCTTGGTCAGTTTTTCCGGAAAGCAAGCTGTCAATTAATTCTTCAAAAGATAAACATTCATCAATTTCCACATTTTCAGAGAAATACTCTTTCACTACCTGATGATGAAATGAACCTTTTATACCTTGTATTGCAATTTTCGTTGTCATATATTCAAAAAAAAATCCTGATTTGCATCAGGATTGTATATTAGTTTTATTTGTATTTTTATATTTTTCAAATAACCATAGCACAATCCTCACTTCTACTAAAGAAGAAATAAAAAGAGTTGCTAAAATAAAAACGGTTATTAGACATTTTGTTTGTGTTTTTCAATAAATTCTCTGCGAATGTATAAATTATTTTTACTGCACCAAAAAAAATAATGCATTTTATGAAACAAAAAAGAATTTCTTAACAAATTTAGCAGGTTTTGTATGATAATACAAAAAAACAGCCTTAAAATGCGATATAGACAATTGGTTTTTAGTGAGGTACTAAGGTTCTGAATTACTAAGCTATTTAATTTTCGCCACGAATTTCACAAATTCACACAAATTAGTATGCTTTAAAATTCAATTTCTCTAATTATAAAACGAACACTTTTCCTTGTCATTTCGAAAGATGAGAATAATCGATCTAATCCTTATAAATTAGAAATTCATCGATAAACTCTTTTTCTTCATCTATATACAAAAAGTAATTCCCAATTGTTTTTTGCTCATCTTGTGAACGAAGTTCTAATCTTATTTCAATACTAGGCGTTACAATAAAATCATGATCCATTACGATTGAAATAGATTTTGGAGAAGCCAAACATTCTTCGCGATATTCTTCATCAATATTATTATAATAATCCGTTGCTAATCTATAATATTCTTCTTTATTTTTTAGAATTATATTCAAATCCATAAGCATCTCAATTTTTCACTTTTCTCCAATAAGAATCTGATCTTTCATTATCATCGAATAAAAAAGCTATTTTCTTATCATCGATTATAATAAACTTTGCTGGAGGTCTATTTTTATCATCATAAAGTTCTAAAGTATCGCCAATCATTTTCCAAACGCCATATTCATCGTTAGATCTCCTTAAAATATTTTTCCGAGCCATTTTCCTCGAATTATATTGTTGCTCTAAGAGTCTATAACTATTACCTTCTTTTAAATACAAGACACTTACTACATAAGCATAACCAATAGTAGGATAAGAATCAGCCGTAATTCGATAGATAACATCTCGCTTCTGAGCATAAACAGTATTAACTATCAAGAATAAACATAACATAATTTTCTTCATTTGAAACTATCTTTTTATGGCATCAAAATCCCTCTTTGTCATAATCTTTTTATCAAGCATAAGATTCAACCAATCTTCAATTGTTTTCTTAGATGCTTTATCTAATTTGCTAATATCAATTTTTGAAAAATCGGAATAATCTACATCGTACTTCTCATACAAAGCTTGAAGATAATCGTAATATCCTCTTTCATAATTGTGTTTTAAAGCCATGATTTTGGCGTAAACCATTACAGTATCTGTTCGCACCTCTTTGCCACATTCTTTAAAATCATAAAAAAGCTCTAAGTAAGCATCTTCATTTCCCTTCTTTTTAACTCTATTAACCAATGTGTCATAATTGGTCGTTATAGCATTCATCGTAACAACTTTATCCTGATCAACATTACTAGAATCCTTTTCTTGCTTTGTGATCTTAACTTCGTTTATTTCTTTGGTTTCTTTCTCTTTGCATGAAACAAAAAAGAGCACTAACAATATAAAGATGATTTTACTTTTCATAAATTTCTGATTTTATTTTTTAGCCCCGATTGAAGTGGAAATCCTTTTTGTTTTTTTCTTTAAAAAACAAAAAGATTGAAACAAAAAGCGGGAAACAGCTCCAAAAAAAAACAAAAGCAGCTATCATTACAATAACTGCTTTCTATAAATTAAAGATATAAATCTTTCTTCTTTATTCTATCTTCTTTACTCTAAATAAAAAGAATTAAGACCCACACATTTCACAATCTTCAGGATCTCCGGCTTGTGCTTTTAGCAACATTGCTTTGTAATCTTCAACGCTGATAGATTCTGTTTCCGGAACTAAAGTTGGAGCAGTTTCTTCTTTTTTATCGTTGTTTAATGTGAATTTAATCGCATCAACTGCAGATTTTGTTCTTAGGTAATACATTCCAGTTTTTAAACCTGATTGCCAAGCGTAGAAGTGCATTGACGTAAGTTTAGAATAGTTTGCATCTTGCATGAACAAGTTCAATGATTGTGATTGGTCAATGAAATAACCTCTTTGACGTGACATATCGATAATGTCTTTCATCGACATTTCCCAAACTGTTTTGTAAAGATCTTTCAAGTCTTGCGGGATAATATCAATATTTTGAACAGATCCGTTATGACGCATAATTTCTTGTTTCAACGTTTCATCCCATAAACCTAGTTTTACTAAGTCTTCCAGTAAATGTTTGTTTACTACGATGAATTCTCCAGACAATACACGACGTGTATAAATATTTGACGTATATGGTTCGAAAGCTTCGTTGTTTCCAAGGATTTGAGAAGTCGAAGCGGTTGGCATTGGCGCAACTAATAATGAGTTACGAACTCCATGTTCCATTACTTCTTTTCTTAATGAAGCCCAGTCCCAACGACCAGATAATTCTTCATCTTTCATTCCCCACATATTATATTGGAATTCTCCTTGTGACATTGGAGAACCTGCAAATGTAGAATATGGCCCTTCTTCTTTTGCCATTTCCATAGAAGCGGTTACGGCTGCGAAGTATAATGTTTCGAAAATTTCCTGATTTAATGCTTTTGCTTCATCACTTGTAAACGGCATACGCAACATGATAAAAGCATCTGCTAAACCTTGCACTCCTAATCCTACCGGACGGTGACGCATGTTTGAGTTTTCAGCTTCTTTTACCGGATAGTAATTTCTGTCGATTACTTTGTTCAGGTTACGAGTCACACGTTTTGTAACATTGTAAAGTGCTTCGTGATCAAATTTTCCGTTATCAATAAACATCGGTAACGAAATTGAAGCTAAATTACAAACCGCGATTTCATCTTTAGAAGTAAACTCCATAATCTCTGTACACAAGTTAGATGAACGAATTGTTCCTAAGTTCTTGTGGTTCGATTTACGGTTTGCTGCATCTTTGTACAACATATAAGGAGTTCCTGTTTCGATTTGTGATTCTAGGATTTTCTCCCACAATTCACGTGCACGAATTGTTTTTCTACCTTTTCCTCTAAATTCATAATCCAAATACATTGTTTCGAATTCTTCTCCGTAAACATCGTATAATCCAGGACATTCGTTAGGACACATTAAAGTCCAAGATGCATCTTCCTGAACACGTTTCATGAATAAATCAGATGTCCACATTGCGAAGAACAAATCACGCGCACGCATTTCTTCTTTTCCTGTGTTTTTCTTTAAATCCAAAAAGTCGAAGATATCCGCATGCCAGGTTTCGATGTAAATCGCAAAACTTCCTTTACGTTTTCCACCACCTTGATCTACGTAACGAGCCGTATCGTTGAAAACTCTCAACATTGGAACGATTCCGTTTGAAGTTCCGTTTGTACCACGAATATAAGATCCTGTCGCACGAACGTTATGAATAGAAAGACCAATTCCTCCCGCAGATTGCGAAATTTTAGCCGTTTGTTTTAATGTATCATAAATACCATCAATACTATCATCTTGCATTGCCAAAAGGAAACAAGAAGACATTTGTGGTTTTGGAGTTCCGGCATTAAACAACGTTGGCGTTGCATGCGTGAAGAACTTTTTAGACATTAAATCGTAAGTTTCAATTACAGATTTTAAATCGTCAAGGTGAATACCAACCGAAACACGCATCAACATATGTTGTGGTCTTTCTACGATTTTTCCGTTTATTTTTAACAAATACGAACGCTCTAAGGTTTTGAAACCAAAGTAGTCATAATTGAAATCTCTTGTATAAATGATATGTGAATCAAGGAAAGCTGAGTTTTCCTGAATTACTTTGAATACTTCATCCGAAAGCAATGGAGCTTCTTGTCCATTTCTTGGATTTACGTAATTATACATATCTTTCATCGTCTCTGAGAACGACTTCTTAGTATTTGAATGTAGATTCGAAATTGCCACACGTGCTGCTAATTGTGCATAATCTGGATGCGCAATAGTCATAGAAGCCGCCGTTTCTGCCGCAAGATTATCCAGTTCAGAAGTTGAAACCCCATCATACAATCCTTCGATAACTCTCATCGCTACCTTAACAGGATCTACAAGCTCATTCAAGCCGTAACACAATTTTTTGATTCTTTCTGTAATCTTATCAAACATTACGGGCTCTTTGTGGCCATCTCTTTTTACTACATACATAAGCTTACCTATTTTAGTTATTGAAAAAATGAAAGACACTGGAATAACGAATTCCAGATCTTAAACATTGCGTGTTTTAAAATTATTTTTTGAGAATTGTAGGATTCTCAATAGTTGTCTGATTCAAATTCGAAAAATGAATTTAAATACATTAAAAATTGTTATTGAATCGACGATTTGGGATGAAGATTCAATCTTAAAAAATCTACTGTTATTCTTTTTTAGCGTTTCTTAGATCGCGCTAAAAATATTTTTTTGTTGTCTAAAAATCTGCATCAAATGAAATTTTCTGAGCATCACTATCTGTGTTCATAACACCTGATTTTTGATACTCTGCAACACGTTTTTCAAAGAAATTAGTTTTTCCCTGAAGAGAGATCATGTCCATGAAGTCAAACGGATTCGCTGATCCATAAACACGTTCGCAACCTAATTCTACTAATAATCTATCTGCAACAAATTCCAAATATTGTGTCATTAAAGAAGCATTCATACCAATTAAACTTACCGGAAGAGATTCTGTAACAAACTCTCTTTCGATGTCTAAAGCATCAACAATAATTTCTTTAATTCTGTCTTTTGGTACTTTATTAATCAAGTGATGATTGTGTAAGTGTACTGCAAAGTCACAGTGTACACCTTCGTCACGAGAAATCAACTCGTTAGAAAAAGTTAAACCTGGCATTAAACCACGTTTTTTCAACCAATAAATAGAACAGAAAGCACCTGAAAAGAAAATTCCTTCAACTGCTGCAAAAGCAATTAGTCTTTCAGCAAACGAATCAGATTCGATCCATTTTAAAGCCCAGTCTGCTTTTTTCTTAATTGCAGGAAAAACTTCCAAAGCATTAAACAATTCTGCTTTCTCTGCTTCATCTTTCACGTAAGTGTCAATTAATAGAGAATAAGTTTCACTATGAATGTTTTCCATCATGATTTGGAAACCATAGAAAAATTTCGCTTCAGCATATTGAACTTCATTTACAAAGTTCTCAGCAAGGTTTTCATTTACAATTCCGTCAGAAGCTGCAAAAAATGCTAATATGTGTTTAATGAAATATCTTTCGTCGTCACTTAACTTATTATTCCAGTCTGTCAAATCCTGGTGCAAGTCGATTTCTTCTGCAGTCCAAAAACTAGCTTCCATCTTTTTGTACCATTCCCAAATATCATGATGTTTAATTGGAAAAATAACGAAACGATTTTTATTTTCTTGTAATATTGGCTCGACTTGTGACATGGTAATTTTTATTTAATTTTTGTATTGAATTTCTACCAATTCAATAGACTACAAAGATTGTCATTTATCGCTAAAAATGAAAGCCAAACTTATTCACAATTCGGCGTAGTTTTTAACAAAGACGAAAAAATGAGATATTTTTCAGACAATAATTAATTTACTGTAAATGAATACTTTAAAAGCAACCAAATAACCTTGAAGCCCGTAAAATATAGACTTTTTACAATAAAAAGCAAGAAATTATGAATTGTTTTTAAAAGTTTTTTTTTGAGTTAAAACTTTATTTTTTGCGTTAAAATATACCGTTTAAAAGCGGTAACTAACGCGCGTAGATTTTTACGATTTTTTAAGTTCTTCGGCTACTTTTTCAAGCTCCAAATACCAGTCCTGACCAAAGCGGCGAATTAACGCTTCTTTGACAAATTTATAAACCGGAACTTCTAATTCTTTACCTAAAGAACAAGCATCATCACAAATATCCCATTTATCATAATTTACCGCAGCAAACTCCGTGAAGTCTTTCACGCGAATTGGGTATAAATGACAAGAAACTGGTTTTTTCCAATCTACGATTCCTTGATTATAAGCTTGCTCGATTCCGCAAAGTGCAGTTTTGCCATCAAAAATAACATAAGCACAATCTTTATTATCGATCAATGGTGTTTCAAGATCACCATCAGTTCCTTTTACCCAAGTTCCCTGTGCTTCGATAGCAGCAATTCCTTCTTTGCGTAAAAACGGTTTTACTTTAGGATAAATTTCTTCCAGAATTTTAGTCTCTGCTTCGTTCAAAGGCGCGCCGGCATCTCCATCAACACAGCAAGCTCCTTTACAAGCTGACAAGTTGCACACAAATTCTTTTTCAAGAATATCTTCTGAAATAATGGTTTTACCTAATTGAAACATGATAATAAAGTACTGAAATTTATAAAGTGCAAAGATAGGCAAAGAAAGCAGATAAACACTCTAAAATATTAACCGCAAAGCACGCAGGGATTTACGCAAAGTTCGCAAAGCTTTATCACATTTTTTCTTGCGAACTTTGCGTAAATCTTTGCGAATTTTTGCGGTAAAAAAGAGCATTTGTTACAAATATCACTTTTTTAACCTAAAAACCATGTTTTTATAACAATAATACATCGTATCAAAAAAACACCTACCTTTATTATCTACCTTTGCACAAATTTTTAAACCCTAAAAATCAAAGTAATATGCTGGATATCGACTTTAAAGAAATCGTTACTGTAGGAATGGTGCTTTTTGCCGTAATTGACATTGTGGGATCTATTCCTATTATTGTGAATTTAAGAGCAAAAGTTGGACATATCGAATCTGAAAAAGCTTCGATTGTAGCCGCACTTATTATGATTGTTTTCCTTTTTGTTGGAGAAGGATTGCTTAATCTTATCGGTATAGATGTGCATTCGTTTGCCGTTGCAGGTTCTTTTGTATTATTCTTTTTGGCTTTGGAAATGATTTTAGGAATCAGAATCTATCGTGACGAAGAACCGGGATCTGCTTCTATTGTTCCTTTAGCATTTCCGTTGATTGCCGGCGCAGGAACAATGACCACTTTACTATCACTTCGATCTCAGTTTCACACCATTAATATCATCATTGCGATTGTATTGAATATTATTCTGGTATATATCGTTTTAAAATCTTCTAAGAAAATAGAGAATTTATTAGGAGAAAACGGACTTGGCGTGGTTCGCAAGACATTTGGAGTAATACTTTTAGCGATTGCTGTTAAATTATTTGCTGCTAATGTTAAAGGTTTGTTTGTCTAACAATTATTTTTATAAATTTACCCCATAAAATTTCTAAAATACAACTTGAAGACATTTTTTAACATCTGAGAGTTTTACTTTATTATTTTAGGCAAACAAACAACCATTATGAAAATTTTTACTTCAATCTTAGTGCTTCTGGCATTAGCTTTAATTGTTTTTAATATTACGTTGCTAGACTTCAAAAATCCTTTTCAGGGAGACAGTGTTGTAGCTTTTATTGGAATCGCCGCTTCATTTTGCGCAGTTTTGATTCTTTTGATTTTTAGAATTTCAAAAAGAATTGAAGAAAAAATGAATGATAACAGATAATATGTTTGACGTTTTACTTATTGGCGGTGGTGTTTCGAGTATGTCTTGTGCTCTGGTTTTAGGATCTGCCAAAAACAAAGCTTTTGCTACCGATAAAAAAATCGGTGTTTTTACACATCAAAAAAGTTCTTCTTTACAAGAAGCAATTTTCTACAACGCTTATGGCATTACTCCAGGTAAATTAGGCTCAGAATTACTGACCGAAAGCACGGAGCATTTAGCCGAAAGCTATCCGCATATTACACAAATACCAAACGAAAAAGTGGTTAAAATTGAGGGTTCTTATCCTGAATTTACTGTAACTACCAATAAAGACACTTACAAAACAAAAAATATCGTTGTTGGAATTGGTTCTGCCAATACTTTTGACATCGAAGGTTTAATGCAATATATTGAACCACACAAAAAAGCTCTTCCAGAAAAACAACGTATCCAACTTAAAAATGACGATCATAAAGTAGCTGATGGCATTTATGTTATTGGAACTTTGGCTGGTTGGAGAAGCCAATTAGCGATCGCTGCCGGAAGTGGCGCTGCTGTAGCCACAGATATTCTAACTTTATGGAATAACGGCGTTCAAACTCACGCTCACGATAGCATTAGATAAAATTTTACCTATAAAATTATTAAACCATATAAGTTATATAAGTTCATTTAATGCATTGTGCATATTATCAACTTATATAACTTATATGGTTTCTTTTTACTTAAGTTTTATTTTTCTTTAATTGCTATTTGCTTTACGCATCGAATTAAATGGACTTATATAACTTATATGGTTTAAACCTTTATTTTACAGAAACAATTTCTTTTACTTTGATATGTTTCTCGGTGTCTGTTTTCCAGATTTCGCCTTTTAACGAAACCTCATCGCCTTCTTTAAATCTTTTGAATTTCTCTGGCCCACCAAGGTTTACAATACTGATTGTTGCAAAATAAACTTCGTTTTTATCGGTATTGATTTTTGCCGTGTAACCGTCTTTTCCGTTTTCAATAGAGATTACTTTTCCTGAAATTGCGTTTTTATCTTTCATACAGGCACAAGAAATTACAAAAGTCATTAACACCAATAAAAGACTTATTCTTTTTAGATTTTTCATATTTATAGTTTAACCGCAAAGTTCGCTAGGTTTTCCGCAAGACTCTACAAGTTTGTTTTAAATTATTATTAATTATTTTAGTGTAATTGAATACAGCTTCCGGCAATTACTTTTGGGCTTTCGCCGAATTGTTTCCAAACCCTGATATAACGAAACGCGCCATTTACAGCATTATTGTCGTAAGTTCCTTTTAACGAAATCATGACGCTAACAACAGCCGAATCACCAATTATATTAATAATTTGATCTGATGCTTCTAATGCATCAATCTTCATTTTTCCGGAACGATACGAATTCAAATCAAACTCTTTGGTAATTGTTTGACCGTCCGGTAAATTGAAAAGTAAATCATCGTGGAGTGTTTTCTCTAAAGCAGCAACATCAGCATTTTTAATTGCTTTCAAAAGTTCAATCTCAGCATTCACAATGTCTTCTGTTTTCATATGAAAATGATTTAAAGTTACTTTTTCGGATTCAAAACTGCTTTGATCATCGCATCTTCTTTCAAAATCACATCATAATAATACAATTCACCATACAATTGTCTGGCAAATTCTGCAGTAATATAACGGTTTACCAAAGCTTTGGTTTTATCTAATTTCAGATCTAAACCAGTTAATAAAACATAGGTTTTGAACTTTTTGAAATACACATCAGAAGTTTTCATCTTATTCAAAAACTCATTAAAATGAAGACCTGAAAACGCACTTCTATTTTTGTCTAATTCTTCAAAAACAAAATGACCAACAATTCCTGTTTGAAGTAAATAAGCAACATTCTCATTACCATGTTCTGCTTCAATTGGCACAAAAACATCCGGAACAATTCCGCCGCCGCCATAAACAATCTTGCCTTTTGGAGTTTTAAATTTTAAGGAATCCGCCACTTTTATACTGTCTTTTGCATAAAGTTCTCCCGATTTTAGACGAGATTCTGATTCTTTAAAATATTCTTCGTTTCCTTTTTTATAAGGTTTCTGAATCGATCTTCCAGTTGGTGTATAATATCTCGCTACAGTTAGTCTTACCGCAGATCCGTCATTGAAATCCATTTCGCGTTGCACTAATCCTTTTCCAAAAGAACGACGTCCAACAATAATTCCGCGATCATTATCCTGAAGTGCTCCAGCTAAAATTTCACTGGCAGAAGCACTATTTTCATTGATTAAAACATATATTTTTCCAGTTTCAAAACTTCCTGCTTTTGTAGCATATGTTTTTTCAGTAGTACCGTTTTTATTTTTAGTAAAAACGATTAACTGTTTATCTTTCAAAAACTCATCGGCAATTGCAATAGCTTCTTCCATATAACCACCGCCATTGTCACGAAGATCAATTACCAATGATTCAATTCCGTTTTGTTTCAATCTGTTTAGGCCAGCTTTAAACTCGTCGAAAGTAGTTTCAGCAAAACGATTGATTTTTATATAACCCGTATTATTTCCAAGCATCAAAGAAGCGTCAACACTCTTAATTGGAATAATATCTCTTTTTACTTTAAATTTAAGTTTCTTTTGTTCTGATTTTCTAAAAACAGTCAGTTCGATTTCACTTCCTTGTTTACCTTTTAATTTCGAAAACAAACTATCTGATGGCAAACTTCTTCCGAACAATTTGGTTTTTCCGGCAAATAAAATTCGGTCTCCTGATTTTATTCCAGCTTTCGCCGAAGGTCCGTTTTCGATAGGTTTTATAATCGCAACAGAATCTTTATACATATAAAAATTGATTCCGATTCCAACAAAATCACCTTTCATACTTTCAGCCACTTCTGCTTGTTCCGTTGGTGGAATGTATACAGAATGTGGATCTAATTTTGATAAAATATTATCTACCGTTAAGTTCACAATAGAATCTGTATTGATGCTATCAACATATTCGTTATTGATAAAATCAATCAGTTTATTCAGCTTGGTTTTAGAGTAATTCTTAGCCAATAACTGATCATCAACGGGAGCATTCATTCTGCTTCCGAGTACGGTTCCAAGAGCAAAAGTAGCTCCGATAACGATTGGCAAATATTTCGAATTAAATTTCATTTATTCTTCTAAAACAGGAATATGTTCTACCTCAACACCTGCTTTTAATAAAAACTGAATCCCGGAATCATCGCGATATCCGTTGTGGTAAACCACTCTTTTTATTCCGGATTGATGAATCAATTTACTACATTCTTTACATGGCGACAATGTGATATACAATGTTGCACCTTCGCAAGACTGAGTTGATCGGGCAACTTTTAAAATCGCATTTGCTTCAGCATGCAAAACATCCCAACGTGTTAATCCGTCTTCGTCTTCACAGCAATTTTCAAATCCGGATGGTGTGCCATTGTATCCGTCAGAAATAATCATTCTGTCTTTTACGATAATAGCTCCAACTTTCTTTCGCTTACAATAAGAGAGTAAACTCCACTCATTTGCAATGCGCAAATACGCTTTATCGTATTTATTTAATTTTTTTATCTCCATTTATTTTATCTGTTCCAAATTGGGCTTTCGATGATCATTGGAACTACAACACCAATAATAAAAGCCGACATTACAAGCGCCCAGTCGCGTTTTGAAAAACGAAATACAGTTTGTACTATATATGATATCACTAAAACTACAAAAACAACTACTAATTGCGCTGCTTCAATACCTAGCGCAAATTCTCCTAAAGGTAGTAATTTTGAGTTTGCTGATCCTCCTAAAATTGTCTTAAAATAATTAGAGAATCCAAGTCCGTGAATAATCCCAAAAAACAAGGTTACAAAAAACAATAAATTTATACCATCGTTCTTAGATGCTTTCCCTGCTGTGAATAGATTAAAAACAGCCGTTATTAAAATCGTAATCGGAATTAAAAACTCGACTATATTGACTTTTATAGCAATGATTCCGTAAACCGAAAGCAACAAAGCTAATGTATGACCTATTGTAAAAACAGAAACTAAGAGCAAAATGCGTTTCCAGTCTTTAAACAAATAAGGTGTTGTTAATGCGATTAGAAAAAGAACGTGATCGTAAGCATGAATATCAAGAACATGCTTCAATCCTATTTGAAAATAAATCCAAAAATCTGACATAGGGGCAATAATATTAATTGATTAGGGGTTGTAAACTTACGATTTATTTTGAAAAATTACCGAAGTCGCTACCAAAACAGCGAATAAAAATAAGTTAAATTTTATGAGAACTTTAAAATTAATAATTTAAAATAAAATTTATCTTTGTGGGATAAAAAAACTATAATTATGTCATTTTCAGATTTATTTGATAGCGAATTCAAACAAAGAAATAAAGGTCACTTTTCAGCTATTGTTCGTGTAGCATTAGCCGATGGAATTGTACATCCTGAGGAGAAGAATTTCTTAGACAAATTAGCTTCACGTTTAGAAATTTCAGAAACTGAGTATGAAGAAATTCTTAACGACCCATTGAAATATCCTATCAACCCACCTTATTTGCATGTTCAACGTTTAGAGCGTTTATACGATTTAACCAGAATGGTGCATGTTGATCATCATCTTGAAGACCAGCAAGAAGTAATGTTAAGAAAATTAGGAATTGCTTTAGGATTTACTCCAAGCAACGTAAACCATATCATTGCAAAAGCATTATCATTAGTAGACAAAAAAGTAGACGGTGATACTTTTGTTTATGAAATGCAACATATGCATAAATAGTATTCAGTTACAGTTTTCAGTTTTCAGACTGATCATTAAAATTAAATAATAAATAAACCCGACAGTTTTTAAAACTTGTCGGGTTTGTTGTTTTTATAAGATATTCTAAATTAAAATCGCAAAAATAAACCCGACAGGTTTTTGAAACCTGTCGGGTTTGAACTGAGACTGAAAAATGCGACTAAAAACTAAAGCGCTTCCGCCATAAACTGCTCTGCTTTTTCGACCATATTATAACTTCCGCAGAAAAAAGGAACTCGTTCGTGTAATTCTGTTGGTTGGATTTCCATAATTCTGCCAAATCCGTCTGTTGCTTTTCCTCCCGCTTGTTCTGCAATAAATGCCATCGGATTACATTCATATAATAAACGTAATTTTCCTTTTGGTGCTTTTGAACTTGTTGGATACAAATAAATTCCGCCTTTGATCATATTTCGATGAAAATCTGCTACCAAACTTCCAATATATCTTGAAGTATAAGGTCTGTCTTCTTCTTCACGCTGACAATATTTGATGTAGTTTTTTACGCCTTGCGGAAAGTGAACATAATTTCCTTCATTCACCGAATAAATACTTCCGTTTTGAGGAAATTTCATATTTGGATGTGATAAATAAAATGTTCCGATTGCCGGATTTAAAGTAAATCCGTTTACGCCATGTCCGGTTGTATAAACCAACATTGTCGAAGTTCCATAAATTACATAACCTGCTGCAACTTGATTGATTCCCGGTTGTAAAAAATCCTCGCTTGTTACCGGAGTTCCTATTGGAGTAATTCTTCTAAAAACAGAAAAAATAGTTCCCACAGAAACATTAACATCAATATTTGAAGATCCGTCAAGCGGATCCATTAAGATCACGTACTTATTATTATGACTGTTGTCGCTCCCCTGAACAGTTATAAAATCGTCGTTTTCTTCAGAAGCAATTCCACAGACAATCTCACGGTTTATTAACGTCTGGATAAATACTTCGTTTGCATACACATCTAATTTTTGCTGGTCTTCGCCCTGAATATTTTGTTCGCCTGCAGCGCCAATAATGTCCACGAGTCCGGCTTTGTTTACTTTATAGTTTACGACTTTTGCCGCCAAACGTATAGAGTTGATAATTCGGGAAAGCTCCCCCGACGAATACTGAAATGCTTTTTGGTTCTCAATAATAAACTCTCCCAGTGTTTTATTGCGTTCTTCCATTACTATATCGTTGTAGATTTATTTTTAAGTCACAAATATCGTTTATTTTGTGAGAATGATTTAAAAATTATTTTGTTAGTTTGCTACTATTGTATATTTGCTAAATAAAGTTAAAAAGTACACGTAAAAAACATACTTTTTTAGCTTATAACTAATTAATAATAAGAATATATGAAATTGCTCTAAAAGATTCATTTGTGGAAATAAACGCCTTAAATCGAAAAAAGCAAGACATATACGGCCAAAAAATAAATTGCACATAATATGAATATTAGAAAAGGAAATCCTGAAGACATGAAATCAGTTTTAGGATTAATACAGGAGTTGGCAATATTCGAAAAAGAGCCTGATGCCGTTGTAATAACTGAGGAAGATTTAGTTCGCGACGGTTTCGGCGAAAAACCATTATTTCATGTTTTTGTGGCTGAAATCGAAAATGACGAACAACAAAAAGAAATTGTTGGAATGGCAGTATATTATTACCGATATTCTACCTGGAAAGGAAAAACAATACACCTTGAAGATTTAGTTGTGAAGGAAAAAATGCGCGGTACCGGATTAGGATCGGCACTTTATTCTGAAATAATGAAACAAGGAAAAAGAGATAACGTTCGAAGAATTGACTGGAATGTTCTGGATTGGAATACTCCTGCAGTTAAATTCTATGAGAATTCAGGCGCAAAGATTCTTGAAGAATGGAGAGTTGTTCAAATGGATGAAGCAGGAATTAATTCGTTTTTAGAAAAATAAAAAAATTACCCGATTTCTTTTCAAACCCCGAATCTGAAATCTAAAATCTAAAATTAAAAATGAGAGTATTTAAATTTGGTGGAGCATCAGTAAAAGATGCCGATGGAATTAAAAACGTATATGACGTTTTACAAAAAGTAGGTTACGAAGATGTGATTTTAGTGGTTTCGGCTATGGGAAAAACCACAAATGCTCTTGAAGTTGTTATCAAGAATTACTTTGATAAATCAGAAGAGCTAAATGCATCTGTACAGGATATAAAAAAATATCACAATCAAATCTTGTTGGATTTGTTCGAAGATGAAAAACATGCCGTTTTTGCTGCTGTAACAGCGCAATTTTCAGAGTTAGAATACTTTTTGGCACATAATAAATCCCCTAATTACAATTTTGTTTACGATCAGATTGTGAGTTTTGGAGAATTGATTTCGACTACAATCTTAAGTCACTTCATGAATTTTATGGGAATCCAAACGCAATGGCTGGACGTTCGTAATTTCATTAAAACAAATGCAAATTACAGAGATGCCGAAGTTGATTGGGAAACTACTCAACAATTGATCAGTAAAAATGTTCCTAGAAAAATATTGAATATTACTCAGGGATTTTTGGGTGCCGATGAAAATAACTTTACAACAACTCTTGGTCGTGAAGGTTCTGATTATACTGCCGGAATTTTTGCTTACTGCTTAAATGCCGAAAGTGTAACCATCTGGAAAGATGTTCCGGGAGTTATGAATGCCGATCCACGATATTTTGAAAATGCAAGTTTGCTGAATCAAATTTCGTATCGTGAAGCGATTGAATTGGCATTTTACGGTGCAACGGTTATTCACCCTAAAACGTTACAACCGCTACAGAAAAAAGAAATTCCGTTATATGTAAAATCTTTTATCAACCCATTATTAAAAGGAACTTGTGTTTCTAAAGGTGTCGATTTAGAACCACAATATCCTTGTTTTATTGTGAAAAGAAATCAGCTTTTGATTTCGCTTTCGTCAATTGATTTCTCTTTTATAATGGAAGAAAATATCAGTGAGATTTTTGCGTTATTCCACGAATTCAAAATAAAAGTAAACCTGATTCAGAATTCAGCTATTAGTTTTTCTGTTTGTGTGGAAGATAAATTTGAGAACTTCAGTGATCTAAACGCGATTCTTTCGAAAAAATTCAAAGTTGATTATAGCGAAAATGTAACTTTATACACAATTCGTCACTTTACAGAACAAGCCGCACAAACGGTAGAAGACAACAAAGAAGTTTTACTAAAACAAGTAAGTAGAGAAACGATGCAAATTGTAACTAAAGAACTTAACTAAATCTTCTTTATAAGTTAATTGTATTAATTCAATATATTTCCTAAAAGGCTTTACGTGATTGTAAAGCCTTTTTTAGTTATTACCATTTTCTAAATTCTTAATTATAGTCTTCAGATCTTTAATTTGCAATTCATATTGCCTTATTATTTTTCTGTAAACCTTATGTATTGCAATTTCGGTTAAAGGTTCTTTATTTTTTTCGGAATTCATTTCACTTCTAACCAGATCTTCCGGCTTAATTTCAAAAACCTTACATATTTTATTAAAATGACTTGCCCAGGAAGTACTTTCTCCTCTTTCCATTCTTGCATATGAAGATTGTGATACATTTAAAAAATCAGCAACTTCCTCTTGAGACATTTTTTTTGCTTTTCGTAATTCTTTTAGTCTATTTCCTACAATAGCATTCATGCTTTAACTCTTTTCTTGTTGTAAACATAAGTATTATTTTACAATTATTTTAATTTGGATCAAAAATAACCGATAATCGACTAAGAGTTACCTTAACTATCATTTAACTTTATCAAACTAATAACCCAAAAAAGAAAATTATGTCAACCTTTAGTAAAGTAATGATAACAATATATCTCATTGTTTGTATCCTTTGGATAGGTTTTGGATTTTATCAAATTATATTGTATGACTTTTCATCTGAAAAAAAACCTTGTTGGAATAACTTGCATTATGCAGGGATCTATGGCTTCCTATATTATATATAACAGATTTTATAAAAAAAAGAAAAACTGAATTACCCGAATTCAGACTTAAAATAACCGATTTCTGCATAAGACTAATTTGAAACTGCTTATAACTTTGCATTATTACTAACCTAATTATAATACTATGAAAAAATTAGAATTAAATCAGATGGAAATTTTAGTAGGCGGGCAAAAGCAACCTCTAAAAGATGCTAATCAGTATGATGCAACAGCAGATGGAGGAGGATGCACAGGTGCAAATGTCATAGATTGTATGACTGACGTATATTCCAATCATGGATGGGGATCAGTGGTAGCAACACTTTCAACAGCGTTCATTCCCCAAACGGCCGTAGCATTCGCACTTGCATGCGCTGCAAAAAACAAATGTTAATTTACATCTAACTAATCTTAATAAAGTATGAAAACATGAAAAATTTAGCAACCTATTACTTTCAAATTTTATTACCTATTCCATTATTATATTATAGCGCAAAGGAAGGTGATTCTATTTTATTCTGCACATTATTGGCATTCTATTACATCTACAGGTTATTCACTGATTATTATAGATTATCTAAAAAGAATATACTTAAAAAGAATGACTTTTTACTCTTCATAATTCCTCTTTGGAATATTAAATATTTTAAAGAATTGTACTTTGAGAATTAGTTTTTAATAAATAATAAAGTTAAAAGTAGTTTTTGGAAGCATTATTCAGTTTTGAATAATGCTTTTTTAATAAACCCCCATCATAATTTCGTCAAATGAATAGTGCTTTCCTTAAGTATCTCTTACTTTTTATAGCTTTTACGATAACAACCGAGATAACAAATGGAATACTTGACATCAAAGGCTTACTTCGTCACTTTCTTTCAGATTTCCTAACAATAAACCAAATAAATGATTATTTTAATTTTCAAGATAAATGGCATTGGTTGACTTATTTTTATATTCCAATTATAATTTTAATAAAAACTTCAATAATCTCAATAGTACTTTATATTGGACTATTCCTTAGTAATAAAGATGTAAAATATAAACACACATGGAATATTGTTTTAAAAGCAGAATTTATATTCTTGTTGGTTCCCGTCTTTAAAACTGTCTGGCTTTACTTTTTTAAAATAAAATATGATTTAAATGATATTCAAAATTTTTATCCGCTATCAGCATTAAACATAGTTGGATATAAAGGTTTAGAAACTTGGTTTATTTATCCTTTTCAAGTACTAAACTTATTTGAACTTTTCTATGTAATTTATTTAGGATTTCAAATCGGTAAGTTAACCAATACCAATACTGATTATGGATTAAAAATTGTTGGTTTAAGTTACGTTCCCTGTTTATTATTATGGGTAACAACAGTTATGTTTTTCACTCTTAATTATTCTTAAAATGTCTAAATCAAAAAAAGCAATACTCACTGGAAGTTTCATACTTCTTATTTTCCATATTGTTAAATATTTTTTTTATAATGGAGACATCCTTCAAGCTTCTATGGGAGCTATTGCAATGATTGGCGTTATTGCAGTAGTACTCGTGAGTAAAGAATCAGAAGCATGAAAAAAATTATAAAAACGGTTTTTCTCATAACATTCAGTGGCATTCTACTTTTTTTAGGCTCTCAAATTGTATCGAAAATAAAGCATAAAAATGAAATTACTCAAAACATCAAGAGCATTCCAAAGTTTTCATATCATGATATAAACGGAGTTGTTTTTAACAATAAAAATCTAAAAGAAACAACCTCAACTATTTTCATTTATTTTAATACAGAATGTAATTTTTGCGATGAAGAAGCTAAAATGATTAAAGAAAATATAAACCAATTTAAAAATGTGCAATTTGTTTTTGTATCGTCTGAAAAACCGGAAGTAATCAAAAAATTTGCTCAACAACATCAATTACTAGCTTATGATACTGTTTATTTTTTATGTGATAGTAACAATACTTTCGCAGCTACTTTTGATGTGAACGCGTTGCCTTGTCTTGTACTCTACGACAAAAACAATACTCTAATTGAAAAAATTAAAGGTCAGACAAAAGTTGAAACTCTGATTAAAAAAATAAATAAAGAATAAGCTTAAAAATGAACTTAAAGCATCTCAAGAAAATTCATATTCAGCAATTAGATCAGTCAGATTGTGGAGTAGCTTGTTTATTATCTATCATAAAATTCTATGATGGAAATCAATCTCTTGAGAAACTGAGAGAACTAAGCGGCACAACCAAACAAGGCACTACAATACTAGGTTTATACCAAGCCGCAAATACACTGGGTTTTATAGCCGAAGGTTGTGAAGCAGACATTAATGCTCTCATAGCACACAAGCAACCTGTAATCTTGCATGTCGTAATCGAAAGTAACTTACAACATTATATCGTTTGTTACGGTTACAATGAAAAAGAAGGTTTCTTGATTGGAGATCCTGCAAAAGGAATTTCTTTTTTGTCGATACCAGAGTTAGAAAAAATCTGGATTTCGAAGACTTGTTTGACCTTAGAACCAAACGAAAATTTCATAACAGAAAAGACAGATAAAAAAGCTCAGATAAAATGGTTTATAAATCTCCTAAAAGACGATTATAAACTTATTGGAATATCAGTTTTATTAGGCGTCTTTATTGCTGGTTTAGGAATGTCAATGGCTTTATTTTCTCAAAAACTAATAGACGATATTCTTCCTTCACGTAATATCAAAAAGCTAATCTCAGGAATTTCATTATTAACCATTTTACTTTTAGCCAGAGTTGCAATTGGTATTTTAAGACAATATTTTGCATTATTGCAATCAAAGGATTTTAATAACCGAATAAACAATTCGTTCATTTTTTCCCTCTTACACCTCCCAAAATCTTTTTTTGATACTAGAAAAACCGGAGATCTTGTAGCGAGATTAAATGATACACAACGTATACAAAGTGTTATTAGAATGCTTTCAAGTAGTTTAATAATTGATGTTTTAGTAGCAATTATTTCACTAATCTTTTTGTTTAGTTATTCCTGGAAACTTGGTGTGATTTCTTTATTTAGCTTGCCTATTTATTTTTTTATAATCTATAGAAACAATAAAAAAATAATTGAATCACAAACTGAAATCATGCAAAGTTATGCGATAAACGAAAGCAACTACATCAATACGATTCAAGGAATTTCGACCATAAAAAACGACAACAAACAACTTATCTTTAATAAATTAAACGAACATCTCTTTGCGAATTATCAGGAAAAGATATTCAATCTTGGCAAAATCAACATCACGCTTTCCTGGCAATCCGGTTTAGCAAGTCTCATTTTTTCTATTGGAATTTTAGTTTACACATCGATTCAGGTTTTTAATAAAGAAATTAAAATAGGTGAATTGATGGCGATTCTCGGAATTGTGGGTTCGCTATTACCTTCGATAGCAAGTTTGGCTTTAATATCAATTCCTATAAATGAAGCTAAGATTGCGTTTAACAGAATGTATGAATTTGCATCGATAAAAAAAGAAAACGAAGAAGGCTTAGCAATTAGTAGAATTAATAAAATATCGATTCAAAATCTATCTTTTAGATTTGCAGGAAGAACTGAACTTTTTCATGATTTAAACATAACAATCGAAAAAAGAAAATTTACCGCTATTGTTGGAGAAAGTGGAAGCGGAAAAAGTACAATTGGACAAATATTACAACGTTTCTACCAATTCGAAAACGGAAATATTATCATAAACGACAAATATCAACTTCAGGAAATTGGGCTTAAAAACTATAGAGATTTATTAGGAGTGATTCCGCAAGAGATTACCATATTCAACGGAAACGTAATTGATAACATTCTTTTAGGATCAACTGACACTATAGAAAATGTGTTACAATTTATTCAGGAATACGATTTCGGAATATATTTTAATCAATTACCACAAGGATTAACAACTATTTTAGGCGAAGAAGGAATCAATTTGAGTGGAGGACAAAAACAAATTATTGCTTTGGCAAGAGTGTTATACAAAAGACCACAGTTTCTAATTCTTGATGAAGCTACATCAGCAATGGATCGAAATACGGAAAACTTTACCATGACTTTATTGCAAAAAATAAAACCAAATTGCGCCATTTTATTTATCTCACATCGATTAAATAAACTTAAAAATACAGCAGATACCATTTATATCTTAGAGAATAATACAATCAAAGAATTCGGAAATCACGAAAAACTAATGAAAACAAATAATTTTTACAGTAATTATTGGATGGAAAATTAAACATTATTATTCTAATACTATCCCTTATCATTATAGGAAGACTTAGTAATTGAAGACTCTAATTCAATGATAAAACTAAAATATCCCTGACAACATTTCCCAATTATAAATACTACTTTTGGCTTTTTAGAGTTAAAGTCTTTATGCTGAAAAAATTACTGTTTTTGACGTTGCTTATTTGGTTTTCTGGTCTTCAGGCTCAGGAAACGGAATCATCGTACAAAACCAAAAAAGTAATTGCAACCCGCGACACCATTCATCTGGAAGAATTTAGTATTAATTCGAGTTATTTTCAGATTCTGAATACTAAAAATGAGGTCTTAGATTCGACTTTTTATAAAATAAATTTCCAGAAAGGAACCTTACTTTTCAACGAAAAACTGGCTTCAGCTTCGGATACTTTAATTGTCAATTACCTAAAATATCCTGATTTCCTGACCAAAGAATATAGTCTTTACAAATCAAACCAAATTGTTACAAACGATATTGGTTCTGAAAAATTATACAAAATCGACAATAACAGCACTAAAAAAGTAACTCCGTTTGACGGTCTAAATACTTCCGGAAGCATTACTCGTGGCGTAACGGTCGGAAACAATCAAAATACGGTTTTGAACTCTAATCTGGATTTGCAAATTACCGGAAAAATATCTGATAAGGTTAGTTTACGAGCTTCACTTCAAGACAATAATATTCCGTTGCAAGATGGTGGTTACTCTCAGAAACTAGATCAGTTTGACAATATATTCATGGAACTTTTTAGCGACGACTGGAACATACGGGCTGGAGATGTTTTCCTCGAAAATAGAAAAACTCAATTTTTAAGTTTTAATAAAAAGGTTCAGGGTATTTCGGCAAGTTTTGATTTTGATACGGATAAAAGTAAAACCAACATCTTTGCCTCTGTTGCATTTGCAAAAGGTCAATATGCCAAAAGCACTTTTACAGGTCAGGAAGGAAATCAGGGACCTTATAAATTAAAAGGTCAAAATGGTGAATTGTATGTTCTGGTCATTTCAGGTTCTGAGCGTGTTTACGTAAATGGTGTTTTGCTAAAACGTGGTGAAAACAACGATTATGTGATCGATTATAATGCGGGTGAAATTACTTTTACTTCGCTTTTTACGATTACATCCGAAATGCGAATAAATATCGAATATCAATATTCAGATCGAAATTACAACCGAATCGTAACGTATGCCGGAGCAACTCATGAAAACAAAAACTGGAGTTTTGGCGGTTATTTGTATTCGGAAAATGATATGAAAAACCAGCCTTTGCAGCAAAATCTTTCTACAGAACAGGTTCAGATTTTAAGTCAGGCGGGTGACGATCCAAATTTAATGAAAGCGCCTTCTGCTTATGAAGATACTTATGCCGATAATAAAATTTTGTATAAAAAAATTCTCGTAAATTCCGTTGAAGCTTATGAATATTCTAAAGATGCAACTAGCGTTTTATACAATGTAAAGTTTAGTCTTGTTGGTAATAATGCCGGAAATTATATCATTCAGAACAATAATTCGGTCGAACGTATTTATGAATATGTTGCGCCCGTTAATGGAGTTTTACAAGGAAATTACGAGCCAATTGTACAATTGGTTGCGCCAATGAAATTGCAAGTGGCGACTTTTTTAGGAAAATACAATCCTGACGAAAAAACCTCTGTTGACTTTGAAGTTGCCATAAGTAATAATGACAAAAACTTATTTTCGAACATTGATGACGGTGATAATAGCGGAGTTGCTTTGAAAACGAATATTAAAAAACGTCTTTTTACCAGAAACTGGACTTTGGATGCTTTTGCAAATTATCAATTTGTTCAGGAAGATTTTAGATCTGTTGAGCGTTTGTACAATATCGAATTCAGCCGCGATTGGAATTTAAATTCGACACTTTTGGGCAATCAAAGTTTATTGGCTACAGGTCTGAATTTTAATTTATTTGCAAAACAACAAACATCAAACATTGGTTTATTTACTTATCAATTTGAGAAATTAGATTATTCCGAAAGTTATTCCGGAGCTAGACATACAACGACGGCTCTTTTTAAACTGAAACAATGGACGATTGAAAATCAGGGAAGTTTTCTAAATTCAGATGCAACAACTTCGACTTCAAAATTCATTCGAAATCAAACCAGAACTAAATATCATTTTGGTAAAAACTGGGTTGGCGCAAGTCTGCAAATCGAAGACAATCAGCAACGGGATAAAGTCACGAATCAATTTTCGGCTTTAAGCCAAAGATTCTCAGAATATGGTGCATTTGTTGGTCGCGGCGATAGTACTAAAGTTTTTGTCGAAATAGGTTATTTGCAACGCCGAAACGATAGTTTGCAAAATGGTTTATTGCAGCATGTAAACAATTCGCAAACCTATTTTTTAAAGTCAAAATTGATTCAGAATAAAAAAACAGATTTAGCGGTTTACGCCAGTTATAGAAATTTAGATTTTACAGATTCAACCCGAAAAAATGAGCCTTCTTTGAACTCGAGAATACTTTATAACGATCGGTTTTTTAATCAATTGATGCAAATTGGTACTGCTTACGAAACCAGTTCCGGAACTATTGCGCAACAGGAATTTACCTATATAGAAGTTCCAACCGGTCAGGGAGTTTATACCTGGAATGATTATAATGGTGATGGAGTTCAGCAATTGGAGGAATTTGAAATTGCAGCTTTTGCGGATCAGGCGCGATATATTCGAATCTTTTTACCAAATCAGATTTACATCAAAACCAATCAGAATAAATTTTCGCAATCTGTGGCTTTGAATCCATTGCAATGGCAAAACGAAACAGGTTACAAAAAGGTGCTTTCTTATTTTTACAATCAGACTTCTTTTATCATGGATCGAAAAGTAAAAAGTCAGGGCGAACGTTTAGAATTGAATCCGTTTAATTCCTCTGAAGAAAATATTCTGGGATTAAATTCGAGTTTTAGAAACAGTTTATATTATAATCGTGGGAAACAAAAGAACTCTGTAACGTATACATATCTTATTAATAAAGGTAAAAATCTACTTTCGATAGGTTCTCAGAATGTCAAAAATAGTTCGCATCAATTGCAATACACACATTTATATCAAAAAAGCTGGTTGTTTAATTTCTTTACCAAAACGATTAAAACCAATCTGGTTTCTGAAGATTTTGTCGAAAAGAATTATGACTTAAAAGGATATCAAGTGGCACCAAAAGTGAGTTATTTATTTTCGAAAAATACGAGTTTAGATTTCTTCTATGAATTTCAAAACAAAGAAAACAAAATAGGGAATTTTGAAACACTTGTTCAAAACAGACTCGGAACTTCTTTTTCTTTTGCCGGAGAAAAGAAGATAACACTAAATGGAGAGTTTTCTTTTTACCAAAATAAATTTAACGGAAATGAATTTTCTTCTGTAGGATTTCAGATGTTGGAAGGACTTCAGGCGGGACAAAATTTAGTATGGAAGCTTCTATTACAGAAGAATATAACACAATTTCTGGATGTTAACTTGAACTATCAAGGGCGAAAAAGTGAAACCGGATCGACGGTTCATACAGGAAACATTCAGTTGCGTGCATATTTTTAACAGTTAACGAAAAACATTACAATAAATTGATTAATTTTAATTGAAATTTAAATTTTAAACCTTATGAAAAAATTATTATTACTCTGTTTTCTAGTTGTTTTCTCTTCTAATTTCTATGCTCAGGAAACTGCTAAAACTACTAAGAGCAAGACAGAAGCTTCTGCTAAAAAAGCGAAAGCTGATGCTTCTAAAGCAAAAGCTGATGCAAAAAAAGAGGCTTCAAAATCTAAAAAAGCAGCAGACGATGCTACTGCAGCATCAACAAAAGCAAAAAAAGAAACGGCTAAATCTAAAAAAGCTGCAAGCGACGCTGCTAGTGATGCTTCGGCGACAGCGAAAAAAGAAACAGCTAAAGCTAAAAAAGCAAGTGCTGATGCTACTGACGCTTCTGCGAAAGCAAAAAAAGCAACTTCAAAAGCTGAAAGTGCAAAATCTGATGCAACTAAAACAGCAGCAAAAGCAGACGCAGCAAGTAAGAAAGCAACAAAAGATGCAACTTCTGCTAAAACAAGTGCTTCTAAAACATTAAAAGAAACGAATGAAAAAGCTCCAAAAGTAGCTGATAAAGTTACCGGAGAATACAATGGAAAAAAAGTTTACACGGGACCAAAAGGAGGTAGATACTACATTAACTCTAATGGAAACAAAACTTATATTCAAGACAAATAATAATTTCAAAGCAATATATTAAGAAGGAACTATAGTATGTAGTTCCTTTTTTTATGCAAAAAATCTTCTGGACGACAAATTAGTCGTTAACATACAAATAACCTTACGTCAGAAATTGGACTATTTTTAAACTTTTGTGTCCGAAAACGCCTTTTAAACCTGAATATAGAGTTAATAATTTAGTAATACGCCTGAAATATCATAGAAAACATATTTCTTTATCTTCGTTTTTAAAAAGCGTTAAACTATGAGCATTGACTATTCTGCGAACAAAACAATTTTAGTTGCTCCACTAAACTGGGGATTAGGCCATGCCGCAAGATGCATCCCAATTATAAAAGCGCTTCAAGAAAACAATTATATTCCAATAATCGCTTCTGATGGAGTTGCACTGGCGCTGTTACGCAAAGAATTTCCTTATGTACAGACGCTGGAATTGCCTTCTTATCATATTGAATATGCAAAAAATGGTAAAAATTTTAAGTGGAAACTGATTAAGAATTTACCTAAAATGATTGTCGCCATTCTTGATGAGAAAAAAATGGTAAACGGTTGGATAAAAAAACATGGTATTGATGGTATTATTTCAGACAATAGATTAGGGGTTTTTAGCAAAAAAGTGCCTTCTGTATTTATGACGCATCAATTGAATGTGATGACGGGAAATACAACTTGGTTTACGAGTAAATGCCACCAACATGTTATAAAAAAATATGCTGAATGCTGGGTTCCGGATACTAATGAGAAAGTGAATTTGACAGGTGATTTGGGTCATCTTAAAACAAATGATCTTAACTTAAAGTATATTGGTCCGTTGAGCAGAATGCGCAAAAAAGATATCCCGAAAACTTATGATTTGATGATCATTTTGTCAGGACCGGAACCGCAACGAACTTTTTTAGATGAAAAACTTCAGAAAGAAATTGTAAACTATAAAGGTAAAGTTGTTTTTGTACAAGGTATTGTGGAGAAAACACAAAACAAATGGCAAAACGGAAATGTTACGTATTACAATTTCATGAATTCTAAGCAATTGGAACAAACCTTCAACGAAAGTGAATTTGTTTTATGCCGCTCAGGTTACACAACCGTAATGGATTTGGCAAAACTGGGTATGAAAGCTTTTTTTATTCCAACTCCGGGACAATATGAACAAGAATATTTGGCGATAAAACTTCAGGAAGAGAATTTGGTTCCGTATGCAATGCAAGACGACTTTACCATTGAAGATCTTTCAAAAGTAAAGTCGTTTAAAGGTCTAACCCAGTTCAATGAAGATATTGACTGGGATAATTTATTTTCTATATTCGAGGACAAAAATTAGAAATTGAACTGAGCCTGAAGTCTCAATAAATTTCCTTGCTGTCTATTGATTGGCAATGCACTGTCTTCGAAAGTACGGTCAGCAATTACATATTCGGCTGTAAGTTCGAAGGCTTTAATCGGTTGCCATTCTATACCAATTTCATAATCTCTAACAACATAACTACGGGCATCTTTCTCGTATTTTTTCCCTCCGTCATAATACTGAAACTTTGCAAATGGATATATGTGCTGTTTTTTCAGATCTAATTTGTAATTAAACAATACATAACCTCCATTCAAATCTGTTTCATCGACTGTATTGGTAAGCGTATTATATCGCGGTCCTCTTCCGATATTATATTCTGTTTGAATTCCGAAAGGTTTTGGATATAAAACAAATGTTGCTCCTACTCTTTGGTCTTTTACATATTGTGGATCATTTACTATAACTCCTGGTGAAATTTCTCCGGTAAAAGCCCATTTTCCTGTATAAGCCTGAATTCCCGGTTCAATAATCTGGCTGCCAATTACGAATGGATATGTTACTCTTGCAACAACATTCAGATCTCTGTTTCCGTCCAGTTTATTGGCAATTTGCCCATTGTAAACACCAAAAGCAAAAACTCCAAAATCGCCCGAACCTTTATAACCATCTTTTACCAACATTGCAAAACGTTCTCTAATTTCGGCTGGTGCCCAATAAAAGAACACTCCTAAATCACGTTCGTTTAATATAGCACTATTCATTGCATCATTTCTGTCCAAAGCCAATCGCTGCGAACTAGATTGCATGTTTTCGAAACCATATGGAATTTTACTTTGTCCAACACGAACTCGATATTCTCTCTTTTTATCAAACGAAAGGTCAAAATACAAGTCCCGAATCTGAACGAAATTTTGAATTCCTGTAGCCGGTGAACTTGCAAAATCAGGTTGAAAATAGAAAAATACATTTGGATGAACCTGTCCTGAAAATACTAAACGGGCACGTCTGATGAAAAGTCCGTTGTTTGCTTTTGCATCCGGAGCTGTAGAAGTTGTTCCCCAGGATCTGTCACATTGCTCGCAAGACACTTTATCATTTGTAGAAAACAAACCATTGTATCTTATTTGTGCATAACCTCTTAACGAAATTCTGTCGTACCAATGTTCTTCTACTCCTCCTCCAGACTTAGTCTCTGGAAGTTTTGCTTTATTAATAGAATCTAAAATACGCATTACTTCGTTTTTTACATCCTGTTTATTCAAATCCTGTGCACTTACAGCGCAAGATATTAGCAATAAAACAACAACTAATTTTCTTTTTATCATCTTTTCTCTAATTCCCTTAATTTCAAGGTGCAAAGATGTGTCACCTATGTTAAGAAATCATTAACAAGATGTTACTATAATAAAAATTTATTGTTACGGATTCTCAGCTAATGTTTAACTAATGTTAAAACACCTTGTTTTACTGTACTCCGCAGAAAGTAGCTTACAATTATTTAACTTCAGCTTTTATTGTTTTATTTGCTTTTTCAAGCGTAAAAGAGAATTCAGAACCTATTCCGAACTCACTTTCTACATAAACTTTCTCTTTATGAGCTTCAATAATATGTTTTACGATCGCCAATCCTAAACCGGAACCTCCTTCAGAACGGGTTCCGCTTTTGTCAACTCTGTAAAAACGCTCAAAAAGTCTTGGAATGTTTTGTTTCTCAACTCCTTCTCCGTTATCACTAATTCTGATTAAGACTTTTTTCTTGGTTAAATTGACAACGCCAACTTCGGTCAGACCGCCATCTTTTCCATATTTAATAGAGTTTACAATAAGGTTCTCCAGAACTTGTTGAATTCTATCCTGATCACCTCGAACAATTACCGACTGAACGTTCTTGCTTTCAAAAGCTAATTTGATTTTCTTTTTATCAGCTTTCATTTCTAATAAATCGAAAACATTCTGAATCAGTTCAACAATATTAAAATCTGTAAAATTTAAATCTAAATCTCCTGACTCTAACTTGGTTATCATATCCAAATCTTCTACTATATAAATAAGACGCTCTACTCCTTTTTCGGCACGTTTTAAATATTTCTTTCTGATATTCTTATCATCCATTGCGCCATCAAGCAATGTCGAAACATAACCCTGAACGGTAAACAAAGGTGTTTTAAGTTCATGTGAAACGTTTCCTAAAAACTCTCTTCGGTATTGTTCCCGAATTTCAAGCATTTCGATTTCGAGTTTTTTATCAGTAGCAAACTTCTTTACTTCACGCGAAAGCGTTTCCATATCTGTAGTTATGGGCTGATTGATAAGTGTTGTAGATTCTAATAAAGAAACCTCATCGTAAATCTTTTTTACTCTTCTGTAAATAAAGCGCTCTACGCGATATTGCAAAACTAAAAATGCGAATATATAAATTGATATAATAAAAATTATTCCGAATGCAACCTGATGTTTCAACTGCCCTTTATAAAACAAAGACATCAGCATAAGTACAAAACCTGTCCCAAAAAGACTTATATATAATGCCGATTTGATAGCAAATTTGTATGTTTTTTTAAAATTAATTTTCATTGAAATTATTGAACCATTAAGAGATTAAGAAAAATTAAGCTTAACTCAAAAACCATATAAGAAATTAAAGCTCAAATAAATATAATGAACTTAAATTTCTTATATGGTTTAAATTTATTGAATGTTTTAAAACAATTTGAATCTGTTTAAATCTTAACTAAAATTCTATTACAACAAAGCCTCAGCAGCTTAGCATCTTAGAACCTCAGTATCTAAAAAAAATTAAACTTCAAATTTATAACCAACTCCTTTGATGGTTTTAAAAAGATCTTCTCCAATTTTTTCACGTAGTTTTCTAATGTGAACATCTATTGTTCTTCCTCCAACTACAACTTCATTACCCCAAACTTTATCCAGAATTTCGTCTCTTTTAAAAACTTTCCCTGGTTTTGAAGCTAATAGATAAAATAATTCGAATTCTTTTCTTGGTAAAGCAATTTCTACATTGCCTTTTATGATCTTATATTCTTCTCGATTAATCTCGATTCCGCCAACGTTTAAGGTGTCGCTGACTACTTCTTGTTCTTTTAACCTTCTTAACAAAGCCTTTACTTTGCTGACCAATAATTTTGGTTTTATTGGCTTGGTAATATAGTCATCTGCACCTGCGTCAAAACCAGCAACTTGTGAATAATCTTCGCTTCTCGCTGTTAGGAATGTTATGATAACATTATTTAATTCAGGAATCTTTCTAATGTGTTCGCAAGCTTCCATTCCGTCCATTTCTGCCATCATTACGTCCATAATAATTAAGTCCGGCAATTCTTTCTGGGCCTTTGCTATAGCTTCTTTTCCGTTTGAAGCTGTTACAATCTGGTAGCCTTCCTGAGCAAGGTTATAGCCAACGATTTCTAAGATATCTGGTTCATCGTCAACTAATAAAATCTTGGTTTGTGTTTTTTTCATAAATAGCAAAAATTGAGATTCTTACATCAAATTTTCTTTATTATACATTCGATGATTTTCATTTGAGATGGTAAATATACTAATAAAACAACGGTCAAAAATTGCAGTTAACCGTAATTTAATTTGGTAACAATTTGATAATCTACAAGACACGAAAACATAACGAGTACCTAACATGAACTTTACACAGCGTTTCTTTCTTTGCACAAAAATAAATTAAACACAACACTGAAATGAAATTCAATTTAAAATTTCTATTTATCACATTATTCATCTGTACGATTTCGATCGCACAAAACAAAGGTACGATTTCTGGTGTATTAACCGACAAGGAAATGAACAACCAAGCGTTACCTTTTGCAAATGTTTTAATTAAAGGTACAAACATTAGCGCTAACACTGACATCGACGGAAAATATTCGTTGACTGTAAATCCAGGAAATTATACTATTATTTTTAGTTTCGTAGGATATGAATCTGTAGAAAAACCCGTAACTATTAAAGCAAACGAAACTATTACTGTTAATCAGGTGCTTTCATCGGGAGGTTATACTCTTAAAGATGTTGTTGTAAAATCGACAGCAAACAAAGAAAAAGAAACTGCTTTATTACTAGACCAAAAGAATGCTGTTGTTATCAAACAAAGTATTGGTGCACAGGAAATGTCTAGAAAAGGCGTAAGTGATGTTGAGGAAGGTTTAACTAAAATGACCGGAATCAGTAAAGTAGGTTCAAGAGGTTTATTTGTTCGTGGTCTTGAAGATCGTTACAACAATTTATTAATCAATGAACTTGCTGCTCCTTCTAACAATCCATTTTCTAAAATTGTTCCTTTAGATTTGTTTCCAACAAATATCGTTGGTGTGATTGATGTTTACAAAACTTTCAACCCAAATATCTACGGAGATTTTGCCGGAGGAACTTTTAATATTCAAACTTCTAAAGCTTCTAAAAGTGTTACTAAAATCAACCTTGGTTTTGGATATACAACTGGAAACAGCTTTAAGGATTTTTTACTTTCAAGCGATGCAGATACTGCTGCAGGATTTTTTGGATTTAACGGAAAAGACAGAGAGATACCAAGCTTCTTAGGTCCAACTGCTTCAAAAACAGCTTTCACAAATGATCAGGCTTTAAGCTCAGTAAGTGGAGATAAAGGCTTCAATGCAAGCAAAGGAAAAAGCCCTTTAAATTCAAGCTTGAATTTATTACACTCAGAAAAATTTGATTTAAGCAACGAACGTTCTTTCGCCTATTTATTATCTATCAACTATGACAATAGTTATGCAATAAGAGAAGGTGTTGACAGAACTTTAGATATACAGTCTACAGGTTCAAAATACGTTAATAATTTTGTGACTACTGATTACCGTTTCAAAACAACTACATCAGCATTGTTAGGATTAAACTACAACACAAACAGATTTAAATTAGCTTTCAATACTTTATATATTAAAACTACTCTGAACTCGATAAAAGATCAATATGGTCAGTCTGGTGGTACTGCTATTCAAAACACATTGATCCGTACGAATCAATTAGACAAAAGTGATTATTTGAACTTGCAGTTATTAGGAGAATATAATTTGACTGAAGATAAAAATCAAACTATAAAAGCCGGTGTTTCTTACGCAGACACTAAATACGAGCAACCAGACAGAAAGTTCTTTATTGGACAAAAAACAGGTGAAGACGAGATCAATACTTCATACGGAGGAAGTAACTTCTTACGCCAATACTTAACAGTAGACGGAAATTCATTTGTATCTGCAATGGCTGAATACAACCTTAAATTTGGAAAAGACGGAAAACAAAACAAATTAACTGTTGGTTACAATGGTAATACTTCAGGAATGGAATCTTCTTATAGATTTGTTTCTAGTCGTGGTGGCGCATTTTCATCAAGCATAAACAATATTAATGACCATATCATAAGTGACCTTCAAGCTAATAACGGTACTTCTTTTGAAGAGAACTCTAATTCAACCTGGAAAGTAAAACTTAAAGAAACTGCAAATGCAGGTTACACTAATTTACTTTTGAAATTTGGAGAAAAATATGAAGTTAATGCAGGACTTAGAGCCGAGAGCACAACTAAAGAAACTAAATACCGAGGATTAGGAAGTTTTGACTCTCCATTTCATGTAAGAGCATATGACAATTTCTACTTTTTACCTTCATTGAACGTAAAATATTTGATGAATGAAAAATCAAACCTGCGTTTTGCTGCAAGTAAAACGTATACAAAACCGGTTGTCATGGAATCGTTCCCAATCTCTTACCAAAATGCTGATGGAACTTCTGTACAAGGAAATACATTATTAAAAAACAGTGATAACTATAATGTTGATTTAAAATATGAATTGTTCCCATCTGCAAAAGAAATGTTTACTATAGGTGGATTTGCAAAATATCTTGACAACCCGATCGAAAGAACTTTTGTTTCTAACGCTACAACAGGAACTGTTACAACATTCTTGAATTCTGATAATGCAACCTTATTTGGAGTTGAAGCTGAATTCCTTTTTGGATTAAACAGAATTAGCGAAGATCTTTCAGCATTCTCATTTGGATTAAACACAACTATAATGTCTACCAAAGTAAACATAAGTTCAACATATGCTTCTGAAGATGAAGATGGAATTATTACAATTAATCCATCAATTGAAACACATAAAGGTTCGAGAGATTTACAAGGTGCATCAAACTGGTTAGTAAACTCAGATTTGAAATATGAATTCAATTTAGGAAAAGACTGGACAAATACTATGTCACTTGTTTATGGTGTATTTGGAAAAAGAATTTATGCAGTAGGAACAAACGGTCAGGATCATACCTATGAATTACCAATATCACAATTGGATCTTGTTTGGTCAAGCAAAATTTCAGAGCATTTTGATGTGAAGTTCACTGCAGACAACTTATTGAATCCTGCAAGAAAATTAGAATTCGGAAACGAAGGAACTATAAAAGTTGCCGAAGAATCTTTATTAGCTCAAAGCTATAAAAAAGGAGTTGGCTTCTCATTGAAATTAGGATACACTTTTTAATTAGATCACTCTTACATAAAACTAAAGCTCCAGATATCTGGGGCTTTTTTTTATTTAAGAACACATCCAGAAACCTCTTAACATTCTCTTCACATTTTAGTTGTTTTTTGATAACTGTAATGTAATATTCAGATAACGTCTTAGCGAGATTTCCGCTCTACTTTTGACAAAAATAAAAACGAATAATACAACACAAAAACTATGAAAACTAAATTTTTTGCTTTAGCACTTGCTACAGGTTTATTTTTAAATTCTTGCTCAAGTAGTGACGATACTACTCCTGTTACTCCACCTGCAACAGGCGAAATTAAAGGTGAAATTGCAGCTAATGTAACTTATCCTTATGGTAACTACACTTTAAATGGAGTTGTAAAAATCAAAGCCGGAGTAACAGTAACTTTTGAAGCCGGATCAACAATCACAATCGATAAAAAAACTGGAGACAACGCATTAGTTGTTTTAAAAGGTGCAAAATTAATCACTAAAGGTACTGCTGACAAACCAGTAGTCTTTACTGAAAAATCTAAACTTCCAGGTTCTTGGGGAGGTATCATCATGTACGGTGACGCTCCGGCAAAAGTAGCTGGTGGTGGAGCTACTGGTACATCTGAAGATGGTAACAAAATTTCTTACGGTGGAACTAACCCAACTGACAACAGTGGTTCATTAGTATACACAAGAGTAGAATACGCTGGATCTAAATTAGGAGATGGAGATAAAGAAAACAACGGTTTTACTTTCTATTCAGTAGGTTCAGGAACAGTTTTAGATCACTTAGTATCTTACAAAGGTGCTGATGACGGATATGAGTTCTTTGGTGGAACTGTAAGTATGACAAACGCTATTTCTTACGGAAACTATGATGATTCATTTGACTGGCAAGATGGATGGCAAGGTCAAGCAAATACAAACTGGTATGCTTACCAAACTGGAAAAGGTAACTACGGAATGGAAATCGAAGCTTCTAATAATGACAATGCTTTTTTTCCAAAAGTTTCTAACATTACTTTAAAAAGAGCTGCTGGTAACGCTCCTGAAACTGGAGACAACCAAGTTGATGCTTTCCAATTCAAAAAAGAAGGTAACGGAGAATACAGTAACATCATCATTGATGGTTACGGTAACTTTACAAATCCAGCTGGAGTTACTTACAAAGGTAGCGCTGTTAGCATCTTAGATGGTGTAACAAACGATCACCAAGTAAAAACTGGAAAAATCAAACTTATCAATGTTAAAATTAGCAATACTACAAACATTAACCCAATTGGAGCTACTGATGCTATCGTTGTTGTTTTCCCAACAGGAGCTTTCGTAACAAGTGCTACAGCTACTGGAGCTTCTTTAACTGCAGGTGCATGGGCTACAGTTGATGGTGTAGATTTGACTAAATAATAAAAACATCCATAAATTGTTAAAAACATCCTAAATTCTTAGGATGTTTTTTTTTGGCGTAATTTTTGTAATTTTTTTTGTATATTTACAGTAATCAAAAAAATGCGATGGCAAAAAACTACTTTTATATTACATTCTTATTGGCTTTTTTCTTTACTCTAAGTGTTTCGGCACAAGATAGTAAACAATTACCAAAACCTCAAGAGTCTACAACCATTGAGGGTCTAAGCTTGTACCCTAACCCAGTGACAAACGGAAAAGTTTATATTTCGTCTAAAAATGATTTAGAAAAAGAAATCATCATTTTTGATATTTTGGGAAAAAAAGTACTTCAACTACATTTAAGTTCAAAAGAATTAAACGTTGCTGATTTAGTTCCCGGCGTTTATATCATCAAAATAAGCGAAGAAAATGCTTCAGCAACACGAAAGCTAATTATTCGATAAAACATACAAAAAAGCTCCTTTTCAGGAGCTTTTTTTTAGTTTACGACCGCAGTCAAAGTCTTCAATTTCACCATACACCAAAAACTGCGACTGAAAACTGCGACTGAAAACTAAAAACAATATCTTTGCACAAAAAAAGTTTTGATCACAGCCAACGATATATTTACCATTTCGAGTCATAAACAATTTGAAAAAATAGCACTAAAAGTGTTTCGTTTTCAGCACGAGAACAATCAGGTATATCATGATTTTTGCGATTTTTTAAAAGTCAATCCGCAACAGGTAAAATCTTTGGAACAAATTCCGTTTTTACCCATTCAATTTTTCAAAAGTCATAATGTCGTTTCCAATAATGATCCTGCTCAGGTTACTTTTACCAGCAGCGGAACTACAGGAATGATCACCAGCCGACATTTAGTGACCGATGTTTCCCTATATGAGGAAAGTTACCGCAATGGTTTTTCTCAGTTTTACGGAAACATCGAAGATTATGTCGTTTTAGCCCTTTTACCGTCATATCTCGAACGCGATGGATCTTCGCTTATTTATATGGTCGAAGATCTTATAAAACTATCCAATCAAGCTGAAAGCGGGTTTTATTTACACAATCACGACGACTTAATTAAAAAACTGACAGTGTTAGACGAATCAGGACAAAATATGATTTTAATTGGAGTTACTTACGCTTTATTAGACTTGATCGAAAAACATCAATTCAACCTTCAGAATACCATCATTATGGAAACTGGCGGAATGAAAGGAAAACGTAAAGAAATGATTCGCGAAGAACTGCACGAACAACTTTGCAAAGGTTTTGGCGTTTCTGCAATTCACTCTGAATACGGAATGACCGAACTTTTGGCGCAAGCCTATTCCCTAGGCGAAGGAATATTCGAATGTCCTTCTTGGATGAATATTTTAGTTCGTGATCCTGAAGATGCGCTCACTTACGTGAAAGATGGAAAAACCGGCGGAATAAACGTAATAGATTTAGCCAATATCAACTCATGCTCTTTTATCGCAACGCAAGATTTAGGCAAAAAATATCCCAACAACTCTTTTGAGGTATTGGGACGTTTTGATAATTCTGATATTCGTGGTTGTAATTTGATGGTTCTTTAGAGGTTTAATTGTTTATTTGTTAAGTCGTTTAATCGTTTTTTTCAACGATTAAACAATTTACCGATTAAACGAAAAAACAGTTAAACAGTTAAACATAAAAACTAATTTTCTTCTACAGTACCTATATCATCTATTCCATCTATTTTATTTAATTCTCTTTCTTTCTCTAGCTTATTTTCGAGAAATTTAAAAGTGCCATAACAAGCTAAACCTCCTAAAAGTACAAAAAATATACTCCATCCGGCATTTTCAAAATTCTGATTAGCAACCGAATCAAAACCATTTGTAAGCCCTAATACAATACCAACAAGAAATCCAGCTAAAATTGTACCGCCGTAATAAGAGATTATTCCAAAAAAGAAATATGTCCACTTATTTTTATCGTATTCAAGCGCCAAATTTGTGAATGATTTCCAAATCCAATAAATAAATAAAATTCCAATCATAAGTTTTTAGTTTTTAGATAATAAACCTACTAAAATAAATTGATTATTTGATTCTCAGCAACATAATTTCTTTGCAAAAAAAATCCCAACAACTCTTTCGAGATATTGGGACATTTTGATAAAGGGTTAATCGTTAATTTGTTGAATCGTTTAACCGCAATTTCGATTAAACAATTAACCGATTAAACAGTTAAACAATTCTCAATACAAAATAATTTTTCTTTCCGCTTTGCAGTAACACAAACTGATTATTAATTAAATCATTTGCCGTTAATACAAAATCTTCTTTGATTTTTTCTCTGTTTACAGAAATTGAATTTGCAGTTAAAGCGCGTCTTGCCTCACCGTTTGATTTAAAAAAACCCGTTTTTTCATTTAAAACAGTAACAATATCAATTCCGTTTTCTAAATCTGCTTTTGCAATTTCAGCTTGCGGAACACCATCAAATACTTCTAAAAAAGTCGCTTCATCCAATTGCTTTAAATCTTCTGAAGTTGAATTTCCGAATAAAATATTTGAAGCCTGAATAGCTTTTTCCAACTCTTCTTTACTGTGAACAAAAACGGTAATTTCTTCTGCCAGTTTCTTCTGTAAAACTCTTAAATGCGGAGCCGCTTTGTGTTCTTCGATTAAACCATCAATTGTCTCTTTATCTAAGAAAGTAAAGATTTTAATATATTTTTCAGCATCAACATCAGTTGAATTTACCCAAAATTGGTAAAACTTGTAAACTGAAGTCTTATCAGCATCCAACCAAACATTTCCTCCTTCAGATTTCCCGAATTTAGATCCGTCCGCTTTTGTAATCAAAGGCGTTGTTAAAGCAAACGCTTTAGCATTTTCTCCACCCATTCTGCGAACTAACTCTGTACCTGTGGTAATATTCCCCCATTGATCAGAACCTCCCATTTGCAAAAGGCAGTTATTGTTTTTATATAAATGATAAAAATCGTATCCTTGAATTAATTGGTATGTAAATTCAGTAAAAGACATTCCTTCACCTTCTCCACTTAATCTCTTTTTTACAGAGTCTTTCGCCATCATATAATTCACCGTGATACGTTTTCCAACTTCACGAGCAAAATCAATAAACGAAAACTCCTTCATCCAGTCATAGTTATTTACCATAACCGGAGCATTTGCTTCGTTTGAATTAAAGTCTAAGAAACGCGACAGAACACTTTTGATTCCGGCAACATTTTTAGCCAAAGTTTCTTCGTTCAACAAATTTCTCTCATCAGATTTTCCAGATGGATCACCAATCATTCCGGTAGCACCACCAACCAAAGCAATCGCTTTATGGCCAGTTCTATTTAAGTGAACCAATAAAATAATCTGAACCATACTACCAATATGAAGAGAATCTGCCGTTGGATCAAAACCAATATAAGCCGTTGTTACTTCTTTCAGCAATTGTTCTTCCGTTCCTGGCATGCTGTCATGATATAACCCGCGCCACTTTAATTCTTCAACTAGATTCTTCATTTTTAAAATAATTTGTGCAAATGTAATCAATGTCAATATCAAAATCAAAAAGCAATGCCAATATCAAAGACAAAAAGCAATTTCAATGGCAATGTCAATATCAAAAAATAATTTCAAACTAACATCAACACACAAACACTTTGTTCCTTTGCCACTCTAAACCTTTGAACCTTCCAAAAAAACCTTTGCAACTTTGAGCCTTTGTAACTTTGAACCTTTCTACCAAAATAGTATATTTACAAAATGGTATTAGTAACTGGAGGTACAGGTTTAGTAGGCGCACATTTATTACTTCATTTAATTAAAAATGGAGAAAACGTTCGGGCTATTTACCGAAATCCTAACAATATCCAAAAGACAAAGTCAGTTTTTGAATTGTATAAAAAAGGGGAGTTATTCGGAAAAATCCATTGGCTTGAAGCCGATATTCTTGACGTTCCTTCTCTGGAAATTGCTTTTATCGATATCGAATATGTTTATCATTGTGCGGCTTTAATCTCTTTTGATCCAAAAAATGAAGATTCACTCCGAAAAACCAATATTGAAGGAACAGCAAATATGGTGAATTTTTCTTTGGCTAAAGGAATAAAGAAATTTTGCTTTGTGAGTTCGATTGCCGCTTTAGGAGATTTAGCACCACATGAAACTTATATTACTGAGGAAACAGATTGGAATCCGGAGAAACCTCACAGCGATTATGCCATTTCTAAATATGGTGCCGAAATGGAAGTCTGGCGCGCCGTTCAGGAAGGATTAGATATTATAATTATAAATCCGGGCGTAATTTTAGGACCAATTCCAAAGACAAAAAATGATATTCACGGAAGTGCCGAATTATATTCAAAAGTAGCCAACGGACTTTCTTTTTATACTTTAGGAAGCACTGGTTTTGTAGCAGTAAATGATGTTGTAAAAATAGCCCGAGACTTAATGAAAAGCGACATTAAAAACGAACGTTTTACATTGATTGCTGATAATATTGTTTTCCGGGATATTTTAAACACAATTGCAGAAACCCTAAAAGTTAAGAAACCCAGCATTCATGCAAAACCAATTTTAATGAATTTCCTCTGGATTGCAGACGGAATATTTTCAACTTTATTTTTTCAGAAAAGAAGTATTACCAAAGCAACCGCAAAAGCCTCTTATTCAATGAATTTATATTCTAATGAAAAAATAAAAACCGCCCTTGGAGGAACGGTTTTTTCAGATGTACATCGATACATCAAAGAAGTTTCGAAATTGTAAATTATTTCTTTTTATTCAAATTTATCATTCTTCTGATAGAATCAACATTTACTTTATTTGAAGGCTTTTCATCAGACGCTTTAAGAGTTTGTTTCGTGTCTTTTTTTACCTCTTCTTTCTTTATTTTAGCCTCTTTCTTTTCATCAATTTTTACCAGAGAATCTGTCGCTCTTTGATTCTTTGCCAATCGTTTACTGATTTCATCAAACATATCTTTATAACTTTCATAATCGGCAGCATAATACATATTGTTTTGAGCAAACTGCAAACTATCTACTTTATATTTTTGCAAAATAAACTTAGTCGGATTTGTTTCATTTGAATCTACCGACATCGGATTTTGATATTTAATAGCTTCCAAAAGAGACAAATCATACATAATATCAATCATCTTTCCTCTCTCAATAAGTTTTGCAGGTTGTTTGACCAACTCTTTTTTACAACTTACAGAAAGGAACAAAACCAATACTATCAGAATACAATTTTTCATTTCAGCTTTTTATCTATCAAACAATAATCTTTTTCCCGGACGAATATCTTTTACTTTAAAGTTATTGTAAACCAATTCACCATTTACAAAAGTATGCGTAATTCTTGATTTAAAAGTAAAATTTTCAAATGGAGACCAACCGCATTTTGCCAGAATATTTTCTGGTTTCACGCTCCAAGGCAAACTTGGATTTACAATAACCAAATCAGCAAAATAACCTTCTTTAACAAAACCTCTTTTTTCGATTTTAAAGATTTTAGCAGGATTGTGGCACATTTTCTCCACGATTTTTTCTACCGTAATTTTCCCTTGATGATGCGCTTCAAACATTGCCACAACAGCATGTTGCACAAGCGGACCTCCCGAAGGAGCATTCAGATACGATTGCATTTTTTCTTCCTTAGTATGCGGCGCATGATCTGTAGCAATTACATCAATACGACCGTCATTTAAGGCTTTCCAAAGCTCAGCTCTATCGTCGGCAGTTTTAACAGCTGGATTCCATTTAATGAAATTTCCTTTTGTTTTATAATCTTCATCGGTAAACCAAAGATGGTGAACACAAACCTCAGCAGTAATTTTTTTATCTTCTAATGGAATTTTATTCGTGAACAACTCCATTTCTTTCGCAGTCGAAAGATGAAAAATATGCAAACGAGCTCCAGTTTTTTTGGCTAAAGCCACTGCTTTTGAAGACGAAATATAACAAGCTTCAGCACTACGAATTAAATGGTGCGCCGTTACCGGAACATCATCACCATATTGCTCTTTATAGATTGCAAGATTATTTTTAATTGTAGTTTCATCTTCACAGTGAACTGCAATTAACATTGGCGTACTTGAAAATATTTTTTCTAAAGTCGCTTCATTATCCACCAGCATATTTCCGGTTGAAGAACCTAAAAAGATTTTTATTCCCGCAACATTCTTAGGATTTGTTTTTAAAACTTCTTCAAGATTATCATTTGTTGCGCCCATCATAAACGAATAATTCGCAAATGATTTTACTGCTGCAATTTGATATTTATCTTCAAGGATTTCCTGAGTAACCGCATTCGGAACCGTATTTGGCTGTTCTATAAAAGAAGTAATTCCTCCGGCAACAGCTGCACGAGATTCAGATTCGATATCTCCTTTGTGCGTCAATCCCGGTTCTCTAAAATGAACCTGATCATCTATTGCTCCAGGCATTAAATAATTTCCTTCGGCATCAATAACAATACAATCGGATGTTTTTAAACTAATGCTATCTGAAATTTCAACAATTAAGTCGTTTTCGATCAAAACATCACCTTCAAAAATAGATCCTTCGTTTACAATTTTGGCATTCTTTATTAAAATCCTGTTCATTACCGTGGTATTATAATGTATTGATTAATTTTTTTAATCTAAGTGAAATCACACCGAGAATTGCTTCCTTAATAATGGCATTGCTCATTTTTGAAACTCCTTTGGTTCTATCTGTAAAGATAATTGGAACCTCTTTAATTTCAAAACCTCCGCAATAAGTCCTGTACTTCATTTCGATTTGGAAGGCATATCCAACAAATTTAATCTTGTTGAGATTAATCTTTTCTAATACTTCTCTTTTATAACAAACAAAACCGGCTGTGGCATCATGAATTTTCATTCCGGTTATAAATTTCACATAAACTGATGCAAAGTAAGACATTAAAACGCGGCTTAAAGGCCAGTTTACAACGTTTACACCTGTAACGTAACGAGATCCAATAGCTAAATCTGCGCCTCCAAAATGACAGGCGTCAAATAATTTTTCAAGATCATTGGGGTTGTGCGAAAAATCAGCATCCATCTCGAAAATAAAATCATATTTGCGTTCCAATGCCCATTTAAAACCATGAACATAAGCGGTTCCTAATCCAGACTTTTTAGCTCTTTGCTCTAAAAATAATCTCTCAGGAAATTCTTCCTGCAATGCAATCACCTTATTAGCAGTGTGATCAGGCGAATTATCATCAATTATTAAAAGATGAAAAGACTTATGTTGTGATAGTACAGCTCTAACTATACTTTCAATATTTTCAATTTCGTTATAAGTGGGAATTATGACAATACAATCATTCATTTTTCTTGGGTAATTTCACCGCAAAAGTAAACTTTTTATGGCATTTGATTCATAATAAATATATAATAAAAGTATTGATACAAAAAATTACTAATTTTGTGATCGTTATGATTGAACACCTTCACCCCCGAATACTAGAGAACAAGGACTGGGCAACACTTTTATTTGTGTTGACTTTTGCCGTTGTTGCTATGACTAAATCAGCTTATGAAACTAGATTTAGCGAATTCAGTAAGCTTATTTTCTCTGATAAATATGCAAAGATTTATCGTGACAATAATCATTTAAAAAGCAGCTTTACAGTTGGTTTATTTTTTGTACAAATAATTTCGTACGCATTTTTTATTCAGCTTACGATGCATATTTTTTCACAAAATTCTAAAACCGGAGTTTATGGCATCTTAAAAACGGATTGGATTTTATTTATTCAGATCGCAACATTTTTACTTTATTTCATTCTGGCAAAGTATTTAATCGAAAAAATTGTTGCTGCTTCATTCAACATCGACGAATTTATGGAGCTTTTTAACTTACAAAAAGTTACATATCGAACATATATTGGCATTTTAATCCTTCCTATTAATGCTGTTTTGTTCTATTACGACAATATTCCAAAAACTATACCCCTCGTTATCATAGGTATTTCGCTGTGTATTAGTCTCTACTCCTATTTTATTTCAATAAAAACGTATCAAAACGTAATAATCGGTAAGTTATTTTATTTTATTTTATATCTTTGCGCTCTTGAAATAGCCCCTTATTATTTTCTTTATTATTGGATTACAAAAGGGAGTGCTTAGAAAAAGTTTACAATATGAAAGTGAAAACAATTTTGGTGTCACAGCCTGAACCTAAAGTGGAGAATTCTCCTTACTTTGAGCTCCAACAAAAACACAAAATAAAAATTGATTTCAGACCATTTATTCATGTGGAAGGGGTTAATGCAAAAGAGATTAGATTGCAAAAAATCGATCTTAATCATTATACTGCGATAATTTTGACAAGCCGTAATGCGGTGGATCATTTTTTCAGAGTAGCGGATGAAATGCGTTATAAAGTCCCTGAAGGATTGAAGTATTTCTGCCAATCAGAAGCAGTTGCATTTTACTTGCAAAAGTATGTAGTGTACAGAAAGCGTAAAATTTATGTGGGAGCAAAAGACTTTGCTGATTTATCTCCATTGATAAAAAAGTACAAAGACGAAAAATTCTTACTTCCGGCATCTGATCAATTAAATGCAGACGCGCCTATTACTTTAAATAACTTAAAAGTAGACTGGACACAAGCGGTATTTTACAAAACTGTAATGAGCGACTTATCTGATTTAGCAGATGTTTATTATGATGTTTTAGCATTTTTTAGCCCAACTGGAATAAAGTCATTGTTTAAAAACTTCCCTGATTTTAAACAAAACGAAACCAGAATTGCTGTTTTTGGAAGCACAACTCAAAAAGAAGCTTTGGATTATGGTTTAAGAATCGATATTCTTGCTCCAACTCCTGAAACACCTTCTATGACAATGGCTTTAGAAAAATACATTAGCGAAGCAAACAAAGGAAAATAAACCTTAAGAAATAAACAATATTTAAAATTCCAAATTCCAAATTAATCACTTGGGATTTGGAATTTTTCTTTTTATATCATTTTGAGATTTTACCATTAAGATATTAAGAAAAATTAAGAAGAACTACCACTTAATTTTTCTTCTATAGTTTCATTAAAGATAACACTTAATCTTTCTTAATATCTTAATGGTAAAAATATACACATCAGAAGAAACAATTCAAATCTTATTTTTTTTAGTATTTTAAAGTTTTATCATTAAATTTGATTTCTAACTAAAACCAAATCACTAAAATTAGTTTCAAATTACAACTCTTATGAAAATCAACTCCCTTTTAATTGAAATCGACGGTATCGACAAAGAAATTCTTCGCTATTTAATGGACGATGCCCGAAAACCAATTTTGCAAATTGCCAACAAAATCGGAATTTCAGGAGCCGCAATTCATCAGCGTTTAAAAAAACTGGAACAATCCGGAGTAATTTCAGGATCAAAATTTACTGTAAACCCAAAAGTTCTTGGTTATAACACAATGGCGTTTATTGGTGTTTACCTAGATAAAGCTTCCAGAAACTCTGAAGCTGTAAAAGATTTAAAGAAAATCCCCGAAGTTCTGGAATGTCATTATACCACAGGAAACTGGTCTGTTTTGATCAAAATCATTTGTCGCGATAACGAACATCTTATGCAGCTTTTAAATACTAAAATTCAAGCCATAGAAGGTGTTTCCAGAACCGAAACCTTTATTTCGTTAGATCAACAGATTGACAGGCAAATTCAACTTTAGAAATTAGATAATGTGGCAATTTGATAATTAGATAATTTGCTTGAAATATGTGAATTGTTAAATGTGAGAATGCTTTTTATTAGATAGTTTTCTAAAATCTATAAAAAAATTATCTGATTGCTATAAACAATAAAACCCGACAGGTTTTAAAAACTTGTCGGGTTTGCTATAAATTATCTAATTGACTAATTATCTAATTGTCAAATTAAAAAAATTAATCTCTTCTATTATTACTTCCTGCGTAAATCGAAATATAGTACAACAACGTTGCAATTGATCCGATAGCCGCAACAAGATAAGTTCTTGCAGCCCATTTAAGAGCATCTTTTGCTCCTGCCTGTTCTTCTTGTGTTAACATGTGTTTATTTTCCAGCCAAGCCAAAGCACGATTACTTGCATCGTATTCTACAGGCAAAGTAACAATCGAAAACAAAGTCGTCACGGCAAAAAGCACAATTCCTATCAACAATAATTGAGGAAATACCTGAATCATTAAAATTCCTGCTAATAAGATCCATTGCATAAAATTTGATGCAACACTAACAATTGGAACCAATTTCGAACGCATTGTTAACCATTCATAACCTACAGAATGCTGCACAGCGTGGCCACACTCATGAGCCGCAACAGCTGCCGCAGCCGCATTGCGATGATTATAAACCGCTTCGCTTAAATTTATTGTTTTATCACTTGGATTATAATGATCTGTCAATTGTCCCGGAGTCGAAATCACACGAACATCAGTAATACCGTTATCCGCTAACATTTTCTCTGCAATTTCAGCACCACTCATTCCGTTTCTTAATTGCAGTTTAGAATACAATTCGAATTTACTTTTTAGTTGTGAACTTACCAGCCAACTAAACAGCATTATAGCTCCGGCAATAATTAAATATCCACTTCCCATATCTTTATATTTTTGATTCTACATTTAAAGTTACAAAACAAACCACAATTTCTGAACCAATTTAAAAAATTGTCATTTTGTCACTCAAAGTCAGTCTAATTCAAAAGATTATTCTTTAACAGAAACGCTATTAATTCGGCTACATTTTTAGTCTTATACTTTTGCAAAATGTTACGTCGATGTGTTTGTACCGTTAGAAAACTTAAAAACAATTCATCGGCAATTTCCTGAGTTGATTTACCTTTTGACAACAATAGAGTAATATCTTTTTCCCTTCGGCTTAAGCTCGGAATTCGTTCTAAATCCTCAGAGAATGGCTGACTAATAATAGTTTTTACTTCATCACTAAAAACAATTTCGCCTTCGATTGCAGTATCAATGCATCTTTTAAACTCTTCAAACGAAGCACTTTTAAGAATATAACCATTACCTCCGTTTTGAATGAACTGCATAACCAAACTTCTTTCCGATTGGCTGCTCATCCCGATAACGATCATTTTAGGATACTTTTTTTTAATTATTTTACAAAGATCAACTCCATTTATAACCGGCAGAAAAATATCCATCAAAATCAAATCAACTTCATTAGCCTCAATATAATCTATAAGTTTCACTCCTGATGATAGTTTTTCTACAACCTCAACAGAACTAAAATCAGACAATAATCCAGAAATTCCGGAAATCACAATTGGATGATCGTCTACGATTACGGTTTTATAAATCTTACCCATTTAAAATCTCGTTTTTTACTTTTAATTCAATGTAAACTGAAGTTCCTTTATTTTCGACACTTTCTATTTCTAATTTCCCATTCAAAAACTCTACGCGATTTTTTATGTTTTTCAATCCCATTCCGTTTTTACTTTCCAAAACATTAAATCCGATTCCGTTATCTTCAACCGTAATAAAAAAAGTTTCTTTGTTCTGAGAACAGGAAACCAAAATTTGGGACGCATTTGCATATTTTAAAGCATTATTCAACAACTCCTGAATAATTCTGTAGATTACAATTTCGTAATTTTTAGGCAAATGAGATTCTTTAATTAAATACTGAAACTCAATACTGGTTTTTACGTTTGAATTTGCCATACACAAATCGCGCAACGCATATTCCAAGCTCAATTTAAGCAAACTTTCCGGCATTAAATTCTGCGAAATATTCCTCAGTTCTCTAATAGAATCATCTAGCAAAACACCCACTTCGGCAGTGCTTAAAGCATTTTCTTTTCCGGCAAGTTTCAAATGAATTTTCAAACCTGAGAGCATACTTCCGAGCCCATCGTGTAAATCTCTCGCAATTCGCCTTCTTTCTACCTCTTCCCCTTCGACTAAAGCATTTGAAACCGATAATTTTTGCTGATTTTCCAGTGCGGTTAATTCTTGTTGGTGATTGATTTCTTTTTGAAAACTCAGCTTTTTTTCATTTTTATTCAAAATCCACAAAAACAAAACGATCAAAAACAAAAGAATCGACAAAACAGCAAAAAGAATTGAATTCAGACGATTATTATTGACCAACAATGCGGCTTTCTCGTTTTGCGATTGAAGCAACGTTATTTTTTTCTCGTTTTCGGCTTTTTTATATTTCGCTTCTAATTCTACAATTTCACTTTTAAATTTAGTATCATTTAAACTATCATTAATCACACTATATTTATTCGAATAAAAATACGCTTTATCATAGTCTTTGAGTGCATTATAAACTTTTGACAACTCATTATAGTAGTTCTTTCTATCTACCACAAAAGGCGTATTCTTTAAAAGATATTCCAGATTATCTTTTGCTTTTCCGTAATTTTTTAATTTAAAATACACTTCATACTCCGGAAATTTCAATCGGTTTAAGGCAATCAGATTTTGATGTTTCTCAGCAGATTTAATTCCTTTTTCAAAACTCTTTAACGCTTCCGAAAACTTATTTTGTTTGGCATAATATATTCCTTCCGAATAAAAATAAGAATCATTTAAATTGGATTCCGGAAATTTTACCAGTTTAGAATATGCTTTATCCAATACTTTTTTTGCATCGTAAAAATGCTTTAACTCGACAAGGTTTTCAGCATTAATAATATAGGTTTCCATTTTAGATTCTACAAGTGTAGGTGATCTTTTAGTAGCTCTTTCGATATACACTTGCGCTTCATTCAAATATTCACTTGCCTTTTGACGCTCATTATTATTCATCAAAATAATTGCAACTGCTTTATACAAACCGCTTACAAGTTCATAATCCTGACTTTTTTTAGCAATCGGAATGGCTTCATTAACCAGCAATTTCATGTAACCCTTTTCGTTATTTTTTCGCTGCTGCATAATACCATAATTCTGCAACACAATTGCACGCAATCTGTAAGCTTCGGTATTATTGTACTTCTTTAATTTGGCATTAGCTTCTAACAAAGATTTTTCGAAACCATCGACATCGCCTTTTTCTAAAAAACTATAGGAATTATAATAAACCGATGCGTCTCTTAAAAAAGGAAATTTAGTCTTTAACCTGTTGGCTTCTTTTAGATATTCTTTTGATTTATTAATATCCTGAATCATCAAGTATAACTTGGACAACCTAAAACTATAAAGACTTTTTACACTATCAGAATGTGCATTTTTAGTAATTCGTGCAATGCTGTCGATATAAACTCTATCATCGTCTAATGAAAGGATAACTTGTGAATATGAAAGGGTTGAAAAAAGGGAAAAAAGTAGAAACTGGTAAATTTTCTTCATGAATTGCGTTTTTTCAAATTTATTAAAATTAAAAATGTTTCAAAAAAAATCAACGCTTTTTACCTGATATCAGGTAATACAAAATACACTTTATCAGGTATTGCCCTCTCTTTTGTTTGCTTCTAATTTTGTTTGAAATGAATATTAATTAATAAAAAAAATATTATGAAATCAGTTTTTAAAACTCTTGCTATTGTATTAACTCTTGCTTTTTCAGCAGTATCGTGCAGCAGCGACGACGACAACAATAACAAACCTATTCAATCAAGAGATGTTAAATATGAAATAACAGGAAATTTTTCAGGAGAACTTAGCGCAATTTATTTTGATAAAGGTGGAAATCCACTAAATGAAGATGTTACCAGTTTACCTTGGACTAAGCAAATTACTGCGGACGCAGGTGTTCCGGGAATAACATTCAGTGCAAGCGGTCACGGCGGCGTTAAGGACCAAACATTAACTGCTAAAATTTATGTTGGCGGAGAAGTAGTAAAAGAATCTACTGCTAAAGCAAACAACGACGGAATCATTGTCGTAACTCTTGCGCCTTATCTTTTTCCACAATAATTGATATAAAACATAAGGTTAAAAAAAGCTTTGTAATCATACAAAGCTTTTTTTTATGATTCTAATTGATTGTTGACTTCTTCAAATTTTGCAATTAAATCATTCAATTTTGATTGTTGTTTTTTAATTTGTTTCGGACGAATATAAAACCAATTAAAGCCCATCCAAAGCAAAGTTACTCCATAAGCAAAAACGGCCCAGAAAATCGTCATTCTTGAAGTGTATTCATAGAGATAAAAACAAATCCCCGCTCCAAGTAAAAGAAAATACAAACTCAACATTGTAGACTGCATAAATTGTTGCTTCTTTTTAATTAAAATCAGTTTCTGTAAATATTCCTGATTGGTTTGAGCGGTGACAATATTTTTATAAGTTGAAACTAATCGGTTATAAAAAACCAAATAAATAACCATTGCCAAAATCACTAAAACAATTCCGATTTTTGTCGAAATAAATTCGGGTTGATAAGTATACCAAACAAAAATAATGAAAGCACAAGTTGCAAAAAGCAAAATATTGGTAATCCATAAAGTACGTAAACCAGCTTTTTTAAATTGCTTTAATCTTGCCAGTAAATCTTCAATATTGGGCTGACTTACGGTTTGTTTTTTCCATAAATCCTTAAAGTCTATATTGTTATTGTGGTCCATTTTCTTTAAATTTTTGAGTCAATTTTTCTTTTATTCTGTGAATCTTCACTCGGGTATTAGCTTCCGAAAGTCCGACAATTTTAGCGATTTCAGCTTGTTTGATATCTTCAAGTTCAAGCGAAATAATAATACGTTCCGTTTCCGGTAATTCGGCAATACACTTATACAAAAACTGGATTTGCGGTTCTATTGATTGTTGTTTTTCTTCGGTCAGATTAATTGGCAAATCTGATTTAAGAAAGCGCTTTTCTTTTTCGATCTGTCGCAAACAATTGTTAGACGCAATTCTAAAAATCCAGGTTCCAATACTCGATTCATTTCTAAAAGTGTCCAGTTTTTGCCAAACAATAACAAAGGTTTCCTGAGCCAAATCCTGTGCGATATCATAATCGTTCACAAAACCCATACAAAGCCTGAATATTCTATCCCAATACGTTTTATAGATCTCTTCAAATACCATCTTTAAGATTTTACAAAATTGCTTAATTGCTCTAAATACCATTCTGTATCGTCATACATAATAAAGTGTAATCCTTTATTTGCATACTGAAATTTTGCGGTTTTTAGATTTTTATATTGCTCTTCAATTGCAGGTTTTAAATTTATAAAATAAGATTCTAATAAAATTAATGACGGACATTTTATAGTGGCAATTTTACCTCTTAGATCTGTATTCGAAAAATCACAATACATTTCTGCAAATGTTTTTCGATCAGATTTTACACTCCAATCAACAAGCATCTCAAGCTTTGAAGTATCTGCCAAAAGTCTTGGCGCCATCTTTTTCTGCATATCATAAAACTGAGTATCGCTCATTGCCGTCATTTGAGTTATCATTGGCGAACAATCATTATTTTCTTTTGCTTTAAAAGAAGGATCCATCAATGCGCTTAAACATGGTAATGCATCTACCACAATAATTTTACTAATCAAATCCGGATAATCTGCCGCAATTGCCAATGCTAATCCGCCACCCATACTGTGACCAATTACAATTGGTTTTTCAATTTTATTATCTTTTATATAATTCGCAATTTCGTTTTCCCAATTTTTGAATGTTGCATTTCCTTGTGGTTTTACTCCGGCAAAACCTGCCATTGTAAGTGTATAACAGGTATAATCTTTTTCGAAGTTAGCTTTTGTTTCTTTCCACACCTCTCCGGAAGAAGCAAATCCGGGAATGAATACTATAGCTTTTTTTCCTTTTCCGGTTTTAGTAACCTCAAACGGATATTGTTTTGTTTGTGCAAATACATTTAAACATAATGCTGAAAATAATAAGGCGATAACCAAGATGATATACTTTTTCATTTTTAATAGTTTTAAGTTGTTAAATGATTTAATTCGCCTTTTGGATACGAGCGCTTTTAAAATGTTACAACTAAAATGAAAATTTCAATAAAAAAATTCCAAATTCCAATGTTTTCGCGGGAAAATTCCAATTAAAAAAATCCAAATTCCAATTTTCTATTGGGATTATTTAACCGCAAAGTGCGCGAAGATTTACGCAAAGGACGCGAGTTTTTTTGCTCGCAAAGACGCAAGGTCGCAAAGTTTTTTTCGCAATATTGTCATTGCGAGGAACGAAGAATGAAAAACTAAGCCAAAAAAAACAATTCATGTAAATTCGTGCAATTCGTGGCGAAAAAAGTCAAAGAAACTCCACAATATTGTCATTCTGAGGAACGAAGAATCCCCGCGAAAAGCTCGACAAAGATTGGTGATTTTGATTGCGGAGTCACTTGTGGAGATTCTTCGTTCCTCAGAATGACAAACTATGCGAGAATAACAAACCAACCTAAAAAAAAAAATCCAAATCCCAATCGTAAAATTGGAATTTGGAATTTTAATCCCGATAGCTATCGGGATGGAATTTTAAAATTATTAACCTACCAGGTTAATGATTTTACCAGGAACAATAATCACTTTGTTTGGTGTTTTACCATCTAATTGCTTTTGTGTTCTTTCGTCTTTCATGATGATTTCTTCGATTTCTGCTGCGGTTAAATCCAAAGGCAATTCGATTGTGAAACGCATTTTTCCGTTGAAAGAAACTGGATATTCTTTATTAGTTTCAACCAAATGTTTCGCTTCAAAAACTGGAAAAGGAACTTCAGAAATAGAAGTTGTATTTCCTAATTGCGACCATAATTCCTCTGCAATATGTGGTGCGTATGGCGAAACCAAAATTGCTAAAGGTTCTAAGATTGCTCGTGAATGACAATTTTGAGTTGACAATTCATTCACACAAATCATAAATTGAGAAACTGATGTATTGAAAGAGAAACTCTCAATATCTTCGGCTACTTTTTTGATCGTTTTGTGTAATGATTTTAAGTTGTCTTTTGTTGGTTCGTCGTTGTTTACAATTAAACCGTTGTTTTCATCAAAATACAATCTCCATAATTTTTTCAAGAAACCAAATACTCCAGAAATTCCTGCTGTATTCCAAGGTTTAGCTTGTTCTAATGGTCCTAAAAACATTTCGTACAAACGTAATGTATCAGCTCCATATTCATTACAAATATCATCAGGAGTTACAACATTATATTTAGATTTCGACATTTTTTCGACTTCACGGCCAACAATGTATTTTCCGTTATCGTCTAAGATAAATTCAGCATTATTATATTCTTCTCTTGATTTTTTAAATTTTTCAATATCTAATTCATCCGAAGAATTTACGATTGAAACATCAGCGTGAATTGGCTGTACTTTATAGTCTCCAATTTTATTTTTAGAAACAAAACTATTAGTTCCTTCAATTCTATAAACAAAAGCGCTAGTTCCCAAAATCATTCCCTGATTAATCAGTTTTTTGAATGGTTCTTCGGTTGGAGCAAAACCTTTGTCTTTTAAGAATTTATTCCAAAAACGAGAATACAGTAAATGTCCGGTTGCGTGTTCGCTTCCTCCAATATACAAATCAACGCTTTCCCAATATGCCAAAGCTGCTGCCGATGCAAATTCATTTTCGTTATGCGCATCCATATAACGCATCCAATACCATGAACTTCCCGCCCAACCTGGCATTGTGTTTAGTTCAAGAGGAAAAATAGTCACATTGTCAATCAACTGAGTACTAACAACTGAACACTTAACACTGTCCCAAGCCCAAACAGCAGCGTTTCCTAACGGAGGCAAACCATCTTCGGTTGGTAAATATTTCTCTACTTCAGGCAAGATAATTGGCAAATGTTGCGCATCGATCATCTTTGGCAAACCATTTACATAATAAACCGGGAAAGGTTCTCCCCAATAACGCTGACGAGAAAAAACAGCATCACGCAAACGGTAATTTGTTTTTCCGCTTCCTTGTCCAATTTTCTCTAAAGCTGTAATTGCAGCCTGAGTTGCTTCTTTATAACTTAATCCGTTTAAAAAATCAGAATTTGCGATTTCGACATTGTCTTTAGAACCGTAAGCCGCTTCAGAAATATCAACATTGGCGAAGATATTTTTGATTTCCTGCATTCCTTTCTCATTCTTAAAGAAATTTGCAAAAGCATAATCTCTTTCGTCTCCACAAGGAACCGCCATTACAGCACCTGTTCCGTAACCAGCCAAAACATAATCTCCAATCCAAACCGGAATTGCTTCTTTTGTAAAAGGATGTTCTGCATAAGCTCCTGTAAATACTCCCGAAATAGTTTTTACATCGGCCATACGCTCACGCTCAGAACGTTTTGCTGTTTTTTCGATATAAGCTTCAACTGCTTCTTTTTGTTCCGAAGTTGTAATTTTAGCAACCAAATCATGCTCTGGCGCCAAAGTCATAAAAGTAACTCCATAGATTGTATCAGGTCTTGTCGTGAAAACCTCAATTATTTCATCATGATCTTTCACATTAAATTTCACCAAAGCCCCAACAGATTTTCCAATCCAGTTTCTTTGCGATTCTTTTATAGATTCGCTCCAGTCAATATCATTTAGACCTTGCAACAAACGCTCTGCATAAGCAGAAATTCGCATGCTCCATTGCGTCATTTTTTTACGAATAACAGGATATCCACCGCGTTCAGAAACTCCGTTTACGATTTCGTCATTTGCCAAAACAGTTCCTAAACCAGGACACCAGTTTACTTCTGTTTCTGCCAAATACGTCATTCTGTATTGCAAAAGGATTTTCTCTTTTTGATCTTCAGAATAAGAATTCCATTCAGCTGCCGTAAAAATTGCAACATTATCGTCGCAAACTGCTTCAACTAATTCGTTTCCTTCTCCTTCAAAAACTTTTACAAGCTCTGAAATTTCAAAAGCTTTTCCTTGTTTTCTGCAATACCAAGAGTTGAACAATTGGATAAAAATCCATTGTGTATGTTTGTAATAATCAGGATTTGAAGTTCGCACTTCTCGGCTCCAATCAAATGAAAAACCAATTTTATCTAATTGTTTTCTATATCCGGCAATTTGTTTTCCTTCTTTATCAACTCCACCGTCAATATTTACGCGTGTTGTATCTTCAGGACGTTGCCCGGTTTGTATTGCATATTGTTCAGCAGGCAATCCAAAACTGTCATATCCCATTGGGTGCAAAACATTGAATCCCTGATGTCTTTTGAAACGAGAATATACATCTGAAGCAATGTAACCCAGCGGATGCCCAACGTGAAGTCCTGCACCTGACGGATAAGGAAACATATCTAAAACATAGTGCTTCGGTTTTTCAGAATTATTACTTGCAGCAAAAGTTTGGTTTTCAGCCCAATATTTTTGCCATTTCGCTTCGATTTCGTTTGGATTGTATTTCATTTTAAGTGACTAAGATTCTAAGTGACTAAGGTTCTAAGGCTTTTCACTAATTAATTAGCCGCAAATTTACATTTATTACACATTGTACCAAAGCTATTTCGTTGACAAACAAATAAAATAACAAAATACTTATTTTTAAATAAGTAAAAATACGTATGTTTGCGTTTCAATACTTAGAAGACAATATTTTGTTTGAAAAATTATAAAACAATATATCATCCGATGTAAAGTTCCAGAGGAACAATGGATATTGTAGAGCTGGACTTCAGTCCAGTATAAACAAATAGCAACGAAAGAATAATATTACATTTTAATACCTATTTTTACATGGTCATAAACAGAATCAAATGAGTAATACTAAAAAATATTCCATTGAAGTTCGCCTTTGGATTGAAGAAACCGAAGGTCCATTTTTAGGAATTGGAAAAATCTGGTTGCTCGAAAATATTCGGAAAACAGGATCTATTACAAACGCTGCAAAAGAAATGAAAATGGCTTACAGACAAGCCTGGCAATTAGTTGAAGAAATGAATCAACGTGCCGAAAGTCCTTTGGTAGAAAAATTACTTGGCGGAAAAGGCGGCGGCGGTGCAAAACTCACGGAAGCCGGAGAAAAAGCAATTACCATTTTCTATGAAGTCGAAAAGCGTATTAAAGATTTTGCTTTAAAAGAAACTCAGAATCTAAAGTTTTAAAAACCATTTTACTATTCCTATAAAAAACCAAATAACCAAAACCATTTTTTTTCAACCTCAGTATTCATTTTAAAACATACTGAAATTTTATTCTAAATATGAAATTACAACTTTACATATTACTGCTTTTTATAAGTTTTAAAAGCTTTTCTCAAGCAAAAGATTCTATAAAAGATCCGGATAACATTAAAAAAGAAGAATTAAATGAAGTCGTAATTACAGCTTCTCGTCGCTCTGAGAAAATAATGCGTTCTCCGATAAGTATCGAGCAATTAAAATCGGCGGAAGCCAAAAAAATGGGATCACCAAGTATTTATGAAGCGCTTGAAAACGTAAAAGGCGTTCAGATTATAACACCAAGTTTGGGTTTTAAGGTTATTAATACAAGAGGTTTTGCCAACTCAACAAATGTTCGTTTTGCGCAATTGGTTGACGGAATTGACAATCAGGCGCCACATTTGGGTGCTCCAATTGCCAATGCACTTGGCGCAAATGATCTCGATATTGATAAAATAGAAATTATTCCGGGAACTGCGGCGGCTTTATACGGAATGAACGCCATTAATGGTTTGGCAAATATTCAGACCAAAAATCCTTTTGAATATCAAGGTATAAGTATTCAGCAATTGACGGGCGTGAATCATGTTGGAAATATTGATCGGTTTTCACCAAAATTATATTCGCAATTTAATTTGCGTATTGCGAAAGCATTCAACGAAAAATTAGCTTTCAAAATAAATGCGTCAACAACCGGAGGAACAGATTGGGTTGCGGATGATCGAACTGATTTGGCTCCAAATGCAAATGCTTCAACCAATTTATATGGCGCAAATAATCCTGCTTACGACGAAGTAAATGGTTATGGAAATGAATCGGCAAACAGAAAAACCCTGAACTTAAACGGTAAAAATTATGTTGTTGCCAGAACAGGTTATCGTGAAACTGATATTTCTGATTATGATATTAAAAACTACAAAGCTGATGTTGGTTTTTACTTTCGACCAAAACAAGGAAACGAATTAGCGGTAACTTATAAAACAGCTTTAATCAATACGATTTATCAACGTTCAAATCGTTTTAGATTAGACAATTATACTTTAAATCAATTTGCGGTTGATTATCATACGCCTATTTTTCAGGTAAAAGCATACGCAACAACCGAAAATACCGGAGATTCATACAACATGCGTTCATTGGCAGAAAACATGGATCGCGCTTATAAATCTGACGACAAATGGTTTGCAGATTATTCAACGGCTTATAAAAACGCCATTACAAATGGAGCTTCTGTTGCTGATGCACACAAAATTGCCAGAACATCATCTGATCAAGGAAGATTTCAACCCGGAACTGCGGCTTATGAAGAAAAGAAAAACGAATTAATCAGTATAAACAATTGGGATATTGGCGCCGCTTTACGCGTAAAATCTACTTTAGTTCACGGCGAAGGATTAATTAATTGGGACAAAGCTTTCTCTTCTTTTTTCGAAAAAATAGAGACAAAATTATTAAGTGGTTTTGATTACAGAAACTACATTATTGTTCCTGACGGAAACTATTTTATCAATCCTGTAAGCGCTTCTAAAAACTTAACGTATCAAAAAACCGGTGCTTTTACACAACTGACTAAAGATTTATTTAAAGAAAAACTACGTTTGGGAGCCACAATAAGAATGGACAAATCGGATTATTTTGATGTGAAATTTACTCCGCAGTTTACAGCGGTTTATTCGCCAAAAGAAACTATTAGTTTTAGAGCGTCTTATCAAAACGGATATCGTTTTCCGAGTATTTTCGAAGGTTTTTCTAACGTAAATAGTGGAGGCGTAAAACGTGTTGGCGGATTACGAATTATGTCCGATGGTATTTTTGAAAACTCTTATACCAAAGCTTCAATCGACAAATTTCAATCGCAGGTAAACAGCGATGTAAATACGCTTGGAATTACTCAGGCGCAAGCCATCGAAAAGAATAAAAATACGATTCAAAAAAATCCGTACACTTATCTGCAACCGGAATTTGTAAAATCTTTCGAATTTGGATTTAAAGCAATTACATTAAATAAAAACCTTTTTATCGATGCCGATTTTTATTACAACTCTTATAAAAATTTCATTGCTCAAGTCGAAGCCAGTATTCCAAATACAACAGATCCTGATAAAATTCCGACAGCTTTATATTCAAAAAACACGCAAAACAGATATCGTTTATGGACTAATTCTAAAAGTAAAATTTATAATTACGGAGGAAGTTTAGGTTTGAAATATCGAATCGACGACACGTTTACGGCGCTAACGAATTTAACATACACCAAACTTGACAGAACTGACGATAAAGATGGCTTGGAAGACGGTTTTAACACTCCGGAATTTAATGTAAATGGAACTTTAATTGCGCAAAATATCTGGCGAAATCTTGGTGCAAGTGCAACAGCACGATATCAGACTAATTTTGATTATGTGTCTTTTTTGGTCTCAGGAACTGTTCCGGCTTATTGGTCAATGGATGCGCAGGTAAATTATAATTTTAGAAAAACGGGTTTGACAACTAAATTAGGAGGAGCCAATATTCTAAACAAACCTTATACTTCAATACTTGGCGGACCATCAATTGGCGGATTATATTATCTGTCTTTAGTTTGGGAAACTTTTTAAGGTTCTGAGAGACTAAGATTCTAAGTTGCTAAGTTTTTAATCTGACAGTCATAAATACGCATCCCAAGGTTAAAATCTCGGGCAATAATTAAAAAACAAGTAAAAAGCGATAATGAAACATAGCTAGCGGTTTTAACCGCTGGAATATGCACACTATCAAATCACACAAAGAGAAATAAACTTTGCGTCCTTGCGTCTTTGCGAGATTAAACAGAAACAGCTTGACGAACTTAGTGGAAACCTTTGCGCACTTTGCGGTTAAATCAAATTTCAAAGCTCAAAGTTGCAAAAGTTCAAAGCCACAAAGGGTTTTAATGTTGATTCTTTTGATCTTTAATTGTACATTTATGGGATAAAAGTTCGTTATTAACTTTAAATAAAGAAATACTTTATTATTTTTACCACATAATTTAAGCAAACTATGAGTTCTAACTTTGATAAATTTCAAAAGCGCAGGTTAATTTCCTCTTATTTTTCAGTTGTATTAAGTGTTTTCTTGGTTTTATTCCTTTTGGGAGTACTAGGATTATTCATTATCAATTCTAAAAAATTGGCAAATGATTTTAAAGAAAAAATCGCAATGACGGTTTTCTTTAAAAATGAAGCCAATGATAGTGTGATAAAAGCATTCAACACTGAATTGAAAAGGGCGCCTTTCGCAAGATCTTATGCTTATGTTTCTAAAGAAAAAGCAGCAAAAGAACATACAGATATCATTGGAGAAGATTTCTTAACCTTTTTGGGAGAAAATCCATTATTGAATTCATACGACATTCACTTAAAAGCTGATTATGTTGAAAGAGACAGTATTTCGAAGATCGAAAGTACTCTGAGACAAAACACCATGATCGAAGATATTGTTTATGACAAACAATTGGTAAATCTGGTAAACGACAATATCAAAAAAGTAAGTATGTGGATTTTGATTATCAGCGGTTTCCTTGCGATAATTGCGGTTTTATTAATCAACAGTTCATTACGTTTGTCAATTCACTCCAACCGTTTTATCATTAAAACCATGCAAATGGTGGGCGCAACAAAATCGTTTATCCGTAAACCTTTTGTAATGCGCAGCGTAAAATTAGGAATGTTAGGAGCCGGATTAGCTATCATCGCTCTAATTGCACTTTTACTTTATGTTGAATCAAATTTCCCGGGATTAGGAATCTTAGAAGATAAAGCATTAATTGGATTGGTATTATTAGCCGTATTTGGTTTAGGCGTTTTGATTACCTGGGTAAGTACACACTTTGCAACACAACGTTTCTTGAATTTAAGAACTGACGATCTTTATTAATTGTTGACTTTAGATTTTAGATTAGAATATAAACTCATATAAAACAGAGGATAAGATTGCTTCGTTCCTCGCAATGACAAGATGAAAAACAATACTAATACTACAGAACAACCGCAAAAACAAGAATTCCTTTTTGACGGTATCAACTACAAAATTCTTTTAATTGGAATTGGAGTTATCGCCTTAGGTTTTATCCTAATGTCAGGCGGAGGAAGTGATAATCCGAATGTTTTTAATGAAGATGTTTTTAGTTTTAGACGTATTCGTTTAGCTCCAACAACTGTTTTGATTGGTTTTGGAATCACTATTTATTCTATTTTCAAAAAATCTAAATAGAATTTCTTTAGACTGCTTAGTCAACTTAGATCTTTAGATTATTAGATTAATCTCTTTAAAAAAGTCTGACATCTAAGAAGTCTAATAATCTAACAATCTAAATTAAATGAATACATTACAAGCTATCATTCTTGCCATTATTGAGGGAATTACAGAATTTCTACCTATTTCTTCAACTGGTCACATGATTATTGCCTCTTCTTTCTTTGGAATTGCACACGACGATTTTACCAAACTTTTTACAATTGTAATTCAGCTTGGCGCTATACTTTCAGTAGTCGTTTTATATTTTAAACGTTTCTTTCAAACGCTTGATTTTTACTTTAAACTTTTGGTAGCGTTTATTCCGGCAGTAGTTTTAGGATTATTGTTAAGCGATTTTATCGATGGTTTATTAGAAAATCCAGTTACTGTTGCAATATCACTTTTAATAGGTGGATTAATTTTATTGAAAGTTGACGAATGGTTCAACAAACCAAACACAGCAGAAACTTCGCAAGAAATCACGTATTTACAAGCTTTTAAAATTGGATTATTTCAATGTTTAGCGATGATTCCGGGAGTTTCAAGAAGTGGTGCAAGTATTGTTGGAGGTATGTCTCAAAAATTATCAAGAACAACAGCTGCAGAGTTTTCGTTTTTTCTTGCCGTTCCAACAATGTTAGGTGCAACCGTAAAAAAATGTTACGATTATTATAAAGCGGGTTTTGAATTATCTCACGATCAAATTAACTTATTAGTTATTGGAAACGTTGTCGCATTTATCGTAGCGCTTTTGGCTATTAAATCATTCATTGGTTTCCTGACTAAAAATGGCTTTAAAGTTTTTGGCTACTATAGAATAATTGCAGGAATCATTTTATTATTGATTCACTTTTTCATTCATCCTCTTACGATTATATAATGACACCTGAAGAATATTTAGACGGACAAGTTTTATTGATTGACAAACCTTTAAAATGGAGTTCGTTTCAAGCTGTCAATAAATTAAAATACCTTTTGATCAATAAAGTTGGACTTCCAAAAAAGTTCAAAATTGGTCACGCCGGAACTTTAGATCCTTTGGCAACCGGATTGTTATTGATTTGTACCGGAAAATTTACCAAAAGAATTTCTGAGCTTCAAGGTCAGGCCAAAGAATATACGGGAACTTTTTATATTGGAGCCACTACTCCATCTTATGATTTGGAAACTGAAATCGACGAGACTTTTCCAACTTCTCATATTGATGAAGCTTTAATTCACGAAACGGTAAAACAATTTCTAGGCGAAATTGATCAAAAACCACCTATTTTTTCTGCGATTAAAAAAGATGGCGTTCGTTTATACGAACATGCCCGCGCAGGAGAAACGGTAGAAATTGCAAGCAGAAAAACAACCATTCACGAATTTGAAATTACCCGAATTGCATTACCCGAAATTGATTTCAGAGTAGTTTGCAGCAAAGGAACTTATATTCGCTCTCTGGCTTTTGATTTTGGAAAAGCGATGAATTCAGGTTCGCACTTAACAGTTTTACGCCGAACTAAAATTGGCAATTATGACGTAAAAAATGCAATTGATATTACTTTATTTGAAGAAAGTCTTAATCTGACAAAAGAATAATTATTTCATAATAGATTTAATTTCAAATCTTTTAGTTAACTTTACTATTATGAAGACTCAGAAAAACAACTCCAATAATCTAGCGACACCTGGAAAACCAATGTCTCAAAAAAAGTTTACTTCAATGATTAAAGAAGCTGAAGAAGGCGAATTTTTATCTATTGAAGAATTCAAAACTCGCTTTGAAGCATGGAGATTACAAAGAAAGAAGTAGTAAAGTCGATCCATTATTACAAAGATATTCAAGAAATTTTCGAATACGGTGAAGCAACTTTTGGCGAAAATGCAGCTTTAGCCTTTTTTGACGAAATTTTTGCTGATGTCGAAAAACTTAAATCACAGTATTTACTACATCCGGAATGTCGTCATTTAAAAACTAAAACTCAGAAATATCGAAATATTATCTTGGGTTCTTATCTTATAATTTATAGAATTTCAAAAACCAGAATTGAAGTATTAAGAGCTTTCCATGGAAGTCGCTCTCCTAAATCTATTATCAAAAGCAAAAAAATCAAACTTGATTAAATTTTCCCTTTTCAATTACATTCAATGCAAACGATGTTATTACTATTTTTAAAATAGAAATAAGTTTTAATCTAATCCATTAAAAAGCGTGTAGAGAAAACAGATAGCACATTACAAAATAAGACAATAGTATAATGTGCTCACTTCTTAACTAAAGTACAGTTATTCCACACTTGACCCTTTTGGAATTAATAGTGAGGTATATTTTTTCCGCCAAACAATAAACCTGAAATAAAATCGTAAAACTTGTCGAATAACTTTTTCATGATAGTGTATTTTTAATTGTTAGATATTAAATAAACACCAATAAAAAGAGCAAGTCAGATAGTAAATAGTAGAAGTGGGATTATATCAGCAAGTTACAAAATATTTATCCCACAGAAAAATATTTTAATACATTTTTTACTGTCAAAATACTAATTTTCAGTCAATTGCCCGAAAAATATAGCGTTTCAACGATTTTTTTTCTAAAAATTATAATCGGTTATATTTGATATTCTCCATTATCTCAACCAATTCTTGCTGAACAGAAACTCCTTTATCTGCCAAATACCATAATTGTAAATCGGTTTTGATTTTTTCGTCAATAACACCAAATTCCTTTTTATAGTTTGTCATTAATTCAGTTGCTCCTTTTGGTCTTGGTCCCCAATCGGCACGAACAATTCCGGCTTCTTTACAAATTACGATAAGTTTTGGTATTGCTCTTCCGCCATTTGTTAGATAATGATTCATTAAATCGTCATTCTGGTCGCGAAGTACAATTCTAAGATCAATCTTTTTGTTCGATTCATGCGCCATTTTCTCAATAATAGGCAGTATTTGAGCTGCATCGCCACACCAACCTTCAGATATTACGAGCCAAATGTAGTGGTTATCTAAGTTTTGTAGTTTTGAAATTACCTCTTCAGAAATCTTGATTGTTTTTTCTAACCGATTCATTCTGACTTCATTCAGGCTTGTATAATGCGTTAAACTTTCAGATTGTTCGTTTCCTGTTGATTTTCCTTCAGACAATAAATCGGCAACTAATTTTCGATATTCTGCATAAGAATAACTGTGGAATAATGCTTTGGCTACAATACTTTTCATACCTGTTTCGTTTTGAATATGATAAATTTACAAATTAAAAGTAAACGCAAGAATGACATTTATCAGATTCAACTGAAATAAATTATAAAAGCTTTATTTCCTTAAAAATAAAAGAGGAATTAATTTTTTGTAAACATTATTTTTAAAAATCAGAATATGTCTATATTTGCACAAATTAACGCAACACAAACATGAAATATAAAAGAATTCTTCTAAAACTTAGCGGCGAAGCCTTAATGGGTGATTTACAATACGGAATTGACCCAAAAAGATTAGCCGAATATGCTGAAGAAATTAAGCAAATTCACAGTAAAGGAGTAGAAATTGCTATTGTTATTGGAGGAGGAAATATTTTTAGAGGCGTTGCCGGTGCAAGCGCTGGTATGGATAGAGTACAAGGCGATTATATGGGAATGCTTGCAACCGTAATTAACGGAATGGCTCTACAAGGCGCACTTGAAGACAGAGGAATGAAAACGCGTTTACAAACTGCTTTGAAAATGGAATCTATTGCAGAACCCTATATTAAAAGAAGAGCAGATCGTCACCTTGAAAAAGGAAGAATCGTAATTTTTGGAGCCGGAACCGGAAATCCATATTTCACAACTGATACTGCAGCTGTTTTAAGAGGAATCGAAATCAATGCTGATGTAATCCTAAAAGGAACTCGTGTTGATGGTGTTTACGATTGTGATCCAGAGAAAAATGCTTCGGCAGTAAAATTTGATTTCATTTCGTTTGACGATGTTCTTAAAAAAGGACTTAATGTAATGGATACAACTGCTTTCACGTTAAGCCAGGAAAACAAATTGCCAATCGTTGTTTTTGATATGAACAAAATTGGTAACCTTTTGAAAATCTGTGAAGGCGAAAACATAGGAACAGTAGTTAACGTATAAACTGCTTAAATTGTTAGATTGTTCTAAATTTTGACAATCATTTTACATTCAAAAAAAAACAAAAAAACATATTAGTTAGTAAATTAGAGGAATCATTTTTTAAAAACGAATCGTCTAAAAATCTAAAAATCTAAAAAAAATGACTGAAGAAATAGAATTTATATTAGATAGTACAGAAGAATCAATGAATGGTTCTATTGCGCATTTAGAGAAAGAATTCCTTAATATTCGTGCAGGAAAAGCTTCTCCGGCAATGTTAGGAAGTGTTTTTGTAGATTACTACGGTTCTGCAACACCACTTTCGCAAGTGTCAAAAATTAGCGTTCCTGATGCAAGAACAATTACTTTACAGCCTTTTGAAAAAAATATGCTGCAAGTTATTGAAAAAGCAATTATGATTGCAAATATTGGTTTCAACCCAATGAATAATGGTGATGTAATTATCATCAGCGTTCCGCCTTTGACAGAAGAACGTCGTAGAGATCTTGCGAAACAAGCAAAATCTGAGGCCGAAGATGCAAAAATTGGTGTTCGTAACGTACGTAAAGATGCAAATACTGATATTAAAAAATTAGAAAAAGAAGGAACTTCAGAAGATATCTGTAAATCTGCAGAAGAAGAAGTTCAGAACTTAACGAATACTTATATCAAAAAAATTGACGAATTGTTAGCAGCAAAAGAAGCTGAAATCATGAAAGTATAATTTTTGTAACAACAAATTAAAAATCCGTTTGGTTAAAATATTACCAGACGGATTTTTTTATTCTTATTTTTGCATACCAAAAATGCATTGTTTTCGTTTTTGAATCTATAATCTCCTTTATGAAACTATTTTGTTTTTTGACTTTGTTCTTTACGCTTAGTATTCAGGCGCAATTTCAAATAAATGGAATTGTAACGGATTCAAATAATAAACCCCTTCCTTTTGCCACAATTACAACTTCTGACAACATTAATACAATTACTGATGTTGATGGAAAATTTGATTTTAAAATAGCCGAAAAAACGACCACTTTTGCCGTTTCATATATTGGCTTTCAAACAAAAATCATTGCAATTACTGCAAACAAAAAATATTATGCGATCTCCCTTTCTCAAAAAACAGATGACCTAAAAGAAGTTGTTGTTTCTAATGAGAATCCTGCTTTGACCATTATAAAAAAAGTTATCGCCAATAAAAACAAAAATAATCCGCAAAAAAGGCTCAATAGTTTTGAATATAAAACCTACAACAAACTTATTGTAACTGCCAATCCGGATTCTATCGATGGCAGAATTGATTCGTCTGCAGCTTATAAAGATTTAAATAAAAAAGAAATCAACATCGATTCCTCCGATTATAAGTTTAAAGAAATCATAAGCAAACAGCATTTATTTCAAACTGAAAAAGTTTCTCAATATCAATTTGGAGATCATAAGCTTAAAGAAACTGTTCTGGGAACCAAAATTGCAGGTTTTAAACAGCCTATTTATGAAATTATTGCATTCAATTTACAATCTATATCTATTTATGATTCTAAATATGAATTGTTTGAAACCAAGTATGAAAACCCGATTTCGAACAGCGCAACTACAAATTACAATTATAAATTACTGGATACAGTAAACATAAAAGGTCGCGAGACTTATATGATTTACTTTAAAAACAAACAAAAAAGAAGATCATCAGGTTTAGAAGGTGTTTTGTATATCGATCAGGAAAATTTTGCTGTCGCCAAAGCTGTGATGCGAATAAAAGGCGTTCTGGACATTAGCGGAATTCATGAATTTGAATATGTTCCGAGTGAAAAAATATGGTTTCAGAGCAACACAACTTTCAAAATTGTAAAAGGAAAGAATGATGATGATATTAAAATTTTAGGTGGAACGATTCAGTTTGACGGTGATGTTGAAGATAATTTTGAACCGAGAAAAAAATCGGCTTCTGATTTTACCTATTTACTTTCTGAAAGTAATAATTTCGACATTCATTACAACACAAACAATCCAATAAAAAATCCGGCGCTTTATATCGAAATTAAGGACGATGCAAGCAAAAAACCGGAAGAATTCTGGAATACTTACAGAAAAGAAAGTTTGGACTTAAAAAGCCAAAAAACATACTTATTATTAGACAGTCTTTCTGTTAAGAAAAGAATTGAAAAACGTTTAGGTCTTGGACGAAAAATCATCAATGGTTATTTCCCAATTGGGCCAGTTGATCTGGATTTGAAAAAAATAATCAGTTACAATAACTACGAAGGTTTTCGTCTTGGTTTAGGCGGAATCACAAATGATCGTTTTTCTAAAAATTTTAGAATCGAAGGATATACTGCGTACGGAACTAAAGATGGAGAGGTTAAATTTAGTTTAGGTTCCGGAATTCTGCTTGACAAAAGCACCAATACGTGGCTAAACGGATCGTATACAGACGATGTACGGGAGATTGCGAGTACCGTTTTTGCAGTTGATAAACGTGTCTTTAAGATTTACGATCCACGACCAATCAACATTAGTACTTTTTATCAATATATCGGCTGGAAAGCCAATGTTCAGACCAAAATTATTCCGAAAACCGAAGCCGTTTTAGAATTATCCCGAACTTATGTTCAGCCGGAATTTGATTATCTTTTTAATCTAAATGGAAAATTATATTCCAACTATATCATGACTACGGCAATGGTTTCGATAGTTTGGGCGCCTTTTAGCGATTTCATGCAAACGCCAACCGGAAGAAATGAATCTGAAAAAAGATTTCCTAGATTTACTTTTCAGTACACACAATCACTTCCAAATGTTCTGGAAAACGATTTTAACTTTGGTAAAATAGATTTCAAAACGGAGTATGAAAAAAAATATCTAAACGGTCAAAAAACGAGTTTACTTTTGCAAGGAGGTTACGCAATGGGCGATGTTCCAATTACGCATTTGTACAACACAATGCCGAATAACCTTACCAAAGAAACCGTTATTCAGCGTATTACTTTTGCAGGTAGAAACAGTTTTGAAACCATGTATTTTAATGAATTTTTCTCTAGCCAATATATATTTTTCCAAATCAAACATGGCTTTGACCGAATTACAATATTCAAAAAAGTACGTCCTTCTTTAGTTTTAGTAACCAGAATGGCGTGGGGAAATATGGAAAATCCACAGCAACATGTTGGACCAACTTACAAAACTTTAGACAAAGGTTTCTTTGAATCCGGAATTGAATTAAACAAAATCTTCAAAGGTTTTGGTCTCGGTGGATTTTATCGCTATGGTCCAAATCAGCTCTTAAGATTTGAAGATAATATTGCTGTCAAGATATCTTATGTTCTAGATTTAGGATTGTAAAGTGGCTTAAAAAACTGATATAACCACAATCTTTGTCATTCCGAGGAACGAGGAATCTCCACAAGTAACTCGACAAAGATTGACGCTTTTCTTTGCGGAATTTCTAGTGGAGATTCCTCGTTCCTCGGAATGACAAGATTGAGAAAGACTTTGACAAAGGTGAATAGTAAAGAATCTCTAAATTATCATTAGTTTTTAGTGACCTCTTTTTTACCATTAAGCTGAACTTCAGTCTCCATATTACCTCTTATCAAAATTACAGAACTTGGTTTCCCGTTACTAAAATTGATTTTCAACAAGTTTGGATAATCTACAATTCTAAATAATCCATTTTTAAGATACACCAACTCATTATCATTTTTCCCTTTAAAATGTTCCAATAATGCAGATTCAACATAAAGGCGATTATTCTTTTCTGCGATTTTAGTTTCTACTCCTTGTCCATAAAGAAAATCATCATAAGTCCCAATTAGTTTTTCTTTTAGATTTGAAGGCATTTCCTGACTTTCTTCTTCATTAGATATCTTATTATTCCAGTCCATTAAAGTCAAAAGCTTTCTTTGAGTGCTCGCCATTACAGGAAAACGATTCGGTTTTTCGCCATTGGTTAGAAATGCAAAGCCGTTTCCGTCTGTCATCGTAGCAAAAACACTTCCTCCAACTCCTGTATTTGAACCATTACATATAAACCATTCATAGTTATTGTAACCGAAAGACTTTTGCCATCCGTAACTCCATCCACCAACAGCATCTTTTAAGGCAGTTACTTCTGTTACTTTTTTTGCAACATTATGAGAAATCACTTTATTGTTTTTATTGCGTAAGGCATTTTGCATTTCAATAGCAAGCTTGGCTAAATCAGTTGGCGTAGACCACATTCCTGATGGACCAACTTGTGGCGTGATTGGCAAACCTGTTCTAATAACCTTTTCATTTTCATCGTGAACAAGCGCTACATTTGTTGGAAATCCTTTTTCATTTGGCTGTATCATTGTAGTATTTTTTAAACCAAGAGGAGAAAAAATATACTGTCTTGCCAATTCTTGGATAGACTTCTTAAATGTATCTTCTAATGCCATTTGAACAATCACATAACCGCCACCGCTATAGGACCAACTCATTCCTGGCGTAAACAAGAATTCAATTTCTTTATCATAACGTGGAATTTGTCCTAAAAGACTTTGTTTGATTGTCGGGATTGTATCACCTTGATAATAATCTGCAAATCCGCCTTGAGTTGTACCAGCCGTATGATTAAGAAATTGTCTCCAAGTTGGACTATTGTTTTCGGTAAACTTACTCTTTGGCAAATGCCAGCGTTTTAAATAACCATCTATCGAATCATCTAAATTAAGTAATCCTTTTTCTTCAAGTATAAAACAAAGAAGCGCCGTTATTGGTTTTGAAATCGAAGCTGTAGAAAAAGCGGTGTTCTTGTCTATTTTCTCTTTTGAATCTATCGATTTTACTCCGAATTGATTTGAATAAACTATTTCGTAGTTTTCAAAAACAACCAGACTAAATCCCGCAAGTTTGTATTTTTCTAGTTGCTTATCAATGTTTAAACTGTCTGTTAGAAAACTATAATCTCTTTCTTTTGATACTGCTTTTTTGTTTGTCTGAGCACTTGCAACGGTTACTATAAGAAGTAATAAATAAATAGCGTTTTTCATCGTATCGTAATTTTTAGGTTAGTAAATTATTTCGATACAAAGATGTGGGAGAAACGAAACCTGTGCGACCGAATAAAATTAATCGAACGCATTTGTCTCTAAAAATAAGTACGAGTAATAAAAACTACGAGTACGAATAATTACAAAGCACTGTTTTTAAGCACTTTTACGATAAACAGTTGGAGTATCACCAGTATGTTTTTTAAAAGCAGTATTAAAAGAAGATTTCGAATTAAAACCTACTTCATATAAAATTTCTAAAACAGTCATCTTACTTTTTGTAGAATCTTTTAAAATTTCCATGGCTTCTTCGATACGATACGTATTCACAAAATCATAAAAATGCTGTTGTAACTTATGATTAATTAAAAGAGACAAATCACGAACAGGAATTTGAATAGTCGCAGAAACATCCTGAATTGTTAGAGAAGGATCTAGAAACGGTTTTTCTTCGGCCATATATTGCTGCAATTTCAATAATTCTTCATTATATTCTTTTTCACTTACAGTTGATTCCTCTTTATTTTTTTCTTCTAAAACAATATCCGAAACCAGTTTTAATTTTGAATCAATACTTCGAAATAAACCAGGATTATTTAATGCTTTAAATAAGTACCAACAAACAATAAATAGCTGAAATACTAAGAGACCAATTTTTATCCATTCAGAAACATACGGATAATCAGAGAACTTGAAAACATTTTTTAAAAGAGCAACGGAATACAAAATAGTCAGTACAACTGTAAACTGAAACAACCAATTATAAGAACTAATACTTGTACCAGCACAATTTTCGAGATAAAGTTTCTTTGCTTTTCTTAAAACCATAAAAACAGCAATGATATAGGCAATTAGCTGAACATGTATCAGAATATGATTGAACTGTATCTCAACCATACTTTGATAATTCTGAATAAAATTAATTTTAGAAGCTTCATCTACGGCATAAAAACGAGGTATCATAATTGCATTTGCTATTAAAAATGGAAGCAGATGCAATAAGTGTTTTGGTTTAAGCTTAAAATCAGAATAACAAACAGATAATACATATAGATAAAAAGCAGGAATTTGCAAGAAAGCAAATAAACCTCTTAACATTCCAAAATTTGAAGGTTTATCAATTATTAAGTCAAATAAAGTTTGACTGGTATCTATTGCACATAATATTAAAAAAGCAGCAAAAAGAGTATTACTTAACTTATGCTTTGTCTTAACTGCAAACAAAAAAAATGCAAGAAATAATGATATAAACAAGGAAACTACCGTTACAATAACTAATAAATCAATCTTATCGTTCATTATATTCTTTTGGTATTATTTAGGGTTTACAAATAACTATGACGTTCTTAAATGCAAAACAAAATTGCAATAGTCTATTCAAAAATAACAAAATATTCGTTGGTTATGCAATTGTATAGCTAAGGATTTAAATTAATTTAACCCGTTGGGTGTAATTATTTTAACACATAGAAACATAGCATTATTGAACTCAAAAAAGACGTTTCACTTTGCATTAACACACATAGTAGCTATGTGTTAGAAACTAGTTTCTTTTTGATTTACTTTTTTCGAAAATATAAAATCTATGTTTCTATGTGTTAAATTACTTTTTTTATGAATTACCCCCAACGGATTAATTTAATTTGTTTTTACAAAAAACAATAACGCATAAAAAAAGCCTATAAAATTAATTTATAGGCTTACAAATATTTGTGGAGAATACCGGATTCGAACCGGTCACCCCTTGCCTGCCAGGCAAGTACTCTAGCCAAATGAGCTAATCCCCCAAAGCGTTAGCAAATAAAGTCAATTAATTATCAAAAAACAAATTTCAAATCGCTTCAGGCAAAAATAGTTGTCAAAACCGTAACTTTACGATCAAATCTATTTTTATGAGTTCAGAAAATCAAAACGGTTCTTTACAAACCTCTTTAAATAATGCAATTGCAACAGTACAATTTGGTCATCCAGCCAGTAATTCTTTTCCTCGTGAACTATTAAATCGTTTAACGGCTGAGATTAATTTATTAAGTAAAAAGGAATCGGTTTCGGTTATTGTTTTGCAAAGCGAAGGTTCGAAAGTTTTTTGTTCAGGTGCTTCTTTTGATGAACTTCTTGCGGTAGAAAATGAAGAACAGGGAAAAGAATTTTTCTCAGGATTTGCACATTTGCTAAATACAATGCGCTCTTGTTCTAAAATTATTATTGGTCGCGTTCAAGGTAAAGCTGTTGGTGGCGGAGTTGGTATTATTTCGGCTTGTGATTATGTTTTGGCTACGCCCGAAAGCTCTATAAAATTATCTGAATTAGCCATTGGAATTGGTCCGTTTGTAATTGAACCGGCAGTTACCCGAAAAATTGGTAAAACGGCAATGGCAGAAATGACGCTTGCTGCACACGAATGGAAATCGGCAAACTGGGCACTTCAAAATGGACTTTATGCATCGCTTCATAATGCCGAAGAATTGGATATTGAAGTCGAGAAATTCGCTCAAAAACTAAGCTCATACAATCCAGAAGCTTTATTCGAAATGAAAAAAATTATTTGGGAAGGAACAGAACATTGGCAATCGTTACTTCTTGAACGTGCTGCAATTACAGGAAAATTAGTTTTATCCGATTTCAGCAGAAATGCTTTGACACAATTTAAAAAATAACACGAATGTATATCATTTCCTTATTCCAAAAAGTCGATGTTGCAGAGAAACTTAAGACCGCTCCTGACAGCAGTTATCAAATTGGTGTATTGATTGGATCATTTCTTCCTTTTGTAGTTTTAGTAGGAATTGCTTACTGGATGTATAACCGTGCTAAAAAAAGAGACAAAAACGGTTATTAATTCGTAAATTTGCAACCTAAAATTCAAATCGATGAGTAATATCAGAATTACAAAACAATTTAGTTTCGAAACCGGTCACGCCTTATATGGTTACGACGGAAAATGCAAAAACGTTCACGGCCACAGTTATAAATTGTCGGTTACCGTGATTGGTTCGCCAATTATGGATCGATCAAATGTAAAATTCGGAATGGTAATTGATTTTTCGGATCTAAAGAAAATTGTAAAAGAAGAAATCGTTGATCAGTTTGATCATGCAACGGTTTTTAACGAAACAACTCCGCATATCGAATTGGCAAATGAATTAAAAAATCGTGGACATCACGTTATTTTAGTTGATTATCAGCCTACAAGCGAAAACATGGTTGTAGATTTTGCTGACAGAATCATTGCGCGTTTGCCAAAAGATATTTCTCTTTTCTCCCTTAAACTTCAGGAAACAGAATCTTCATTTGCAGAATGGTATGCATCTGATAATTTGTAAATAGAAAAAAGTAAATTGTGAAAGGTAAAACGTTTCACATCTCACAACTCACATTTCACAATCCCACATCTCACAATACATGAAAAAAGTATATTTCGCTTCTGATCAGCATTTTGGAGCCCCAACTCCTGAATTGAGTTTGCCACGCGAACAAAAATTTGTAGCTTGGTTAGATGTTGTAAAACAAGATGCAGAAGCTATTTTTTTATTAGGAGATTTATTTGACTTTTGGTTCGAATACAAAACAGTTGTTCCTAAAGGATTCGTTCGTGTATTAGGAAAACTAGCAGAACTTCGTGACAGCGGAATTCCGATTTACTTTTTTGTGGGAAATCATGATTTATGGATGAATGATTATTTTCAAACCGAATTGAATATTCCCGTTTATCACGATAATAAAGAATTTACTTTTAACGGAAAAACATTCCTGATTGGTCACGGCGACGGAAAAGGTCCCGGCGATAAAGGTTACAAGCGAATGAAAAAGGTATTTACAAATCCGTTTTCAAAATGGCTTTTCCGTTGGTTACATCCGGATGTTGGCGTGAGTTTAGCCCAATATTTATCAGTCAAAAACAAATTGATTTCAGGCGACGAAGATGTAAAATTCTTAGGCGAAGAAAACGAATGGCTGGTTTTGTACGCAAAACGCAAACTCGAAACCAAGCATTATAATTATTTCATTTTCGGACACCGCCATTTACCAATGATTATTCCTGTTGGAGAAGAATCTAAATATGTAAATCTAGGCGACTGGATTGGCTATTTTACCTACGGAGTTTTTGACGGCGAAACTTTTGAACTTCAAAAATTCGAACAATAATTACTTTTTATGCGTTGGATAAATTCCAATTTTATGCGTTCTCAAGATATAATTCGACATTTGTTTCGTGTTCGAAAGTTGGAATTTAATTGCACCAGATGATTGTTTAGGCATATGACATTCAACGCAATTACTAGCCAATAAACTTCCTGACATTGTTTTTAAAGTCGTTTCATTATGCTTGAAATCCTGATGACAACTCATACATATTTTAGAATAAGAAGCCAGATTTTTAGAAGCATTTTCATGCGGATTGTGGCATGTAATGCAATCCATTTTTTCACTTTTGATAAAACATTTGCTTTGCGACATCAAACGAAATTGATTTCCGTGTACATCAAATTTTGCTGTATCGGTAATACTTCTAGTCTCTCTGTAAAAATCAGATAAAACACTTCCGGGTTTAAAATCAAAACGGGATTTTATTTTCATTCCGTCATTTCCAGCGTGACAAAGTGCGCACGCATCAAGTTTTTGTTGTCGGTTTAATGTTTTATAGCTTATAATACTATTTGCAACTTTTACGTTTGGATTTTTAATATGAAATTCAGCATGCGCTTTCGCTGGTCCGTGGCAACGCTCGCAATCAATTCCGTAAACGATGGTTTTACGATCAATAATATCTTCAACATCCATAGACATGAAGTTTTTTTCTGTCGATTTCTGGCCAACATTTCGGCTGCTAATATTTGAAGCGTGACAAGAATAACAATCCTTCATCACCATGCGATCAAAATAAGGTTTATCAGCAGGAAATCCAGGACTTGTTGCCCAATTATTTATAGAATTATAATACGAAACCGGTAATTCATAAGTATTATTCTCACGCCAATAAACGGAAGTCTGTGCATGTTTAGCGCCAAAAACGATCTCAAAACGATGCACTTCAACTTCTTTTCCGTTTTTATACAAAACCTGATAAAGACTATCGTTGCGTTGTTCCATTACCAACTTGGTATTCTTATCATAGATAAAAACATGATTCTTTGTATCAAAATCACCCAGAACATTCCCTAAAATTGCAGGAGCAGTTGCCTTAAAATGAGAACTTTGCAAAGCCATATCATATTGAGTTTTATGACAATCAATGCAACTTTCAGAACCTGCGTAATCAGTACCGCGAGGATCAATATATTCATCAGATTTGTTTGTGCAATTTGACAGAAAAACTGCTAAAACAAGTATAGCAAAAAGAATGCGTGTTTTTTTCATTGCTGTAAATATACTTTTTTTTGTATAAAATCAAAATATATTTCAATAATGAAAAATTGTTGTTAAAATATTTAGAATGTTTCTTAATTCATCCCAACTCCATAAACATATTCATCTAAATCAATTCGGAATAAAGAACCTTCAACCAAATCTTTTATCGATTTTAGTTCTGTCATTGAAACCGCTAAATCTATAGAAGAACAAGGTGTTTTCAATAAGAATTTATGGCATGAATATTTTAATTCGCAAGCTTCGCAACAAGCATTTTCAATCATACTATCTTCAATTAAATCACAAAAATGATTCAATTCCTGAACTGTAAAATAAAACCCAGTTTCCTTAAACACTAACTGAACTTTGTCTAATATGGTTTCATTTTGCTTTTTCCAGTAAAAAGCTATGCCGAAGTTATTATGATATATTTGCTCTATTTCTCTCATCGTAAATCGTTTTATTCCAACAAATATAAATATTATTTATATTAATTCTAAATAAAAAAATCATAAAAAAGATAAAAATTTAGGCAATCTAGATGCTATAAGCTCATTTATACATAAGCGAATTAAAATTCTCTTATAGCATTTATAATTAGTATGTAGTTTTACTTATACCACTGTTTAATTTTAGATAAAAACTCTTGTTGTTGATCAACGAATAAATAATGAGAACAATTATCCAAAAAGGCAAAATGATTTTTACCAACCAAATCTTTAATTGAAGTAATTTGTGCTGATGAAAAAATTCCATCGTCTTTGCCATAAATTGCATAGATAGAAATGCCTTCCGCTTTTATGTTTTTTAAAGACGATCTTGTGTCTATATTATTCTGTTTTTCGTTTTGATAAAAAAGCAAAGGAGCATTTTTGTTTCGAATATTAGTTTTGAAAAATTCACTTGCTTCATAATCCGCATATAACTTTTTTGATTCTTTGGTTGGTTTTGGCATTTTAAAATAATTATTATCACTTGCCAGATCAAAACAATGTTTTCTATATCCTGCCGAATTTTTGTCGAGTTTTTCTACGTAAAATATTTTATTAAGGTTTTTAGAATCCGCAATTTTCAAATATTTATTCTTCAAAGAATTTAAAATGTGATCATACGTTTCTTGCTGTGAAAATAAAGCTCCTGCCAAAATAAGCTTACTCACATTCTGAGGATATTTTTCGGTATAAAGTGTTGCAACCAATCCGCCAAAACTATGTGCAAGAAGAGTCGCTTTCTTTAAATTATACTTTTTATAAATCGCATTTAAATCCTGAAAAGCTTCTGCATAAGTAAATTTTGCATCAGGATCTGTAGACCTCCCCTCGCCTCTTCGATCGTAAACAATTACATAAAACCCGAGATTAGCCAGTTTTTGAGCCGTTGTACCTTCAAATAAAGTAGAATTACCACTTGGACCTCCGTGAATAAAAATGATGCATTTATCTTTTTTGTTTCCGTACGTTTTGATGTAGAGATTTTGTCCTTCCATAGAGAAAGACATCCACAACAAAAGAAACAGCAATAATCTTCTCATTTATTCCATATTCTGATGATCATCCATATCTTTCTTAAGATCTAAATTCCTAAATGTCGGTGATTTTAATGCTGTTACAACAACAGTCAAAAGTGTAATACTTCCTCCAAAAACAACAGAAGTTACAGTTCCCATTAATTTAGCTGTTGCACCACTTTCAAAAGCACCTAATTCATTAGAAGATCCCACGAAAATTGAATTTACAGCGCCAACTCTTCCACGCATATGATCTGGAGTTTTAAGCTGTAAAATCGTCTGACGAATTACTACAGAAATTCCGTCAGCAAGTCCGCTCAAGAATAAAGCAAAAACCGACAACCAAAATGACGTAGAAAGACCAAATAAGATGATCGATAATCCGAAAACAAATATGGCTATTAAAAGTTTCTTTCCTGCATTTTTATACAAAGGCACATAAGCAGAAACAAGCATCGTAATAAAAGCTCCTACTGCAGGCGCGGCTCTTAAAATACCAAAACCTTCAGCTCCGACTTTTAAAATATCCTGCGCAAAAACTGGCAATAATGCTACAGCACCTCCAAAAAGTACTGCAATCATATCAAGCGATAAAGCACCTAAAACAATTTGGTTTTTAAAGACGAAATTTAAACCTTCTGCAAGACTGTCTTTTATTGATTCCCCAATCTTTGGATTTGTGATTGGTTTTTTACTGATTTGCGATAAGGCAATTAAGGAAAGAATTGAGAATCCAAAAACCAAACACATTGACCAGTGAACACCGATCCAGTTAATTGAGAATCCAGCCAACGCCGGTCCCATAACGGCTCCAATTTGCCAAACCGAACTGCTCCATGTAGCAGCATTTGGATATGCTTTTTTTGGAATGATCAACGATAAAAGAGAGAAAATAGTTGGCCCAAGAAAAGCTCTAACTAATCCGCCTAAAAAAACTAATGTATAAATTGAATATAAAACTATAGTTGGAGATAAATCGCCGACCACTTTTGGCCAGGTCAATAAAAATAATCCAAAACTAATTACAGAAAATCCCAGAATACATTTTACCAATAATCCCTTCTTTTCTTTTTGATCGACAATATGTCCGGCAAATAATGCCATCCCAACTGCCGGAATAACTTCCATTAAACCAATAATTCCTAACGAAAGCGGGTTTTTAGTCAAACTGTAAACTTCCCATTCGATCACGATAAATTGCATCGCCCAAGCAAAAACCATAGCAAAACGCAATAATAAAAAAACATTAAATTCTCTGTAGCGTAATGCCTGATACGGATCGCGCTTTTCTATTTTATTCGTCATTTGTTCTAATATCTTTTAGCATAAGTTGAGTCGAAACGGTTCCGTTCCACTCGTTTTCAGCCAATGAATACGCCAGCTGAAAAGTATTTTGATTTTTTGTAATGTCTAATTTTTTTCCAAGTCCAAAACCTATTGCAGCAATTCCATCTGAGTTATATTGCTTCACAAAAAGTCTCAAATGTTCTTCTTCTGCGCCTAAAGTTTTGGCATAACCCGTATCTTTTACTTCTTTGGTCATAAAAACAGGCGTCATATTCAGCGGTCCAAAAGGTTCAAATTGTTTTAAAATCCGAATTAGTTTTGGAGTAATATCTGTAAAGTTAATTTCAGCATCTACTTCTATTTCCGGAGTACGCATTTCAGGCAAAATAGTTTCCTTCACTTGTTTTTCAAATGCATCTTTGAAGGTTTTATAGTTCTCCGCTTTCAACGTCATTCCTGCTGCATACATATGTCCTCCAAATTGCTCTAAATGTTCAGAACAAGCATCAAGAGCATTGTAAACATCAAATCCTTTTACAGATCTTGCAGAAGCTGCATATTTATCACCGCTTTTTGTGAAAACTAAAGTTGGGCGATAATAGGTTTCAATAAGTCGTGAAGCTACAATTCCGATAACGCCTTTGTGCCAGTCTTCCTGAAAGACAACCGTCGAAAATCGATCTTGTTCGTTATTAGTCAGGATTTGCTGAAAAGCTTCTTTTGTAATTTGTTTGTCCAGATCTTTTCGATCTGAATTGTATTGTTCTATTTCAGAAGCAAATTGTTGTGCTTGTTCAAAATTGAATTCAGTCAATAATTCAACTGCATGATTACCGTGTTTAATTCTTCCGGCAGCATTTATTCGGGGAGAAATAATAAAAACAACATCGGTAATATCAAGAGTTTTCTTTTTTACCTGATGTACCAAAGCTTTAATTCCCGGTCTTGGATCCGAATTAATAACTTGTAATCCGTAATAAGCCAAAACTCTATTTTCGCCCGTAATTGGTACAATATCCGCAGCAATTGCTGTTGCAACTAAATCCAGATACGGAATTAAATCTTCTATCGTTTCGCCTCTATTTGTTCCTAAAGCCTGAATCAATTTAAAACCAACACCACAACCACACAATTCATCATAAGGATACGAGCAATCTTCTCTTTTTGGATCTAAAATAGCAACCGCATCGGGAAGAAATTCTCCTGGTCTGTGGTGATCACAAATAATAAAGTCGATGTTTTTTTCTTTCGCATAAGCGATATGATCAATGGATTTAATACCACAATCGAGCGCGATGATTAAAGAAAATCCGTTGTCATCGGCAAAGTCAATTCCTTTAAAAGAAATTCCGTAACCTTCCAGATAACGATCCGGAATATAAGTGGCAATATTAGGATAATGAGATTTTAGATATGCCGAAACCAGAGAAACAGCAGTTGTTCCGTCGACATCATAATCACCAAAAACCAAGATACGTTCCTGATTTTCAATCGCCAATTCTATTCGGGAAACGGCTTTATCCATGTCTTTCATCAAGAAAGGATCATGAAGATGTTCTAATGAAGGACGAAAGAAATTCTTGGCATCTTCAAAAGTTTCAATGCCACGCTGAATCAAAAGTGTTGCTACAAAATCTTCTACATTCAAAGCTTGCGCTAAATGTTTGATTTTATCTTGAGAAGGTCTTGTTTTTAATGTCCAACGCATTTTTTTATTGTAGATTTTAGTCTCGATCCCAAAACTTCAGGACGGGATTTATTTAAAGTTTAAGATTGTTAAAAGCTTTATTTATCAAAATTATTAAATCTTCAGGGTTTTTATTTTGATTTTTGAAATTATAAAATTCATTATTCATAGACTTATCTATTGCTTTTCCATTGCTGATTTTAATTAAATAAGGAAAACCTTTTCGGTCAGAAACAGCAGCTAGCATATGTGACATGTACTCTTTAATGTATTCAGATTTTAAATTTTTACCTTCCAAAAAAACATACTCAATATCGTCTGAAAGATTTGATATGATATTTTTTTCGATATAGTGATGGTTGTTTTTTCGGGTGTTATAACAGAAGAACTTCTTTCCTTCAATTGATAATAAGTAATTCTGATATCTTATTTTGAATCGCTTTTTTTGAAAAAACTCAAATACAAAGAAAACTATAATTAAAGGAATAAATAATATAGACAAAGGAATGCCAATTATAAGCAGAAATATTATAATGGGAATTTCTTCTAATCTTTCCTTCATTTAGTCACTTTAAAAAGGGTTAGCATTTATTTAGCTTTCAAAGCGTTTCCTTCAAACTTAACTCCGTCCCAACCTAAGTTGATGAAGTTTCTAATGTTTTGGTGATTTGTTCCGTTTGGATCGCCTAAAACTTCTTCAAAATAGAAAGCTCCAAAACACGCTAATGTTTCTTCTTTGCTCAAATTTTGCAATTTCGCGAAAGAAAATAATTTACAAGAACCTGAGTTTTCTCCGGCTGCATTATGTTGTGTTCCGTTTTGAAAAGCTGTTGGTGTGAAGTTATAATTTTCTTCGATTACAGCAATAGTTTCAGGGAATGTTATTTCGGTTGGAGTTTGTTTTAGTTTTTCTAAAAAGGCTTGTATACTCATGATTTTGATCTTATTTTTGTATTTATTTGTGATATAATTTTTGTATTTAATTTAATAAGTCCATCCCTTTTTCAAACACAAATTTCACACTTTCCTTTATTAAGTGTTTACTTCCTTCAGTTAAAAATTCCTTTATCAAAATGGGACCTTGTTTTGATATTTTTGCCCAAACTAAGGATAGTTTTTTAATTACCCATTTTTTAGATTTTTTAGTTAAATTCTCTCTTAGCTCAATTACCTCACTTAAAATGTCCTCGATCTCAGGTTTATTTTCCTCAGTTATATATTTATCAATATTGTTTTGAATGTTTTCTAAATGCTGATCTAATAAAAGGATTTGGTTGATTTTAAGCGGATTTACCGCAGCGTCTTCATCAATTATTTCAAATTCAGAATAATACTCGTTAGCAAAAGCTTCAATGACAACATCGTCAAATATTGATTTAACATTATCATAACCTTCTAGAATATTTAACCAATCTTGGAAATCATTTTCTAATAAGTCGATAGTTATCCATTTTCTAATAACTTTTGTTGTAGAATCACTTTCTGGTTTACGATTTACTAAAACAGAAAGTCCCGATTGAGTCTTAAAATCTTCAATTAAAAAATAAAAATCTGAATTTTTATCTTTATCCGAAATCTTAATTAAATATTCATTTTGTGGAACGATTTCAAACATTGAAGAATGTTCTCTTAAAAATGGTTCCAATGTTTTTAAAATTTGTAATGGAATTTTTTTCTTCATATCGTCGTTTGTAAAAGTATCTTATAATTAAGAAGAGATAATTTCATCAAAATTTATCGTTATTCTTCATCCTTTGAAAACTTACTTTTCTTAGGTTCTTTTGTTATTGTTTTTCCGGCAACAACTACTACAATTTCGCCGCGTGGCGCTGTTTTTTCGAAATGGGTTAAAACTTCTCTTGCGGTTCCACGAACATTTTCTTCGTGTAGTTTTGATAATTCTCTTGAAACACAAACTTGTCTGTCTTCACCAAAATAAGTGATAAACTCAGCCAAAGTCTTAACGAGTTTATGTGGCGAAACGTATAAAATCATCGTTCGGGTTTCTTCGGCTAAAGCCAAAAATCGAGTTTGACGTCCTTTTTTATCAGGCAGGAAACCTTCAAAAATAAATTTGTCATTTGGCAATCCACTATTTACTAAAGCTGGAACAAAAGCCGTTGCGCCAGGCAAACATTCGACTTCAATTTTATTTTCGACACAAGCGCGCGTTAATAAAAATCCAGGATCTGAAATCGCCGGAGTTCCCGCATCCGAAATCAAGGCAATAGTTTCGCCAGCTTTCAAACGCGCAATTAAATTCTCGGTTGTTTTGTGTTCGTTGTGCATATGATGGCTGTGCATGTGCGTGCCAATTTCAAAATGCTTCAACAATTTTCCACTCGTTCTGGTATCTTCCGCCAAGATCAAATCGACTTCTTTCAAAATCCGAATGGCACGAAAAGTCATGTCTTCAAGATTGCCAATTGGCGTTGGAACGATATATAATTTAGACATATTTTTTTATGTGAAATGTAAAATGAGAGATGTGAAAAGTTAAGAGAATTTTTTCTCTACAATTCCTAAGAAACGTTCTGCGTAATCGTCTTTTCCAACCCAATTATTATAATCCGGTTTCACCATATTTTCTATGAAATCCAATGCTTCACTATAAGAATCAAAAGTCAATAATTGGTTTAAAACACGGCTGTAATCTTCAGAACTGTTTCCGAAAAGGTTCTTGGTAAAAGCAATTCGGTCATTTAAATCAATATGAAAACCTTTTGCCAATTTTTCATTCAAAGTAACCACTTTTGGTTCCGCCGGAGTTTCTAAAACTACAGTTTCTACAATTTTCTTCTCTTTAAATTCGCTAATTGATGGAGTTGGCGAAACGGCTTCAAAACTGTCTACTTTTACAAATTCAGCATCAGCATAATTGATTCCGAAATCTTCAAATAAAATAGAAACAGGTTCTGGTTTTGTCGTAACTTCTACCTTTTCCTCTACTTTATCTTCTATTTTCTCTGCTTCATTATCTAATTCAAAAGCTGGAATAAAATTCGGAATTGGTTTTAGATCGCTAATCGTTGTAAAAGAAATTTCTTCAAATGAAGCTTTCTCTTCTTTTACCGGTTCAGCTTCTTTAATTGCTTCAAGTTCCTCTACTTTTTCAATAACAGGTTCTTCTATAACTTCCTCTTCAACTTCTTCAGAAGGTTCCGGAGTTGTTTCGATTGGAATTTCAGCAACTATTTCTTCAACAATTATAGGTTCAGCGATTTTTTCTTCTGCAATTTCTTGTGCCACAATTGGAGTTTCGATTACAGCTTCTGCCGGAGCGATATCTTCTTTTTCGAAGATTGCTTCAACTTCAGCACTAATTTCGCTGTGCGTGATTGTTGGTTTTACAGTATCAAAGTTTTCGTCTACAAACTTCAACACCGCTAATTTTTCATATAATTTCTGTGTTTCAAGATACAATTGATTGATATCGGATTTATTTTTAAGCTTTAAAATTCGATGTGCAATGCTGATTAAATCGGCTTCCAATTTTTTTTTCATAACTGTTGAAATTATAGTGAATAGGGTATTTTAGTATATTTTGTATTCGAATGTTTTTATTCTGGGATGAAATTCGCAGAACTATTTTTTATTTCTGTTAATAAGCGTTTGCGAATCTCCGATTTGATAAAAATTTTCTACTTTTGAAAAAACGTAAAACATCAAAATTTTGCGTCAATTTATTACCAGTACAAAGTAATAAAAACTATTCATTTTTAAAGGTAGAAAAATACAAAATGTTTCTCGAAAATACAGTAAATCACAAAGAACAATTTGGTTGGATTGAAGTTATTTGTGGATCAATGTTTTCGGGTAAAACCGAGGAGTTAATCCGCAGATTAAAACGCGCCCAATTTGCCAAACAAAGAGTCGAAATCTTTAAACCTGCTATTGATACCCGCTATCATGACGAAATGGTGGTATCGCATGATGCCAACGAAATTCGCTCAACTCCGGTTCCCGCCGCGGCAAATATTTCTATTTTAGCACAAGGTTGCGACGTTATTGGTATTGACGAAGCTCAGTTTTTTGATGACGAAATTGTTACGGTTTGTAATGATCTTGCTAATCAGGGAATTCGTGTGATAGTTGCAGGGCTTGATATGGATTTTAAAGGAAATCCCTTTGGGCCAATGCCTGCCCTTATGGCAACAGCCGAATATGTGACTAAAGTTCACGCCGTTTGCACCAGAACAGGAAATCTTGCCAATTACAGCTTCCGTAAAACCGATAATGATAAACTAGTGATGCTTGGTGAAACCGAAGAATATGAGCCATTAAGTCGTGCTGCATATTATAATGCCATGAAAAAGATTCAGGATAAATAAAAGTTGCTTTTTTTTTCTTCACAACAAAACAAACTACAGATGCAGAAACCGACAACAAAAAAGAATTTAATTATTTTAGTAATAAGTGCAATTGTAGCATTATCATTAGTTTTTGTATTTTATTATTCTTTTAAAGAACCTGTTACTGACAAAGAAATGGTTGAATTAGTAGCAAAGTACAACAAGAATTGTCCTTTAGTTATTCAGGAAGGAATACGTCTCGACAATGTTACTTTGCCAAAAGATAAAGTCGTGCAATACAATTTGACTTTGCTTAATGTTGAAAGAGAAACTGCAGAAATCGAAACTATAAAGAAAAATATCGAAGAAAGTCTTCTTAGCACCGTTAAAGCAAATCCCGGACTTCAAACATTTCGTGATAATGATTTCACCTTGATTTATAATTATGATGATAAAAAGGAAAACTATTTGTTTGAAATCACGATAACGCCTGAACAATATAAATAATTCAGAAGTTCCATTATAAAACAAAACCCGACAGATTTAAAATTTGTCGGGTTTGTTGTTTAAAAGAAGATTGGTCATTCCATAGGAATGTTTGATCGGTAAACAATTAAATTGGTTTGTGGATATACGTTCCGTAGGAACGTTTGAATAATCGAATGGATGGTTTGCGATTAAAATTCCATAAAAAAACAGGTGTCCCTACAGGACACAATTCAAAAATCGCAATATTTTTTTCTACCGATCAAATATTCCTACGGAATAATAAATGACATCTTAATGAATGCTATTGTTGCTACCTTAAAAAAACTACATCTAAACTGGACTAAAGTCCAGCTCTACAATATAAAACGTTCCTCCGGAACTTTAAAAAGCCTTCGGCTTGAACTATTTTGTAGGGCCGGATTTTAATCCGATTTAATATGCAATGACAATATAAAAAAACAAAACCCGACAGATTTTTAAAATCTGTCGGGTTTGCTATGTATTATAAGCTTAATTTTTCTTAATCTCTTAATGGTGAAAAAAATAAATTTAAATGTTTAAATTTTCTTCCTCATTCTTGCTACCGGAATATCAAGTTGTTCTCGATATTTTGCAATTGTTCTTCTGGCAATTGGATATCCTTTTTCTTTTAAGATTTCTGCCAATTGATCGTCTGGCAAAGGCTTCTTTTTATCTTCTTCTTCAATTGTATTCTGAAGAATTTTTTTGATTTCCAAAGTCGAAACATCTTCTCCCTGATCATTTTTCATGGCTTCAGAGAAAAACTCCTTGATAAGTTTTGTTCCGTATGGCGTTTCAACATATTTACTGTTGGCAACACGTGAAATCGTCGAAATATCTAAACCAACCATATCCGCAATGTCTTTTAAGATCATTGGTTTTAGTTTAGTTTCATCGCCGTCTAAAAAGTATTCTTCCTGATAATGCATAATTGCATTCATGGTTACAAAAAGTGTCTCCTGACGTTGTCTTATCGCATCGATAAACCATTTAGCCGAATCCAGTTTTTGCTTAATAAACTGAACCGCATCTTTTTGTGCCGATGATTTATCACGTGAATCTTTATACGTCTGCATCATTTCCTGATAATCTTTAGAAACGTGCAAAGACGGAGCATTTCTTCCGTTTAAGGTCAATTCTAATTCTCCATCAACAATTCTGATAGCGAAATCAGGAACTACATTTTCTGTTACTTTGTTGTTTCCTGTATAAGAACCGCCCGGTTTAGGGTTTAGTCTTTCGATTTCGTGAATCGCTTTTTTAAGCTGTTCATTCGAAACACTATATTTCTGAAGCAGTTTATCGTAGTGTTTTTTGGTAAAAGCATCAAACTGATTTTCGATAATATCAATTGCTAAATCAACATATTCCGTTGGCGTTTTGTGCTTTAATTGCAACAATAAACATTCCTGTAAATCACGCGCTCCAACTCCCGAAGGTTCTAGTTCATGAATTACCTGAAGCATTTTTTCGACCATTTTCTCATCCGTATAAATACCCTGAGTAAAAGCCATATCATCTACAATATCCGGAACGCTTCTGCGGATATAACCCATATCATCAATACTTCCAACAAGGAATTCCGCAATTTCGCGTTCTTCATCATTCAAAATAAAAGTATTCAACTGATTGATTAAGTCCTGATGAAAACTTATCGGAGAAGCAAAAGGCGTTTCTCTTTCTTCGTCTTCACTATAATTATTCACCTGAGTTTTATAATCCGGAGTATCATCGTCGCTTAAGTATTCGTCAATATTAATGTCGTCTGCTTCGATTCTGTCAGATTCTGCATCATCATAATCGTCGTAGTCTTCATTTGCGAATTCATCAGCTTCGTATTCTTCTTCTTTTCCAGCTTCTAATGCCGGATTTTCGTTCATTTCTTCTAATAAACGTTGCTCAAAAGCTTGCGTAGGCAATTGAATTAACTTCATCAGCTGAATTTGCTGTGGAGATAATTTTTGGGATAATTTTAAATTTAAAAATTGCTTTAGCATAAAAAAAGGTGCTAAGATGCTAAGTTCCTAAGGCTCTGAGCATCTTATATTGACGAATTAATTCGATTTAAATTATTTATATTTTAAAAACTTAGAACCTTAGTACCTCAGTTCCTTAGAACCTCAGATTAAAATTCAGCACTTCCAGGAGTTCTTGGAAAAGGAATTACGTCTCTAATATTTGTCATTCCTGTAACAAACAATACCAAACGCTCAAATCCTAAACCGAAACCTGCGTGAGTTGCTGATCCAAATCTTCTGGTATCTAAATACCATGATAATTCTTCTTCGTCGATTTCTAAGGCTTTCATTTTTTCGATCAAAACGTCGTAACGCTCTTCTCTTTCAGAACCACCAACGATTTCTCCAATTCCAGGGAAAAGGATATCCATTGCACGAACGGTTTCTTTTCCAGGTTCTGTATTATCGTTCAAACGCATGTAAAACGCTTTGATATTTGCTGGGTAATCATACAAAATTACCGGACATTTAAAGTGTTTCTCTACTAAATAACGTTCGTGTTCTGATTGTAAATCAGCTCCCCATTCGTTAATCAAATAGCTGAATTTTTTCTTTTTATTTGGAGTCGAATCTCTCAAAATATCAATTGCTTCAGTATAAGAAACACGTTTGAAGTTGTTCTCCAATACAAAATTTAATTTCTCTAACAAAGCCATTTCGCTTCTGTCAGCCTGAGGTTTTGATTTTTCTTCTTCAAGAAGTCTTCCTTCTAAAAACGCCAAATCATCTTTACAGTTGTCTAAAGCATATTTAATAACGTACTGAATAAAATCTTCAGCCAAATCCATGTTGTCATCAAGATCGTTGAAAGCAACTTCCGGCTCGATCATCCAAAATTCTGCAAGGTGACGAGAAGTATTAGAATTTTCAGCTCTAAAAGTTGGTCCAAAAGTATAAATCTGCCCCAAAGCCATTGCAAAAGTTTCACCTTCTAATTGTCCTGAAACTGTTAAGTTCGTATGTTTTCCGAAGAAATCTTTTTTGAAATCAATTTCTCCTTCTTCCGTTTTTGGCAAGTTATCAAGTGGCAATGAAGTTACCTGAAACATTTCTCCAGCACCTTCAGCATCAGCTCCAGTAATAATTGGAGTGTTTACATAAACGAAACCTTTTTCTTGAAAATATTTGTGAACCGCAAATGACAATACCGAACGTACACGCATAATTGCTCCAAAAGCATTTGTACGAACACGTAAATGTGCATTCTCACGTAAAAATTCCAAAGAGTGTTTTTTAGGCTGCATTGGAAATTTCTCCGCATCAGAATCTCCTAAGATTTCAAGTTTGTTCACCTGAATTTCATATTTCTGACCTGCACCTTTACTCTCCACCAAAGTTCCAATTACAGAAACTGCAGCTCCGGTCGTGATTCTTTTTAAAGTTTCTTCCGGTGTATTTTCAAAATCAACAACACATTGTATATTATTAATGGTAGAACCGTCATTAAGAGCGATGAACTGATTATTTCTAAAAGTTCTCACCCACCCTTTTGCATTAACCTCCTGAAGCGTCGTCGTACTGTTTAATAAGTCTTTAACTTTTGTGTGTTTCATTTTATATATAATATTGAAATTAAATTATTTGTTGTGTAATAACTGCAAATATAAACGATAATAATTAAAATTAGAAGCTGTTTCCTGCTATCCGCTATATCTTTTTCTTACTAAAGAAGTAAGAAAAAGGATACCGCTGCTATCAGGGCTAGGGTTTTAGTTTTCAAAAGTCCTGTTTTGTCATTCCGAGGAACGAGGAATCTCCGCAATACAATTCCGCAAAGCTGAGAAAATACTTTGTCGAGCTACTTACGAAGATTCCTCGTTCCTCGGAATGACATACTTTGAGCAAATCATTCTTATGTCAAATATTTGTATTTCTCCAGATTCTCATTTAGTACATTCATAAGTTCAGCATGATTTATTTGCATTGAAACCGCCGAAAGACAAAATGGTGAACCGTATTCATTTAAATTATACTCAGCCATTTTTTTTCTTATTAAATTCGTTTCTCTTTCAATCCAAAAATCGGGATTGTTAACTTTAATAAGAACCATTTTTTGACTTTGAATTTTTAATTCCGAAAACCCTTCTATATTATACCAACTTATAAATCCTGATGAATTCTTTTTTGGATTAACATTAATTCCTTTTTTATCGATGATTAGAAAAAGTTTATTTTTTACTAATTGTTTGATCGAAAAATAACAACCTAACCCACAAAATAAAATAGAAATAATTCCAACGCCTTTTATTAAAATTGGGCTTCTTAATCGAAACCAAGTTAAATTTTCGGCATCCACAAACATCCAAATTCCTCCAGCAATAAATAAAAGAGAGCCAATTAATAACAAGAATGACTTTTTCTTACTCGAGTAGATTTCAATTTTTTCCATTAATTTTTAATTCTTCCGAATGACAATATTGTGTTTTTATAATTTGTTTCGTTAAGTTAAAATCCGGAATAAAGCCATAAAATCAATCCTAAAAACATCGCTAATAAAAATGTTATTACAAATGAAGTTAGAAAGATTCCATTGTTTATTTTTTTACCAAAAAACGTAATAATTTTTTGATTCCAAATCGACTTCAAAATAACTCTTGCAATTACAATATAACAAGCGATACAAATTAAAATCCCAATGACATAAACTAAATTAATAATATTGGCTATTTCCTTGAATCCATCTTGACCTTCAGCATGACAATTTGAACAATACAAAAACAATGTAATAAGAGTCAATATACTTTTCTTCATCCTTTTTGCATGATCTTTTTAATTCGTGCTAATTAGTATAATTCGTGTTTAACCTTCCAAACTCTCCAAATCCTCCTTCTTAGCCTTTTTCTTTTCAAAAGTCAAAACTAAGGCTGGTAAAACCAATAGATTCGCAAACATTGCAAATGCCAAAGTACAAGAAATTAATCCTCCAAGCGCGATTGTTCCGCTAAAGCTTGAAAGCGTGAAAGTCGCAAAACCTAAAATTAAAACTACGGAAGTATAAAAAGTACTAATTCCTGTTTCTCTCAAAGCGCTGAAAACAGATCTCTTGACTTTTCCGTTGCTTTGAATCAAATCGTGTTTGTACTTTGCCATAAACTGAATCGCATTATCAACCGAGATTCCAAACGCAATACTGAATACTAAAATTGTCGAAGGTTTCAACGGAATTCCAAAATACCCCATCAATCCAGACGTAATACAAAGCGGTAAAATATTCGTAATTACTGATGCCATTACCATTTTGAACGATCTGAATAAATAAAGCATCAAAATCGCAATTACCAAAATGGCAAAAATCAACGATTCTATTAAGTTGTCAACCAAATATGATGTTCCTTTCTGGAAAACCAATGCTTTTCCGGTAATGGTAACTTCATAACGATCTTTTGGGAAAATTTCAGCAATTTTTGAATGCAGTTTTTTCTCCACTTTCGCCATTTCATCCGTACCAATATCTCTCATAAAAGTGGTGATTCGGGCGTATTGCCCAGTCGAATCAACGTAACTTTTCATTAAATTATCTTTGCTGTTTTTTGTTGCATTTTTAGCATACGACAAAATAAAAGCCTGCTCCTGCGAAGTTGGCAATTGGTAATATTCCGGATTTCCGTTATAAAAAGCCTGTTTAGAATATTTAACCAAATTCACAATAGAAACCGGTTTTGACAATTCCGGAAGACTTGCAATTGTATTTTGCAATTCATCCATTTTACGCATCGTCGACAATTTCATAACACCTTTTTTATGTTTGGTGTCAATCATAATTTCGAGAGGCATTACACCGTTAAACTCTTTTTCGTAGAATAAAATATCTTTAAAGAAAGAAGCACTTTTTGGCATTTCGCCAATTAAACTTCCTGAAACTTTCATCTGAGAAACTCCAATTACGCTAAAAACCAATAACAATCCGTAAATCGTATAAATTACTTTTCGCTTGTTTTTTACCACATTTTCTACAAAATCCAATAAAGTCGAAATATAAGTTTTAGTCAAATGGTACAAATGTTTTTCTCCCGGAACATCCATAAAACTGTACACAATTGGCACAATTAAAAGCGTCAGTAAATAAACCGAAATCACATTGATCGAAGTCACTAAACCAAACTCAAAAAGCAGGTCGTTTCCTGTAATCATGAATGTTGCAAAACCAATCGCCGTTGTTAAATTCGTCATTAAAGTCGAAACTCCAATTTTAGAAATAATACGTTGCAAAGCCTTTGCCTGATTATTGTGCAGTTTAATTTCCTGCTGGTATTTATTGATCAGGAAAATACAATTCGTAATCCCAATAACAATAATCAATGGCGGAATAATAGCCGTTAAAATCGTGATTTTATAATGAAATAATCCAAGCGTCCCAAAAGACCAGATTACACCCACAATTAAAATGCAAATCGAAATAAATGTCGCTCTGAAAGAACGGAAAAAGAAAAAGAAAATCAATGAAACCGTAAATAAAGCCGCGCCAATAAAGAGCCCGATTTCACCTTTCATATTATCAGCATTGATGGTTCTGATGTATGGCATTCCCGAAACTTTCAAATCGATTCCGGTAGTTTTTTCGAATTTATCGATTTTTGGAACCAGATTTTCAAGGATAAAAGTTTTTCTTTCAGCTGTATTTACAAGCGCTTTATTGATATAAACTGCTGAACGAATACTTCCGCTTTCTTTATTAAAAAGCAAACCTTCGTAAAAAGGTAAATTATGAAATAAATCGTATTGTACCTTTTTTAAATACTCCGGATCTGTCGCTTTACTTTGATTGATAAACGGAGCGAGAACAAATTTTTCGTTAACGGTATCTTTTTCTAATTTTTTCAAATCATTTAAAGACACAACCAAATCAACTTCTTTAGAATTCTTTAAACCTGTCATTAATTCATTCCAGGCAGCATAATTTTTAGGCGTAAAAAATTTCGGGTCCTGAAACCCAATTACTACTAAATTTCCTTCTTCACCAAATTTACTTAGGAACTTTTGATAGTCTTTATTTGCAGTATGATTTTTAGGAAGCAAATTTGCTTCGGTATAGGTCATAGCAAGATTTTTCCATTGATAACCAAGGAAAATTGTCAAGGCCGAAACCCCAACGAGTATCGCAATTCTATTTTTAAGTATGATTCTGGCTAATTTTTCCCAAAATCCAACTTGTACAGCGTTTTTCATAAATTCTTTAAAATGGATGCAAATGTAGTGAAAAGTGCTCGAAATCATAAATAATCAGTTCGTTTTTACTGTTTGTTAACATAATTGATATTGTGATTTTTAGGAAAAATTAGATGATTTGTACAATCCTACGTTAGCTTTTCTCATATTTGTACTTAATTTAAAAAAGGAACGGAAAATGAATTGGATTTTATTAATAATTGCAGGACTTTTTGAAGTTGGATTTGCATCTTGTTTAGGCAAAGCCAAAGAAACAACAGGGATATTATCAACCTATTGGATGATTGGTTTTTTCGTTTGTCTTTCGATCAGTATGCTTTTATTATACAAAGCCACTCAGGTTTTACCAATTGGAACCGCTTATGCCGTTTGGACAGGAATTGGCGCCGTTGGAACTGTTTTGGTTGGAATTTTCATTTTTAAAGAACCGGCAACTTTTTGGAGAATATTTTTTCTTTCGACTTTAATCGCTTCAATTATTGGGTTGAAGTTTGTTTCTAGTCATTAAAGAATGTTGGTCCACGGATTTTACGGATTAAACTGGTTATCACTGATTTTTTATTTTTACAATAACAAAATATGCCACAGATTTCACAGATTCACACAGATTAGAAAAATCTTTTTAATCATTCTAATCAGTGGCAAAAAAAATAACACGAAGATTTGAGCAGATTATTATAATCTGTGACAACCCGTTTCATCTTTAAAATCCGCGGGCAAAAAAACTTTTAACTTTACATAACAATGCAAGACAACACAATAACTTTTATATTTCTGGCAATTCTTTTATTACTAATCGCCATTATCTGCTTTTTATTTTATCAATTGATGCAATTCAAAAAAGCAAAAGATGATGCCGAAAAGAGTTTTTATGCGCTCGAAATGAAAGTTAACGATTTGCAGTTAGAGACTTTAGAATCAAAACTAAATCCGCATTTGTTTAAGAATATTCTAAATTCGATTCAATCGCACGCATATCAAACGTATTTTGCATTGGATAAATTAGCGAATGTTCTGGACTATATTTTATACGAAAGCAAAAAGAAGTTTGTCACTGCAAAAGAAGAAATTGATTTTGCATTGAATTTAATCGAAATCAATAAAATCAAGATTAGTCCACTTTTTGAATTAAAGATCAAAACCAACATTAATAAGGACGATAAATTATACGAACAACCTTTATTGGCGCCTTTAATTTCTATTGATTTAATCGAAAATGCCTTTAAACACGCTGATTTGCAAAGTGCCGATGCTTTTATTTCGGTAGTTTTTGAGTTTAGAGACAATAGTTTTTTTATGACGGTTTCGAATAAAATTTCGGATAAAAAAGTATTAAAAAAAGAACGAAGCGGTTTTGGTCACGCTACTTTAGAGCACCGATTACGCATTATATATAAGAATAATTTCAAACTCGATAAATTTGTAGAAAACGACATTTATATCGCTCATCTAAAAATAGATTTACTTGAATACAAAACTGAAATGCTTGCTTCTGGACGATGAGTTACCGGGATTAATGTACCTGAAAATGCTTTGCGAACAAATTCCAGAAATCGAAATCGTAAAGACATTCAATAATCCTGAAAAACTACTTGCCGAAATTCCGAATCTCGATTTTGATTTACTGATTTCAGATATCGAAATGCCGGGAATGGACGGTTTGCATCTGGCAGAAATGCTCAACAATAAATTGGTTATTTTTTGCACCGCTTATAAAGAATATGCCGCCGATGCTTTTAATATCGACGCAGTAGATTATATCACAAAACCGGTAAAACTGGAACGTTTGCAAAAAGCAATTTCAAAAGCTTTTGAACGTTTTGACAAACCTGACGCGTCCAAAAAATTCATTCAGCTAAATACTGACAAAGGAAAAACCTTATTGTATTTTAATCAGATTCAGTACATCAAAACCGCGATTAGTGATAGTCGTGATAAAACTGTTCTCCTAACTGACGGAAGTTTTCTAAACCTGAAGAACGTTAAATTCGACACGCTTTTAAACGAATTACCTGACGCTGATTTTTGCCGAATAAACAAAAAAGAAATTGTCGCCGTAAAAGCAATTAAATTCTTCAATCATAACGAAATTGTTTTGTATCATTTAGAAAAAAATGACAAAAACAGCACTTTAATTTTAAGCGAAACCTATCGTTCTGACTTTTTAAAAAAGGTAAAATTATAACTTATTACAAAGTTTTTCGGACTTGTTACATACATTGAAAATTAGGTTTAAAATTCCTTTTTCACTTAATTCTCAGTTCTGATATTTGCAGCATTAAAATCTAAAAAACGAGTTATGAATAACATTAAAAACTCCTTATTTTACATTACAGTCATTGGCGGTTTTACAGCTCTCATATATTGGGTAATTTCAAAAGGTGCCGCTCTGGAAGTAGGACGCGGAATCGTACACAAACAAATAGCAAGTAATCACTGGAATGATTTTCTTCATTCTATGGTCGAAAACCTGCAACATCCTTTAGCTATTTTACTGGCTCAGATCGTTACTATTATATTAGTCGCACGTTTATTTGGGTGGTTTTTTAGAAAAATAGGACAACCATCTGTAATTGGTGAAATGATTGCCGGTATTGTTCTTGGACCATCATTGGTTGGGATGTATTTTCCGGAATTCTCACACGCTTTATTTCCAAAAGAATCTTTAGGAAACCTACAATTTTTAAGTCAGATTGGTTTGATTCTTTTCATGTTCGTAATTGGAATGGAATTAGACTTGAAAGTATTAAAAAACAAAGCACACGATGCTGTAGTAATTAGTCACGCAAGTATTGTAATTCCGTTTGCGTTGGGATTAACTCTCGCTTATTTTATCTATCATACATTTGCTCCTGTTGGCGTTGAGTTTACTTCTTTCGGTTTATTTATGGGAATTGCCATGAGTATTACTGCGTTTCCGGTTCTTGCCAGAATTGTACAGGAACGCGGCATGCAAAAAACAAAATTAGGAACCATTGCAATAACTTGTGCTGCTGCAGATGATATTACTGCTTGGTGTATTCTTGCCGTTGTAATTGCTATCGTAAAAGCGGGTTCATTTACAAGTGCTTTATACGTAATAGGTTTGGCAATTTTGTATGTAATTATAATGCTAAAAATAGTTCGCCCTTTCTTAAAACGTGTTGGAGATTTAAATTCAACTCGCGAAAGTTTGAACAAACCGGTTGTAGCAATATTTTTCATCACACTTTTATTTTCTGCTTACGCTTCTGAATTAATCGGAATTCACGCTTTATTTGGTGCTTTCTTGGCCGGAGCAATTATGCCGGAAAACAACAAATTCAGAAATATTTTTATCGAAAAAGTCGAAGACGTTGCGATCATCGTTTTATTGCCTTTATTCTTTGTATTTACAGGTTTACGTACACAAATAGGTTTATTGAATGATCCTTATTTATGGAAAGTAACAGGAGTAATTATTGCCGTTGCCGTAGTTGGAAAATTCTTCGGAAGTGCTTTTGCTGCAAAATTTGTCGGACAAAGCTGGAAAGACAGTTTAGCGATTGGAGCTTTAATGAATACCAGAGGTTTAATGGAATTAGTAGTTCTAAATATTGGTTATGATTTAGGAGTTTTATCTACAGAAATTTTTACCATGATGGTTATTATGGCTTTGGTAACCACTTTTATGACTGGTCCGGCGCTTGATTTTATAGGATTTATTTTTAAAGATAAAATGACCGCAGTTCCTCACGAAATTGGAAACAAAAGCAAATACAAAATCCTGCTTTCTTTTGCAACGCCAGAAAAAGGAAAGAAACTACTTCAGATCGCAAATAGTTTAGTCAAAAAACAAGGAGATAATTCGATTGTAACCGCAATGCATCTTTCTCTAAGTACCGAAATACATTCGTTTGACGTTAAAGATCACGAACGTAAAATGCTGGTTCCGGTTATTGAAGAATCTGAACGACTGAATCAAAATATGTTAAGCGTTTTTAAAGTAACCAATGATATTGACACTGATATTATTGACACGGCAAATCAAGGCGAATACGATTTATTGTTAGTTGGTTTAGGTCAGTCTATTTTTGACGGAACTTTGCTGGGAAAAATCCTTGGTTTCACAACCCGAATCGTAAATCCGGATCGTTTAATTGATAAGTTTACCGGAAAAGAAGGTTTGTTCGAAAACTCTCCTTTTGACGAAAGAACGCGTCATATTATTGCAAAAAGTAAAATGCCTGTCGGAATTTTTATTGACAAAGATCTGGAAGAAGTCAATCAGGTTTTCATGCCAATTTTCAGTAAAGAAGATGCCTTTTTAATAGAATATGCCAAAAAATTAATCAATAATAATGGCTCGCAAATTACGGTTCTGGACGCAAGCGGCGAAGTAAAAAGCACTCGTGATATTCAGGAGACAATTCGCTCGATCGAACAAATTGCACCTAATCATATTATGATTATGCACGACAGAACGCTAAAAAAAGAATTCCTAGAAAGTCAAAACTTAATGATCATTAGTCTTGAAAGCTGGAAAAAACTAATAGAATCTCAAAGTACATGGCTAAACAACACGCCATCAGTTTTGATCTTGAAACCTTAAACGGAAAATAAATTCCAATATTCTTAAATCCCAAATTCTAAATCTGTTTTGATTGGAATTTGGGATTTTTTCATTTCAATTGTCACAGGCATCGAATACAAAAGATTATTTCTTTTTTTTACAAATAAAACACTTAACGTAATTTTTTTCTTATATATTTGAATTTAAGTAATAAAAGAAAAACATGAAGAAGAATTTTAGAAATTATGCTACAGTAATAATGTTATTTTGCATTTCGTTATTAATGTTTACATGCCAGAGTGACGAACAGCCAACGCCTCAAGTACAAAGTAATATTCAGACAGTCGGTATAAATGATGCTAAAGCATTCTTGACAAGATCAACCAACAGCCCTTCATCAAAATTATCAAGTAGTGAAATAAGTAATCTTGAATTTGATAAAGCAACCTTAGAAAAATTAAACGGTAGCGATCAGCTATTGACTGTAATTCCTCTTGCAACAAATAATGAAGTTCGAAATGATCGTGTCTTGGTAATGAAGATAGACAATGAAATTAGAAGTGTTATTTTTAGTATGCAACCTGATGAGAATTCTACTCAAGATCGATTTTCTGGAAAAGTGTTTATTTACTCCCTCGAGGGTGATTTTATTACTGGGTACGGAGCAAAAGATGGAATTTATATAGGTCAATATCTAAAGGAAAAGAGTAATTCAAAAATAAGTAAAAATCCTCAGGACGGAGAAGGAGGAGTGCTTATTATATATTATTACAAAAAACCAGTAAATGCCGTAAATGCTACGGATTTTGACGCGATATGGGGAAGTGGCGGTTCAAGTATAGGTTATGCTCCTGTGGGCGGTGCCTCAGGAATGACTTGGGATGCTACAGCTGGTGGTGGCGGAAGTGGTAGCGGAATTACAGCACCAACAAATGAGCAAATTGCAGCAGAACTAGAAAAGAAAATAGATGGTACTAATCTTGATGCATGTACACAAGGAGTTTTAGATAAACTTAAAAATTTAAAACAGGGAGATATTGCTAAGATGATTAATCGTTTTAATCCGGGGGGATCTATTTTTACTATTAATATGTCAACAGGTGTGGTAACTGTTCCGAATGATTTAGCACAAACCAAACCCATGTCTGGATCTAGCACTGACATAAATATGGTCTTTAATAAAGATTATATTTCTGGAAAAGGTAATGTGGCTCCGCCTACAGATTTGTCTGTTGCAACCACAATGGCTCATGAAATTATCCATGCATATCTAATTAGTTTGCTAGAAGAGTATAAAGTTGGTGGATCCTTAGGGATATATGATTTTCCAACAATTTATGATGCATATGTTCAACAACAAATCAACAAAGACAAAAATAAGAGTTTAACAGTAGAAAAACATCATGAGTTAATTGCCAGTGATTATGTCAATGCAATTGCGTCAACAATTGAGGAGTTTCATACCGGACAACCGGTTACTTCAGGCTTCCCAAAACAGGTTTATCTCGATATGGCTTGGGGAGGACTTACTGGAACAGCAATTTTCAATAAAAATTATCCTAATGACCCAAATAATAAAAACTATAAAGATCGAGAAAGAATTCTCACTAGAATTAATACTGAAAAATTAGGATCTATTTATGGCACAACTATGCCAATAGGAACGCCTTGTAAAAAGTAAATATTATGAAATACTTAAAAAAAATATCGTTAGTTATACCTTTTTTCATTTTATCATGTTCTAGTAAACTATATGTAGAAAGTTATGACCCAATAAATGCATTTTTAGATACGCAAAATATGGATAAGAATAAAGTATATATTTTGCAGAGTGATAAGGAATTAAATAAGCAAACTTTAAGAATTTTTAATGGAGGTGAAGGAAGCGTGCATATTATTGATCCAACAGATCCCATAGACTATACGGACGGTTTATTTGTCGAGAAATACTGGAAAAAAATGTATACTGAATATGCCAGTGATACTATAAAGAAGTATTGGACAAAAGAAGATTTCCCTCATTATAATTTCATTTTAGAAAAAGGAACGGGTTTAACATTACAAGAATCTTTTCTAAAAAAGTATATGAACAGTAGAATTAATGAAATGATTATTCTTTCAGAACCAATATATTACAGGAATAAAAAATACATTATGTTTTACTATCTAAAAGTAAATTTTGAGAGTAGCGGAACGTCTCAAGTTGTTATTATGAAAAAAGAGAACAATAAATGGGTTGTCGCTAAAATAGTTGGAGATTATATTTATAACTAATTATCTAAACAACAAAAGCCTACAAAATAAAACAAGCAGTTACAAAATTAATTAACGAGCAATTTTGTAAAGGGGTCTCAAACTGTAAATAATTATGAAAACAGCTATTCTTATTTTACTGTCTTTATTTTCTACCTTTATAATGTCTCAGAAAAAAACAAAAGATACACTCTTTTTTACTTACCATAATAAGTATATTATTACACATGTTGAAATTCCAAATCATTTTTATATAAAAGATGGTAGTGGTTCTATGGACGGTACTTTTCACTTTGTGGATTCAAAAATCCTAGAAATCCAAAATATAAAAACAAAAGAAATCTCCCTTGAAAAATTTGTACGTTCTTTGAACTTTTATGATAAGAATAAAAAAAGGAAATTAGATGATTATGCTCTTTCGGAATACTTTAAAGATTATACTATAGTTTTGGTTAAAAATGTACATGGTAAAAAGGAATACATCCAAGTAGAGCCAAGTTTTGAGATTGAATAAGTGAAGTTAAAATAGCAAAAAACATTAGCTGAGATTGAAATAGTATCTAAATTAATATTTGAAATAAATCAAAAAAGCCATTCTAAAAATAGAATGGCTTTTTTGATTTAGTAACAATCTATTTTTGCTTATTACTTTTGCTGCGAAGTCGGAAGACTTCACAGAGCAGAAAATCAACTTAAAGATTTGATATAATTTCTAACCAACATCAAATTGTTTGATTGATTTTGCAAAGAATTAAACATCGTTTCTATAACTGGTCTAGTATAAATTTCGTTAGCAAGTGTTTTTTCATAGATCTTCTCCGAGAGACACTCTTCATAATTATTTTTAATAAATTCTAAATATTTAGAAAAAGTCAAATTCTGAAAAAATAATTCATTCGAACATTTATTCTGTTCAATATGACTCTCCAATAAGTTTTGAACTTCAAGAGACATTTTCTGATTCATTTTAAAATTTACTCGAAGATTATCCATCTCTTCTTTCGGCTCCATGAACTTAACCTCTTGTGGCTTTTGGCTTTGCAAAAATGCAGCTATAGCAATAACAACTCCAATAATTCCAATTATAATTTCAGTACTCATACTTTTAGTATTAAGCTTACTCTAACAAAGCAAGTGTCCTGTTCGTTAATTCCGTTTTATATTTCAGAACATCGTCAATATTGCTTAATAAATACTCATTATTTTCAATAACTATTTTCATTTTTGAATCGGTAAAGACTAATTTACAAATCACCTTTTTAAGATTATCGTCAATACTAATATTAAAAAAGCTTTTAAAGTCTTTAAAGAAAATTCTTTGGCTCGGTATTTTTTTATTCTGAATTAGTAAAGTTCTAATCGTATGATAAGCCTGAATTTCAGATTCAGTAGTAATAATACCCCCAGTATTTGAGTTTGATTCAGCCAATACTTTTTTCTCATATAAAGATTTTAATAATGCTGAATTAATCATTTTTATCATTTTCGCTTGTGTGTCCTCAGTAAACTTGGTTTTAAAATTCATATTTCGATGAATAATCTTCAGCAAATCTTTTGACGGAGCAATTAATTCTTTCAGCAAACTAGCTTCAAAATCTTCTGTAAAAACACATTCCTGAGCTGTTTTAATAATCTCATTAACTACCACATATCTTTTATCAAACTTGATTAACGTTTCTAAATCTTTATCTGAATAATTCGACAAATTAAAGACAAAAAAGGGTTTATTATCAATTACATTCGGTTGTAAAACATCTGAATAAAATCGATACTCAATTCCATTTGTCAATACAGCAATTCTTGAATTTTTGGTATTACTAAAATAACCATTAAGCTGTCCCGCCTCTTTATCACTAAGCCTACTATTATACTTTTTTGCTTCTATTAAAATTGTATCTTTTTTGTTTAACAAAATAGCATAATCAATTTTTTGACTAATACGATCTCCAAAATCAGCATTGTATTCTGGAATCAAATCATTAGAAATATAATTTAAAATATGAAAAAAAGGTTCTATCAAAAACTTACGAGTTTGAGCTTCATTCGTGCACAATTCAATTGCATCATTAATTTTAAAATTCTCAAGAGTTTTTTTTAATTGATTGACAGATTGTTTAGGTATAGTTACGATCATTTTTGGTAGTTTGTTAGTTAAAAAACTGAATAAATTAAAAACTAAGCTAATGAAAATAAATCAAACTATAAGTTTTTAAAAATCATTGCTTTAAAACAAATATCTTCATTTAATCTATCCTATTTTTACGGAAAACCATATTCTTAAAGACTAAATAAAGATAATTTTAAAAATATGATTTTATTGCGGGCACGAGCGAGACGCTCGCGCAAGCAAACACAAAAAGCAGTAAAAAATAAACTTTGCGCCTTCGCGTCTTAGCGAGCTATAAAACCTCAGCACCTTAGAACCTCAGCATCTTAGAACCTTTAAAAAAAAAACCTACCTCAACAAATACCCCAATCGAATCGATCCGAAAAAATAACCTGCGCTTGTATTAGTAATTTCATTAGGTTCTACTTCTCTGCCTCGGTAGATAAAGGAATAAGATAAATTCCAATTGTTATGGCGGTATTTTAGTCCAAATTCGGCATTGAAGCGCCAATGCGTTATATCAAATGTTAGCGGACTTGTGTTGTTGAACATGCTTCCCTGAATCGTTGCGTCGTAAAATTGGTAATTGACGCTTGGAATCGCATAAAAATAAAATTCACGAATGTTATATTGCGGTTCTGTACTTACAGAAGCATCGTGCAAATTTGAATCGTAAATTGGCAATAATCTCTTAAAACCTATTCGGGCAAGAAATCCTGTGGAAACTCCTGTAAAAATAGTTCCCAAATTACCTTCTGACTGAAAATGAAGATCTACAAAATCATTGTGTTTATTTGGAAACAATTTCTTTGAATACAAAACATGTGCCTGAGCGCCAAAAGCATTATGAAGTTGATTTTCCCAACCATAAACTGTTTTGTAACCTATAAGATGATGAAAACTTTCTTGTGTTTGTCTTCCAAAAGCATTTGGTCCCATAAAACCCAACTGAAAATCAGTTTTTAAAACCGACTCACTTTTATAAAAAAAGCTTCGTCCGGCTTCGGCAAAAAGATAAGCGGTAAACGGGCGATCATTTTCTCCTACTGCTTCTGCATTAATAAATCTTGGGTTATAAATATACTGCCCAATGCGAAACTCGGTAATCTTTTTACTGATTTTTTCGTTGTTATTCTTCGATAGAAAACGGTAGAAAAGCTCTAAACCATTGGTATAATACATATCATTTTTTGATGACGTGTATAAATCATTATCGGTAATAAGGCCAATTTCTTTTGTTTTTGCTTGTCCAAAAATCAAAGTCGATGACAATATCAGAAATGCAAAAATGACTTTTTTATTTCGCATTATAATTTATTTTTCCAACAGCACGCATCTCACGAACGATTCTTTCTTTACGCCTGTTGATATAACTTGAAGATCCTGTTGCTTTAAACTTTCTCGGATTTGGTAATATTGCAGCAATTCCTGCAGCTTGCATTGGCGTTAAGCTCGAAGCATCTCTACGATACCAATGTTCTGTTGCGGCATATGCTCCATAAACCCCATCGCCCATTTCGATACTATTCAGGTAAACTTCCATGATGCGTTCTTTGCCCCAGATAATTTCGATCAAAACGGTAAAATAAGCTTCTAGTCCTTTTCGTAAATAACTTTTTCCCTGCCATAAAAAAACATTTTTGGCGGTTTGCTGCGAGATTGTACTTCCGCCTCGAATTCGGCGGCCGCGTTCGTTGCTTTTATATGCTTTTTGCAATGCTTTAAAATCGAAGCCGTTGTGGGTTAAGAAAGTTCCGTCTTCACTTGCAATCACCGCTTTCTGAAGATTCATCGAAATCTTTTCGATTGGTTCCCAGTCGTGATCAAAATAAACTTCCTTTCCATCCATTTTATTTTCGATGGCACGAATGATCATTAAAGGCGTAAACGGCACCGGAACATATTTAAAAAATACGACGGACGCGATCGAAAGTCCAAAAAACCACAAACAAGCTTTGATTAAAAACCATTTCACTTTTTCGCCAAAAGAACGATTCGTCTTATTCGTCTTCTTTGAAACTGGTTTTGGTTTACTTGCTGTTGTTGTTTTTTTTGGTGCTGGTTTTTTGGTTGCCATTATATTAAATCTGCTAATTCTATTTTCTAAAAGTAGTCCTAACAATCCAGTTATACTACTATTTTTTAATTACTTTAAAAGTTTCTTTTTTGTCATCGCGTTTTAAAACGATCAAATAAACTCCTGTCGAATAGTTTTTAAAATCGACTGCTATTTTTGCATCTGAATATTTGTTTTCAAAAAGCAATTGTCCGTTTAGATTATAAACTTCTAAATTCGAAATTATCGAATTACTTTCTATATTTAAAATATTTTCGATTGGATTTGGATAATATTTAAAATCTGTAATCTTATTCTCCACAACTGACAAGCTTTCTACTGTTTTTGCAAAGCTCAAATTGTCTAAAAACGCTGTATCTTCATAAGCCGTTTTTCCAATATGCTGTAGCGAAATCCTGATTTCTGAACCAACATAAGGCGTTAAATCAAACATATATTTCTGAAAACTATCTTCTTTTTTGGTTACCGGTTTAATGATATCTCCCAACACATTTCCGTTTACAATAACTCTAAACATAGACTCATTATTATGATCAGCAAATCTTTGTTTCAGTTCAAAACTCATAAATAAAGTAGCAGCATTTTTAGCATCAACTTTAGTATTTATTTTCGAGATACTACTTTGATTTAATTCCCAAATCGAAGTTGAATTTTCATTCATTTTTGCGGAATTTGAAGTACTTGGAGCCGTTAACCACATGTTTCCAGTTGAAGTCTTACTCATTACAACAACTTTATTTGCCGCCGATTGATCATCAAAACCTATTTCGCAACTTGCATCAAAAGAATCTTCAAGAATAATATCATCTGTTATCCCTTTTTGAAAATCATAAACGGTCGAATTCTTATTTCCATCAACTGATATTTTATACGCTTCTTTTAATTCAAAATTATCAGCCAATAAATTTGGCGCACCTGAATTTGAAAAATCCATTAAAAAACTATAATCACCCGAAACAAGCGGCGTAAAATAAGACACAACTTCACTATAATTATATTCTGTAAGTCTGCCCGTACCTCCCAATCTGGTTTCCATATTATAAGCATTTTGTCCTCTTCCTGCAGATAATCCAATTCCTTGTGTTCTGTATTCGTAACTATTTCTTCCTTGTACACTAAATTTATAAGTTGTTCCTGCTTCCAAGTGAAACATCGGAGCCATAAAATCAGTCCAAAAATCTCCTCTTAGATATATATAACTATGATCATCAAAACCATCTCGCAAATAATCCGGACTGTAATTACTGTACGTTTCTTGTACAGCTTGGTTCTCAAGAGTTAAACTCCCGTGCAACAATTTAAAACAATCAGGTAATATATCCTTTCCGTAAGCAGGCAAATTACTGAATTTTTCAATCCAAGGTAATGTTTTAACGCTGCATGTTGTTTCAATTTTCTTTGGTCCAACCAATATTGAATTTCCTGAATTGCATACTGTTTTAAAGTAAAACTGATAAGAAATTCCAGCCTGCAAGTTTGAAACTTTTATTTCGTTTGCTGTTGTATTTAGAATAGTTCCCGTTCCCGGAGTAAATCCAGTCACGCCATATTCTATCTCAACTTTTTCTGCAACTGCATTTTTTGATGTCCAATTGATTTGAACTGAACTATTATTAATATTCGAAAAAACAACATCTATTGGTTCATAACAAGACAAAGTTTGATTATAATTAAAATCATCAATCAAAACTCTGTTGGTTCCGCTCCATTGATCATCATTCTGTTTAAACATAAATGCGATTTGTTTATTTGAACCTTTATATTCAGAAAAATCAATATTTACTTCTTTTCCATACTTTGGTAAGTTTCTTAATTCTTCGAGCAAAATAGTTTGATACGGTTCGAATGTCGAAACATCCAGCGGATTTTTTATAGTTCCAATTACCAAATCTCCCGCTTTTATATTATTGCTGTTTAATTGTGCATTAAGCCAAAATTTAATTTTCTTGTCTTTATCGAAATCTTCTAAATATGGCGAAACTAAAAGCGCATCACCAGGATTGTTTTGCAAGTAAAAAACATTTGGAGCACTATTAATATTAGTTAGATAATATTCTAAAAGCTGCGTATCCATAAAGCTGTTTTTGGTCCAGCAAAAACCAGGAATTCCGTTAAGAACCTTATATTTATCGAAGTTTTCTACAAAAGGAGCTTTTTCGGAACACCCAATTTTAAAAGTATAACGATCAGACCAATCACTTGCAATCGCAGCTTCGCAATAAGATCTTACTCGGCAATCGTAAATTCCCTGTGCTAAACCAGTCAAATTAGCCGGATTTGTTTTTACATTTATTATTGTTCCTGATCCATCGACAAATCCTTTTGGTCCATATTCAATGTCCCAACTTTCAGATGGTTTCTTGGTGTTATTATCTCGCCAGTCTAAAGTTGCAGTATCACTACCAGATTGTTTTGCGCCTAATAATCCCGGTCTTGTACATTCGTTTTGATTGTATTCGAAATCATCAATATAAAAATCAGTCAGTCGTACATTTGCTTTACTTTGCTTGAAAGCTATAAACTTGTCTGTTCCGTAATAATCAGAAAACTCTATTTCGTATTTTATCATTTTATCATGACTTTCAACCGGAATGGCAACTACGCGATAAGGTGTAAAAGTATTGTAATCTTCCGGATCTGACATTGTACCAACGATTAATTCTGATGGAGCCTGCGTACTTTGCTGTCTGGTTGACATCCAAAAACTGATTTTTTTGTAATGGTCAAAATCTTTTAATCTCGGCGAAATAAGAATTATTTTATCTGAATTACCTGCTGTTGATGGTTCATCAGGAAAAAGTACGTCAGGTTTATTCAACAAAGCAATAGATCTCAAACCGCTATGCACTAAATAATTTGGCACAGATTGTTTAACCGATGCAATAAAATCATTCTTGGTATAAAAACTATCCTTAGTAAAATTAGGTACAATTCTCGTCCAACATCCTATTTTTTCGAAAGCAAAAGTTTCGAAATCCTCTTTGTAACCAGCGGTCATTCCTTCACATTTGGTTCTGAAATATCCTCTATCTGACCATCCGCTATAATCGTTACCACATTTATTACGCACATAAAAATCATACTCGACGTCGTCTAAAACATTTTCGGTAATTTTAAAAGGAAATGAAGTTGCCGTTACAATAGTTCCGGTTCCATGTGCAAAACCTTTTGGTCCGTATTCGACTTGCCATTCGGTTGCAGGTTTGTAATTATCCCAGGTTACCGTTGCAAAATCATAACCATAACTTAGCGTTCTTGGATTAAGCGGCTCTAAACAAGATGGCGTTTTTTCATATACAAAATCATCAATGCTAAATATCGAGTTTCCTTCATTATTATCTCTTATGGCGATATAATGATGATTGTTACTTTTTACGTAATTGTCTAAATAAACGGTATGTTCTTTCCATGCCGATGATTTATTTAAGTTCTGCAATTCATTCATTTCTGATGGCAGAATTGTTTTTAGAGCTATAAACGTACTTTCATCTTTAGGATCTGACATTGTTCCTATAGTTAACGAAGTTGTATTATATTCAAGACTATTACCATAAGACAAAAGGCTAAATTTTACTCTTTTATCAGCATCCAGATCCGCAATATATGGCGTGATTAAATAAGCTTTATCGACATTTGATCTCCCTACAAATTTTTGAATTAAAACTGTTGCGGTTCCCGTTTTGGCAGCAGGCTTTTGAGGCCAGTCCGGATCTTGTAAACTACTTGTAACTAAAAGGTTGTTTGAAATTACGCTCCAACAAGGATCGATATAATTGGTTCCTTCAAAAGATGTACTATAATTATCAGAAATAACGGTACAAGGTGTTTTAAAAGTAATTGTTTTTGTCCAATTCGAAAATAAATCATCAATACAATTCGCTCGCACTTTTACCTGATATTCGGTATTTCCAACCAAATTAGTTAACGTAAAAGGACTGCTTTGGATATTTATAATTTCAGTCGTGTGCTTAAGAACATTGGTTAAACTTACCTGAAAATTATTTTGATTTGGGGCATCAAAACTTATATCAGCTGTATTTTGCTGGACGTTTGTTACCGAAAAATTAGACTGATCAAAACAATCAGAAGCTTTTTCGTAACTAAAATCATCTATGTAAACATCATTGTTAGCGCTATAATAATTTCGTTTAAAAAAGAAAACAACATACTGATCTGTGCCTTTATAATTATTAAAATAAATAGTCTGTTGCTGCCAGCCACCGCCCGCTTTTACTTCGACCGGATTAAGTAAATGAAACGTATTAAAATCATTAGGATCTGTCATTGTACCAACCAGTAACTCTGTATCTGAAGTATAGCCATAGGTCCAGAATTTTATTTTTCTGTCTGTTGCCAAATCATTAAACTTAGGAGATACAAAACCTATATATGAATTCGTCTGATAATTATAATTGGACATATATACTGACAAACCCGCTTCGGCGCTTGGACTATGATTTACTTGTGTAGAAAAACCTATACCAGCATCACTCGTAGAATTGCTATAAAGCCTTCCTCTCCATTCCAGATTTGTTTCCTTTTCATCATCGAAATTAGTGGTATATCCCACAGAAAAAACTTTATCACTTGATGCGAATATTGTTTTTGTCTGCGACCAATCTGTCCAGACAAGAGCATTATTTACCAAACGATTTTCTCTAACCCTAAAATCATATCCTTTTAAAGGATCCAGTTTAAAATTGTAATATGGCCACCCAGAAACTGTTATGGTTTTACCTTGGCCAGTTTTAAATCCTATTGGACCATATTCAAACTGCCATTCATAAGTTGCTGTAAAATTATAATCCTTATAATCGACCGTAACTTCACCAATTAGTGATACCGTAACCTCAAAATTTGCATCAAAAGCATTTGTTTCCGGTTTGTTTGTTGCTCGTAAAAAAAATAGGTTAAAAAAAGAAAAAAGAACAATTAATGTAGTTTTTTGCATGTTTTGGATTGGTTTTGGTTAAATTATTTTGGGTCTGGTAATTTATATTTTATATTAAATCTGCTAATTCTGTTCCTATTAAACTTCCAATTGCTACGCCCATTCCGCCAAGACGTACTCCGCAAAACACGTTTTCTGACAATTGCGTAACAACAGGATTTTTACTATTTCCTACTCCCATAATTCCGCTCCAACGGTGCGCAATCTTGAAATCCTGATTGGGCAAAATTATATTCTTAAGTAAGTCTTCGAGTTTATTTTGTATGATTTCCGTCTGACCAAATTCGGTTGTGTTTTCAGTTTCAAAGTCCAGATTTCTTCCGCCTCCAAGCAAGATTCTGTCGTTTATATTTCTGAAATAATAATATCCTTTATCTAAATGGAAAGTCCCTTTTATATCTAAATTCGGAATTGGTTCTGTAATTAAAACTTGCGCTCTTGCGGGCTGAACAGCACCTTTTGTCAAAGTATTTGCAAAACCATTTGTAGCAAAAAGCATTTTATTTGATTTAAAACTAAAATCATTCAAAACAATTTCGACCTGATTTCCTAAATCTGAATATGCTGTAACTGTTTGTTGATTGAGAATTAAAATATTATCCGAAACTGCTTGTCGCAACAATTCCTGCATCATATTTCCGGTATCGATTTGGGCTTCAAACGGATTAAAAACTAAATATTCCTGAATATCTCCAAAACCGAATCGGTCTGTTTCTTTGGTGAAAACATCGGCTTTGAAAAGTGGTTTTAGAATTTCGTTTATAAAAGGCAATTTCGAAATGCATTCGCTAAAACCAAGTTCGTCTTCTTTCAAAAACAATTCATATCCGCCGTGAGGCTTAAAATCAATTGCAGAATCTCCTAATCTTTTTCGGAGTAATTGCAGCCCTTTCCAACGTTTCTCGATAAGATTGATAACATCTTCTTCTGAATGCGTTTTTAAATCCTCCATAATTTCAGAAAGACTTCCAAAACAGGCAAAACCGGCATTTTTAGTGCTCGCGCCTTGCGGTAACATTCCCTTTTCTAACACCAGAATTTTTGCAGTTGGGAATCTTTCGCGTAAGCGCAATGCTGCGTGCAATCCTACAATGCCGCTCCCAACGATTGTATAGTCAACATTTGTAAACCAGTTTTTAAGTTCCCAGTAACTTAATTCCATGTGTTAAATTTTTTATAAAAATACAGATTTTTTGTACCAAAAAATAAATTTCAATTGTAAAATTCCAAATTCCAAAACTTTGTTTTAAAAGTATTTATTACCAAAAAATGCTACGCAACTTTTGGAATTTGGAATTTTTATTTTGGGATTTAATTGTAAACTTTAACAATAATTGGAATTTGGATTTTCAAAAATTGGAATTTAAAATTCGTACTTTTAGCCCCACGAATATTAGAATTTTATTATGAAAAAAGTATTATTTACAACCTTAATAATGATGAGTTTAAACGCCATTGGACAGAATGTAATGTCTCCTGAATTGTTATGGAAATTAGGAAGAGTGAGTGCTCTTGGTCTTTCAAAAGATGCAAAAAATGTTGTTTTTAAAGTTTCTACTCCTTCGGTAGAAGAAAACAAATCGCATTCTAAATTTTATATTGTACCTGTAAATGGTGGAAACGCAACTGAAATTAAGGATACAAAAGAAATTTTGGCCGATAAAAATGTTTCGCCTGACGGAAAATTTTTAGTATATAATGAAGAGGTGAAAATTGACAAAGTTTTAGGTAAAGATTTTTATCCAAAATTAGACAAATCAGAAGTTCAAATTTATGATGGTTTAGATTACCGTCATTGGGATACTTGGAACGAAGGTAAATTTAACCACGTTTTTTATAAAGAAAACAAAGATGGCGCAGCTGGAATTGACATCTTAAAAGGTGAAAATTTCGATTCTCCACAGAAACCTTTTGGTGGCGACGAAGATTATATCTGGTCTCCTGACGGAAAAAGCATCTTGTATGTTTGCAAGAAAAAAGCAGGAACACAATATGCGATTTCTACAAACACTGATATTTATGAGTACAATTTAGAAACTCAAAAAACAGTAAACAGAACCGAAGGTAATTTAGGTTACGATACAGCTCCGCAATTCTCTCCAACAGGAAATCTGACTTGGTTGCAAATGAAACGTGACGGTTATGAAGCGGATAAAAATGATATTATTGTTGAGTTTAAAGGCATCAAAACAAACTTAACGGCAAATTGGGACGGAACTGTAGATAATTTTATCTGGAGTAAAGATGGTAAAAATGTATTTTTTGTAGCTCCGGTTGATGGTACAAAACAACTTTTTACGGTAAACTTTCCAGGATTAACAAGAATTGCAATTCAGGTTCGTCAATTGACAAACGGAGATTTTGATGTTAATGATTTAGTTGGTTTTGCTGGCGACGATATTATTGTTACCAGAAATGACATGAATCACGCTCCGGAGATTTTTTCTTTTAACTTGAAGAAAAACACCTGGAAACAATTGTCAAATGTAAATACAGAAACATACAAAACTGTAGCAGTTAGCAAAACCGAAAAACGTTATGTTACCACTACTGACGGCAAAAAAATGTTGGTTTGGGTGATTTTACCTCCAAATTTTGATGCTTCAAAAAAATATCCAACTTTATTATTTTGCCAAGGCGGACCACAATCTGCGTTGACACAATCGTATTCTTTCCGTTGGAATTTTCAATTAATGGCTGCTAAAGGTTATGTTGTTGTTGCACCAAACCGTCGCGGAATGCCTGGACATGGCGTTGAATGGAACGAACAAATTAGTAAAGATTGGGGCGGACAGGTTATGGACGATTACCTATCTGCAATTGATGATGTGTCTAAAGAAAGTTATGTTGACAAATCTCGTTTGGGTTGCGTTGGTGCAAGCTACGGAGGATATTCAGTGTTTTATTTAGCTGGAATTCATAAAAACCGTTTCAAAACTTTTATCGCTCACGATGGTGTTTTCAATACAGTAAGTATGTTGGGAACTACTGAAGAAGTTTTCTTTAACAACTGGGATTTTGGTGGTGCTTATTGGGAAAAAGACAATGCTGTGGCTCAAAAAGCTTACACTACTTTTAATCCTGCAACTTTAGTTCAAAACTGGAACAAACCTATTTTAATTGTTCAGGGTGGAAAAGATTTCCGTGTGCCAATTGGACAAGGACAAGAGGCTTTTCAAGCAGCGCAATTAAGAGGAATCAAGAGTCGTTTGGTTTATTTTCCTGATGAAAATCACTGGGTTTTAAAACCACAAAATGCTCAGGTTTGGCAAGGTGAATTTTTTAAATGGTTAGAAGAAACACTTTAACTACATAAATTACAATAAAAAAAGCCGCAGATTTTATATAATCTGCGGCTTTTTTGTTTTTCTGACCTTTGAATTATGTAACAGATTCACGTTAATTTATCTTTTTAAAACAGTTTTTTTTGAATAAATTGCAGTGTATTACCTAATAAAAGAACTTCCAAATCCTACTACCTCATTTATGGAGAGCAAAAAAAGTTACACAGCATTAAAAGTCCTCTTCAGTTATGTTGCATTACTGGCTTTGGTTATTACAGTTGGATGGTTTTTATACTCAGAAAATGTAGTTTACAATAAATTAGAAGATAAAATTGCATTCGAAAAAACCAAAATCCTAAGAGTTAGTAAATTATTCTCTAATGTCTATAAAACGGAGAGTTTGGCGAGAAAAACAATTCAGACAAACTCTGAAGAAGACTTCAAAAGTTATCTCGTTGAAACTGATTCTTTAAAATCCCGAATCGATACTTTAAAACAAATTGTTACGACTCAATATCAAAAAACATTACTTGATAGCGTTACTTATTATTTGTCTGAAAAAACCAAAAACATTCAGCAATTAAAAACCATAAAAAACAAAGCTGACGATGAAGTTTCTGTAAATACGGCGATTGATGAAATCACAAAAATGGAGTTTAAACTTCGAAAATTAGAACTTCAGGATTTTACTAAAAACCCAAACCAATTAGGAAGTTATCAAAAAAATGTCCTTCAGAAATATGTAGATTATCTCAATCAGAATATTCCGGATGACAGTACCAATACTTTGAGCAAACAAGCTTCGGATTCTATTTTGGCAAATTCGAAAAAACTTTTGAGCTCTGTAAAAATGAGAGCCGAAAAGAAAAAAGAATCTCTGAATTTTCAGGAAAATAAATTATTAAAGAATGAAATCGCAATCTCTGAACAGCTTCGAAAAGTTCTTCGAATTATTGAAAGAGAAATTATCATTAACTCGATAAAAAATAATTCACTAAAAGAAAAATCTCTTAAAAAAGTCAACGAAATTGTAACGGCTTCGGCTATTATTGGTTTGGTATTGACTTTGTTTTTCTCTATTTTGATTGTAAGCGATTACTCGAAATCGCAATTGTATAAAAAACAGCTTGAGATTGCCAATTTCAAAACTAAAAATCTGCTTAAAAGTCGCGAACAATTGATTTCGACGGTTAGTCATGATTTAAAAACGCCGTTGAGTACGATTGTAGGTTATTCGGAACTTTTGGGTAATTCTGATGTTAATACAAAACAGTCTTATTTCATTAAAAACATCAAAAATTCTTCTGAATACATTACACAATTGGTTCAGGATTTATTGGATTTTTCTCAGATTGAAGCCGGAAAAATTTCGATAGAAAAAGTTCCTTTTCTCTTGCCTGAAATTATTGACGAAGTTGCCAAAAGTATTCAGACGGTTTACAAACAAAAGAATATTGACCTTATTATTAATGTCGACGAAAAACTAAATTCAAGAATTGTTGGCGATCCATTTCGATTGAAACAAATTTTAAGCAATATTATTGGAAACGCCTATAAATTTACCGAAGAAGGTTTTATAAAAATCAGCGCTTATATTAGTGACGAAAACTTTTTTACAATTACAATTGAAGACACCGGAATTGGAATTGAAAAATCAAATCAGAAATTAGTTTTTGAAGAATTTGCTCAGGCAAATGAAGGCATCGAGAAAAAATATGGCGGAACTGGTTTAGGCTTATCGATCTGCCAGAAGATAATCTCTATTTTAGGTGGAAATTTACAACTCGAAAGTACTTTTGGAAAAGGAAGCACTTTTGAAATTCAACTTCCGTTATTATTTGATACGAGTCAAAACTCAATTTCTGAAACTAAAAATACAATCTCAGGAGATATTAAAAAACAAACTTTTGTTGTTCTTGATGACGATATCAATCTTCTGAATTTAACGAGCGGCGTTTTAAGACAAGAAGGTCATAATGTATTGTCTTTTAATAGCGCGTTTAAAGTGCTTGAAGCAATTAAAAGCACTTCTTTTGACTTTGTGATTACAGATATTCAAATGCCGGAAATGGATGGTTTTGCTTTTCTTGAGAAATTAAAAAATTCCGGAAATGCGGCTTATAAAAATCAGCCTGTAATTGCGTTAACCGGAAGAACTGATTTGGATTTTTCGGTTTATTCTAAAGCCGGGTTTACAACCGTAATTAAGAAACCCTATTCGCCTAAAGTATTATTAGAAACAATTGGACATATTCTCGAAAATGACGAATTACCTGATACTGAAATTATAGAAAATGACGAAAATAATTCGTCGCAGTTGTATTCGTTAAAAACTCTGAATGAATTTCTGGGGAACGATAATGAAGCTTTGAAAGAAGTTATAAAATCGTTTATAGAAAGCAGCGTCGAAAATTTAACTTTTCTAAAAAATGCTATTACTGAAGAAAACCGAGACGAAATCAAATCGATTGCGCACAGAATTGCTCCTATGTTCAAACAAATTGAAGCACGAGAAATTGGTGATATTCTGAAAAAACTGGAGAAAAACGATTTTGAAATTTCTGAAATGAAAAGCGTTTTTAAAGATTTAGAAGAAAAAACCAATTCACTATTTGAAGCTTTAAAACAAGAAATTATTTAATCGATATTATATTGCTTCAATTTATTGTAAAGTGTCTTTCTGGTAATCTTTAATAATTTTGCGGCTTCAGATTTATTATTCTTTGCTTTTGATAAGGCGTGAATGATTGCTTCTTTTTCGTTTTCGGATAATGAAAAATTACCGTTACCATTTTGTTGTTTCTGAATCTGAAAAAATTCTATTGGCAAAACATCGCTTTCAATATAATTTCCCTGAGACAAAAGCGTAGCACGTTTAACGCAATTTTGTAATTCACGCAGATTTCCAGGCCAATTGTAATTTTGGAAAATCGTAACTACTTCCGGAGAGAATCCGATAATATCTTTATTTAATTGCTGATTGGCTTTTTCCAGAAAATAATCTGCAAAAACCATCAAATCTTCGTCGCGATCTTTTAATGATGGAGAAAGAATAGAGAATTCATTGATTCTATGGTATAAATCCTCTCTAAAATCGCCGTTTTTTACTGCTTCGCGCAAATCTTCGTTTGTTGCAGTAATAATCCTTATATCGACGTTAATTTCTTTATTACTTCCAACTGGTTTTATTTTTCTTTCCTGAAGCGCTCTCAACAACTGAATTTGATTTTCGTATGAAAGGTTTCCTATTTCATCCAAAAATATAGTTCCGCCATTTGCTGCTTCAAAATAACCAATCTTATCACTTATTGCACCTGTAAAAGATCCTTTTAAATGTCCGAAAAATTCACTTGCCGCCAATTCTTTCGGAATTGCTCCACAATCAACCGCAATAAAATTATTGTTTTTTCTAGTGCTTTGCTGATGAATACTTTTGGCAATAATTTCTTTACCTGTTCCGCTTTCGCCGATAATCAAAACCGACATATCCGTAGGACTTACCAAATGAATATGATCCAGTAATTTCTTAGAAGCTACAGAAATTCCTTTTACAAATTCATTTTCTGTTGCGACCGGCTTTTTATTTGATTTCTTTTCTTTTACGGGAGTTTCTTCAACTTCAGAATTTTGCAATGCATTGGTAATAACCAGCAAAACCTCATCTGGGTTAAATGGTTTCGAAATATAATCTGCAGCACCATTTTTAATAGCTTTTACCGCAGTATTAACATCTGAATAACCTGTCATAAGAATAACAGGAATATGAGGATGAGAAATTTTAAATTCAGACATAAGTCCAATACCATCAGAATCAGGCAAACGAAGATCTGTCAAAATCAAATCAAAGGATTCGTTTTTGATTGCTATTTTGGCTTCTGCTGCTGAGAAAGCTATACTTACTTCGAATGATTTTTTTACTAGAAATTTCTCTAATAATTTACAAAACGAAATATCATCTTCGATCAATAATATCTTTGGCATTTGTTTTTAGGGACTTTTTTGCTAAAATAATACTAATAAAATTGTCTTTTCACAAAATTATGCAAAAAAAAAGAGATTGCTCGAAGCAATCTCTTTTTCACCAAAAACATAAATCTAATTTCACCTAATTATATCTTCAACCAGTTGCCATTGACATCTGAGTACACAGTAGCCTTTTGGTCACCAACCGATATTTCTAATTTGTATTCTTTCTTTTCGTTAACAAACGCTTTGTCCAGTTTTGCACCGGGATAAGCAGTTTGTAAAGCGGTTTTTACAGCAGCGGGTACAGCATCTGCACTAACTTCGGTATATTCGGCTTGAATAGAAATAGTCATTTTTGCTTGTTCAGGAGTTGTCGGTGTACTTGCGTAAATTGACAAACTTCCAAGAACGATCGCTGCTGATAAGATTAACTTTTTCATAGTGCTCTTTTTAATAATTATTTTTTAATGATGTTTCCTGAAGCATCTGTAAACACAGTATACTTTTTGTCTCCGCTTGAAATTTCAAGTTTATATTGATTCTTGTCGTTTTTGTACGCTTTTTCAAGTTTAGTGTTCGGAAAAGATTTTTCGATAGTCGATTTTACGGCTGCCGGAACAGCATCAGCGGCTACTTCAGTATATTCGTCCTGAATAGTTACTGATTGTGTCATTGAAGTTTTTACAGCAGGCGTGGTTGCCTGAACTGATAATCCTCCTAAAATGATTGCTGCAGATAAGATTAGCTTTTTCATAATAAATAGTTTTTATAGTTAGTTTAAATTATTTCTTAAGAATGTTACCTGAAGCGTCTGTATAAACAGTAGATTTTTCGCCTCGAACAGTGATTTCAATTTTATACTCTTTTTTTGAATTTACGTATGCCTTATCCAGTTTTACACCTGGATACGCATTGTCAAGAGCTGTTTTTATGGCTGCCGGAACAGCGTCTACTTCTTTATAATCATCCTGAACATTTACTGATTGTAAAACTGAATTGTTTACGATAGTATTTCCTGCCTGCATTGACAAACTTCCTAAAACGATAGCTGCCGATAAGATTAACTTTTTCATAGTAATAGTTTTTAAGGGTTAGTCCTCATTATTTTTTGATCCAAGATCCATCTGCTTTTGCATATAGAGAACCTACTTTGTCTCCTACTGTAACACTTAATTTATATTCTGAACTTGCATTTTTGAATGCTTTTGAAAGAATTGCGTCCGGATATGCTTTTTTAAGAGCATCAGTTACTGCAACTGGAACTTCTTCTAGTTTGATTTCAGTGTATTCCTCTTGAATCGAGATTGTTTTTACGATTGTATTTGAAATTGGAGAAGTTGATGCAAATGATGTTAAACCTCCCAAAACGATTGCGGCTGATAAAAATAAATTTTTCATGATAGTTGTACTTTAGTATTGTTAATTTGAGTCTGATATTGCTAATTTGAATCTTCACGAGAATCTTTTTAGATTAATTATTTGATTATTTTTTAATCCAAGATCCATCTGCATTAGCAAAAAGATTTCCTACTTTGTCACCAACTGTAACGTCTAATTTATATTCTGATTTTTCGTTTTTATATGCTTTTGTAATAACTGCAGTTGGGTATGCTTTTTTCAAAGCTTCTGAAATTGGAGCTGGTAATTCTTCCAATTTAATTTCTGTGTATTCGTCCGAAACTACAACAGTTTTTACAATAGTATTTGTTATTGGAGATGTTGAAGCGAATGAAGTTAAACCTCCTAAAACAATTGCGGCTGATAAAAATAGATTTTTCATAATAGTATATTTTAATTATTTAATAGTTTGTTTACGCTTTAGGTAATGAAATTATTATGCCGTTACTTAAATATGATGCGCAAAACCTATTAAACACCTATAAACCAAGAGTTTAATTAAAACTTACTATTGTTTAAAATTACAAAAAAGTGTGTAATGTATTGGAAAAGTGTGTAAAAAATATACACTAAAAGTGTATACATGACATATTTAATAATAAAACTCTATAAGTTTTAAAGCATATCGGGTCAGTTTCGAAAATAATCATTCCGTAGGAATGTCTGTTTGGTAGTAAATTTAATTTAGTCAGCAGTATACATTCCGTAGGAATGTTTGATTAATCGAAAGAGATTCTGTTTTGATTAATTTCAATGAAACAAGTGTCTTACAGAACACAACGCAAAAATTGTATTATTTTTTTCTACCGATCAAATATTCCTACGGAATAATAAATAGTACCTTATAACAAAAAAGGCTGTCAAAATTGACAGCCTTTTTATAATTATTCTATTGGATTCATTTTAAAAGTATCCATAAATGCAGTTGTATAATCTCCTGCAATATATCTTGGATCATCCATTAATTGTCTATGGAAAGGTATTGTAGTTTTCACACCTTCGATAACGAATTCATCAAGAGCTCTACGCATTTTACTAATAGCTTCTTCACGAGATTGTGCTGTAGTAATTAACTTAGCGATCATTGAATCGTAATTTGGTGGAATACTATAACCTGAATAAACGTGAGTATCTAAACGAACTCCGTGTCCACCTGGCATATGAAGCGTAGTAATTTTTCCTGGTGAAGGGCGAAAATCGTTATAAGGATCTTCAGCATTAATACGACATTCGATTGCGTGTAATTGTGGCAAATAGTTTTTTCCTGAAATTGGAATTCCGGCAGCAACCATAATTTGCTCACGAATCAAATCATAATCAATAACTTGTTCTGTGATTGGGTGCTCAACCTGAATACGTGTATTCATTTCCATGAAATAGAAGTTTCTGTGTTTATCCACTAAAAACTCTACTGTTCCAGCTCCTTCATACTTAATGAATTCTGCCGCTTTTACAGCAGCTTCTCCCATTGCAGTACGCAATTCGTCTGTCATGAATGGCGAAGGTGTTTCTTCAGTCAATTTTTGGTGACGACGTTGAACTGAACAGTCTCTTTCAGAAAGGTGACATGCTTTTCCGTATGAATCTCCAACAACCTGAATTTCGATATGACGTGGTTCTTCGATAAGTTTCTCCATGTACATTCCGTCATTTCCAAATGCAGCAGCAGCTTCCTGACGTGCACTTTCCCATGCTTTCAATAATTCTTCTTCTTTCCACACCGCACGCATTCCTTTTCCACCACCACCAGCGGTAGCTTTAAGCATAACCGGGTAACCAAATTCTTTAGCTAATTTTTGTGTTTGTTCGAAAGATTCTAATAATCCGTCAGAACCTGGTACACATGGAACTCCTGCAGCTTTCATTGTAGCTTTAGCAGAAGCTTTATCTCCCATTCTATCAATCATTTCAGGAGCAGCACCAATAAATTTGATTCCGTGCTCTTGACAAATTTTTGAGAATTTAGCATTCTCAGAAAGAAATCCATATCCTGGATGTATTGCGTCTGCATTAGTAATTTCTGCAGCAGCAATAATATTTGACATTTTCAAATACGATAAGTTACTTGGAGGGGGACCAATACAAACCGCTTCATCAGCAAACTTAACATGTAAACTCTCCGCATCGGCTGTAGAGTAAACTGCTACAGTTTTGATTCCCATTTCCTTACATGTACGAATTACACGAAGTGCAATTTCTCCTCTATTCGCAATTAATATTTTTTTAAACATCTTATTTTAATTAGATAATTAGACAATTTGATAATTAGATAATTTTAGATGATTAACAAAATTTCGATTGCGAATCCTTCTAAAATCTAAAATCTAAAATCTAAATTTATTTATGATGGATCAACTAAGAATAAAGGTTGGTCAAATTCTACAGGAGACATATCGTCTACAAGAATTTTTACAATTTTACCTGAAACTTCTGATTCGATTTCGTTGAATAATTTCATTGCTTCAATTACACAAAGAACATCACCTTTTGCAATAGTACTTCCTACTTCAGTAAAAACTGGTTTGTCCGGAGATGGTTTTCTATAAAAAGTTCCAATAATTGGAGATTTTATAGTAATGAATTTAGAATCTTCAGCTGGAGCTGCCGCTTCACTATTTACATTTACAACAACCGGAGCAGTTTGTTGTGGAGCAACTGCTTGAGGCAACGCAGCCTGAGCTGGCAATTGTTGTACGTAAGTCGTTTCAGTTACATTTCCTTCTAAAGTAGTTCTGATAGTGATTTTTACATCATCCATTTCTAACTTTACTTCTGCAACTCCCGAATTTGCTACAAATTTAATTAGGTTTTGAATTTCTTTTAAATCCATAATGATTTGATTTTAGTTTTAATTTATTTCTTATCGTAAGCCCATTTTAGGTAAATAGATCCCCAAGTGAATCCACCACCAAAAGCAGCAAAAATAATATTATCTCCTTTTTTAAGTAGGTGTTCAAAGTCATTTAACACTAAAGGCAAGGTTGCTGAAGTGGTATTGCCATATTTTTCAATATTCACTAATACTTTTGAATCTTCAAGCTCCATTCTGCTAGCAGTAGCATCTATAATACGTCTATTAGCCTGATGTGGTACTAACCAGTTAACATCTTCATTAGTCAAATTGTTTCTTTTCAGAATCAATTCGCTTGCATCAGCCATATTGGTAACAGCAAATTTAAAAACGGTTTTTCCGTCCTGAACAATATTGTGTAATTTATTTTTTACGGTCTCTTCAGTAGTTGGTATTAGAGAACCTCCGGCAGATATTTTAAGAAAATCGCGTCCTACACCGTCGCTTCGTAAGTATTCATCTTGTAAGCCTAAGCCTTCATAATTTGGTTCGAATAAAACAGCTCCTGCTCCATCTCCAAAAATAATACAAGTTGCTCTGTCTGTATAATCTACAATTGATGACATTTTATCAGCACCAATTAATAATACTTTTTTGTATCGTCCTGACTGTACATAAGCTGCAGCAGTAGACATACCATATAAGAAACTTGAACACGCCGCTTGTAAATCATATGCAAATGCATTAGTGGCGCCAATTTGTGTTGCAACAAAAACTCCTGTAGAAGCCACAGGCATATCTGCAGTAGCTGTTGCCATTATTATCATATCAATCTCTAACGGATCAATATTAGCTTTTGCTATTAAATCCTGTGCTGCTTTTATAGCAAGAAACGATGTTCCTTTGTCAGCATCTTTAAGAATTCTTCTTTCTTTAATTCCGGTACGAGTAGTAATCCATTCGTCATTGGTATCGACCATTGTTTCTAAAACTTTGTTCGAAAGTACAAAGTCTGGAACGTATCCTCCAACAGCGGTAATTGCGGCTGTGATTGTATTCATTATATTCTATTATTTCGTTTCAAATACAGAGTATCTGAAAAATTTTTAAAAGACTTGAAAATTACAAAAAAAAACGAAATGAATTTGTATGCATTTTCTTAAAAAAAGAAAATTATAACCAACAAAAAAAACTCTCACTATGTGAGAGTTCTAGTATCATTTACGAAAACGTATTAAGCAACCGCTACAGATTTATCGATAACAACTTGCCCTCTGTAATACATTTTACCTTCATGCCAGTAAGCTCTGTGGTATAAATGTGCTTCTCCAGTAATAGGACATGTAGCGATTTGAGCTACAGTAGCTTTATAATGTGTTCTTCTCTTATCTCTTCTTGTTTTCGAGATTTTTCTCTTAGGATGTGCCATTTTACTATATTATTTATCCGTTAATAGTTTCTTTAATTTGTCCCAACGCGGGTCAATATCTTCTTCTTGTTTACTCTCTTCTTTTTCTTCTTTGACTTTTAACTCATTCAGTTTTGACAAAGCTTCACTTTGTAAAGTTCCGTCTTTTACTCCTGGATGAACTCGTTTTAGCGGCACCGAAAGTGCAATCATTTCATAAATGTATTGTATTACATCTATTTCATGCTCTCCGTGTGGCAAGATCAACAACTCTTCGTTATCATTATTGAATTCATCCCCAAAACGAACAATTAATTTCATTTTCCCTTTTATAGGAAGATCAAAATCTTCGCCTGTTAGATCACAAGGTACATTTACAGTTCCTTTGTGTTTGAATTCCAACTCTAACATGTTGCTTTTCTTATCTAAAACTAAACCTACTTTGATATCCGAACTTTGAAATTCGTCGTAATCAAAGTTCTCAAAGAACGTGTTACTTATTTGATACTCAAAATGGTGTTTTCCTAGTTTTAATCCTATGAAAGGAATTAAAAATTCTTTTGTTTTGCTCATTTCAACATCAATTTGACCAACGGGTATCTAAAACTCAGATACCTGAATTGGGGTGCAAAGATATAAAATTATTATAAAACTAATAATCTTATTCACCTTTTTTTGTTTATAACTGTTTTTCTTTTATTTTAAGAGGTTTTTTACTAATCTCCTCATACTGATTACGCGAGTTAAAAATATCAATCGCAAGATAAACTGCCTCTTTAAATGAATTAAAATCTGCCATGTCTTTTCCAGCAATATCGTAGGCTGTACCGTGATCCGGCGAAGTTCTCACTTTATTTAAACCTGCTGTATAATTAACTCCTTTTCCAAAAGACAAAGTCTTAAAAGGAATTAATCCCTGATCGTGATAAGTTGCTACAATAGCATCATATTTTTCATATTGACCGCTTCCAAAAAAACCATCTGCAGGAAATGGCCCAAAAACCATTGTTCCGGCATCAAATATTTTCTTTAAAGTGGGCTTCAAAATCAAATCGTCTTCTTTTCCTATAACACCACCATCACCAGCATGCGGATTTAATCCTAAAACAGCAATTTTTGGTTTTACAATACTAAAATCCTGAATTAATGATTTTCTAACCGTCTCGATTTTTCTTGTAATCAATTCTTCTGTCAAATGTGATGAAACTTCACTCAACGGAACATGATCTGTCAACAAACCAACTCTTAGGTTGTCCTGCACCATCATCATTAATGCATTCCCTTCTAATTCCTGATCCAGATAATCTGTATGTCCCGGAAATTTAAATCCTTCTGACTGAATATTATATTTATTTATTGGAGCCGTAACCAGCACATCAATTGTACCTTCTTTCAAAGCTTTAGTTGCTGCTACAAATGACTTTATTGCATATTCTCCAATTTTCTCATCATTTTTACCCAGATTAATATCAACACCTTCTTTCCAAAGGTTAAATACATTTACTTTTCCCGGCAAAACCTGATCTAATTTATCAACTCCGTGAAATTGAACTGTCGAAGTAAAGCTTTTCTTAACGAAAGAAAGTATTTTGGCGTTTGCAAAAATAACTGGCGTACACATTTCTAACATACGTGAATCCTCGAATGTTTTAAGTATAACCTCGCTTCCAATACCGTTTAAATCTCCAATTGAAATTCCAACAATTATATTTTCTGCTTTTTTATTCATGAGCTCAGCTTATTTATTACTAATTTTGATGTGCAAATTTAGTAAAATAAAACAACAATGTTTACAGGAATTATAGAAACCCTAGGAAGGATTCACGAAATAAAAAAAGATCAAAGCAATCTGCACATAACTGTTGATTCTTCTATCTCAAATGAATTAAAAATTGACCAAAGCGTTTCGCACAACGGAATATGCTTAACGGTCGTAGCAATAAAAGATTCGTTTTATACCGTAACTGCTATTGACGAAACTATTTTGAAGACAAATATTGGCGACTGGAAAACCGGCGACATTGTAAATCTCGAAAGAGGAATGAAACTTGGAGATCGTCTTGACGGACACATTGTTCAGGGTCACGTAGATCAAACCGGAACCTGCATTAAAATCGAAGAAGCAAACGGAAGTTGGAATTACACCTTTGAATACGACAAAAACCTCAGCAATATCACTATAGAAAAAGGCTCTATCACGGTTAACGGAGTAAGTCTTACAGTTGTAAATTCTAAAACAAATGAATTTAGTGTTTCAATTATTCCTTATACGTATGAACATACTAACTTTAAGGATTTTAAAATTGGAACTAAAATAAACTTAGAATTTGATGTAGTAGGAAAATACATTTCAAGACTTTATTCGATAAACAAATAAATCCCTACACTATTTTTTACATAAAAAAGGCTTCAATTTACATTGAAGCCTTTTTTATTTTATTTCTATATATAAATACCGTCCCTAACGCTAATCCGGCAACCATCAAAAAAACGAGATTCTGATCAATTGGTGCACCATCATTAATTGGTATATCATTAGTCTGAGCTGTTCCAGCTCCTTTAGCAGTAGGCGGTGGCATTCCACTTGGTTCAGCATAACTAGAATCAACCAATAACAAAACAGTCGCTAAAAAAATAGTTCTTATTATTTTCATAATTATAACATGCTCTCAAACAAGCACAGTGTATTAAGTTAGACTTGGGGTCTTTCGTTGAAATTTCGCACAAAACCATGGTTTACAGCGACATTCCTTGACAAATGTATAAGTTTTTTGCACAAATACAATGTTTTAAACAAAAAAAAGCCCCATAAAATTATGAGGCTTTTTGTGGTCCCACCTGGGCTCGAACCAGGGACCACCTGATTATGAGTCAGGTTTTATATGTTTTTACTATTACTTATTATAAATTATTATTACTGATAATCAGCTATTTATGATTTTAAAAATAAAAAATAAATCATTATTTCTTATTTTAATTGTACTTTTGCTCGTCAAATGTTCGTCAGTTTTTAAATTATATTTTTCACTAATGGTATCACATAAATTCACAATAAAGGCAACAGGAAATGCACAAGGCGAGTATTTCATTAATCTTGTTTTGATTAAAGACAGAATTAATACTAGTTTATCAATCAAGAAAAAATGTAAATATGACGATTGGTCATTCGAAACAGAGCGGCTTAAAAAATCACATAAAGAATATAAACAAATTAATAATCTGATCGAAAAATATACGAGTCGTGTTAATACTATTATTCATGAATTTGAACTAGATGAAACTCCATTCATCTTACAGGATATTGTAACCCAATTCAAAAAAAAATCAGGAAAACAGCAAGCTCTTAGCTATACTGCTTTTCATGAAAGTTTAATAGAAGAAATTAAAAATGCAGGAAAATTGTCAACTTACAGCATTGAGAAAGATACCCTAAAATCTATCCAAAGATTTTTTAACAGAAGCGAAATCACATTTAAGGATTTATCTGTAGATGCAATTTATAAATATCAATCCTTTTTAAACGGGAACAATAATAGCCAAAGCACAATTGGAATAAGGATTCGTACTTTAAGAGCGGTCTTTAATAAAGCAATCAATCGTGAAATAATTCCCGGCACGATTTACCCCTTTAACAAATTTAAGGTATCAAAAATCAAGGAAAGCGGTAAAAAAGAATATTTATCCGAAGAAGAAATTGTATTGTTGAAAAATGCAGCTTTACTTAAAAAAAATGACATTTTTGCAAGAGATATGTTTTTGTTAAGCTTTTACGGAAGAGGAATTAATTTTATAGACTTAATACAATTAAAGAAAACAGATCTATATAAAGAAACAATTACATATAAAAGAAGCAAAACTGAAGTAATCGTAAACTTTAAAATAAACGATTTCTGGAAAGATAAAATTATAAATTACGCTTCAGCACCCGATTCGTTTTATTTATTTAATATTATTCATAATAATCAGAACTCTGAAATTTATATAAACAATAAAAAAGAAAAATATCTTAAGATTTTCATAAACAAACCGCTTAAAAAAATTATTACTGACTTGGACATTAAGAAAAAAATAACCTACTACTGTGCAAGGCATTCATTTGCAACTATTCTGAAATTTAACAATATCTCACTAGACATTATCAAAGAAGCCTTAGGTCATAAGGACATTAAATCCACTATGTCTTATTTAAACACACTTCCAAGCAACACTTTAGACAAAATGATTGATGATATTATTTTTTAAGACATAGTGAATTAATAATCTCGTTTACACAGAATTCTTCAAAATATTAATTCTTTTTCCAAACAAGATAAAAATTGTGAGCAGAGTGCTCAAATTTATTATCAAATAAAGAGAGGATGTCCAGCTTTTAGACATCCTCCCCTTTTTAGATAAAGATATTATAATTTAGCTAAAGAAGTCATTTCCTTATGGCATTTTGCTGTGTGTGAATCATTTTTATCTTATCTTTTACATTTTCACTGATATCGTCGATGGAGAAACTCGCAGGATCCTGACTTGGCGGATATGTGACAAATGATTCAAGAAATGCAGCGCCTTTTTGGACACCTTCGGCTACGATGAACATTTTTGTGGCCCACCATTTTTCATACACAAAAGAGGTAATATCAGCTCTTTCGTAGGGATCCTGACGAAGGTTGAATAATTTGGGAACGCGAAGCTGAGTAAAAGGATTTGCCCAGATACCAAAGCCACCGGGAGTCCTTTGCTCTTGAAAAACGATTTTCCAATCGCCCATTCTCATCGATACAAGATCCGCGTCATCATTAAAATAATAAAATTCAGTCCTTGCCGATTTTGGCTGCTGCCCTGTAAGATATGGAAGTTGGTTAAATCCATCCAGATGCACTTTAAAGCTGGTGCCTTGGGATTTATAACTTGTCAAAAGTTTTTCTTTTATATTTGGCTCTCCTGCTGCAGCCATTACTGTTGGAAACCAATCCAGTCCGGATACTATTTCATTCGATATTTTGCCAGCAGAAATGTGACCCGGCCAGCGAACAAAAGCTGGCACCCTGAAAGCACCTTCCCAATTGGAGTCTTTTTCGCTTCTGAATGGTGTCATTGCTGCATCCGGCCAGCTGAACATATTGGGACCGTTATCTGTAGTATAAATAACAATTGTATTCTCTGTAATTCCTAAATCATCCAATGCTTTTAATATTAACCCCACATCGCCGTCATGTTCAAGCATACCATCTGCATATTCATTGTCCGGCATTCCGCTTTTCCCGCGCAGCGATTGTCGAACATGCGTTAGGGCATGCATCCGTGTTGCATTCATCCAGCAGAAAAATGGTTTCCCATCAGCATTCTGCCTTTTAATAAAATCGATTGCCGCGGCAAAAGTTTCATCATCAATTGTTTCCATCCGTTTTTTAGTCAGAGGACCTGAATCTTCAATGGTTTGTTTCCCAATTCTTCCGAAGCGCGGATCAACTGTCGGATCATCTTTATCTGTGGCTTTGCATTTCAACACTCCTCTTACCATGTATGATTTTACAAATGCTGAATCCTGATATGGATAAGTAGGATCTTCCGGTTCTTCTTCTGCGTTAAGATGATATAGGTTTCCGAAGAATTCATCAAAACCGTGAACTGTTGGCAGATATTTATTCAAATCCCCCAAGTGGTTTTTTCCGAATTGTCCTGTGGCATATCCCAGAGGCTTCAGCGCCTGTGCAATTGTAATATCGCGGGCCTGAAGGCCTATTGGAGCGCCTGGCATACCAACCTTCGATAAACCTGTACGATAGCAGCTCTGCCCAGTAATCAGCGTAGAACGTCCTGCAGTGCAGCTGTTTTCCGCATAGTAGTCAGTAAACATCGTACCTTCTTTTGCCAAACGATCAATATTAGGCGTTTGATACCCAACTAATCCGTGAGTATAAGCGCTAATATTGGACTGTCCTATATCATCTCCAAAAATAATAAGGATGTTTGGTTTTTTAGCCGTTTGCGCTTTGGCCAATTGAGGACTAATTACTCCTGCAGCCAAAACTGCAATTGCGGCAATTTTACCGAAATTTTTCATTGTTTTCTCTAAGTTCATAAATGTGGAGTTTTGTTAAAGTAAAAAATATAAATTTGTATATTATTTTATTTTGTATATCACAGATAATAAAGCATCTACTAACCCTGAATCAAACTATTTACCCATAAGCAGTGAATTTAAAATATACTCACCAAACAGTTTGAACACATTAGTCCAACTAAAATTGCTATTTAGTAGTTTCCTGCTTATTTAGAATACCAACAATCTTGAAACCAACTTACCTAACAGTGAAGCTTATCATTTTTTAATTGAATCCCTCATTAACAATCATTCAAAAAAATCATAATTAACTAAAATACAGCAATTAAAGTTAATAATATTATTTTAAAATCTTACAAATCAATCTACTATTTTATTTTATGATAAAATAAATACAACCCTTGAATCTATTTAGCTATTTCTATATGTTGACATTTAAAGGAATTATATAACATCATTTTTTTCGAGCGTTATTTATTCTCTTCTGTATTTCGGTACGCTTTTTCCATAAGTTTTTTAATTTCTCTGTCATTATTAACATACATATATTCCCAAGCTTTTCTTATTCTTTCATTTCGAATTTGCTGTAATTCAATTTCTTTGTTATTGTCGCTATAATGTATTCCCCAATTGTACAGATTACTTAGTGCCACCATTACAACAAGCCATAAAAACCACCTTCCAAAAACAATTTTATAAAACAATTTCGCATCCTGTTCTGGAAATAACAAAATCTGAAATTTCCTAACGATACTTTTTGGCTGCCTGCCAATCATAAATTTAATATCCAGGAAGCTTTTTTGCAGGATAGCCTCTATTGGTTTAATATCCAATGGTTCCAAAATATTTTTTCCGGGTTTATGCTCCTTTATAGATACATCGATTTTATTCACTATGTTATTTATGGCAATAATAAGCGCCTCAATATGCTGATTATTTATCTTCTGTTCCTGGGCAAATTCCTCCAATACTAATTGTAATGTTTCTCGTTCTATATATCCTTTGTTTGCATCTGTTTCCATACTACTATTTTTTAAAATATTATCTCCTTAATGATGGTCCCTTTTTTTTCTTTTGGAGTCTTCTCATTAATTCAGGATCAATATAATCCGGTTCATATTCAGAATTCATTAGCTGACCTGTAAACCCTAAAATCTCTTTAACAACTTCCTCTCCTGTCCTACCTAAATTATAGTCTTTCTTTTCTTCGTTTTGCTTTCCAGTATTGAAAGAATTGGATATTGACTTCCTGTCTCTATTATGTTTTTTTTCTTCTCTTGTATTTTTTATCGCAAGTTGTTGTTTCTGACGTAATATCTTTTCAATTTTTGCCAAAGAAAAACCAACTTCGCTCCCCTTTATTTTTACTTTTTTATCATCTATAAAAGAGATTCCCCTACCTTTAAGAACTTTATACCCCAAATCCTTCATTTGTCTTTCAAATTCTAAATAAGAACCGGCATACTTTAATGTCTGTTGGATATTTACTTTTAGCTTTTCTTTCCTGTTGTCATGCCGAGGCAATAACCTATCTTTAGGAGATAGGAATGCTCTTGGACTTAATACTTCTTGAAGATCATATTTCTTTTCAAGACGACGACAAAGTTCAGCCATGCGTTTATAGCTATTGCTATCATTAGCAACTTTGCCGTCAAATCCAACGCGATTGGCTGCAATATGAATGTGTTGCTCTTTGGTATCTTTATGCAGTACACAAATGTATTGGTTGTCTGCTATACCAAACTCCTTGGCGCATTCTCTGCCAAGTTCTCTCAATTGTTCTTTGGTCAATGTGTCTTCCGGAGCTAAACGTAAGGTCAGATGCAACATTGGTTTTTCAACACGCCTGCTTAATCTCCTAACATCTTTAAACTGCTGTGTAAGCTCATACTTGTTACCGAAGCATTTATTATATTCTAATACTTCTGCTCGGTCTTTATGCTGCAAACGGTCTTGCATTGCAAGTGCAAGTTTTTTCTCTTGTGACAATTCTCTTTTATCTTCCAAACAGTAGCTAATACAATGATAAAAAGAACGACCTATGCTTACATGACCTATCATGACATAAAATTTTTAATTTGGACAGCAAGATCTTTAACCTGACCTGACTGCACTTTTAACTCTGCCCGTTCAAGCGCGCTTAATTCATCATTGCTATTTCTCTTTTTAGCAATTTGATTCAGGTTGGCTGCCATGTGGTTGAGTACTCCGGTAAAGCTTAAAATTTCTTTCGGAAGGGCTTTATTTCTATAATCAATCTTTGCTTTGAGTCCAATTTCACGAAGATATTCGGAAACGGTAAGATTTACTTTTTTAGCTTTGGATTCAATTATTTTACGCTCGTAGAGTGTACATTTAATTGCCATTAGTTGGTCTCTCTTTATCGCCTTTTTGGGTCTTCCTCCTGTATTTTTTTTAGTTTCATTCTGTTGTTCCATAATCTTTCATCATTTATTTTTTGAATGCGGCAGCATGAAAAAAATTCTCTCAACGAATGCCATAGCATGAGAGGAGCCAGCGTTTTGGTTTTACCAAAACATAGCTGGCTACCACTAGGACGTTATATAGATCGCCTAAAACTATGACCTCGCTTAACTTCCTGTCCCTGGTTTAGCCATTCATTTAAATCTTTCTTTTGCTCATATAAAAAACTTTGGTCGATATATTTTGTAGAATCTCTTTGTAGAGCTTCGTTAGTACATTTTATGCCTCCTATATCTCTATCTAAATAGAGAGCTACTCTCTCGTGTTTTTCCATTAACTGTAGCGCCTTCGTAAAAAAAGATAGAGAATTAAGTATCAGGGAATTTGTTTGTAGGTTAGCAGGTTTCTGATTCATCATTTTATAAGAGAGGTAGTCAAAAAAGCCTTCAAAAACAACAACTGATTTTGCTTGGTTATCTATGAAAGTGATATCTTTTGGTGAGCTGCTACCTTTAAAATTTTCATTTCGGAGTTCGTATCCTCCTGAAATATTCTGAAATCCAATTGCAGTGTGTTTTCTCCCTTTCAATGAAAAATCAATTTCTTTGCAGTGTTCTTTTGCCAGTTCCTCCGGAATGCTCCTGTTTTCTAAATAATGGAGAAGGGATTTATTTTCCAATGTGCGTACATCAATAATGACAATTTTATCAGCAAGATTATCTTTCTTTTCATTTGCAATTCTTAGATTTGAAGACTGTCGATTCTCATTCTTAAGGAATAAACTTATACCGGAGGAAATTCTATTACCATTTAAAAGTTGTAAAAATTCAGAAACAGTGCATCTAAAATATTCAATCCCAAAATCAACTACATTCCCTCCTTTGCCTAATCCATGGTCATACCATAAATTTAATTTTTGATTCACTTTAAAAGAGGGTGTGTTTTCATTTCTAAGTGGCGATAGATACCAATAATCCTGATTTTTTATTTTTGACGGCTCATGCCCTAATGTTTCCAGATAATTGACCAAATCAATTTGATTTGCAATTTTACAATTGAACTTTTCCATAATTGTTTTTTTTTAATAAATCTTCTATTTGATTTGGCACAAGTCTGTTCATTTGCTAATGAAAAAAGAATTATAATTTTTGATTTTTTGATGCAAATCCTATCTAATACATTGATTATATTTACATTACACTGCATCAATAGTTGCATCAGTGCATCACTTTATTTTTGTCCTGCATCAGTTTTGCATCAAAAAAGATTGTTTTTTAGTTTGATGCAAGCTTTGATGCAGATCTGTTTACCTCAATTACAAGACCTTATACTAATTTTGCATCAAAGCATCAAAAATTTTATAAAACAAAATCTTTTTAATGGTATAAAAACGCCCTCTTCGATCTACTTTTACATATTCACCATGCGACAATAATTCAATTCCACAATAAGACTTTGTATTATCTTCGGGTGTAAAACTCCATCGTTTGAGAATATTTCTTATTTCATTAGCAGAAATATTTATTCTGTTATTTTGCTTCCTTAGTAGAATGAAAATATCATTAGGAGCTAATTTCAACTCATCCTCTTCCATTTTCTCAAAACATTCATGTATCAATTCAAGAATAAGTATTTCCTCTTTATTTCGATTTACAAGCTTCAATAGAGAGGCAGTCATAATCTGTTCGGGTTTAAACCACATTCTCGTTTTTTGCTCGGAAAAATAATTTCTCATTTGCAGGTACTTTAAGAAATACGGAATCTCTTTGTTCAGTTTTTTAAGAAAGAATACGTCTTCTGTATTTATAGTGCGAATTTTACGAATCCAAAAACGGATTTCTTCTTCGTCTATTTGAATAAAATTATCTTCATTATTAGAACAAAGAATAAATTTTGCAAAGAATTCAATTTCTTGTCGATCCTTTCCTTTTGCTTCTACTTTATCTTTGTCAGTCGTAGAAAGGTATTTTAAACGTTCTGTAATTTCTTTTTTATCAAAAAAGACTTCATCAATAGCTACAAGTAACATACTCGCCCAATCTGAATTAAACTGCGACCCAAATGAATCGCCTTTTATGTAAGTCATATTCATTCCAAAAATTGCTTTCAACCACTTTATAAAAGAGCTTTTTCCTGTCGATCGCTCTTTGCTTACCAAACAAAGAATTGGCAATGTTTGCGTAGGTTTTTCATATAAAAGTTTTATATAGTCCAAGCCTAATTGCGTTTGGTCTCCAAAAATATGTTGAATAAATTGCAGTGAATTTGGAATCAATTTTTCGAGTTCATGAATTGAAAAATCCTTAGCTATTGGTTGGTTAGGCAGTTCATGATAGGTATTATAGAAATCATCTACAATTTGCTGGTAACCAAAATGATTAGGAATACAGCAAAAACCATCTAATTTGGATATGTCATTCAAAAATGATTTTCCGTGATCTGAAATGATTGTTTCACGATTCCACCGAACCATTACTTTTACTTTATCGCCAGATATTAAAGGTTTATCAATAATTTTGAAATAGGAAGTTCCTACTCTGATATAAGGAATATCTAAGTCCATAAGATTCAAATTATAATCCTTACAATCTTGTCATAAGAATTTGATTAAAAATAAAGGTTTTTTATGCGTTCATTTTGCAGAAGTTGAACGACTTATTTTTTCCACAAAGCGGCATTTGAGTTCTCAAGATCTTCAGTAGTACTAATGATCTCTCCGTTTAAATAATCAAGAAGATCCGCTTTTCTAAAATAGATTTTCTTTTGACCTTTTTTCTTGGAATATCTAATCTTTCGTTGGTGGGTAAGCTGATAAATGTATTTAACTTCTATAGATAAAAACTCTGCAGCTTCTTCAGAGGAATAAACATCTTTACTATTTAAAGATAGTTTCATTAATGCCTTTTTAATAAACGCATCTTGTTTCTTTGCTAGTTCCATTACGATCAATTCCAATCGATCAATTTTGGAAGTAAAATTACTTGCATCCATGTTTCTATTTTTTAAATTATGAAACAAGTTTACGGAGGTTTGGCTATGTAAAAAATCGTGTAAAAACAATTTACATATTTAAAATAAATTATAATAATAAATTCTCAAACAGAACAAATCATTTTAGCTTATTTTATCTTTAAAAAACATATTTGAGTAATCAAATTTTACATAGCGATCAAGGCAATTTTTCAAATAATCGTGTAAAATCGTTAATGTGTAAAGTTTTAACTCCATCATTTATTGTAATATACTTATTCAAAAAATCAATAATTTTGGTGTTTGTTTTATCTTTACTCTGAGAATTCCAATTTTTTTGGATATTGAAAAGTGACGTCAATATCTCTATTATGTTCTGTTTCGAGTTTCTTTTATTATCTATTTTTATTAAAATTGATCCTTCTTTTATTTCCATTCCATTGCAGAACTTATAAAGATTTTCAATTGAAGAATTATCCCGAAAAATATTAATACACTTTTCTATTACCAGATCAAACTCTCTTCGATGAATCTGTTTAATAATATCTCCATAGGTTAGATTTACTGCGTCTTTAAAATTTACACCGTTCTGATTTATTGATTCAATTACATTACTTTCTTCAAAAATCACTTCTCTTTGCTTAAATATTTCCTTGGGATTTTCAAACCAATCTCGTACTATTTTAAAAATACTTCTTGGAGTTTTTACCTCAAACATATAGAACAATACAAATTGAGTAAGAACTAATAAAAAGAGATTCAATATGATTTTGTAAGTATCTGAAATACTCAAAACTTCTTTTCCGAGGAAGGTTCCTATGAAAAATGATAAGAAACAAAGCAGTAATAAAATCAATAACCTGTTTTTGTTTATTCCAGCATAATAATTAAATTTCTCTTCAAAATATAGATTTACAAATAAAGGTTTAACTATGAAAAATAATCTAAAAAGAAGATATACAGGTACAATAATTTTAGCAAAAATTAGGATAAATGACAAGATGTAGATATAAATGGTCATATTACAATCAGTTAATTCCCATAAAAGTAAACAAAACTAATTGATTATAAAAAACATTTTGTTCGTCAAATGTTCGTCAGAAAAAATAAAAAAGCCTCTACATTTCTGTAAAGGCTTGATTTTAAGAGTGGTCCCACCTGGGCTCGAACCAGGGACCACCTGATTATGAGTCAGGTGCTCTAACCAGCTGAGCTATAGGACCGGTTTGAGGATGCAATATTACTACTATTTTTCATTCACTCCAAATATTTTGAGACATGATTTGTATTTAATTTCAAATAATAACTGGTCTCATCAAAAAATTAATTGATTTTCAATGTCTTATTTAAAAATAAAAAATTCATATTTCTTTACTGAATTTCCTGACAAAGCTCAACTAAGACCCCATTTGTGTTTTTTGGATGCAAAAAAACAACCAATTTATTGTCTGCTCCTTTTTTAGGCACTTCATTAATCAATACAAAACCTTCGTTTTTCAATCGTTCAATTTCCGCATATATATCTGCTACATCAAAAGCAATATGATGAATACCTTCTCCTTTTTTTTCTAAAAATTTTGCAATTGGACTTTCTGGATTTGTTGCCATCAAAAGTTCGATTTTATTTGTACCTGTTTGAAAAAAAGAAGTCAGAACACCTTCACTTTCCACTTTCTCTTCTTTATAAGATGGAACTCCCAAAAGTTTTTCGAACAATACATTTGCATCGTCCATATTCTTTACTGCAATTCCTATATGTTCTATTTTATTTACCATCTCTTTAAATTATGATATATTTTTAGCTTATTGATTGATATACGTATTAAAATAACCGCATTCTGCAATTACATCCTGATAATACTTAGTATCCGAGTAGTCTTTTTTCAATGCTTTGAAACCATTCCATGCCGTAAAATTGATTTTATCATCTTCAACACTCCACCAATTCGTTACATTACTATACTTATTATTGTAAAATTCGTTTCGTTCGCATTTTGACAATAAATAAACACATTTTGCTTTTTGTTCTTTTGTAGTTGCGGCTTCAAATGCTTTTTGATAATACATTTTTGGGAGATCACAATTGGTAATCATCTTTTTCATCGAATCTCTAAAAGAATACGGGCTGGAACCATAACCTACAATACTTATTTCGTAAAAAGTTCTGCCGTTTCCAAAATGAGTAATATTATAGAATGCATTTCCTAATAATAAACTATTCGTAAAAACATCTTCTTTTTGAGCCAATTTATCCTGCATCGCTTTTATGGTATTTAAAAACTCTAGCTGAGAATATTTCTTTTTCTGATAAGCTGCATGTTCACAATCGTGACAATCCTTAATATTTCCGTTAAACGGATTTCCTAAAAATTGATAATTCTGAACAGAATCTGTTTGCTGAATAAAAGCGATTGCTTCAGGAATCTTATTTTTGAAAGTTGCCTGAACCGCCTGAAAATTATTAATATCTTTCAATTTCAAACTATAAATTCCGGAAGCAATTTTCTCGATTTCAGTTTTATTTGGCTTAGCCAAAAAAGTTTTCATGTCTAACAAATTCTTTTCGTTATCATAAAATGAATTTCCTCCGCCCCAATAATAAGAATTAGAATGAGAATCTCCGCCAAACAATTCTACCATAACAGGATTTGCTTTGGCTTTATAAAGTGCTGCCAAATAATTCTTGCTCCATGAAACCGCATTTTGATAACGAAACTCCTGCTCTTTATACGTTTTTGGAAGTTCGTAATACAGCCAATTTAAATCAGCAAGAATTGTTTTCTCGTTTTTATCTGTGAGTTTATCGATTTTACTCATATTGTTTACAAAACGAAGCAACCTCAACTGATACCCAGCCAATTCTGTTTTAGGCAAAGTTTTTTCGGCTTTATCAAAATTAGTATCTGCGTTAGCAAAATCACCTTTTAATGTTTGTAGATATCCCAATGAAATATCCCATAAATAAGGTTTCTCTGTATTTCCTGCAGCTGCAATTTTCGAAACTAAATCAAATGCTTTTTTATCAAATTTAGCTTGATTTTCGGCTCTGTTCTCAGCAACCGTCTGACTAACAGAAGGCGAACTATAATCATCTGAATTTGTTTTCACCGCAAATGAATTATTTATATTCTGCTCCTGTTTATTAATCAATCTTGTCAGCAAATAATTTAAATGTTCGCTTTTTGGATCTAATTCATAGATTTTTTCAATTGCTTGTCGTTCATCTTTATAATATCCGTGAACTGCCCAAAGTGCCGCTTTTTCCTTATTGTTTTTTGCCATTGCCAAAGACTTCGTCCAATCGGCTTCATTTTTTGGATGAAAACTATAAGCTGTAACAACTCGCATTTCCGGACATTTATCAAAAACCAAAGCATACAAATAATTAGATGTTGCATACTTTTTTTGCTGATAATTAATTCCTGCTACATATGCCAATGCACGATAATACAAAGTGTTTTTGGCAACTGAATTTTCTGTTTTATTAAAAAACAAAATCGCTTTTTGTTTGTTGTTACTATAAAAATAAGCCTTCATCGTCAAAAACCAATATCTGTTTTTCAGGAATGAATCTGATGATGTATTGTAAACATTTTCGATCGACTGAATCATCTTCAAATCCTTAAAAGTTTTTGCAACAACCGGATCATAACTCCAATATTCGTCTCCTATTGAAACCGTTTCTATCTTTTGAGCCAAATACAAAAACTCTACAAAACTTTTTACTTTAGGATCTTTCAAACTTATTTTCTTTCCCCATTTTAGAGAAGTCTGATTTTCTTTTTTGGTTTTATAAAAGACATGAAGTTGCGTAATTTCGGTTTTGTTTGCCGAAACTTTGTCTTTGTTAGCATAATAATCCTTGATTTCATCTCCAATCAGGAAATGACTTACTGTTGCCGCATCTACTTTGCCTTTTAAGTAATTTTCCCAATCAGATTTTATGTCTTCATTAAATCTTGAATTGTGTTCCCGATCAAATCCAATTCCGTAAAAAATAGCGCCTGACAAAAAAAGTGGCGAATATGATTTATCTGCGAATGTTTCTGGTGTAAAATTCGAATTATAACCAAAATAATCCCAATCGTCACCATCGGCGCAAGCATAAATTATTCCGCAAACAGACAGTAAAGCAACGCTAGAAACAAGAAATAACTTGCTCAAAAATATTCTTTTCATAATTTTTTAAATTGAATTCGTCTAAATCGTAAAATATAATTTCTTTTGGTTTTTGAGCCAAATTTTCGTCTAATTCATCTGCCATTTCCAACAGATCTTCTGGCGAAATTGCTTCTATTTTCAGTAAATCATTCTCTTCATAAAATATACCATTTTTATAATTCGATTGTTTTACTTTAAAGAAAATAGCATTTACCTGCTCAAAATTTTGATCTTTTTTAAGTTCACTCAGGTCTATTTTAGAACGCAAACCTATTACTTTTTGATTCCTGATATGAACGCCCCAAGAATATATTGGCAAAGCCAAATCAAGATGCAACGGATATTTCTTAAGACTTTTGAGATAACGATCTGCAATTTTTTTATTGTAGACAGAGTTCAAAGAATCCGGCGCAATTGTTCCCATATTATAATACATCAAAACTCCGGAATCAACATTGGGAATTTTTGTTTTCTTGAAATATTTTACCTGATGCAATCGAATTGTAGCCGAAAGTTTCTTGTGCGAAAGTTTCTTAAATCGCTCAATAAACTTCAGATAATTTTCTTTACTATTTAAACTCCAATCGCAATCAATTTGAATTTCATTGCATTGAATTTTATTCTTCGAATTTATCTGTTCAACCAATGAAAAAGTTTTTTGAGCCAAGTCATCAATATCCAAATCAGTTGATAACATGACTTTGTTTTGTATAAAAACGACCGGAACAATATTAAAATCATTCGCGTTTTGCTGAAAACGTATTGGACTTAGCGGAATTGGCTGTTGATTTTCGGGATTTAAACTAATATCAAAATACCGTATATATAGTTTGCTGACCTTATTATCCTTTAGAATTTCTGTTTCTTTTTCGGATAATTTAAAGATGGTTTTCCAATAATAAAAGGCAATTATAGGTTTATCATTTTTACCGCAAGCTATCAGTAAAAAAACTAATAAAGACCACAAAAACCTTTTTATCAAAACTAAGAGAAATTAAATTTAAGCTCAAAAGTAAGAAATTATATCAATCTGACGATTTCAAATTCAAAAAAACAGCACAACTACACTGCTAAATATCCTAATAAATGGATAAAAAGTTTCAATTAAAGCAAATATAATCGTTATTTTGTGCAATCAAATTCAAATTAATTATGTTGAAAAACAACTTTAAATATATTCCTTTTTTACTGCTATTTTTAATGATGAGCTGCGCCAAAAGAGGCAGCATCACCGGTGGATTAAAAGATACTTTGCCGCCAGTTTTAACAAGAAGCACACCAAAAAATTACACTACAGACTTTAAAGGAGATCAATTTGTATTGGAGTTTGATGAATTTATAAAACTTAAAAACTTAAACAAACAGCTGATCATTTCGCCTCCAATGAAACACGAGCCGTTGATTACGCCAACATCTGTAAGTAAAATTATCACGGTAAAAATCAAAGATACTTTACAGCCAAACACGACTTACAGTTTTAATTTTGGTCAAAGTATTGCGGACAATAACGAAGGAAATGCATTAAATCAATTTAAGTATGTTTTTTCGACCGGTCCTTATATTGATTCTCTTTCGCTTAGCGGAAAAATTAAAGACTCTTATAATAAAAATGTCGACAACTTTGTATCTGTAATGCTTTATGAAGCAAATGACAAATACAAGGATTCTGTAATTTACAAGGATCTTCCAAGGTATATTACAAACACTTTGGATAGTATGCGTGTTTTTAAATTAGAAAATTTAAAGGCCGGAAAGTATTTATTGGTTGCCATGAAAGACAAGGGCGGAAACAATAAATTTAATCCAAAAGATGACAAAATAGGATTCATTAAACATTTTATTACGATCCCAAATGATACAGTTTTTGAATTGGAATTATTTAAGGAAACACTTCCGTTAAAAATGTTCAAACCTATTCAGGCTTCCGGAAACAGGCTTCTTCTTCCGTATGATGGCAAACAAAATATAAAACTTCTGAAACCTAAAATTGTATTAAGAAACAATACTGAAGTTCTGGAATCTATTGTAACACAATTTCCTAAAAAAGACTCTTTGCAGGTTTGGTATAAACCTATTAAAGTTGATTCACTAAATCTACAAGTTACATCAGGCAATTACGACAAGAAATTTTCTTTTAAAATTAAGGATCTAAAAAAAGATACCTTAAATATTACTGCAATACAAAACGGAACAATAAATTTTAGAGACCGATTTACATTAGAAAGTGCCACTCCGCTAGTGAAATTTGATAAGTCAAAAATCAAATTAATTAGCAAGGATTCTACAGCTGTTGATTTTACTACCGAATATGACGAATTCGAACAAAAACTATATCTAGATTTCAAGAAATTACCTCTGGAAAAATATCATTTTCAATTTTTACCAGGCGCTTTAACGGACTTCTATGACAAGACAAATGACACTTTATCGTATAAATTGACAACAAAGGAACTTGAAGATTACGGAAATATCGTTTTGAATTTAAAAAACATAAAACGCTTTCCTATAATTGTTGAATTGACCAATAAAAAAGGAGATGTGGTTCTTGCCAGTCAATATTCTGAAAAAGAAACAAGATTTGTATTTGATCTCGTTGAACCTAACTCGTTTACCGTAAGAGTTATTTACGACGATAATAAAAACAAAATCTACGACGCCGGAAACTTTTTAAAGAAAGAATACGCTGAAGAAGTCAACTATTATCAGGAAGAATTTGATGTACGTTCTAATTGGGATCGGGAAGAAACTGTTGATTTAAGTATTCAGTATAATCCTGAAGTCGAGAAAAAGCAAGATGCCAAGAAGAAAAAAGAGGAAGCGAAAAAGCGAAAAGCGTTCTAAATCTTAATCTCAAAAACATCTTTATCACTTAAGAAATCGAGTTTTTTTCGGGTTTCCAACATTACATTTTTATCTAATTCGACCACAAAAACATCTGCTGTTTCTTGTGGTTGAAGAATGTAGTTTCCTAAAAAATCTACCACTTGCGAATGTCCAATATGTTCGTAATTGTTAGCGTCCAATCCTATTCTGTTTACTCCCACTACATAACTTAAGTTTTCGATTGCTCGGGCTTTTAGCAAAGAATCCCAGGCATTTGTTCTGACTTTTGGCCAATTGGCAACATATAAAAGCAGATCGTAATTTTCGACATTTCTGGCAAAAACAGGAAATCTTAGATCATAACAAATCTGCAGACAAATCTTCCAATCCATATAATCAACAATAACTTTTTGAGTTCCTGAGGTGTAAAACTGATTTTCGCCCGCAAGTGAAAACAAATGACGCTTGTCATAATACTGCATTTCGCCAGACGGAAAAACAAATAACATCCGATTGTAATAATTTCCGTTTTCTATAATTATCAAACTTCCCGTCAAGGCACAATTTTTCTGCTTTGCCATTGATTTCATCCATAGAACTGTTTCTCCTTGCATAGTTTCGGCAACTTCTGAAGCATTCATGGTAAATCCTGTCGAAAACATTTCAGGAAGAACAATCAAATTTGTACTCGAATCGATTTGATTTATAACCGATTCGAAGTTTTTTTTGTTCTTAGGAGCGTCTTCCCAATATAAATCTGATTGAATAAGTGCGATTTTCATAATTCAAAAATACGAATTTTAAGATTAAAATCGTTTTTTCGATAAAAACCGATTTCTGCAAAAATTTCTCAAAAAACGGCTAGAAAGCGCATTTTTTTTGGATTACAAAAATACTTCAGGAAAAAATATTGCAAAAAATATGCATTTTTTGCAAAAAATATGCAGACGTTTAAAATAAATATTTATATTTGATCGCCAATAAAAACCAAAAAAAACATGAAAACCAAAGTATTATGAAAACAAAGCTAATTTCATTAGTGTTTATTGGGGGAGTAATTTTCTCAGTAAACGCAAAAGAGGTTGCAATTACCAAGCACCTTTTTGAACAAAAAAGCAGTCAGATTGAAGTTACTGGCCAGATTATAGGTCAGGATGATGGAATGCCAATTGCCGGAGCTACTATTTATGCAGAAAGTAATAGTAAAATAGCAACAATTTCTGATGAAAACGGAAGATTTAAATTAAATGTTCCTGAAAATGAAAGTCATGTTGTGATATCCTACATGGGTTATCAAACTACAAATTTCCCCCTAATCCAAACTACAAATTTAACCATAAGATTAAAACCGGCTGAAAATGTTCTGGATCAGGTTTTAGTAACGGCTTTGGGAGTTAAAAAAACCAGCAAAGCAATCTCGTACGCTGTAACAGAACTTAAAGGAACTGAATTTACAAAGGCAAAAGAAACGAATATTGCCAATGCTTTGGTTGGAAAAATTGCCGGTGTAAACGTGAGCAGCACCGCAACAGGACCAAACGGATCAACGAGAGTTGTAATTCGTGGTAACGGTTCCTTAAACGGAAACAACCAACCGATGTATGTTGTAAATGATTTACCAATTGACAATACTCAGCTTAACCTACCGGGTATTGGAAATGGCCCGGGATCTACAAGAATCAACGTCGATCGTGGTGACGGAACTTCTGTGATAAATCCTGACGATATCAAAACAATAACGGTATTAAAAGGAGGAACAGCGGCAGCTCTTTATGGTGCAAATGCTGCAAATGGTGTTATCTTAATTCAAACTAAAAGAGGTACAGCTCAAAAAGGAATTGGAGTAGAATACAATACTTCATTTACTTTTGAAACGCCATCGATAATACCAGATTGGCAGTATGAATACGGTTCTGGAGCAAACGGAAAAAAACCAACTACTCAAGCCGAAGCAGTTGCCGCAGGACGCTGGTCTTGGGGAGCAAAAATGGACGGAACAGATGTTATTCAGTTTGATGGAGTTGCAAGACCTTATGTAGCACAAAAAAATAATATCAAGAATTTTTACGAAACAGGAACGACATTTATAAACTCTATCGCTTTGTCTGGAGGAACTGAAAAGGCTACAGGTCGTCTTTCGTTCTCTAACACAGACAATCAAGGTGTTGTACCAAATAATGATTTTAATCGCAAAAGCCTTAACATCGCCAGTAATGTTAACATGACAGATTGGTTAAAATTTGATGTTGTCGCACAATACAATGTAGAAAAAACAAACAATAGAGTTACAGTTTCTGATGCGGAAGCGAACCCAAACTGGGGAACTTACATGATTGCCAATACTGTTGATATTCGAAATCTTGCCCCAGGTTATGATGCAAATGGTGTTGAAGAAGCATGGAATCCAGTTGCGGTGGCAACAAACCCTTATTTTGTTGTAAATAAAATCAAAAATAGCGATACCAAAAACCGTTTTCTTGGTATGCTAAACGTAAAATTGAACTTCACGCCTGACTTATTCCTTCAAGGTCGAATTGGACAAGATTTCACGAATTATGATTTCTTTGGATATATTCCAAAAACAACTTTAAACAACCCAATTGGATATGCGCAAGGTTCAAGAGTTAAATTATCAAACCTGAACTCTGAGGCAATTCTTAATTATACTAAGAAAAATATCTACCGAGATTTCTCTTTAAACGCTTTACTTGGTGTAAATACCCGTACTACTTTAAGAGACGAAACAAGAGTTGAAGGTTCTGGTTTTGTATTGGATGATTTCTATGCTTTAACCAATTTATCTACTTTGACTTATAGTTATCCTTACGGAAAAACAAAAACAAACTCAGTTTATGGAGCTGTAGATTTAGATTATAAAAATGTTGTGTTTTTAAACTTTACAGGTCGTCAGGATTGGTTTTCGACACTTTCAAAAGATAACAATACTGTATTTTATCCGTCTGTTGGAACAAGTATTATTGTTTCGGATATTTTGAAAATGCCAGAATTTGTTTCATTTGCTAAACTAAGAACTTCCTGGGCTCAGGTTGGTGGTGCAACGCCAGATCCTTACGCATTAAATCAATCTTACTCGATGGTTCAGGGCGGACACAATGGTCAGCAATTACAAACGCCAACAGGCACCAGAGTTCCAAATGCTACTTTAAGCCCTCTAACTTCGACTACTTTTGAGATTGGAACTGACTTAGGATTTTTCAATAATCGTTTAAATCTTGATTTTGCCTATTACAACCGTGCAACAACAAATGATATTGTCGAAACTACAATTTCAAATGCTTCAGGAGCTAGTACAGCTTTATTAAATCTTGGAAAAATGAGAAATAAAGGAGTTGAATTTTTACTAAGTGGAAAAATCATTAACTCTGAAAATTTCTCTTGGGACGCAAGTTTCAACGGATCTTATAATGAAAACACAGTTGAAGCGCTTACAGATAAGTTGAACTCAATTACGATGGCAACTTCTGTAAACGGATATGTTACGATTACAAGTGATGTTGGTCGTCCGTACAGTATCATAAAAGGATACAAACCACGTAAAGATGCAAACGGAAATACAGTTTATAATGTAAGTGGTGGCTCTGCAACCATAGCACAAGGACCGCTTGAAGAATTAGGTCAGGGAGTTCATCCTTGGGCAGCTGGTATTACTAATGATTTCAAATACAAAAACATATCATTCAGCTTCCTGATTGACGGTAAATTTGGCGGAAGCTTATATTCCGGTACTGATTTATACGGAACTCGTATGGGTTTAACAAAACTAACATTGGATGGTCGTGAAACTGGTTTGCCTATCAAAGGTGTTGATACTAACGGAAATCCTGTTGATATGGTTATTGCTCCCGAAAACCTTAGAACTTATTATGATGGTTTAAGAAACATTTCATCAACATTTGTTTACGATGCAAGTTTTATAAAACTAAGACAAGTAATTATTGGATATTCATTGCCGCTTGAAAAGATCAAAAGTTTATCAAAACTTCAGGGAGCTTCGATTTCATTTGTGGCAAGAAACTTATTCATTCTTTACAAGAAAACACCAAACGTAGATCCTGAATCTGTTTTTAGTGCAGGAAATGCTCAAGGTGTAGAACAATTTGGAGTGCCAAAAACCAGAAGTTTCGGTTTAAGTTTAAATGTTAAATTTTAAACGCATTTATCGCTAAATTTTTAAATTAAAAGACATGAAAAAGCTAACCCTATTATATATCACAGGCGTACTTTTAGGAAGTATGACATCCTGTACAAAAGATTTCGAAGAAATCAATACAAACCCCAATGTTGTCGAAAAACCAAATGCAAATTTCCTTTTCAGCCGCGCACAATTGGACGGTTTAAACAACAATTACTTTTTTACCAACATCCTGGAATGTGGAGGAATGTTGCAACATTATGCAACTTATAAAGAAGCATCTGGTGTGGGTGATAAATACTTAAGTAATGAAGTTTACTATTCTGCTTACTTTAATCAAATATATCCAACAGCATTAAATGAAACAGAAATTGTAATTAATACAACAAAAAGCACTCCGAACGATAGTAATAAACTAAATATTGCCAGAATCTGGAAAGCTTATTTGTATCACAGAATTACTGATTTGTATGGAGATATTCCGTATTCTGAAGCTGCAAAAGCAAATAGTTCTCAAATATTTCTTCCAAAATATGATACTCAGGAATTCATATACAAAGATTTATTAAAAGAATTGGATGAAGCCGCAACAGCATTAGATCCTGCGAAACCAAGTTTTGGCAAAGCCGATTTTATCTATGACGGTGATATTGCAAAATGGAAAAAATTCTCTTATTCTTTAATGCTTCGTTTAGGATTAAGATTAAGCAAAGTTGATCCGGCGTTATCAAAAACTTGGGTTACAAAAGCAATTGCCGGAGGAGTTATCCTTAACGGAAGTGATAATGCAATCATGAAATATACAGATGGTCCAAATGATTTTAACAGAAATCCTGTTGGTTTTGACGCCAGAAGACAAGATTTTACAAATGGATCATACGGTCAGAAAAATGTTGAAGGCGGAAAACTAGCTAAAACATTCATTGATCTATTAAAAAATACTGCCGATCCAAGAATTAGTGTTTATGCAGGAGTTTGGGAAGGAACAACGCAAAATACAAGTGCAGCTGTTCAGAAAGGTTTTCCTAACGGAATTAAAAATGCTCCAACACCAATTGAGCAAGCAACTTATTCTGAGCCTAATCAAAGTACAATTTTTAGATTTGATGCGCCTCTTGTACTTTTGAGTAATGCCGAAACTAATTTATATCTAGCCGAAGCTGCCGTAAGAGGATGGTATTCTGGCGAAACTGATAAAGATTTATATGAAAAAGGCGTAAAAGCATCTTTCATAAACATGGGAATCTACGGAGCAACTTACGCAATAACAGATGCAACACCTTATTTAACATTGAATCCATATAATACTGCAGGATCAACAGAGGCAAAAATGAATCAGATTCACACTCAGATTTATGTTGCTTTATTTGTAGACGAGCAAGAAATTTATGCCAACTGGAGAAGAACCGGTTATCCTGTTTTAGTTCCGGTAAATTTCCCTGGAAACGTTACAAACGGCACAATTCCAAGACGTTTGAAATACTCAACAAGTGAATATTCAGTGAATTCAACTAACTTAGCTGAAGCGATTAAACGCCAGGGAGAAGACACTTTTACAACCAAAATCTGGTGGGATAAATAAAATATGAAACAAGAGTTAAAATGTGCCTTTAGGCACTTAATGTTGGTAGTTATAAAGTTTAAAATTCGTTGGCGTGCCGTAGGTACGCGACAAAACGATAACTATTGCGTACCTACGGCACGCTAGATATTGTGACTTATGTTTTTTACCAATATTAAGTGTCTAACGACACAAATTAAAACTCTTAATACAAAAGATAAATGAGCATTTTAATTCTTACGGCATGCATTGCGTTTTTAATCATTCAGATAGCTTGGCTTAAAATCAATCCGTTTATTGCCTTTATCATAACAGCTCTATTAGCAGGTCTTTTTTTAGGCCTGCCAATAGAAACTTTGTCTCAAACCGTACAAAAAGGTTTGGGCGAAATGTTAGGATCTATCACTTTGATTATTGTTTTCGGAACCTGTATTGGTAAACTTACCGTTTCATCAGGCGCCGCCAATGTCATTGCCAAAACAGTTATGGGATGGACGGGTAAAAAATATGTTCGTCTTGGCTTAATGATTACCGGATTTATTGTTGGAATACCTCTATTTTATAGTGTTGGATTTGTTTTGTTAGTTCCATTAATCTTCTCAGTAGCCCATCAATTTAAGCTTTCAAAAGTATATCTCGGTATTCCAATGCTGGCGTCGCTTTCAGTAGCACACGGTTTTTTGCCTCCACATCCGTCTCCAATGGCTTTAAGCAGTATTTTAAATGCTGATATTGGACTCGTTTTAGTCTACGGAATCATCATTGCGATTCCGACAATTTTTATTGCAGGATTGTTGTTTTCGAATTTATTAAAAAACATCAAAACCGAATCGGATCATGAAATTCTAAATGTCGAAGAAATCATAAACGAAGGAAAACAGCCCAGTTTTTCAATGAGTTTATTCTCCGCTTTATTTCCGGTTTTCGGATTAACGCTGACTTCGATATTACCAATGATTTCAAAAAATGAAACACTGGTTAATATCTGCAAAACAGTTGGAGAACCAAGTATGATTATGCTGATTTCTTTACTAATCTGTACGTATACTTTAGGAATCAGAATGAACAGAAGCATTACATCAGTAATGGACGATTATGCTATTGCAATAAAAGATGTTGCTTTGATAGTTTTAATTGTTGGAGGAGCCGGTGGTTTAAAAGAAGTTATGATTGTAAGCGGTGTAAACGAAACTATTGTAGCATCATTAACACAAACAAACATTCATCCATATTTATTGGCATGGATAATGGCGGCAATCATACGCGTTTGTGTAGGTTCTGCTACAGCAGCCGGATTAATGACTGCGAGCGTTTTATTACCTTTGTTACAAACTACCGGTCTCGATCCCAATCTGTTAGTTCTATCTGTTGGAGCCGGAAGCTTAATGTGCTCACACGTAAACGATCCAAGTTTTTGGATGTTCAAAGAATATTTTAATATCAGCCTGAAAGATACATTCAAATCATGGACCGTCATGGAATCTCTAGTATCTGTTTTAGGAATCATTTTCGTTTTTATTTTAAACTCTATAATACATTAATATCATGAATTTATTACCACAAGAAAAATTTGAAACATTAGGCTTATCATTACCGCCGGCACCGCAGCCACTTGGTATCTATAAACCTTATTTAGTTGATGGTAAATATTTATACCTTTCAGGTCATGGACCTGTTAATGACGACAAATCCCTAATCATTGGCCGAATTGGTGATGACATGGATATCGAAGAAGGAAAATTAGCAGCAAGACAAGTCGGATTAACAATGCTTTCTACAATTGTAACCAATTTTGGAAGCCTGAATAAAGTAAAACGTGTTATAAAAGTTTTAGGAATGGTCAATTGTAATGGCGAATTCTTGAGACATCCATACGTAATAAACGGTTGTAGCGAATTGTTTGCGGAAGTTTGGGGACAAGAAAACGGAATTGGAGTAAGAAGCGCCGTAGGAATGGGTTCTTTACCAGACAATATTCCTGTTGAAGTTGAAGCTGTTTTCGAATTATTTTAGATTAAAAAATTTAGTCCACAGATTTTACGGATTGAATATTTTTCAGCCACGAATTCACGAATTAATTTTTCACATACTGATTTGTAAAAATTCGTGAATTCGTGGCGAAAAATAATCTGGAGCAAATAATTAAACACATAGAAACATAGATTTTTTTACTTGAATATTAAGAGGAAGTAAAAAAAAGCTAGCTTTTAAACATAGCTATGTTTGTTAATGCAAGTGAAACGCCTTGTATACGATTTCAAAAACTATGTTTCTATGTGTTAGAAGAATTAACCGCTACGTTTATAAATCATTTTAATCCGTGTAATCCGTGGCAAAAAAACAAAAATATGAATACAACACCACAAACTAGAATTGCAACTTTTGGAGAATTATTACTTCGGATGAATGTTGCTGATGGAAACCGATTTACGCAAGCCAACGAAATAAAAATTCATGTTGGCGGTGCCGAAGCAAATGTTTGTGTTTTACTTTCTCAACTCGGAATTCAAACCGATTATATTACCCGATTACCCGAAAATGATTTGGCTCAACTTGCCTTAAACGAACTTCAGAAATACAAAGTAAATACTTCAAAATGTGTTTATGGCGGAGAGCGTTTGGGATTGTATTTTGTCGAAGCCGGAAATCAAATCAGGCAATCACAAGTTATTTATGACCGAAGCAATTCTTCATTTGGAACAATTCAAAAAGATCAAATCAATTGGGATTTGGCTTTCGCCGATGTTACGCATTTTCATTGGTCAGGAATAAGTCCGGGAGTTTCTCATGAAGCAGGTTTAGCTTGCAAAGAAGCGATTCTTGTCGCACATAAAAAAGGTTTACCGATTTCTTCCGATTTTAATTACCGATCAAAATTGTGGCAATACGGAAAACATCCTTCTGAAATTATGCCTGATTTGCTTCAATACAGTACAATTACTGTTGCAGATTTAGACGCAATTGAAATTTATTTCGGAATCAAAACTGATAAAAATGAATCGGATGAAAATCGTTTTCAGAAAACATTCGACTTATTAAAAGTAAAAATGCCATTTCTAAAAACATTAGCAATGAGTTTTAGAAAATCAGATGGACCGGCGCATTTATACAAAGGATTACTGATTCATGAAGGTAATTTTTACCAAACTCAAGAACATAAAATACATGTTGTAACAGACCAAATTGGTTCGGGAGATGCTTTCAACGCAGGATTATTATACGGATTATCGAATAAATTTTCCGGACAAGAATGTATCGAATGGGCAACAGCTTGTGGCGTAATCAAACAAAGTATTCACGGAGATTTTGCCATCACAAATGAAAACGAAATAAGTCATTTCATCAAAAATGGCTCAAGTAATAGAATTAATAGATAAAATAAGAAAATGTACAGCATATTAAAAACGCAAGGTGTACTTCCGTTAGTAACCCAAATCAACATTGAAACAGCCCAAATCGTATTGCAATCAGCGGCTGATGCTGGCATTAAAATTATCGAGTTTGCTGCTCGTGCAGATGATGCTAAAGAAGTTTTTAGCCAAATGATAGCCTTTAAAAAAGCAAATAATTTAGATGTAAAAATCGCCGTTGGATCTATTTTAAGCGTAGATGATGCCGAAACTTTTCATCTTCTTGGAGCAGATTGCATCGTTTGCCCGCATACAGATCTGGAAATTGGAAATTATTGCTTCAAAAATAATATCTATTGGATTCCCGGAGCTGCGACATTAAACGAAATACTTCAGGCAAATAAATTAGGAGCTGAGATTGTAAAACTTTTTCCTGCCGATAAAATTGGTGGTCCGGGATATGTAAAAGCAATTAGAGCGCCTTTCCCAAATCTAAAAATAATGCCAACCGGAGGCGTAACGCTCGAAGAAAGCAATTTAAAATCATGGTTCAAATCCGGAGTAGTTTGCGTGGGAATTGGTTCTAATTTATTTTCGAAAGAAATGCTTTTGAACTTAAATTATGAACAATCTTTAAAAGCATTTCAAAATTTAATTGAAGTTGTAGAAAAAACCAGAAACTAAAGTTATGCAAAACAATTGGTGGAAAATTAATTCCGAACTCCGCGTTGATACGCCATTTTTAGCTGTTTACGAAGATCGTATTCAGTCGAATATTGAGCGTTTGATAGAAGCAGTAAATGGCGAAACTCAAAAATTAAGGCCCCACATCAAAACGCATAAAATAGGTGAAATTCTGGATTTGTTTAAAACCTACAACATCAACAAAATAAAATGCGCGACAATTGCCGAAGCTGAATTAGCCGCAATACATGAAATTCAAGATGTACTTCTCGCCTATCAACCAGTTGGCGCTAAAAAAGACAGATGGATTTCATTGATTCAAAAATATTCAAATGTTGCTTTTTCGACTATTGTTGACAATTTAGATTCGGCGAAAGCCTTAAACGAAATTGCGGAGAAAAATGATTTAAAACTTACGGTTTATCTGGATCTGAATACCGGAATGAACAGAACCGGAATTTCGGTTTCTAAAAACTGGAAAGGTTTAATTGATGAAATTGCTCTATTAAAAAACATTCATTTTGCAGGAATTCACATTTATGACGGTCATTTAAAAGGAGATTTAGAACATCGATTTGATACCGCTTCGAATTTATTTTTTAGCATAAACGAAGAAATTCAGGCGATTAATAAAAAGTTAGGTTACGAATTAAAAATTGTCGCCGGAGGATCGAATACCTTTCCGTTTTATGCAAATCAAGAAAACGTAGAATGCAGTCCCGGAACTTTTGTTTTTTGGGATTCTAATTATCAAATTCATTTACCGGAACAACATTTTGAACCCGCTTTAGTAATTGTTGGAACCATAATTTCAAAACCAACAAATTCTACTTTTTGTATTGATATTGGATACAAAGCCGTAGCTTCTGAAAACCCAATCGACAAAAGATTAGTGATTTTAAATGATGAAGACCTAATCCCAACTGCACATTCAGAAGAACATTTAATTATAGAAAACAGAGGGAAAAACGAGTATGCAATTGGCGATACCATTTATGCCCAGCCTTATCATGTTTGCCCAACTTGCGCCCTTTACGATTCGGTTCAAGTCGTGAATTCAGCACATGAAATTTGCGATCAATGGCTAGTTGTTGCCCGCAGCAGAAAAATTAATATCTAGCAGTAGAAAAAGTAGAATAAAGAAAAAAGAATAGAAAATAGAGCGAAGAAGAAAGAGAATAGACCTCATAATAACACTTGTCTAGAGAACCTCTGAGCCTTTGGACCTTTATGCCTTAAAAAAAATACTATGTTTATAATAGACGCCCATTTAGACCTGAGCATGAATGCAATGGAATGGAATCGAGATTTAAGAAATGACGTACCAACTTTGCGACATCTCGAAAAAGGAATGACGGACAAACCAGATCGCGAGCGCGCAACGGTTTCGTTTCCGGATTTACGACGCGGCAATATTGGGATTGTTGTCGCAACTCAAATTGCACGATTTGTAAAACCCGACAGTATTATTCCGGGTTGGAATTCTCCTGAACAAGCCTGGGCACAAACTCAGGGACAACTTGCGTGGTACAAAGCCATGGAAGAAGCCGGAGAAATAACCGCTATTACCGATAAAAAATCACTCTTAAAACAAATTGATTTATGGAATGACGGAACGCCAAATGATAAAAAACCCATTGGTTATATTTTGAGTCTGGAAGGCGCGGATTCTATTATTGATGTTTCGTATTTAGAAAAAGCATACAATTACGGATTGCGCGCCATTGGTCCTGCACATTACGGACCCGGACGTTACGCAAACGGAACGGACGCAACCGGAAAAATGAACCAAAACGGTCTTGATTTATTAAAAGAAATGGAGCGTTTGAACATCATTCTGGATGCAACACACTTATGCGATGATGCTTTTTGGCAGGCTTTAGATCATTATCACGGACCAGTTTGGGCAAGTCATAATAATTGCAGAAGTCTGGTTGATCACAATCGTCAATATAGTGATGAAATGATTCAAGCTTTAATTTCCCGTGGAGCCGTAATCGGCGGTGCTTTAGATGCGTGGATGTTGGTTCCGGATTGGGAAAGAGGCGTTTCGACACCAAAAGGCACAAATTGCAATCTTGAAACGGTTTTCAAACACATGGATCATATTTGTCAATTGGCCGGAAATGCCAATCATATTGGTGTAGGATCCGATTTGGATGGCGCTTTTGGTACAGAACAAGGTCCGTATGATTTAGACACCATTGCCGATTTACAAAAATTGGTTTTGATCTTTAAAAACAACGGATATTCTGATGAAGATTTAGATAAAATCTTTCACCAAAACTGGATCAATTTCTTAATGAAAAATTGGGATTAAATAAAGACTAAACTTGGAACTGCCTTCTTATACGACTGTAATTTTTCATCGGTTGGATCAACTTCTGTAACCACATAATCAACCTCGGATAAGTTGGCAATTTTCATTTTTAAAACCGTGTCGAGTTTTTCAGAAATAGTCAAAATTGCTGTTTTTTCAGAAGCCTGAATCATTGCTTTTTTTACCTGAACCGTTTCCCAATCAGAATCTGAAAAACCACCTTCGATATCCAAAGCATTTGTTCCTAATATTAATAAATCAACTTTAATATTAGCCAATTGATTATAGACATCGCCGCTCACACACATTTGGCTGTAAGATGAAATGCTTCCGCCAATCATGATAATTTTGACATTAGGTTTATCCAGAAGTTCAACTGCTGACAAAACCGTAACGGTAAAAATGGTCAGATTCATATCGTCAGGAATCAAACGGATGAATTCACGAATTGTAGTTCCTCCGCCAATTAATAAAACCATTCCGTCGCGAAGTAAACCTAAAGTTTTTTGCGCAATAATTTGTTTTGATTCGCCCGCATAAGTCTGATTATTAGTCGAAGAATGGTGATATGCTTTTGTCATCGCACCACCTTTTACCTTAATCAATAAAGATTCTGATTCAAGTTCATTAATATCACGTCTCACCGTATCTTCTGAAACAAATAATTTAGTCGAAAGCGTTTCAAAACTTACACGAGTATGCAAGTTAATCTCTTTTAAAATAAGACTTTTACGTTCTTCCTTGGTATAATTAACCACTTCATTATCATTATTCATGCGAATTCATTTTTAGTAAAGCAAATGTAAACAATAAATGCAATATTATTGCGAAACAAATTATAACACAATGTAATAAAAAAGTTAATTCGCCTATTTTAAAGACATCTGTACCTAAATAAGTTTTGCAAAAAAAATGCAAACCAATTACAAACCTTAAATTTGTTTAACGAACCAAGAAAGCAACCATGCAAAAAAGTATATTTCTCTTATTGATATTTTGTTATTCTTTTGGAAGTGCTCAAACTTCCGTCAATAATAATTCGATTATTCCTGCTCCAAATTCATACAAAGCAACCGGAGACAGTATTCGTTTAAACGGACAAATTAAAGTTATTTTCGAAAAGAATAAATTTAGTGCGAAAGAACAAAAAACGGCAAACATTTTTGAAGCTGCTATTAACAAAAATGTGTCTTCAAAAAAGAGTGCTATTGAAGTTTTATTCATTACTAAAAATCCATCCGCTTCCTTAAAAAAAGAAGCGTATAAAATCAATATTACGTCAAAAAAAATAACCGTTACCGGAAGCGAAAAAGGATTATTTTATGGAGTTCAGAGTTTATTGCAAATGCTTCCGAACAAAATTACGAATCAAGAAGTAAAATTACCTTGCGTTACCATCGAAGATGAGCCCAGATACAACTACCGCGGGCTTCACCTCGATGTTTGCCGTCATTTTTTCTCTGTCGATGTTATAAAAGATTTTATCGCACAAATGTCCAGTTATAAATTAAATAACTTTCACTGGCACTTAACAGACGATCAAGGGTGGAGAATTGAGATAAAAAAGTATCCAAAACTAACGGAAGTCGGTTCGAAAAGAGCACAGACTTTAGTGGGAAATAAATTCGAAAGATTCCCGTATTTTTTTGACGGAAATCCATACGGAGGATTTTATACTCAGGAAGAAATCAAAGATGTAGTAAAATTTGCCGAAGAACATTATGTGAATATTATTCCGGAAATCGAAATGCCCGGTCATGCAACTGCAGCAGTTACTGCTTATCCAAATTTATCTTGTTTTCCAGATCGTCAATATAAAGTTATTGAAAGCTGGGGTGTTTTTGAAGATATTTTCTGTGCCGGAAAAGAGGAGACTTTTGCTTTTTTAGAAGACGTTCTGACGGAAGTTATGGCTTTGTTCCCGAGTACTTATATTCATATTGGTGGTGACGAATGTCCAAAAGCAAGATGGAAAGAATGCCCGAATTGCCAAAAAAGAATCAAAGAATTAGGTTTAAAAAATGAACACGAATTACAAAGTTACCTCACAACCCGAATTGAGAAATTCCTAAATGCAAACGGAAGACAAATTTTAGGTTGGGACGAAATGCTTGAAGGCGGGCTTGCCCCAAATGCCGCTGTAATGTCTTGGCGAGGTGAAGCTGGAGGAATTAGCGCTGCAAGACAAAAACACAATGTAATCATGAATCCGGAACAAGTTTTGTATCTGGATTACAACCAAGGATATTCACCGCAAGAACCTTTAACAATTGGAAGGTTAACCACGGTCGAAAAAATATACAATTACAACCCAACTCCTGTAGATAGTTTAACTGTTGACGAGCAAAAATATATCATAGGCGTGCAATCTAATCTTTGGTCTGAATACTTAACAAGTCCGGCGAAATTAAACTACATGATTTATCCGCGCGTATTTGCTTTAGCAGAAATTGCCTGGACAGAACCTCAAAATAAAAATTACAATCAGTTTATTTTGAATCAAATTCCGCATCATTTAGAAAAACTTGAAGCGCAGAAAAGATTATATAAAGTTCCGAGTCCTTTTGGTTCTAATGAAACAGCTTTAATCGGATCAAAATATGTTTTGGATTTAAAACCAACGATCAAAAGCGGACAAATATTTTATACGATTGACGGATATAATCCAGATGAAACGGCTGAACTTTATAGAAAACCCGTAACCATAAATATCCCAAAAGGAGAATTCAGAATTATAAAAACCGTTCAGATTAGTCCAAGCGGAAGAAGAAGTTCGATCAGTAAAATATTGGTTAGAAATCCGGAATTAAAATCGGCTTTAGCTATAAAACCAACTAAGAAAGGTTTGAAATTCGATTATTATACCGGAACATTATTCCAGCAAGTTCAGGATTTAGATTTAGCAAAACCTGTTAATTCAGGCATTTTTGAAGGCGCCATAAGCAGCGAAAAATGGAAAACAAAAACAGAGCGTTATATTGGCTTAAAATTCGACGGATATATCTTTATTCCCGAAACGGCAAATTATACAATTTCGACGCTTTCAGATGACGGATCGAAGCTTTTTATCGATAATGAATTAGTTGTGAATAACGACGGAATTCATTGGCTCAATGAAGCGTATGGAGCAGTAAAACTCGAAAAAGGATTCCACAAAATCAACATTGGTTATTTTGATCAGATCGGAGGAACTACTTTAACGTGCTTCATTCAGCAAGAAGGAAAAGAAAAACAAGAAATTAGTGCTTCGCAATTGTATTATGAATAAAAAACAAAAGACGCATTTGCTTCAGCAAATGCGTCTTTATCATTTAAAATCTATTTAGATATTGCTTTACTGATATTTTTAAAGTCATCATCTTTTAAATTATATGCAAAACCTGCACCGTAAAAATAATAAGGAGCATCACCAGTCTTAGCATTAACGACTTGCAAATACTTATTTCCATTCATACTTACATATCTTAAATAATAGATATCTTCATTATTTAAAATCTTCTTTTCCAGATCTTCATCTCTAATAAACTGGTACTTGTATTTGTAATCTTCTACAAGTTTTTTAAGATCCTTTTCATCTCTAAGTTTTTCAGTTCCTTTCCATGCATTATATTCCATCATATAAGCCTCTGGGATATAAAGTGTATTCTCTTTTAGATTCTTAACTTCCGGAGTTGCAAAATCATCATAAAGTCCGCAATGTTCACCTTTACTGATAATAGTATTTATTTGTTGAAAATAGTTTTTCAGCATTCCCAAATTAGTATTTGTAAAACTTGGTTCTGTATACATTCTCTCGTAAAGATTACCTCTTTTTTCATCTGATCTGGCAACCATCGCGTCAACTAAAAATTTATTATTAACACTAAGCGGAGCTCTTGCTATATAAGTTAAATTCTCATCGAAAAGCTCACCCAATTTTTTATTATATTTTTTGTCGTCAGATTTCAGTTTTTTTAATCCCTTATCGAATTTTTCTTTGTCCAAAATTCGTATTGCAAAATTAGTATGAATATAAACAGTACCTTTTCCGCTTATAGTTATATCACCGATGAATTTTGCAAATGAATATTTACCATCTGCATAATCCAATATATTAAAGGATTTATAATCCACAACTTTATACGGAGTAACTGTCCAAACTTCTTTCAGGATTTTTTCATAATCTTCTTTTTTGTTCAATTGAGGCAAAACAAAAATTGTGGTTGTACTTTTAAACTTTTCAAGCTCACCTTTTTCAAAAGCCTCATTTGCTCCTCTGTCAGATGAAGTTATAGCAACTTGCGAATAATTTTTAATGCCCAGAATAAGCATTGCAACGAGTAAAATTCTTTTCATTTAATGTAGTTTTTGGTTTTATTTCGGGAGCGAAGATAGTATTATTAACACAGAAATACGTATAAAAAAAACGCATCCAATTTAATGAATGCGTTTTTTTTTATTTAAAACTAAAGTGTATCTTTTAGATTATCCTTTCAAACTTGCAGATAAATACTCACGGTTCATACGCGCGATATTTTCAAGTGAAATTCCTTTTGGACATTCGATTTCACAAGCTCCTGTATTTGTACAGTTACCAAAACCTTCTAAATCCATTTGGTGTACCATGTTTAAAACACGATCAACTGCTTCAACTTTACCTTGAGGTAATAATGCATATTGAGATACTTTTGCTCCAACGAACAACATTGCTGAACCGTTTTTACAAGTTGCAACACAAGCTCCACAACCAATACAAGCTGCAGCATCAAATGATTTATCTGCATCGTGTTTGTTAATCGGAATTGTATTTGCATCGATAGTATTTCCTGAAGTATTTACAGAGATAAATCCTCCCGCATGTTGAATTCTGTCAAAAGAACTTCTGTCAACAACTAAATCTTTAATTACCGGGAAAGCTTTTGCTCTAAATGGCTCGATAAAAATAGTATCACCATCTTTAAACATACGCATGTGTAATTGACAAGTAGTTACTCCTCTGTCTGGTCCGTGTGCTTCTCCGTTGATGAATAATGAACACATTCCGCAGATTCCTTCACGACAATCGTGGTCAAATGCTACTGGCTCTTCTCCTTTGTTGATCAATTGTTCGTTAAGAACATCAAGCATTTCAAGGAAAGACATATCTGGTTCGATTCCGTCGATTGGGTAATCAACAATTCCCCCTTTATCTTGGGCGTTTTTCTGACGCCATATTTTTAATGTAAGTTTCATACTGTTTTAGTTTGAAGGTCATAAAGTCGAAAGTCGAAAGTCATTTGACTTTAAGACTTTAGTCTTTTGACTAATTGCTATTTGTAGCTTCTTTGTACTAATTTAATGTTTTCGTAAACCAGAGGTTCTTTGTGTAATACTGCATCACTTGGTTTTCCTTTGTATTCCCAAGCTGCAACGTATGCAAAGTTTTCGTCATCACGAAGTGCTTCTCCTTCTTCTGTTTGGTATTCTTCACGGAAGTGACCTCCACAAGATTCATTACGGTGTAATGCATCTTTCGCGAACAATTCTCCTAACTCTAAGAAATCGGCAACACGTGTCGCTTTCTCTAATTCCTGATTAAATTCATTAGCGCTTCCAGGAACTTTTACATCTTTATAAAACTCTTCACGTAAAGCAGCAATTTCTTCGATAGCTTCAGTTAAACCTTTAGCATTACGAGCCATACCTACTTTATCCCACATGATTTTTCCTAATTTCTTATGGAAATAATCTACAGAATGAGTTCCTTTATTATTGATAAATCTATCGATTTGATCTTTTACTTCTTTCTCTGCTGCTACGAATTCTGGTAAATCTGTAGAAATTGGTCCCATTTTAATATCCGGAGCTAAATAATCTCCAATAGTATATGGTAACACAAAATATCCATCAGCTAAACCTTGCATCAAAGCAGAAGCTCCAAGTCTGTTTGCTCCGTGATCAGAGAAGTTAGATTCTCCAATAGAGAAACATCCCGGAATTGTAGTCATTAAGTTATAATCAACCCAAGTTCCACCCATTGTGTAGTGAACCGCCGGGTAAATCATCATTGGTGTTGTATAAGGATCTTCGTCAACGATTTTGTAATACATCTGGAATAAGTTTCCGTATTTACTTTTCACGATTTCAGCTCCTAATTTAGTTACCAAAGTCGCATCGTTAGCATCTAAACCTTTAACGAAAGCTTCTTCAGTTCCGTAACGTTTGATCGCTGCTGCGAAATCTAAGTAAACCGCTTCTCCTGTTTTGTTAACACCAAAACCAGCATCACATCTTTCTTTTGCAGCACGAGACGCAACGTCACGAGGTACTAAGTTACCAAAAGCAGGATATCTTCTTTCTAAGAAATAATCTCTTTCTGCTTCAGATAAATCTGTTGCTTTTTTCTTTCCTTCACGAATTGCTTTTGCATCTTCTTGTTTTGCAGGAACCCAAATACGACCGTCATTACGTAACGATTCAGACATCAAAGTCAATTTTGACTGGTGATCTCCCGAAACCGGAATACAAGTTGGGTGAATTTGTGTGTAGCAAGGATTTGCGAAAAACGCTCCTTTTTTATGAATTTTCCAAGCTGCTGTTGCATTACTTCCCATAGCATTTGTTGACAAGAAAAATACGTTTCCGTATCCTCCAGAACCAACTACTACCGCGTGAGCAGAATGTCTTTCTATTTCTCCAGTGATTAAGTTACGAGCGATAATACCTCTCGCTTTTCCGTTCACGATTACAATGTCAAGCATTTCGTGACGGTTGTACATTTTTACTTTTCCACGACCAATCTGACGGTTCATTGCAGAATAAGCTCCTAACAATAATTGTTGACCAGTTTGTCCTTGTGCATAAAATGTACGAGAAACCAAAGTTCCTCCAAAAGAACGGTTATCAAGTAATCCACCATATTCACGAGCCAATGGAACTCCTTGGGCCACACACTGGTCAATAATATTAGCAGAAACTTCAGCTAAACGGTGAACGTTTGCCTCACGTGCACGATAATCTCCTCCTTTTACAGTATCATAAAATAATCTGTAAACTGAGTCACCGTCACCTTTATAATTTTTTGCTGCATTGATACCACCTTGTGCTGCAATAGAGTGCGCACGACGAGGTGAATCCTGAAAACAAAATGCTTTTACGTTATATCCCTGCTCAGCCAAAGTAGCCGCAGCTGAACCTCCAGCCAAACCTGTACCAACAATGATAATATCTAAATTACGTTTGTTTGCAGGGTTTACTAAATTAATATGATCTTTATAATCTGTCCATTTGTCCGATATTGGGCCATGTGGAATTTTTGAATCTAATGCCATTATAATTTATATTAATTATTGAAATGATGAAATAATGCGATTATGATGAAAAGTGCTGGTACTACAACCGCAAAAGCATAACCGATTTTGTTTAAAAAACGAGAATATTTATTGTTCATTCCCACAGATTGTAAAGAAGAACCGAATCCATGCCAAAGGTGAAAACCTAATAACACAAAAGCTACACAATATAATCCTGTACGGATTGGATCGTGAAATTTATGCACTAACTCTCCATAATACCTAGTTGCATCTGGCGCAGTACCTACTATATATTTATAGGTAACTTCAGGAAACCAAAAATCATAGAAATGCAATCCTAAGAAAGCTAAAATAACCAATCCAGAAATAATCATATTTCTTGAACTCCAAGAAGCATTAGCCGCTCCATTGTATTTTGCATAAGCAATTGGTCTTGCAGCGCTATTTTGAGCAGTCAAAACAAATCCCATTACGAAATGGAAAATTACTCCGATTGCCAAAACTGGTTGCATTACATACTGAATTAGCGGATTGTATCCCATAAAGTGAGAAGCTTCGTTAAAAACATCTTCACTAATAATAGAAATGAAATTTAAGGAAACATGCAGCGCTAAAAACGTGATTAAGAATATTCCCGAAAGAGCCATAGCCACTTTCTTTAAGATGGAAGCATTCAATAGTGCAGATTGTGCCATAAGTGTTTAAGTAGTTTGTTTTAAAAAATTACACAAAAATAAAGCAATTAGACATGAACTACAACCATTTCGTTGTTATTTATAATGATTTTAAAGAGCTTTCTTCAGTTTTATTGCAAATTATTTAAAAACAATAAAATAGAAATCTTTCGCAAGCCATTTTAACGAAATCCTGATTTTTATATAATTACCAAATTGCTACTTTTCTCCCCGTTTTGACTTATTTTCCTCAAAAATAAAGTCATCCTGAATTTTATTGAGCCAAAACAAGTGAATTTTAGCAGCATAATTTTACCTTTATCGGCTTCAAAAAAAATCAGAATGAAAACAGGAATCGACGCTATATCTTTTGATGTTGCCAACATACATTTACCCATAAAAACTTTGGCGATTGCCAGAAATATCGAACCCGAAAAATTAGAGAAAGGCCTTGGATTAATTAAAATGACTTTGCCTGACGTTCATCAGGATGCGGTTGTTTTTGGAGCTAATGCTTTAACCAAACTTATTTTTGAAAACGAAATAAACCTAAACGAAATCAGCCGGATTTATGTTGGTACCGAAAGCGGAATCGACAGTTCTAAACCAATCAGTTCTTTCTTAATTAGTTTAATGGAACAGAAATTTGGCGAAGATGTTTTGGCTGAATGTGATGTTGTTGATTTTACCTTTGCTTGTATTGGCGGTGTTGATGCTTTGCAAAACTGTATTGATTTTGTAAAACTAAATCCAACCAAGAAAGCAATTGTCGTTACAACTGATTTTGCCAAATACGATCTAAACTCAACCGGAGAATATACTCAAGGCGCCGGAGCTCTTGCAATGTTGGTGACTTCGAACCCTGGAATTATTGCTTTTGATGAAAATTGGGCGACATCGACAAAAGGTGTTTTTGATTTTTTCAAACCCTACAGAACTATCTCAAAAGAAGCGATTACTCAAAATGAAAACAACGATCCTTGGTTTGATAATTTAGAAGCCGAAATCGAGATTCATAAAGATCAACCGGTGTTTGACGGACAATATTCGAATCAATGCTATATGGATCGTACGCGAAATGCTTACTTTTCGTTTAAGAAATTAAAAAATACGACCGAAACTTTATACAATACCTGGAATAGCATTATCATGCACCTTCCCTATTCTTTTCAGGGACGCAGAATGTTATCTGAAATTTATGCTTTAGATCACGCTGATAAAATTATTGCAGAAAATATTGAACCAGCAGATTATCAAAACAAAATAAAAGAAGTTGGAAAATCTGATGAATACAAAAAGTTTGTAACTGAGAAATTACAACCTGCAGAATTGGCTTCATCGCTAATTGGGAATCTATATACAGGATCTATTTTCATGGGATTACTATCGACTTTGGCTCATTATTACGATACAAAACAAGAAGTTTCGGGAACAAAATTTGGTTTCCTTGCTTACGGAAGCGGATCGAAATCGAAAGTATTCGAAGGAACAATTCAACCGGAATGGCAATCGGCTTTAGCCAAAACAAAACTTTTCGAAAACTTAGAAGAAAGCACAGAAATTGGTTTTGAAACTTACGAAAGCCTTCATAAAAAAGAACAAAAACAAAGCATCAGAACTCCTAAAAACGAATGGATTTTAGATCGAATCGAAAAAGAAATTCCTAATTTAATTGGAGCGAGATATTATAAATGGATCGACTAAAAATTAAATTCCAATAAAGAAATTCCAAATTCCAATAAATAAAAAACCGAAGCTTCACGTTTCGGTTTTTTTTTATTCTTTACCTTTAAATTTAACCGCAAAGTCCGCAAAGATTTACGCTAAGTTCGCTAAGTTTTTTTGCCCAATTTATAGACACAAAGCTTTGCGAACATTGCGCATTTTTTAGACTCATTCACAGATGAAATCTTTGCGTGCCTTGCGGTTAAACAAAAAATCAATCCTTTTTATGTTGTTCCGTATAGTTTTGATTTCCTTTAAGAGCTTCGTCATGCACATTCATTCCGTTTGACATTCCGAGCATGAAAGCGGTTATTATTACTATGAATTTTCTTTTTATCCAATGAAGTGGTCGCTTAGATTGCTCTAAACGTTTTTTATTATTTTGTTTATACATTTTGAAAATGATAAATGATTAGACATTATTTTATCATCGTATGCGTTGAAGCGCATAAAAGCTTAAAGAAGAATCTTAAGCTATGTGTAAACTAGTTTTGAAATTACCGGAATGAATTGTTTCATTTACAAAAACAGATTGTTTTATAAATGAACTTAATTTCTGAAAAAGAAGTATTTGTAAATTTTGAATTACCCGAATTTGAAAACTAAAAATATCTTTATTAGAAAGATAATTTAGAACAATCGAAAATATCGTTTTTGTTCGGAAAGCTGATTGTGTAAATTTGTATAATCGAGAACTTGCAAAATCTAATTCTCGCCTTAAAATCACAAACGAAGATTGGTAATAATCTGCCGATTTTGATTGAGAAACTAAAGTACCATCACTCGCAATCACGACAAAAGCCAGAAAGAGCGAGATTAGATATTTTAGATATTTATTCAATTCTATTTATTTGGATTATTAAAATTTTTCAATCAAGCGAAAATACGAATTAAAACAAAACCTACAATTTCAGAACTCCTTTAGTTTATCTATTTCTTCTCCTCTTCCATTCTCACAAAGAAGCAATCCCAATCCTGAAGCAAAAACTACACAACTCAGCAACATATAAATTCCGTTTTTTAATACAAAAAAAGAAAAACCAATTGCCAATGAACCAACAATAACCATTAACGAACTTATAGTATTGGTTTTGAAAAAATTCAACGCATGAAGTGCCAAACCTATAAAAAGCAAAGAAGGCCCAACAATAATAAACGGATACAAAATCGCTGGCGTATTGCTAATATGTTTACTCAATTCTTCTTTGGCAAATTCATTATTACCGAAACTCGATAGGATTAAATCGATTGTACAAAGTCCAATATGCGCAATAACTCCTAAAGCTGTAACAACCGAAGCTATAGAATTTAATTTGTTTTTAGGAAAGACATTATTAAATGACAGTAAAAAACAGGCTCCAATTAAGTTGAACCAATGTCCGAAATCTATTGGATTTTGATAGTTTGGTAAAACGTGCGAAAAAAATAAATAACTGATAACGAAAAATAATAATCCGATAAGGCAAAGGTGTTTTGTTTTCATAATTAAGTTTATAATTGATGAAACAAAACTAAAATCAAAAACCTACCTAAAGCCCTATTTTATTGGCTTAGGTACAAAACATATTATTTTAGGTACGAAAATTACAATGCCAACAAAGTTTCTTTGTAGTTTTTAGAAACCGGAAGTTCGATTTGAGTTAAAACAACAGTATTTTGATTTCTCCAGGATTTAAAATGCTTTGGATTTATTAAATGCGATCGATGAATTTGCATTAAAAAATCAAAATCTCCCTGAACTTTTCTAAGCGAAGTCCGAAGCAGTTTTGAGGTAAGTTTGTCGCTTTCGATATAAAAAATCTCAACGTAATTCTGAGCATTCGAAATACAAACCAAATCGGCTTTGTTGATTTTTAAAATATCTAATTTATTTTCGCCTCTTATCGTTAGAATATCATCTTTAGAAGGAATTAATTTAATCAAATATCTTCTTGCGAGAATAATTACCGGAGTCAAAATCAAAGCAACTCGGCTAAATATGATCAAAAAGAATTCTGTGAAATTATATCCGCCTTTGAGAATTGGACTTTTGTAATAGAAGTAAATTCCAATTAAATAAATCAAATAAAAAAACAGAAGACTTATTATTTCTAACTCTAAATTCCATTTTGAAATTTTTATGTAAACCCATTTTTGAACAAAAGCCAAAATTGAATAACACAAAAATGCCAAAACACTAAAACCCAAACTTATTAAAAGCCAAGATTTAAAATCTATAGTTCCATCGTCAAAAGGTCTTATGATAAAAGCGAAAACAAAAATCCATAATGCGATAAGTAAACCTACTATCAGATTGTGTTTTATGGATGTGTTTAATTGTTTCATCTTTTCTTAAAGCGATTATTAATATACAATATTACACTTTAATCCAATTTGTAAGAAGTAAGATTCACCAGTTTTTCACTTATTTTCAAGATCAGCAAAAACACAAAAAAAGAAAGAAATTACAACTTACTTATCTTAAAAAAAGAAGAATTTTACATAATATTATAAAAACAAATTAGAATCACAAGTGTTTTTGTAGGTTTTTATTTAAAATTAATTTGTATTTTTATCAAAGTCGTATCCGAAAAACTTATAGAGTAGGAAATCCAAAAAACAAATTACCTATGAAAAAATTACAAGAATTATCAAAATCACAAAAATTATCAAAAGAAGAATTGAAATCAATTAATGCCGGTAATGGTACTCCATGCATACCATGGCCACTATGTAACGGTCAAGAAGCTACTTTTGAAACTATAAACTCATGTGGTTGGTACTTATACAGAACTGCATCAAATAGTATTTGTATGGAATACGGAGTTGTATAATCAGCAACTTATTAAAACTGCTATCTTATCAATAGCAGTTTTTTTTATGTTCAATCTTTCCATCACTGGAAAACTTATTTATAAATCGTAAACTTATTATGTGTTAAACCAAAACCAAGATTTTCGTAAATCAATACGTTTTCTACTCGTCTTTTATTTGTGGTAACTTCGATACTTTTCAGGTTATTTTCATCAGCATAATTCATGATTCTTTCGATCAATTGTTTACCAACACCTTGACCACGATATTTTTGATGGATAAAAAACTCCTGAATTTCGCCAACTAATCCGCAATGATGTAAAAGGTTTTGAGTGTGAAAGCTAATAAAGCCTAAACCTTCGTTTTCATTTTCGGCAATTAGATAAACATTCTTTTGATTCGAAATGTTTTCATTGAATATTTCCTTGAAAACCTCAAAATCCAAAACTTCATTTTCGAGCTCGCAGATTGCTTTGTACACAAAATCCAAATCTTGTTTTTCTACTTTTCTTATTTCAATTTTTGATTCCATTTATAATTTTCGGCTACTTATAATTAGCTAATATCACTCAATTTCAAAATCTTATCGTCTGAAAACTCAAAAATAGATTTTCCTTTCAAGTTTAATTCATCACCGGTTTTCATTCCGTTAGGGAAATCCATTGCCAAAACCGCATAATAATCAATTTCTATCTCAGTTTTGGATTCAAAATGATGGAATGCAGTAATTGTTTGTAATCTGATCGAAAAATACGCTTTTGCTTTTTCTGCCTGTTCTCTAAATTCACCTATTCCGGTCAAAGTCATATTTACTTCACCATTCTGAATGTTTTCAAAAACAATATCATTAATAAAATCAGTTGTCATTTTCTCAATATCAAATTGATTATAACCTTCAACGTAATTCTTGATTATTCTTTCTCTTTCAATCATAATATAATTTTGTCTTATACTAAATAATTATTCAAATCAAGACGTTCGAATTTAACCTTATATTTTCGAACATAATTATTCCATTCCTCTATATTTTCTTCATTATTATAAACAGAAGCCGAATAATCAGCAACTTCTTTACTAAAATGATTTCCAAAAACTGGATCCAGATTTTCTATTCCAGAATCGATTACACGTTTTAAAATAGTAAGTTTATCGATTCCGTTTTCTTTACAAACCTTATCCAGCCATAATCCTTTACCGATTTTTACATATTCTTCGAGCAAATTTTCGGTAATAAATTCAGAAGGAATGTCATTTATATTCGGTTCGTGTTTTCCGTTTTTGAATGTAGTTAAAATCAATTCTTCAGAATAAAACTCCTGTGGAATAAGCAAAATTAATGTTCCGCTTTTCGCCGCTTTTAAGCAAAGTTCTTTTGTTATAAAGTCGTCCGGAATTTTCTGAATCGCAAATCCGTCTTTATCGACTAATCTTTCGCAAAGTTCCTGTGTTATAAATTCCTGATTGACAAATGGCAAAGCATGAAATGTAATATTCAAAGCCAATTCGCACAATTCTTTGGTTTTAAATTCATGCGGAACTAACTTCAAATCTCTATAATTTGATTCAACTCTATTTTTCCAATATGCAAAAGTTTTAGGAGCGGGATTGCTTTGTTTTAAAACCAATTCGCCTTTTTCTAACTCACGTTTTAATTCTTCGAAAGTTTCGATTAATGGATTACTCAGATGTTTGCGCAATTCGACTGAAATAATATCTTCATCAGAATCATCATCATATTCGCAATCATTTTTTGGATCAAAATCATTCGCTCTGTCATTATAATAAAACAAATCGTTTTTTCGCTCAGCAAAAGTTGTATTATGGTCTTCGACTATAAAAATCGGAGAATCAATAACGCCGGAACATTTAAAATTTCCGTGATTGTACGAAGTCATCACCACTTCTTTGGCTTTTACATTTCCGTTTATTTCGACATAAGAACCGCCTAATAATAAACTTTGACAAGTTACATTTCCGCTAATAAAAACATAAGGTCCGTAATCTCCTTCGGCATTTATAATAGTTCCGTTTGTGAAGATATTTCCATTTACCAAAATTCCTTCTATTCTTAAATCTTCAATAATTTTAATAGGTAAATTAAAGATATTGATAAACCATTTTTTTACTTTATCCTCGTAAACATCTAATAAAAAATCACCATCAAAATAAACATCTTCGTTTGCGACAAAAAAATAATCTTTGTCATTCCATTCTTCAAAATAATCAAATCCTTCAAGATCCAATAGAAACGGATATTGCGATTTGACTTCTTTTATTGTTATTAATTTAAAAACTGAATTATACATTTTAATTTTTTATTGAAGTGTTTTACTTGTCTTTGTAACTGCTTGACGATCTAAATTTGCAACTCCATTATTGGCATAAAACGATCTTTAATCGAAGTTTCTATTTGTCCAACTTTCACAAACCCTAATTTAGAATAAAATACTTCTGCATTTGGTTCCGAGTTAAGAATCACTTTTTGAACGTCTTCGTTTTTTATTTGAATAAGAAAATCATCCATTAAAACTTTCCCGAATCCTTTGCCGATAAAATCAGGTAAAACAAAAAGGTTATCGAGTTTAATAATGTTTTCACTTTCGTGGAAGAATGAATAATAACCAATAATTTTATCATTATCGACTAAATTAAAAACCGAGTTCTTCTCGATATATTCTTTGGAAACTGTCAGGAATTGCGACCAATTTTCGATTTGCTCGTTTGAATATCCCCAATATGCTTTTGATTTTTTGGTTATTTCAGTTAAGATTTCGTGATCGTTTGGGTTTGCTTTTTGTATGGTCATTAGCTTATAATTGTTTTTTGCTCATAACAATATTACAAATCTTCTCATTTAGCATTATCAATGATTGTTCGTAATTCAACAATTTTATACAGTGAATCTTTTTTTGTTTCATCCAATTTTCTCCATTCAATACCACCTATTTTTGTTTCCATGTCGTATTCGCCAATTAATCCATCAAGTAAGATATAAGCAGCATTATTCATTTCTGGAGATTCTCTATAATTTCTAATATTTAATTCAAGATCGAGTTTCCCTGAATTATTTTTATAACGAAAAAAAATATCATCATAAGCTATTTCTAACGAATCATCATAAACAATACGCAAGTGATCTCCCAAATTTCTTTGTCTAAAAGCTTTAATTTCCCATTTTTTGAGTTTTGGAGCTTTTTCTACAAGTTTAATTACTGCTGGAAAAGATGAAGTAATACCATCTGCCGATATTATAAATTCTCTAGTACTGTCTTTACGTATTTTACCAAACTCGAAAACAAGATTTGAATCAATTTCTACTAATTTTCCTTGTAATTCATCAAAGATTTCTTCTTGATTATTTTCAAACTTATAAATCCTATCCTGATTTGATGAAAACCAATTCCAAAAATCTTCCTCTTTTTCTTTTGGTGAACAAGAAAAAACAAAAAGCCCAATTAAGAGAATTGAAATAAAAGGTTTCATAGCTGATTTCATAAAGTAGTTTTATTAAATATTATTATTATTTATAAATTTCAATCACTTTATGATTAAAGCGTTTTCAAATTATTTTTCAAACGAAAATAAGTATTAAAAATGAAACGGTTTAAAAACTAAAGATCTTACTTCTTTTCAAATCTGCTTGAGGACTTGAGGCGGTATCCTCTTTATTCTATAACATAAATTAATTTGGGCGCACCGGCATCATGTTCTGCAACGGCTAAATAAAACGGTCTTTTCAAGTTTAGTTTTTCAAATAAATTTTCCTGATTTGCTCTTTCAAATAATTTATTTATTTCTATTAATGCTGTAGCTTCAAAGAGTTCATAAATATTATTGACATCAAGAAAGTCGTCAAAGTTATCTTCTTCTCCTTGAATATTCTCTGTTAAATGATATAATGTAGGCGAAACAAAAGCTGGCAAAGAAGAAATATTATCTAAATATTCCATTCGATCATCCATGATTTTAAACTCTGGTAATTCTGAACCAGAATCATCAAAATCGATAGCAAAAGCTTCTAATTCTCCGCCGTATAAACCGCCATGTTCAAAATAAATCATATTGAAAGTTTTTTGAACATCATTATTATATTTTTCGGCAAGCCAATATGCATCAATATTCGATTTTAAGTCTTCAAACATCAAATTGATATTGTCTTTTCTTTCCTGATTTTTCCATAAATTATAAAAAGCCAAATAAGTTTCGTTATTAGATTCTTTTAAATCTTCTAAAACAGTTTTGTCTGCCTCTTTTTCAATTTCTTTTAAACTTTTTAAGATTGAATTATTAATTTCTCCCATGTTTTAAATTATAAATTAATACCTAATCTTATTTAGAAAAAACATATCTGTAAGCCTTTTCATCATGTGCAAGTCCCCAGAATTTTTCTCCCAAAACTACACCAAGTTGTTTCCAAATAATTTCAGAAGTATCCTCAGCATAATCTTCAATTTCTAGTTTTTCTCCTTCGTCTGTCATTCTATCATCTTCAAATTCCATAATTACTCGCTTTTCTTCTCCATTTTCGCAATACCCCAGATAAAATGCCATTGAAGTTTCTGAGAGGGCAAACGTAAAAGTATTCACATTTTCAATTCCATACGATCTTGTGCATAAATCCATATTGACAAATAATATTGTGCCATTTTCACAAAAACTTACATCACAAATTCCTTTTTCTTTCCAATTTGATGACGCCGTTACAAAGTCAATTTCTTCTGTTTTTTCTAATGTCCATCCCAGTTCTTCCTGAAGTTCTTCGAATTTGTCTTTGTAGTTTTTATTTATTGCAATTCCAGAAAAATTAAATCCCATATGATTCTTTAGTGTTAAAATTATTAGAGACCAGCAATATACAAAATACCAGAATCAACAAACTGTTTTATTCTTCTAAAGAGGACAATAAATTTCTTATGAAACCGAGTTTGCGTGAGGGATAGAGGCGGTATCCTTTTATGAAGCTTTAGCGGAATAAAAGATATAGCCGAAAGCCCGACCCGGAGGGACACGCCATTATTGAGGTTCTAAGATTCTGAGATTCTAAGTTGCTAAGATTTTCGAAATGACAAATCTTTGTGTTTATCAATCTTTGTCGAGTTACTTGCGGGGATTTCTCCTTCGTCGAAATAACAAGATTGTGTGGCAAAAAACATTGAACAAATAAGAAAACTTTAATAAAGCAACTGTACGCCACTTATTCAAAAATCACTAATTTTGAAATTCGAAGTTCAAAACTCACATTATTATGAAATATCATCAAATAAACAGCGCTCTTTTTGTAAAAAATCGCAGAAAATTCACGGCAGAAATGAAACCTAATTCGGTTGCCGTTTTTAACTCAAATGACATTTACCCAGTTAGCGCAGATAGTACTTTGCCGTTTGCACAACACAGAGATATTTTTTATCTAAGCGGTGTTGATCAGGAAGAAAGTATTTTGCTTTTGTTTCCGGATGCGCCTTATGAAAGCCAAAAAGAAATTCTTTTCCTGAAAGAAACTAACGATCATATCGCCGTTTGGGAAGGTGAAAAACTAAGTAAAGAACGTGCTTTTCAGGTTTCGGGAATTAGAACGGTTTATTGGTTGCAGGATTTCCATAAAGTTTTGAACGAAATGATGACATATGCAGATACGATGTACATTAATACAAACGAACATTACCGTGCAAGTGTTGAAACTGAAACTCGCGAAGCTCGTTTTGTAAAATGGTGGAAAGAGCGCTATCCAGCGCATAATGTGGCAAAAAGCAACCCAATTTTGCAACGCATTCGTTCTGTAAAAGAAAGCGAAGAAATCGATTTGATTCAGCAAGCTTGTGATATTACAGAGAAAGGTTTCCGTAGATTATTGTCGTTCGTGAAACCAAATGTTACGGAATATGAAATCGAAGCTGAATTGATTCACGAATTCGTTCGTAACCGTTCTAAAGGTTTTGCTTATACGCCAATTATTGCTTCGGGAAATAATGCGAATGTTTTGCATTACATCGAAAACAATCAGCAATGTAAAGCCGGAGATTTAATTTTGTTAGACGTTGCAGCGGAATATGCAAATTATTCAAGCGATATGACGAGAACAATTCCGGTTTCGGGAAAATTCTCTGAGCGTCAAAAAGCGGTTTACAATGCTGTTTTGAGAGTTAAAAATGAAGCTACAAAAATGTTGGCTCCAGGAACTCTTTGGAAACAATATCATATTGAAGTTGGTAAAATCATGACTTCGGAATTACTTGGTTTAGGATTAATCGATAAAGCCGATGTTCAGAACGAAAATCCGGAATGGCCAGCTTACAAAAAATATTTCATGCACGGAACTTCTCACCACATGGGACTTGACACGCACGATTATGGATTGCTTCACGAACCTATGAAAGCCAATATGGTTTTTACGGTTGAACCTGGAATTTATATTCCGGAGGAGAAATTCGGAATTCGTTTAGAAGATAATGTTGTGGTTCAGGAAAAAGGAGAACCTTTTAACTTGATGCGCAATATTCCGATTGAGGTTGATGAAATCGAAAGCTTAATGAACTCATAATTTCATAATGAAAAAGATTTTTCTATTGGTTTTCCTGATGGTTTTAGGAAACACTTTTGCTCAAACCGAAGGTTATTCGACAAACAATGATTCGAGTAAAACGTATTATAAAGTATTCGGAAAAGGTGAACCGCTTTTGATTATTAACGGTGGTCCGGGAATGAATAGTAATGGTTTTGAAAGCATGGCTAAAACATTGGCCGAAACGCAGGAAACTATTATTTATGATCAACGCGGAACCGGAAATTCAAAGTTGGCTGAATTGGATTCCAAAACTATTTCGATGAAAATAATGGCGGATGATATTGAGTCTTTGAAAAAACATCTGAAAATTAAAAAATGGAATATTCTTGGTCATTCTTTTGGCGGAATGTTGGCTTCGTATTACGCTACAATATATCCAAACAGCATTAATAAATTGGTTCTGTCATCGTCTGGCGGAATTGATTTGACTTTGCTAAAAACAGAAAATCTTATCGAAAGAAATTTGACTAAAGTCGAGAAAGATTCAATGAATTATTGGAATGATAAAATTGCAAAAGGCGACACTTCGCATGAAGCGCGTTTAGGTCGCGGAAGAGCTTTGGCGCCAGCCTATGTTTACGACCAAAAATATGTTCCTATTATTGCAGAAAGATTAACTCAGGGAAATTCTAAAATAAACGGATTACTTTGGGATGATATGCAAAAGATCAAATTTGATTGTAAAGCAAAGCTGAAAACATTCAAAAATCCTGTTCTGATTATTCAGGGAAAACAAGATGTAATCAGCAATCAGATTGGAGAATTGGCAAATAAAACTTTTCCAAATTCAAAACTGATTCTGCTTGAAAACTGCAGGCATTACGGATGGCTTGATGCAAAAGAAAAGTATTTTACGGATGTTAATTCCTTTTTAAAATCATAATAAAAAACAAAGCCCTTAATAGTATTAAGGGCTTTGTTTTTTTATATATAAATCGATATTTATCCGATTTTTGAAATCTGAACATCCAATTGGAATTTACCGTCAGCTTCGTTTCCGTTGATCAATTCAAAAAGCTCTAAAGCTCTTCTTGCGTTTTTCTCTTCTTCTCTTTGTTCAGCTACGTACCACATCATAAAATCTTCTGTAGCATAATCATTCTCAGCTCTACATTTTGCAATTACTTTATTGATTGCCTGAGTAACTGCAATTTCGTTTTGCAAAGCAATTTCAAATACTTCTCTAAAAGAAGCAAATTCCTGCTGCACTTCCGGAACAGATGGCGTAACTGCAATCCCTCCCATGTCTGTAATATATTTGAAAACTTTTAGAAAATGCTCTCTTTCCTCTTCGGCTTGCTTGTACATATAAGATGCTGTATTTGCATAACCGTTTCTATCTAACCATGCAGCCATAGCTAAATATTTATTAGAAGCGTCGCTTTCTAATTTTGCCTGTAAGTTCAATATATTTTCGATTCCTTCAACTAATGAAGTACTTGTTCTTAGTAAATCTTTCATAACCTTTAATTTTTATACGTGTAAAATTACAAAAATTAAAGACGACAACTGTAAACGCCTGAAAATTTGGATTTAATCTAAGTAAGAATCTAAATAAGCTCTACATTGACAGTATTACAAAGCAAAGAATGTAAAGTAAGGGTAAATTTTGTTCCGTTTAACAAATCTCTTAACTGCACTATTTCGCAGATAGTAAGGTTTCTGGAAAAATTTCTTTTGGTAGTTTCAATCAACTGTGCATCTGACTGGTCAGATAAGTCATAAAGCATGTTAAGAATGTCAACGCTATTAACCTTTCTTTGAAAAATCAAAAAATCATGAATTTTATAACTTGACACCGTATCAACAAAATTGATAATTATACTATTGGTCAAATCACATTGATAACTGTATCCTTTTTCGGTTTCAAATAATACTTTGGTGGTCAAATCACTAATTAATGCCATTCTGATAAAATATATAACGATGCAAAAATATAGAATTTAAAGCAATAAAAAACATAATTAAGACTAATTTAAAATAACAAAATCACATAATGTTCTTAAAAACAGCCGAAGTACACAAAAGACTGTAACATTCTACGACATTTTTTGTCTAATTTTAAAAATAAAAAAATAGAAATTATGCAGGCACACGAAATAGATTATCAGATTTTTGGAGAAGAAATGCAGTATGTTGAAATAGAACTAGACCCACAGGAAATTGTAATTGCCGAAGCTGGCAGTTTTATGATGATGGAAAATAATATCCAAATGGAAACCATATTTGGAGACGGTTCTCAGCAACAGGAATCCGGTTTGTTTGGCAAACTTTTAAATGCAGGTAAAAGAGTTCTTACTGGCGAAAGCTTGTTTATGACAGCATTTTTAAACCAAGGCAGCAGCAAAAGTAAAGTTTCATTTGCATCGCCATATCCTGGAAAAATCCTTCCGATTGATTTAACAGAATTTCAAGGCAAGTTTATTTGCCAAAAAAGTTCCTTCTTATGTGCTGCCAAAGGCGTTTCTGTCGGGGTAGAATTTTCGCAGAAATTAGGACGCGGTTTATTTGGCGGAGAAGGTTTTATCATGCAGAAACTCGAAGGAGACGGAATGGCATTTGTACATTCTGGCGGAACAATGGCAAAAAAAGTATTGGGTCATGGCGAAATCCTTAAAGTAGATACGGGATGTATTATTGGTTTTACCAAAGATGTAGATTATGATATTGAATTTATTGGCGGAATCAAGAATTCTATTTTTGGCGGCGAAGGATTATTTTATGCCTCTTTAAAAGGTCCCGGAACAGTTTACATACAGTCGTTGCCATTCTCCAGACTGGCTGACCGTATTATTGCATCGGCACCAAGATCTGGCGGGAACAGCCGTGACGAAGGCAGTCTTCTTGGCGGATTAGGAAATCTTTTGGATGGCGATAACCGATTTTAATTTTTACAAAACGGCTTTCAGAAATGAAGGCCGTTTTTGTTTATAAACCGTTAAAGTAATCCTTAAAACTGCCTGAGATTTCTTATATAGTTTAAGCTTTCTTATCTTCGCATTTCATAATTAAAATACCATTTTGAAAAACATTCTATACAAAAACACAAAAATATCTTATACCGATTCAGGTTCCGGAACTGCAATTGTATTGCTTCATGGTTTTCTGGAGAACAAAAAAATGTGGCAGGAATATGTTACTTTATTCTCAGAAAAACATCGCGTAATTACAATTGATTTATTAGGTCATGGCGAATCTGATTGTTTGGGATATGTTCATGCAATGGAAGATAATGCAAATGCTGTTCAGGAAGTTTTAAAACATTTAAAAATCGAAAAAGCCACTATTCTTGGACACTCTATGGGAGGATATGTTGGTTTGGCTTTCGCCGAATTATTCCCAAATAACATTCAGAAATTAGTTTTATTGAATTCAACTTCCAGAGAAGATACTCACGAAAAGAAACTAAACAGAACTCGCGCCATTAAAGCCGTTAAACAAAATGCTATAAACTTTGTAAGTCTGGCAATTGGAAATTTATTTAGCGAAAATAACAGAACACAATTAGCCGATGAAATCGAAAAGGTAAAAATTCAGGCGCTAAAAACTCCGCTACAAGGAATTGTTGCTTCGCTCGAAGGAATGAAAATCAGAAAAGACAGAGAAGCTCTTTTACAAAAAAATCTATTTCCGGTTTTGTTGATCTTAGGAAAACAAGATCCGGTTTTAAACTACGACGAAAGCATTTCTCAAATAGAAGATACAACCGCTGAACTTGTTTCTTTTGAAGATGGACACATGAGCCATATTGAAAACAAGGAAGAATTGAAAGTCATTTTATTAGACTTTTTTCAATAGATCAAATAAGACAAAAAGGCCATTTCAAAATACTATTGAAACGGCCTTTTCTCATTTTGGGGGCAAAATTAAAGCTTTGAAATAATGTCTTTTTTAAATTTAGCCAAAGTTGCTCTTGTTAAACCAAGATTCGCTTTTGTTGAATCAACCGCTAAATAAATAAAATATTTACCATCTTCAGAAACATCGATAATATGTATTTGATCTGTAAGAGTAATTAAGATATCATTGATTTTTTGATCTAATCCCAACGCTTTAATAGCGCTTAATTTTGCTTTTACAACTTCCAGATTATAAGCAGATGCTAATTCCGGATCAAAATTTGGATTTAAAGAAAGTGAACAATAAGACATTCCTGTTTCAACTTCAGTTACTGAAACTGCAATGAATCCGTTAATGTTTTCTTTTAAGTCATTTTGAAAATTCTGTAAAAAATCTGACATGTTTAAATTATGGTTTAAATTAATTATTGAAAACGGTGTCCATCTTGCGCAGCAAAAGGCCCATTTTACTTATATCTTTAGAAAGCAAGGCAATACAATTATCTTGTTCGTCTTTATTAGCAACCACAATACCTTCACGGTTCTTAATCATAACTTGTTTAAGCTCTCCATTATTAACATCTTCAGACATTTCCAAACACATTTTTAAGATCATTCCAATCATTGCAGCAACATTTCCGTCATACTCCAAATTAACTGATTCAAGCAAAACTCCATCTATATTAAAACTCAATCCAGACTCGGCTCCAGTCTCTTCTACAAGTGTATTTAGATCCACCATTTTGTTATTTTATTTTTTAAGGAATGACCAAAGATATTTTTAAATAATATAATTGTACGATAAACACTTGTTAAAAAAAAGGCACACGTAACCATTTGAAACACTTTTATTTATAGCATAATGTTTCTTTATTTTTAAAATAAAAATCATAATAAATCCCAACAAAAAAAGAAGATTTATCTAAAAATGTAATAATCTGATTGAAATAATTGAATTATTATTGGAGCATTTATCTTAACCTTTGTTTAGCGGAAGTTTTTCATAAATTTGCAAAAATTAATCCAATGAAGACTGTAGACGAATTGCGCTTTGACCTAAATGTAAAACTAATGAAATTTAGAAGATTTCGTTTTGAAAACGGAAGCATAAACACTACAAACACGCAGGAAAACCAAAAGAAAGGTTTCTTCAAAAAAATGTTTAGCTAAAAACTATTTATAAAAAAGCAGAAGTTGTCAAATAACCTTTATCCACAAGCTCGCTTTTTTCCTTTAAAATATGCGTCTTACCTTCTTTGATCAAAATTAGCTGAGTGGCAATTTTAATGGTACTTTGGTGATTATGATCGGTTATAATAATTCCTTTTTTGATTGAATTTGATTTGATCATTAGTCTGTTTTTTCCTCAAAAGGAATATTCATATCAAAAATCTCCTTCAACAATAATACGATTTCTTCGATGTAATTGTTTAAGATCTCTTTCCCGACAACAGAGTTTAATTCTTTATCTTCTTTAAACCCGAATGGCAAAAATCCAGATTTCAAATTCTTAAAAGAAATAATCCCAACTTCAACAGGAACTTCTCCAGCTTCTTGTTCAAACATAAAAGCATACGCCAGAACTTGAATAATTTTATCATTTTTAAGCTCCTGAGTCAATCCGTCCCATGATTTCAAGACAACATTCGTCTTTTCCACTTTTCCTGTCTTATAATCGATGATTCTTATTTTTCCGTTGTGTAACTCGATTCTGTCCACATTTCCTTTTATAAGAACCGGAAAAGGCAAATCTGGATGAATTAATTTCCTATCGAAAGTTTTCTCTAAAGCTATGATTTTAATTGCATCACCATTCTTGATTTCTTCTAATTCCATTCTAAGGAAATTTGAAACATTTCGTTTTGCAACTTCAAAAGCCAAAAGATTACGTCCTTTCTTGATTTCGCCTTCTTTATACACCAATTTAAATTGTCTTAAAACTTCGTCATCTAATAATTTAAAACAATTCGAAATATCACCTTCCGAAATAAATTTCCCAACAAAAGGATCATATAACGATTTTAAAGTTTCGTGAATAATGGTTCCCAAAGTGTTTAAGGCAATATTTTCTTCAACTTCTTCAACTTCTCGGATTCGAAGTATTTTTTGGAAATAAAAATCAATCGGATTTCGAATATAACTCGTCAATGCAGAAGGTGAAAAACCAGCAGTAGCAATTTCTTTTAAACGTTCCATTACCGCTTCTGACTTCGGAATTATCATAGGTTGATATGCCATTGTTGGCAAAATCGGATTGTAAATATCAAAAGTAAGATTATGATTTCTTTGTTTTTCTACTTCTAGCTGCGTGATAAAACGGCTTCGTTCTCCAGCGTCCAATCCATCATTTTCAGTATTATAGATAAGAAAAATGTTTTTTGCCCTTTGCAGCAAATGATAAAAGTGATAGGTATAAATGGCATCTTTCTCTTTAAAAGTTGGCAAACCTAATTCGCGTTTTACATCATATGGAATAAATGAATTCTGAGATTTTCCCGCTGGAAATTTCCCTTCATTCATCGAAGTCACAATAACAGTATCAAAGTCAAGAACACGACTTTCCAGAACTCCCATAATTTGCAATCCATGCAAAGGTTCTCCTTCAAAAGAAACCTCGGCTACATCTATAATTTGTTTGTAAATGGCGTGCAGCGTATCAATATTATCAATATAATGATGCTGTGAATAATAATTAATAAGCTTATTAATCACTTTGAAAACAGAGAAAACAAATGCTTTTGCAATTTTCTCTTCTTCATTATCATTGCTAAAATTCTCTTTTATCAAAAGTAAAAGCGCAGAAATATTTTCTAAAACCGCCATTGATCCATTTTCCCATTTCTGGAACAATACACCAAACAAAACCGAAGGACTTGAGTTGAGCTCTACAATCCGATTATGAGTAATAAATGTGTAGTTATTCTCTTTGATAATCTTTACTAAATTGTTTGCTTTCGCGTAAGGTTCTATCAAAGGATGTGTCAAAATATCGAGTACATCTTTATAATAAAAAACATAACTCTCGCCTTTTCTAGAAAGTGCGTTGGTATGCATTTTAAACAATTTTGCAATTAATATTTGTGATGGATTATTCTTCCCGGAATATCCCATTGTAATATTCAATGCTCCAACCGAAGCTGGCAATCCATACAAAACCGGTAATAAAAGATTTTCTTCACCAAGTACTATCGCAACTTTATCAAGTGAAGTCGACGGATCATTATTGATTATATCTTCAATAATGCTTCCTGCTAACTTTGCCTGACCAATAGTTTTTGGAGTTCCAATAACCTGAATGTTTTTAGATTGTGAAAAATCATCTACAATCCATTCAAAAGGATTTGATTTGTAATGCTTCCAACTTTCTTTAAAACGACGGACAAAGAGTCCTGCATCGTGATAGGGATCATTTAGAAAAGTCTGATCAACATCCCAATAAATTTTCGCCTGATCCAGCGCTAAAAGATGTTGTACAATTCTTTCTTCGGCAGCATTTAAAGCATTAAATCCCGCAAAAATAAAAGTCTTGTTTGAAACGGTATCCGAAAAATGGTTCAAATTATTTACAGCTTCTCTGTAAATCAAACCTTGATATCCAATTGCTTTATTTAGCAAGTGATTGTATAATGAATCATAATACAAAGGCAGAAGTTTCCAGAAGTCAATATAATTCTCCAGAAGTTGCGTTTTGTTTTCGACCTCAATACCCCACTTTTTAATATCTTCTATGTCTTTTAAGTAAGACAAAACATGAGAAGGCTCTAAAAGATAACGATCAATCTCATTAAAATCCTGCAAAAGGGTTTTAGCCCAATTTGCAAATAACTCAAATGATTGTTGATGTTGCTTTTCTGTGATGGAAAGATAAACTTCGTAAAACTCAAATAAAAGCTCAATCGAATCTACAGATCTAATCGATGCAACATCTTGCACAAAATCTTCAATACTAACAATTTCAGGAGCAAGAATTGTTCTTTTAGTTTCTTTTTTTAATGCTTCTATTAAAAAAACTTTAGCTCTTTTATTTGGCAAAATAATAGTTGTATCAGCAAGTTTAGCAGAATAATCCTGAATTACAACAGCAGCAATTTTTTCGAGAAAAGAAGTATTTATCATTTGATAAAAATAAAAAAAGCCATTCAATTAAGAATGGCTTTTAGTATTTATTTAGAAAGTAAATTAGATTTTACCTTGGTATTTAGAACCAATGTGTCTAATTTCTGTTCTTCTGTTTTGTGCTTTTCCTGCAGCAGTTTTGTTACTTGCAACTGGTTGAGAAGATCCAAATCCTTTAGACTCTAAGTTTTCTGGATTAACACCTCTTTCAATTAAAGCATTTTTAACAGCAGCAGCTCTTTCTTCAGAAAGTTTTTGATTGATTTTTGCAGAACCTGTGCTATCTGTGTGTCCTTCAATAGAGAATTTCGCGTTTGGATAGTTTTTAAGGATTTCTTTAATTGCATCTAATCTAGCTGGAGTTTCTTTGTCTCCTGTTTTGAAAGTAGCTTTACCTGAGTTAAAGTATACAGCTCTTGCTTGAACTTTAAGATCTTCTAAAGCCTCAGAAGTTACTTCTGGACATCCTCTGTTTGAAGCAGGACCGTAAACTGTAGGACAATCATCATCTTTATCAGCAACACCGTCTTTGTCAGCGTCTAAGAAAGGACAACCACCATTTTCTTTAGGACCAGCAACTGTAGGACATTTGTCATCTTTGTCAGCGATACCATCACCGTCAGTATCAGGACAACCTTTTAAAGCAGCTAAACCAGCAACATCTGGACAAGCATCATCTTTATCAGCAATTCCGTCTCCGTCAGTATCAGGACATCCGTTTAATGCAGCTAAACCAAATACATCTGGACAAGCGTCAGAAGCGTCAACGATTCCGTCTCCGTCAGTATCAGGACATCCGTTGAATTGTTTTAAACCAGCAACATCTGGGCAAGCATCATCTTTATCGTAGATTCCGTCTCCGTCAGTATCTTTACCTCCGAATTTGAAAACTAGACCAGCAGTGTGTTGAAAGTGAGATGGAGCGTCTGGTACATTGTTTACATCTTGTCTATCTCCACTAACAGCCCATTTGTATTTTGTAGCAAGTTCAAGACCAATAGCATCTGTAAACCAGAAAGTAACACCAGCACCTGGGTTAACTGTTCCGTAGCTGCTATCACCAAAGAAAGTGTAACCTCCACCAACAGATAACGAAGGATCAACTACTTTAGAATGGATTAATTCTTGAAAGCTATACTTTACAGCAGCATCAATACCATAATACATCAAGTCTCCAGGATTAGTTACAACATTACCTCTGTTGTCATGCCCTGGAGCAGTTGGAGCAAAAGTAACATATTTATCAATTTTGTTTACAGATCCTTGTAAACCAACAGAGAAACCATGTCCAACATATCTGCTTACACCAATGTAAGATAGAGAAGGAAGAATGTTCCAGTTGTCTTTTACAGCGAATGGCTGAGAAAAGTGTTGATCGAAGAAACCATGTCCTGCACCAGAACTAGTTCTTGTATCAACTGCATTAACTCCAAATGAGATAGCCCATGGATTGTTACTGTCTTGTGCGTGAGAACTTAAACCCATCACCATCATCACAGCAACTAAAAGTTTGTTAAGATGTTTCATACTTAATTTTTTTAATTACAATTTAGTTAATTACAAGCAAAAGTAACACCAAATTTTTTAAATACAAAATGAAATGTTAAAAAAAACCTACAAAAATTTCACCAAAGTGGGAATTATATAACTTTTAACATTTGTCCCACTGATACAAAGGCGTTTATAGCCTTGTCCAAATGTTCTTTTGTATGAGCTGCTGACAGCTGAACTCTAATTCTTGCCTTTTCTTTTGGCACAACCGGAAAAAAGAACCCTATTACATAAATTCCTTGCTTCAAAAGTTCGTTTGCCATTGTTTGTGACAATTTTGCATCATATAACATAACAGGTACAATTGCCGAGTCTCCGTCAATAATATCAAATCCGGCTTTTTTCATTCCTTCTTTAAAGTAGTTTGTATTCCACTCTAATTTATCTCTTAATGTTGTATCTTTTTCTAAAAGCTCAAATACCTTAATAGAAGCACCAACAATTGCAGGCGCAAGTGAGTTCGAAAATAAATATGGTCTAGAACGCTGACGCAACAATTCGATAATTTCTTTCTTTGCTGTAGTATAACCTCCCATAGCACCACCAAGCGCTTTACCAAGAGTTCCGGTTATAATGTCTACGCGTCCCATTACACCTTTTGCTTCAAGCGTACCTTTACCGGTAGCACCTATAAAACCAGCTGCGTGACATTCGTCAACCATAACCATTGCATCGTATTTATCAGCCAAGTCACAAATTTTATCCAATGGCGCCACAAGACCGTCCATAGAGAAAACTCCATCAGTAACAATTAATTTAAAACGTGATCCAGCTTCATTAGCTTTAATAAGCTGCTGTTCCAAATCTTCCATGTTGCTGTTTTCATATCTATAACGAGCCGCTTTACACAAACGAACACCATCTATAATAGAAGCGTGATTTAAACTATCTGAAATAATAGCATCATTCTCTCCTAATAAAGGTTCAAAAACTCCACCATTTGCATCAAATGCTGCTGCATAAAGAATCGTATCTTCTGTACCATAAAAATCAGAGATCTTTTTCTCCAAAGTTTTATGAATATCCTGCGTTCCACAAATAAAGCGAACTGATGACATTCCGAAACCGTGTGTATCCATAGCGTCTTTCGCAGCCTGAATAACTTCCGGATGAGAAGAAAGTCCTAAATAATTATTAGCACAAAAGTTCAAAACCTTCTCTCCTGTAGAAATCGTAATTTCAGCATCTTGTGCAGATGTTATGATACGTTCTTTTTTGAAAATTCCATTTTCTTCAATAATTTGCAACTCACTTTGCAAATGCTCTTTAATTTTACCGTACATTTTACTATATTTAAAACGTTAAATATTAACACTTTAAGGCGTCAAAAACCCTGTTAACCCTTTAACATCTGATTAATTTTTTCACAAATTTACTACATCGATTTCTGTTCCTATATACACCAGCGCTTTTTTTAACACTTTGTACCCTAAATCTTCAATAGCATCCTGATATTCCTGAAGTTGCTGTGCATATTTAGAATTAACCGCTCCGGTTTTATAATCCAAAAGATAAGCTTCATTATTCTTCGTCAACACAATTCTGTCCGGTTTTAAAATCTTTCCTTCCTTTTGAACTATTGTCTGTTCATTCAAAATCGAATAATTTCCATCAAAACAAAAACTCAATTCAGAGTGATTTACAATTTCCTGAAGTGTTTTTGAAACCATTTCTACCTGATCAACTTTAATCAAACCATTTTCAAGCGCTTTTGTAATTGCCAAATCCACATCAGATTTATCTTTGACAAAAGCCAAAATCTCATGCACAACATTTCCGTAAGATATCGCTTCTTGCTGATGTGTTCCCCACATTAAAGCTTCTCGTTGTGCAATTTTTATATTCTTCGGATTTAGAACTTCTGAAACTACAGGAATCGGCTTTACCAAATCTACAGATTTACTTGAAGCCGAAAGTCTTGCTTTATTTCCAAAATCATATTCTAACTTTTCAGGATCATAAACTCCTTCGCTAATTAAATACTTAATAAAGAAAGAAGCCATATTATATGGAAAATCACCATCTTTCCGTTCTTTTATTGACTGAGAAATCACATACAATTGTTCTTCTGCCCGAGTCAACGCAACATACAAAACATTGACATTATCAAGCAATTCTTCTTGTTTCTTCAAATTAAAAACTGCCGATGCACTTTCTCCAAAACCTTCAACCGCACTACTATTATCAATTAAAGCCTTTGGAATATCCAAACCTGCATCTTCTGTATCTAGCCACAATTTATCTTTTGGCTTTCGATTATAATCTTCTTCCGCAAAGGGCATAATAACCACAGGAAACTCCAAACCTTTTGACTTATGAATGGTCATAATTCGAACAGCATTATTCCCTTCTGGGGAAGGAATACTAAATCGCTCTCCGTTTTTATCCCAAAAATATAAAAAATCAGCTATTCCGGCCTGATTTCTAATATCTCTTTCCAGAACAATATCCAGAAAAAACTGAATGTATGCATTTCCTTCTGACGGAAGCACAAACTTCGAAATAATAATCTCAACTGCCTCGTACAAAGATTTTTTACGAACGTCTTCAAAAGAAAGCAAAACATCAAAAGTCAAAAGCCATTTTTCAAAATCAGCTTCAAATTTCTTTGCCATTCCCATCGCAATAAAATCGTGGATTGGCATATTCGTTTCTTTATGCGTTGCCAAAAAATGCAAGAAATTAGCTTTCGATTCCAGATCAGCACTATTATTTAGATATTTCAATAAGTAAACAATCAATCGAACTTCTGTCGCATTTTGAATCATCAAGGTTTCTGAAGACAAAAGCGGAATATTCTGTTCTGTCAAATAATTAGCAATCGCAATTCCCTGATCTCTTTTTCGGGTAAGAATTACGATATCTTTATATTCAAAACCTTCCCGAATTACTTTTTGAATTGTATTTAAAGTAGCTAAAACATACAAATCTGATTTTTCGACTACTTCTTCGTCGTCTCCTTCACTTTTTTCAATTATTGGCAGAAAAGAAATATTTACAAAACCACCTTTCTTTGAATTTGAATTCTGAAAACTATGGTTTTCATACAAATCCTTATAATCTTCGTTAGAAAATTCGGCCGCAATTAATTTAAAAAAGGCATTATTAAAATTAATGACTTCACTATAACTTCTATAATTTGTATCGAGATGTCTAACTACTTTTTCGTGATTAAAAAAAGAAGTTTCTTCTTTTCCTAATTCAATAAACTGCTCAGCTTTTCCTCCTCTCCAACGATAAATAGATTGTTTTGGATCTCCAACAATCATCAAAGTACCTTTGTTTCCAAAATCATCTTCACCGGAAAGTGAGTTATGTATAAGCGGAATCAAATTTTGCCATTGCATTTCTGAAGTATCCTGAAATTCATCAATAAAAAAATGACGATATTTCTCTCCTAAACGCTCATAAATAAAAGGCGCAGGCTGGTTCTGAATTTCACGATGGATGATCGCATTAAATTCAGAAATCGACAAAACATTTTGTTCCGATTGAATTTTCGCCAACTCATTACTAACAGTATTCAAAAGAGAAAGCGGTGTTATATTTTTTAGAAAGGCTTTATAGAAATCTCGCTTTTCGAAGTTTTTATAAATTTTCTCCAGAATCTGAAGCAGTTCCGGAATTATATTTTCGATTAAAGCTCTATCTTTAGCGGTTTTATTAATCGCAATATCATCGAATTCATGAAAGGTTTTATTTCGAGGATTAAATTTTCCATCACGAATACTTTCTAAATGATTCGGAAAAGTTCCTCGGGAAAATGACTTTAAATCAATTCCGTTTTTATCAATTAAAGAAAGTGCTTCTGTTGCAAAAGCTTCATTTTCCGATTCCAGATCTTTACACAGAACCAGCATTTTCTTTTTTATTTCGACAAACTCTTCGATCGATTTATCCTGAAAATGCAAAATCTCATTTCGATTATTTTCATTTAAAACCAATCTTCCGGTTTCTAAAATTTCACGCGAAACATCCCAACTTTTATCGTCATCGGTTTTCTCCATTGTGAAATCAATCAGCAACTTTGTCAAAGTTTCATCTTGTCCCGCCTGAGCGATAATTGCATCAACGGCTTCGATCAGTAAATTTTCAGTATCCAATGTAACTTCAAAAGTCATTGGTAAATTTAAATCATGCGCAAAAGCACGTATTACTTTGTGTGTGAATTTATCGATTGTAGAAATATCAAAAGCAGCATAGTTATGAATAAGATGCTTTATAATACTTTGCGATTTTGTTTTGATTTTAATTACCGAAAGTCCCGTATCACGAGACAAGTCTTCCATTAAATCGACTGCTTTCGCAGAAGGCTGTTCTTTAGCAAACTCAGACAAACTTCCAACAATACGGCTTTTCATTTCATGAACCGCTTTGTTGGTAAAAGTTATGGCAAGAATATTTCGATAAGCATCATTTTTGGGAGACGAAAGAATAATTTTGAGATATTCCTTAACCAATGTATAGGTCTTTCCCGATCCTGCAGATGCATCATATATAGAGAAAGACGGACTTTGCATAAGTTTGGTTTTTCGTACGGTAAAAATAACACAATAAATATTAAAACCCAATTATGTAAAATTCCAAATTCCAATATCTGCGCACCCTAAATGCAAATCCCAATAAAACAAAAATTCCAAATTCCAATATTTGAAGCTTTCCTTGCTACAGATATTGGAATTTGGAATTTATATTTTGGAATTTTAAAACCTAATTATGTTGTTTTCGGGAATGCTCTTTTATTAAAAACTAGTAAGATTCCAACTCCTGTTGAAATTGCCATATCGGCTACATTAAAAATTGCATTGAAAAAAGCAAAATGTTTACCACCAAAAACTGGCAACCAAGTTGGCAGATTTCCTTCCCAAATAGGAAAATAAAACATATCTACTACCAAACCATGAAACCATGATCCGTATGGAGTTGGCGAGAAAAGTGTTGCCAAACTATGCGTACTGTCGTCGAAAATTACTCCGTAAAACACTGAATCAAGAATATTTCCTGCTGCACCGGCAAAGATTAATGCAATTGCAACTATTAAATAAGTAGAATGACGTTTTTTTATAGCATCAGCTAACCAATATCCAATTCCGAAAACGGCGAAAATTCTAAAAACTGTCAAAATCAATTTACCGTATTCGCCAGGAATCTTTGTTCCCCAAGCCATTCCTTCATTTTCAATAAAATGAATTCTGAACCAATCAGCAATAACAACTTCTTCACCTAAAACAAAGTTTGTTTTTACATAGATTTTTGAAAGCTGATCAACAATTAAAACTAAGAATATAAGGAAATACGCTTTTCGTAATGTCATTTTAAATTTTTTTGATGCGCAAAAGTAACAATTTAATCAAAAAAAACGCCCCTTATGGAGCGTTAATTCTTTTGTAATAAAACCAAACCTATATTGTTCAGGTTTAATTCTATACTATATTCTATTTTTTAACAACTGCTTTAGCTGGTGCTTTTGGACTATCTGCAAAGAAATCCGATATCGACTTAAGCAATCCCTTACCTTCTTTTCCGCTGGCTGCTTTTTTGGCTTCAGCCTTTTTTACATCAGCTTTGAACTTGATTCGTATCTTTTCAAATTCTTTCATTCTACTCTCAACATCAGAGTTAACCTCTTTAAATTTCAATACTTTAGCCATAGTACAAGTTGTTTATAGTGAATAAATAAAATCATTCATAATTGGGTATTACAATAATACATAAATTAATTTAAATTTGTTAATAAAAATTAACATTTGTTTAGCTAAAAAAGCTATATTTATCACACCAAACATACAAAAACGAATTATTTTTAATCACTCTCCTAAATCCTACAAAATATGAATGAAATCACAACCACCTTGAACGATTTTCTAGTGAACACAAAATCCAGCGCTGCATTAATTCTAAATGGAAAAGGAAAACTAATCACTTCTCTTCACCTGGATTATGGAGACAGCATTGCAGCAATGAGCGCAGCAATCTTATCTATGAGCGAGAAATTCTTAATCGATTTGGATAAGGGAGCACTAAAACAACTCTTCCTAAAAACCTCTGAAGGAGTTGTAATTGGAAATAAAATAAGCGGTACCAATTTCATAATTGCTTTTTCCAGAGACGGAAGTAATCTGGGCTTATTAATGCGTTCAACAGATGAAGTAGCTGCTGAACTAAGTAAGAATTCCCTATTAAAATAACATAAATCTATTAACCCAACAAACCCACTAAACTATGAGTAACGACTTCTTAAACGTGTTTTTAAATGAAATGAAAACTAACGTAAACGGCTTTATTGCAGTAGCTGTAACCGAAATTGAATCAGGACTAAGCTTTGGAAATCTAACAATAGATCCAGCTTTCGATCCTGAACTTGCAGCAGCTTACAACCTTGAAGTTGTAAAAGCAAAATTAAGCGCCGTAAAAGCCTTAAATCTAAACCAGGAAATCGAAGATATTTTGATCACACTATCAAATCAGATTCACATCATCGATATTTCTCCAAACAAAAAATTCATGATTTATCTTGCTGCGGATTCTTCTAAAGCAAATTTAGGAATGACGAGAGCTGTTTTAAGAAAACACAAATTAGACTTAGAAAAAAACCTAGCTTAATAAACTTCGTTTTTATTAATTAGAACTGTTCCCATTATGGACAGTTCTAATTAAAATATACCTTTCCAATCTTCATCTTCCTGCTTTTCGATCTTCTTACAAAATAAACACTCTCAATTTTAACTTATTTATAATAATTATAAATAATTTCTTTCAAAATACAAACATTCAATCTTTAAACAGCTTCACAAAACATTAAACAAAAAAAACGCCCCTAAAAGGAGCGCTTATTTGTATCTAAAAGTAGATTATCGTTGCAAGTTTTTAGCTTCGATACTCATTGTAGCATGAGGAACGATTTTAAGCCTTTCTTTGCCAATTAATTTACCTGTTACTTTGCATATACCATACGTTTTGTTTTCAACACGGAATAGAGCGTTTTTTAGATCGCGTATAAACTTTTCTTGTCTAATCGCTAACTGAGAGTTTGCTTCTTTAGACATTGTTTCGCTTCCTTCTTCAAATGCTTTAAAAGTTGGAGAAGTATCATCTGTTCCGTTATTCAAATCATTCATGTAAGCACTTTTTATTAAATCCAGATCGGCTTGTGCTTTTTGTATTTTAACTTGAATTATTTCTTTGAACTCTGCTAAATCAGCATCAGAGTATCTTGTAATTTCATCTATCATGGTATTTATATTATTTTGAAATTAATATCAATGTTTTAATATCATCAAACTCAATTTCTGTGCCGTTTTCTAAAGCGTCCACAAAAACCAAATCATCTGTTAATGTCTCAGACTTAATATAGTCTTCATTTTTTAGAACTGCATCTTCCAAGATACCGTTTCTATTTATTTGAACCTTAATTTTATCGGTAACCTCAAATCCGGAATCTTTACGGATATTTTGAATCCTGTTTACCAATTCTCTGGCGATTCCTTCGTTTTTTAGTTCTTCCGAGATTGTAATATCAAGCGCAACCGTAATTCCGTTTGAATTTGCAACCAACCAACCTTCAATATCCTGCGATGTTATTTCGACGTCTTCTAGTGATAAAGTTACATTATTTCCAGCAATAACAATATCTAGCGTGCCTTGCTTGTCTAACTGATTAATCTGATCCGCCGAAAAAGATTGTATTTCTTTGGAAATCAGACCCATATCTTTACCGAAACGTGGTCCTAGCGCTTTAAAATTAGGTTTAATTTGCTTTACTAAAATACCAGAATCATCGTCTAAAAGTATAATTTCTTTAACGTTTACTTCGGCTTTTACAAGATCAGAAATAGCTAAAATTTCAGCTCTCTGATTCTCGTCAAGTACTGGAATCATTACCTTTTGCAAAGGTTGACGTACTTTAATCATTTCCTTTTTACGAAGCGATAAAACCAAAGAGGAGATGGTTTGCGCTTTCTGCATTTTGCTCTCTAACGTTTTATTAACAAAGTTTTCGACAAATTTTGGAAACTCAGCCAAGTGAACACTGCTATATTGCTCAGATTCTGTCGAACTTGTCAAATCTCGGTACAATTTGTCCATGAAAAATGGAGCGATCGGAGCGCTTAATTTACTGATCGTTAACAGACAAGTATAAAGCGTTTGATAAGCTGCAATTTTATCGTGAGCATATTCTCCTTTCCAGAAACGACGACGACATAAACGAACGTACCAGTTACTCAAGTTTTCCTGAACGAAGTCAGAAATAGCTCTCGCAGCTTTTGTTGGTTCGTAATCTTCGTAACATTCATCAACAAATTTTATTAAAGAATGTAATTCAGATATGATCCATTGATCGATTTCCGGTCTTTCGTTTAACGGAATTTCCGCTTCAGCGTATTTAAACCCATCAATGTTCGCATATAACGAAAAGAATGAATAGGTATTATATAAAGTTCCGAAGAATTTACGGCGAACCTCAGCAATTCCTTCAAGGTCAAACTTTAAGTTATCCCAAGGATTTGCATTCATAATCATATACCAACGTGTGGCATCCGGACCATATTCTTCAATGGTTTTAAAAGGATCAATAGTGTTCCCTTTACTTTTAGACATTTTTATTCCGTCTTTATCTAAAACTAAACCATTAGAAACTACATTTTTATAAGCTACTTTATCAAAAACCAAAGTTCCGATTGCGTGTAAGGTATAAAACCATCCACGAGTCTGATCGACACCTTCGGCGATGAAATTCGCAGGAAAATCTTTATTCTCGTCAATTTTATCTTTGTTTTCAAAAGGATAATGCCATTGTGCATAAGGCATTGCTCCAGAATCGAACCAAACATCAATTAAATCACTTTCGCGTTTCATTGGTTGTCCAGAAGCCGAAACTAAAGTAATTTGATCCACTACATTTTTATGTAAGTCGATTAAATCATAATTTGATTCAGCCATATTTCCGATTTCAAAACCTTTAAACGGATTTTCTTTTTGAAAACCTGCTTCGATAGATTTCTCAATCGCATTGTACAATTCTTCTACAGAACCAATAAGAACTTCTTCTTTTTTGTCTTCAGTTCTCCAAATTGGCAACGGAATACCCCAATATCTAGAACGAGATAAGTTCCAGTCGTTGGCATTTTTCAACCAATTTCCAAAACGTCCTTCACCAGTAGACTTAGGCTTCCAATTGATAGTTTCGTTCAGGTCGAACATTCTATCTTTTACATCGGTTACTTTTATGAACCAAGAGTCTAGTGGATAATATAATAACGGCTCATCAGTTCTCCAACTGTGTGGATAACTATGTACGTATTTTTCAACCTTAAAGGCTTTATTTTCTTCTTTTAATCGAATAGCAATTTCAACATCAACAGAACGCTCTGGCGCCTGACCTGCATCATAATATTCGTTTTTCACATATTTACCAGCCAATTCACCTAAATGTGAAGTGAATTTTCCTTGTAAATCTACTAATGGAACTGGTGTTCCGCTTTCGTCAAGAACCAACATTGGCGGCACTTCCGGCTTAGCTTCTTTTGCCACTTTAGCATCATCAGCACCAAAAGTTGGAGCAGTATGTACAACTCCGGTTCCGTCTTCTGTAGTAACGAAATCTCCGGCAATTACTCTAAATGCATTTTCAGCATTTTGATAAGGTAATACGTACGGTAATAATTGTTCGTAACGAATCTCTACTAAATCAGCTCCTTTTGCTTCTGCTAAGATTTTGTACGGAAGTTTTTTATCTCCTTCTTTTACATTATCAAAATCAGCATCGTCTTCACTTGGAAAAAATCCTTTTCCGAATTGTTTTCCAACTAAATTCTTAGCCAAAACAACATTGATTGGCTCAAAAGTATATTGATTGAATGTTTTTACTAAAACATAATCGATTTTTGGTCCAACTGTCAAAGCTGTATTCGATGGCAATGTCCAGGGAGTTGTCGTCCAAGCCAAAATGTGAATATCACCAAAACCTTGTAAAAAACTCGGCAAAGTTTCCGGCAAAGTTTTGAATTGCGCTACAATCGTAGTATCTGTAACATCTCTATAAGCTCCAGGCTGATTTACTTCGTGAGAAGATAATCCTGTTCCTGCTTTTGGAGAATAAGGCTGAATTGTATATCCTTTGTACAACAAACCTTTATCGTAGATTTGTTTCAAAAGCCACCAAACAGACTCCATATATTTTGGTTTATAAGTAACATATGGATCTTCCATATCTACCCAATATCCCATTTTTTCGGTCAAATCATTCCAAACGTCAGTATAACGCATTACGGTTTTTTTACACGCTTCGTTATATTCTTCGATAGAAATTGTTTTACCAATATCTTCTTTTGTAATTCCAAGTTCTTTCTCAGTACCTAATTCTACAGGTAAACCGTGAGTATCCCAACCGGCTTTTCTTTTTACCTGAAAACCTTTTTGAGTTTTATATCTGCAAAAAATATCTTTAATCGCACGTGCCATCACGTGGTGAATTCCCGGTAAACCATTTGCTGAAGGCGGACCTTCAAAAAATACGAAAGGCTCTGCTCCTTCGCGAGTAGTTACACTCTTTTCAAATATATTTTCTTTCTTCCAAAAATCAAGTACTTCTGACGCTACTGTTGGCAAGTCAAGTCCTTTGTATTCAGTAAATTTTGTGCTCATTTTATCCTTTTCTTAAACGAGGTGCGAAAGTAAGGAATTTTGGATTATTGACCATCAATTTCTTGAAATTTCACAAACTTTTGTTGAGATTATAGATACAAAAACAAAAGAATTGATTAGTTTCCGGTACTTATCTCAATTTTTTGAGTAAATAATCCTAAAACTAACCAATTCTCTTTATTCTTTTTTTCTAATGTAAAAGACTATTTAAATCCTCCGAAATAAACTTCTTTCATGAAAATTCTATTTCCAAAAACAGCATTTACCTCCACTTTTTCGCGGCTTTCCTGATAGAAAGTATCTCCGTAAAAATCTTCAATTTCGTAATTGATTTTATGCGGAATCTTCCCTGAATTTAAAGCTGCTACAGGACGATAATCTTTAAAAAGCTTTCGCTCAAAAAAACTTTTATTTCCGTCATCAAATTCTGTTCTTTCTGTTGCAACAATCGAAAAATTCTCTTTGTCTACAAAAAGATGATAATCTGTTTTAGGAATCGTCCTATTACTTGCATTTAAAGTTTTTTCGAAATAATTAAAATGATAACACAATTTCCCATCAACCATTTCATCTTGCTGAAGCTCTAATTTATTCCATAAATCAAGTCTTAAAGCGCTTAGGAAATTCACCGGATCCAGATTTGTCGAAAGATTACCGTAAGTATACATTGGTAATTTTGCCCATTTTGCCTCAACTCCACTTTCGCGATCGCTATGGCTCCAGGCTTCTGGTCCGTTTACAATTTCGTAATAAGTTTCAGGCATTTTCTTTTTCAAAAGATAATTTGTCGTTGTCGCCCATCTTTCCTCTGTCTGAGGAATATTGCTTTCTTCTAAAGTTAGTTTCGACAACAAATGCGTTTTCTCAACTTTTTTCAAAACATCGCTTCCGCCTAAATTAGCAATGATTTTCGCCAGCAAATCCGGATTAGATTGATATGCAATAGAATCAAGCATATTTTCTCGCTGAATTTTGCTTTTTTCTAAAGCTGCTGCTCTATTTTCTTTTTCAATATTCCAATCTGCTTCCTGACGATCGATTTTTTCAAAAAACGCCAATCTCAATTCTTCTTTTTCTTCTTCAATTTTTAAACCCAGTTTTTTAAGATCTGCAAAACGAGTCGTGTGACTTCTTATTTTTTTATCTACAAAATTGGCTCTATTAACTCTTTCGATAATTGTTGATCCTCTTGAATCCAGCTTGTCATTTTCGATTAATAAATTAGCATACTGCAAAGCTTTTTCTTTGTTTTCGAGTAAAAAATAAGTCTCCGCTAAATTGTTAGTAACAATAAAACGAATATCTTCATTTGCCGGAGAAAGCGGATATTTAACCAACAAACTTTCTAAATACAGCAAATGTGGCGCAAGCAATTTTTCGTCAAGACCTTTTTCAAGAGTTACTTTCTCCATTTGGGCCGTAATTTCGGTCTCAAAAGCAAGCATTTGTTTGTATTCCGAATGTCCTTTTGTAGTTACAAATTCAAATTTTTCTTTAGATATATCAGTTGTATATCCGAATTTATAATCTAAAAATTCCTGAATTCTTCCCGCTGCCTGATAAATAACATTATCAAATCCAAGTCCTACGCTGCTATAATCTGAATCCTTAACTGCGGCTCTTATTTTTTTGTCATTTTCTGAAGCTGCAATTTTCATCGATCCCAGACTACTTCCCACACTCATTGAATAGGATTCTGAACCTCCAAAATCCTTAGTCAATAGAATTTTATCTCCGTACTTAACATCGAGTTTTACATTCGTCAAATAATTTGAACGCGCGCTATAAACCCATTTATTTTCTTTCTTATCAAATGTACTATCAATATTCATTTGCGTATATCTGGGCATCGCAAAGGTCAGATACAATTTAAGCTTCCCATTTACAGGATCTTTTATAAAACCATTAATATTAAAGTAGCTCTTCTTTAAATTGGTTTCTTCTTCTTGCAGGCCTTTATCCATTTGATAAAAAGCCGTTTGCGTTAATACGTTGTCAAGAGCCTGAAATTCTGAATATCGAATTACCGGTATTTTAAATTTCTTCGTTTTTGAGCTTATTTTTTCTTGCGCCTGAATTGAACCAATTACAAGCAAAGCAATTAAGAGTAACGTTTTTTTCATAGGCAAAAAAAAAGCCATCAGAAACAACTTCTGATGGCTTTAGAGTTTTAATTTCCTTATTTTTTATTGAAGATTTGAATAGATTTATCAGACACATAAAAAATATTTTGTGTCGCAGGATCTACTTCATAAAGCGGTTTGTTGTTTGTAAAAATAATTTTATCAACCTCAACTCCGTCTACTTTACTCACTTTTACAAGAATTTTTTCTCCTGTTTCTGCTTTAGCAAAAATATAAGAGTAGTCTCTGTTTTGTTTCATTGCGTTAAAACGAGAATTAAATTTAGCCGCTACAATTCCAAGAGCTGCTGATCCTGCTGCATAATTTTTTGCCTGATCCATATTCTTCTTATCTTCCGGCACTAAAACAGTAGTTCTCATATTTCCGCTAGAATCGCGGTATGTCATTGTCACCTCAGAACCTTTAAATTCGCTTACACCTGCTCCAACACCTAAACCGATACTTCCAACAATGGCAGCACTTTTAAGAAGACGTCTTGTTCCTTCTCCAGGTTGTGAGTATGTAAGGTGATATTTAACTGTACCATCCATATTAACTCCCATTACTTCAAGCGGTCCTGAAAGTACAACTCCCCAAGGGAATAATTCAATACTGTTTAATTCTTTTTCTTTTTTGATGTTTACTTTAGCAAACGGCTCTGGTTTGTCGCTAATGCTTGGATCAAATTTGTATAATTTCTCATCATTATATACTAAGTAAGAATTTGTAGCTTCGTCATAAGTAGGCAAAACCGGACGATCTTTGTCAAACGAGATATTACGTTTCCAAAGTTTAACTCCTGTTTTATAATCTACCATGTTTCCGTAAGTTCCTGTAAGGTACATTACTTTTTCACCAACTTTTCCTAAGTAATAAATTGGATCTTCTTTATCATCAGAGATTTCGATGAATTTTTTCCAAAGTTTTTCTCCGTCTTTGTTGATCAACATCATTTCGTTTTCAGCAACATATAAGAAATCCTGATCGATAGGAATCACTCTTTTCAATCCGTCTCCACGAGCATCTTTTTTCCAGATTTTTTCACCCGTTTTTAAGTCAAAAAAGTTAAATCCGCTGTAATGCGCTACCAATATTTTTGTTCCCCAATCTTCAAGATAAACAACTCTTTTTGTTTTGATAGATTCTTTCCAGATACTTTTTCCTGTTTCTGTATTCAAAACATTCAAATATTGTTTTGTCGAAAAAGTACCTGTGTTGTTTACAACAACAATGTTTTTATCGTTTTGAGTTAAAAAGAATTTAGAATAATCTTCTTCACCTTTCCAGTTTAACTTTCCTGTCGCTCTGTCAAAAGAATATAGTTTTCCGTATAGTAAATAATAAATTACTGATCCGTGAACTGTAGCAATATTTGTGTTTACAGATTCTTTAAAAGAAAAGCTAAATAATGATTTTGCTTTGTCTACAGTAGTATTCCATTTTAATTCACCTGTTGTCATATCCAACAATGCGATTGCCATATCTCCATCTTTTTTCAAAGTAAGCAAATACTCATTTGTTTCAGGAATAAAATCTGATTGTGTTACCCAAAAAGATTCTTTTGATGAATTGTAAACCACTTTACCAGTATCAGTATTAATGATCATGTACTTACTATTAATGTAAGCTTCAACATAAGGACTTCCAACAACGTTTGTTAAAGAACTTTTATCTGCAAAAAGTTTTGTAAGATCTGTGTCAGCTATGATATCCGCTGCTGATTTACCTCCAAAATCCTCTTTGGTCAAAGTCCAAACCACTTTTTTAGTTTCAGGATCCAAACCTTTTATAGTTGATCCTTCTTTAAAAACAACAATTCCTGTAATCCCGTTCTGTACCAAATCCTGTACAGCACTGTCTGTGTTTACGATTTCGTCATATTTCCTTTGGGAAAATGCTGAAACGCAAACTAATAAAAGCAAAAAAATCGAGAATGTAATTTTCTTCATAGTAGTCTTTTTCTTAAAAAATTAATATTTTTGGGTATGGTTTTATGGTTGAATTAACTTATTAAATGAGAAAAACATTAACATTTAATAAAATTCAACGCACAAATATATAAAAATAGGAATCGGTTTTAAGAAAATATTTCTCTCAAAACTTCCAATGATTTTGGCCTCTTAAAACCGTCTAAATGGAAACTGTAATAATCGATTAGAATCTTCAATAAGATTTGTCTTTCGGCCACATTAAATACTTTTTGGTCGTTGTCAAATTTTAAATCAATTAATTTTTTAAACACATTGGTTTCGTGTTCTGTAAGTGCATTAAAACCATGAAAAGGTATAAAAACACCATCGATCATTTCGAAATAAGGTAAATCAATTTCTGAAACATCGGGATAGAAGCCTAAATATTTGGTAGCTTCTAAAAGTAGAATTAAATGAAAATTAGAAATTTCATCATGATGGTCAAGCCAGGTTAAAGCAGTTTCTAAAAAAATGAATAATGATTCGTTCTTTTCTTCTTCCTGAATGGAGTAATGTAGCATTTCCGACAGAAACATTACCATTGTACTTTTTATCAAATCAGTATGAATACTCTGAAACGGAACTGCGGTTTTAATTTCTTTGAAGTTTTCTAATGTGCCTTTGTTTTTATGAACGGCCTCAATCTCAAGAATAGATAAAGGCTGAAAATAAGCAATTTTCTGACTCGCTTTCCGACTCGAAAAAGCATCGCGCACAAAATAAGATTTCAAGCCGTTTGAAAGCGTAAAACATTTTACGATCAAACTTTTTTCCTGAAATTTTAATGCCGAAATTACTATTGCTTTGGTTTTGACTAACAATTTTTGTTTTGTTTATTTTGTTTCAGGTTTCAGGTTTCAGGTTTCCATCGAGACTGAAAACTGAGACCGGTAACTATCGAATAATCATGATTTCTTATACTTTAAGCAATTATCTAATTATCTCAATTGCCACATTATCTAATTATCATGACTTTTTTGACTTTAGTTTCACTTCCGTCTTGTGCAGAAATAAAAACCATATAAACTCCTGAAGCTACTTTATATCTTCCAAAAGCGGTTGTGTCCCATTCGATTGTTCCGCCTGTCGAGGTGATTTCATAAACCAAATTCCCTTCGATATCTGTAATTTTCACATTGGCTTTATCAATTAATCCGGCCACTTTTACTGTTCCTGAATACGTTGGGCGAACTGGATTTGGATAAATATATACATTGTTCAAATCTTCATTTGCCTGTGTTGCAACTCCTTTAAAGGCAATCATTCCCTTATTAGTTGCAATAAAAACTTCACCACTAACGCTATTAATTTTAATATCGTTTATCGCATTACTTGGCAATGGAGAATTGTTTATAGTAAAATGATATTTTGTTTCCTGTCCATTTGGCGAAACCATAAAAACCCCGGAATCAGCTGTACCAATCCATTTATTATTTGATCCATCTACCGCAATAGAAGTGATAAATTGCTCGTATAATAATTCCTGAGGCAAATTATCTTCCATTATAATAATAGGATTTGCTTTTAATTGACTTTCTGATTGAAAACTTCCAACATTAGATAAAACTCTCAAACCATTTGTAGTTCCTATCCAAAGCTGATTCTTAGTATCAAGCGCCACAGATCTAACATCTGTTGTTGGCAAATTTCCTGAATCAGCACCCAAAGTCATTTTTTTGAATGCATTTGTACTTTCATTAAAAGCAATCACACCATCTCTATTGGTAGAAATCCATTTTGTATTATTCTTATCAATAACAATATTTGCATAACTGACGTCTTCCGGTTTAGCCAAAATTGTACTTGTATCATAACTTTGCCATTGTCCGTTGGCTTTCAAAACCTTTAAACCGTTTTTAATTCGGCTATTGGTTATCCAAAGATTTCCGGATTTATCAAAAGCATTTCCGTTAATACGAACATCTATATAATCTGGTCCGGCATAAGTGATGCTTTCAATACCACTGTTTTTTTCGTTATATAAAAAATTAGGAACATCATCTTCTATCTTTACTAATCCTGAAAAAAAAGAACTTGCATAAACTTGTTTTTCATTCTTCGGATTGATCAGAATACGGGTTATCGATTTTGCATCATAAACTTCTGAATAAGGAATATTTAACCACCCAGAAGAATTATATCTACTAATGCCATAAGTATCTAATGGATATGGATCATAAGAAATATTATAATCTCCATAAACAGTCCATAATACATTTGGAGAAACATCGAGAGAAAATATATTATTTCGAACTGGTCCTGTAGGTGTATTATCTATAAAAGCCGAAACTCCTGCAAGCGTCGATGAGAATAAACCTTTTTCTTTTGTTCCGATGAAAATCATATCGCCAACAGCAGTACTACAAGTAAAATTCAGACTATTATCCAAAACCTGAGTATTTAAAATTTGACGATTCAGAACCATTTGATTGTTATAAACATAAACCGAATTTGGTATCGTAATAAACAAATTATGATTTTTTGCTCTCATATCTACAGAAGGTTGTGAAAGCTGCAGAAATCCAACAAATGTATTAGAGTTGAACCGATGAATATATCCAGCTGAATTTATTGCGATAAGTTCTGTATCAAAAGCTTCTACACTTGACCAATCACCAGAATTTACAAGAAGCCATTGATTAAAATCAATCAAATTTGCGTTTGCACTATCTGCTTTTTTGATTCCCGTTGCAGTTGCGGCGTAAATAAATCCATTAAAAAAAGTGGTTTGTCTTACGCTGGTTTCTGCGCCATTATCTCCAATAAAATAAGTATCTCCAAATTGCGAAGTCGTTAAATTAAATTGCACTATTCCGAAATCACACGAAACATAAAGCAAACCATTATGTTCCATAAAATGATTAATTCTTTTTATGCTTGGCGATAATTGTTTGTTAATGATATCGACAACTTTCAGCATGCTTCCGTCCGTTTCGTTGATTACAATCATCAAACCGTTTTCATAACCGACAATAGTTTTTTTGAATGCATCGCTATGATAAACTGCCGAAATAGTCTGACCCGAAAGTCCATCAACAGTCGTAGTTGTTTTTACCAAATTTGTAGCCGAGTTTTTAGAGAACAAAGCATTCTCTGAAGCAGCAAAAACTGTAGTTGAAGATTCTGAAATATCTTTTATTTCGTTAAACGAAAAATAGCCTTCCCAAGACAATTTACTCTGAGCGAAATTAAATTGAAACAGTAATAAAAATAAAATATACAGAAATCCTTTCTTCATTATTTGACATATTCAGATAGACAAATATACTACAAACGAAAGTATTTGATTTTTGTTCTACTTTAAAATAAAAATCATTTTCTTTCTATAAAGATTCGCCACAAATTCACGAATTATTCTTTTCTTAATAATGAATAAACTACATCTATGCATTTAACACAAAAATAAAAAAGCCTTCATCTTTCTTTACGAAAAATGAAGGCTTTTAAAATCTTCAATTAAAATTATACTACACCTTGCGCAAGCATAGCATCGGCAACTTTAACAAATCCGGCAATGTTCGCTCCTTTTACGTAGTTTACATAACCATCTTCTCCAGCACCATATTTTTTACATTGGTTGTGAATTCCAACCATGATATCTTTTAATCTTAAATCAACTTCTTCACTCGTCCAGTTTAAACGAATAGAGTTTTGTGTCATTTCTAATCCAGATGCAGCAACTCCTCCAGCATTTGCAGCTTTTCCAGGAGCAAATAATACTTTGTTATCAAGGAATAATTTAATAGCATCTAAAGTAGATGGCATATTTGCAGCTTCAGTCACACATAAAACACCATTGTCAATAAGCTTCTTAGCATCCTCACCGTTTAACTCATTTTGAGTTGCACATGGAATCGCGATATCAACTTTTACTTCCCATGGGCTTTTTCCTTTATGGAAAACAGCATTTGGATATTTATGAGTATAAACCTCAGCTCTGTTGTCTCCAGTTGCTCTCATTTCGACCATATGCTCGATTTTCTCTCCAGAGATACCTTCTTCATCAAGAATATATCCGTCAGGACCAGAAATAGTAACTACTTTTCCTCCAAGTTCATTTATTTTTAAAGCAACTCCCCAAGCCACATTTCCAAAACCAGAAATCGCTACTCTTTTACCTTTAATTTCATGTCCGATAGTACGCAACATTTGATCTGTAAAATAAACAACTCCATATCCTGTAGCCTCAGGACGTATTAAAGAACCACCGTAAGCAAGACCTTTACCAGTTAAAACACCCGTAAATTCGTTTCTGATTCTTTTGTATTGACCAAATAAATAACCAATTTCTCTTGCACCAACACCAATATCTCCTGCAGGAACGTCTAAGTCAGGTCCAATATGACGACATAATTCAGTCATAAATGATTGACAAAAACGCATTATTTCTCCGTCAGATTTTCCTTCCGGATCAAAATCAGAACCTCCTTTTCCACCACCCATTGGAAGTGTAGTAAGACTATTCTTAAAAACTTGTTCGAAAGCTAAAAATTTTAAAACTGATAAATTTACAGAATGATGAAATCTGATTCCACCTTTGTACGGCCCAATTGCAGAATTCATCTGAATTCTAAAACCTCTGTTTACAATTATCTCTCCTTTATCGTCCACCCATGGAACTCTGAATATTATAGAACGTTCTGGTTCAGCAATTCTAAGAAGTAAATTTTTACCATCGTATTTTTTTCTTTCTGCAATAAATGGAATTACCGTTTCTGCAAACTCTCTAACGGCTTGAAGAAACTCAGGCTCGTTTGGATTCTTTGACTCTACAAGAGCCATAAACTCATTTATTTTTTGTTCCATTTTGAAATAAATTATTTTATTTTTTTGCTCAATAATGTATTAAGATAACGTTTATAGAAAACGTTTTCGTAATAACACACAAAGATACAGTAAATTGTTATTTTTTTGCATCAGGGCAGTAGATTTGTTTATTTTTCAAACATTGATTGAAATAACATTTACACTTCTAAGTTTACATCAATTTAACATAGTTAAAGTTAGTAAATTAAGTATTTTATTACTTATTTTCTAATAGGCAAATTTAATGTTTTGAATCGAACTTGTTTTTTATATATTTGCCCTGATTAGAAAGCCCAAAACTATGCTCAAACCTGTAATTACCACATTATTTGCCATCTTTGGCATAACAACATTTGCGACTGCTCAGTCCAGTTTAGCACAAGAAGTAGGAATAGTATTCGGTCCTGTAGTTTTTCAATCTGATTACGGCCAAAGAAATAATTTTGATACAAATGTCGGTAATACTGGATTTGGTGTAGGAATTGTCCACTTTATAAATTTTTCTGCCAATAACAACAGAGAAAGTTTTTTTACAGAACATTTTAAAGTTAGATCTGAATTGTCTTTCAACCAAACTAATTTTCAACATTTTGGAAAATGGGTAGACAAAACTCCTGTAACTCCAGCTGTAAAGTTCCTTAAAGGTATGGATGGAAAATCAAGTGTTTTAAACCTTGGTGCACAACTAGAATTTTCACCAATTAAAATACATTATTTCGAAAATTCTATTGGTTGTTTTAGTCCATATGCAAGTTTAGGTTTTTTAGCCAGCTATTACTCTACACAAACTGGCTCAACTTTAGGACTATTAGGTGATTCAGGAATTACTCCCGGAAAATACTTAACCCCATCTGACGGTCGTCCACATGGATTTTCTACCGAAGACGGCGTTGTATTATCAATAACGGCAGGTCTTGGAGTTCATTATAAACTAGCAAAAATGAGTGACCTGATGTTCGAAGCCCGTTATCAGGGATTCAGTTCTGATTGGGTCGATGGTTTAAATCCCAACAAAGATCTTTATAAAGAAAACAAAGCAAACGATTCGCAAATTTGGTTTAACGTAGGATACATTTACTACTTAGAATTCTAAGAATCATAACATATAAAAAATCCCAAATTCCATAATCATTACGATTAGAATTTGGGATTTTTACATTTTAGAATTTATTTTTTATGCTAAAGCTTGCTCTAAATCTGCGATTAAATCTTCGGCATCTTCAATACCAACACTCAATCGAACAAGATCGTCTGTAATTCCAACTTCTGCTCTTTTATCAGCCGGAATAGAAGCGTGCGTCATTAAAGCAGGATGATTTGCCAATGATTCAACTCCTCCAAGAGATTCCGCCAAAGTAAAAACTTTTAGTTTCTCTAAAAACGCAATCGAATCTTCTTTTTTACCTGATTTAAAAGTAAAAGAAACCATTCCTCCAAAAGCTTTCATTTGCTTTTTAGCAATTTCATGAAACGGATGACTTTTTAAACCCGGATAATAAACTGTATCAATTTTAGGATGATTGCTCAAATATTCAACTACTTTTTCTCCATTTTCGCAATGTCTTTGTACTCTTAACGAAAGTGTTTTAATTCCTCTTAAAACTAAGAAACTATCCATTGGCCCAAGTGTTCCTCCGGTTGCAAATTGTTGAAAATGCAATTGTTCTCCTAAAGCTTCATCTTTTACAATTAAAGCTCCCGCAATAACATCAGAATGTCCGCCAAGATATTTTGTAGCAGAATGCATAACAATATCAGCTCCAAGATCAAGTGGTTTTTGTAAATATGGTGTTGCAAAAGTATTGTCTACAGCAAACAAGATATTATTTGCTTTCGTAATTTTTGCCACTTCCTGAATGTCTGCCAGTTTCATTAACGGATTTGTAGGTGTTTCTACCCAAACCAATTTTGTGTTTTCGTTGATTAATGATTTCAATTTTTCAATATCAGTCATATCAACAAAATGAAACTTTATTCCTGAATCTTTATAAATTCGAGAAAACATTCTGTAAGTTCCTCCATATAAATCATCCATAGCAATGATTTCATCTCCGGCTTTAAATGATCTTAAAACACAATCTGTCGCTGCCAAACCAGATGAAAATGCTAATCCGCGAGTACCATTTTCGATACTAGCCAAAGCATTTTCTAAAGCTGTACGAGTTGGATTTGAAGCTCGGCTATATTCATAATCAGCCAACGGTTTCCCAGGACTTGTTTGAACAAATGTTGAAGTTTGATACACCGGAGGCATAACTGCTCCTGTACTTGGATCATGATGTTGACCACCATGTATTACTTTAGTATTGAATTTCATATAGTTACAAATTTTAAATGCTTAATTGTGCTACAAATTTACCGTTTAATTTATTTTAATCCTGAAACAACTTCTTACCTTTGTATATAATTAACACTTTTTGATATGAGACATTACACTTTTTTAGTCTTTTTGCTTATAATCCTGACAAGTTGCAGCAAAGAGCTTTCCTTTGAAAATGAAACATTTGAAAAAGAATCGGCTATTCCCTGCAAAAAAGATTGTCCAAAAATTACTATAGATGTTCCTATCGCAAAAAATATTCCGATAGTAGCAGACAGCATCAATAAAAAAGTTTTTGCTGTAATAAAAGAGATTGTTTATTTTGGAGAAGACCATGCAAAAGTGAATGATTATAAAACATTAGCAGCTTCTTTTATTACTTCTTTTGAAGAAATGCACAAGAAATTTCCAAGCGAAACTTTTGGATGGGAAGGAAAAATAAAAGGAGATATTGTGTTTAAATCCGATCAAATCTTAAATATCAAAATCGACCATTATACTTTCACCGGTGGCGCACATGGTTATCAGGGATTAAGATCTTTGTTGTTCAACACTAAAACAGGAAAAACCATTTTTAGCGATCAGTTATTTACAGATGAAAAAGGATTTAAGGCTTTCGCCGAAAAGGAATTCAGAGCAAAATATCATATTCCGGCAAAAGCCAACATCAATGCGACCGGATTAATGTTTGAAAATGACAAGTTTCAATTGCCCCAGAATATTTTTTATACAGACGAAGGTTTACTTTTATATTACAACTCTTATGAAGCCGCTTCATATGCAGATGGCCCAAAAGAACTTTTATTTCCGTATGACAAAGTCAATCAGTATTTGAAATATCAATGATTTGCTTGAGAAGAAATTTGGCTAAAGCCGATTTACAATCCCCAATCATGATCTCCGGCTAAAGCTGGAGCCTATTCAAAAAACCTTTGTCGCTTTGCACCTATGAACCTTTGCACCTCTATTTAGCTCCTTCTTGAAAATCGTACTTCATTTTTCGAAGAATCCTCAACGCTTCTTTAAAGGACAAATAAATATTTCCAAAAGGTTTCAGAAGCAACTTTGCATCAATCAGTTTTTGTTTTGCATCATCAAAACCGTTTAAATAACAAATCATAAAAGTTGACGGAAGATTCTCCAGGTCTTTTAATTCACGTTCTGATAAAGCAATTTCTTTTTGAAGTTTTTGAAGCAAAGCCATATTCGCATTATAAATATGGTACAACATTTTCCGGTTGAATTCCGGTGGTTGAAAAAGCATTTCACGATCAATTTTATAATATCCGTTATCGAAAAAATGAATCGTTTGTTTCTCTAAAGGATAATAACTTGTTTTATCATTTAAACCCAACGGAACATATTCGGTTATCGTAAAACTATCGTCATCAAAAACAATCGTAACAACATCCTGAGCCGAATAAAAAAGTTTAATTTGCTCGTTGATTAATTCAATATCTACGCGGGATAAAAAGGTTTTATCTCTGGATTTTTTAGGAACTCCCGCCCAACAAATCACAAACAATTCTTTAAAAACATAATATTTAGGCGACATGTCTTTGTGCCTGAAATTCATAAAATCAATAACGCCGTCTAATGTATATTGAATACTGTTTCGGGAACTATTTTCGATTCCAATAACGGTTTCTGTATTCTGATAATTCTTTTCGACTTCGCCTTCAATTGGAACCGAGTTACTGCCTCGCCGAATAAAAACACTATTCGCAACGATCGTATGAATTCCTTTTTTGAAATAAGAGATCTTGCTTTTGGGTTTAATCGTTACCAATCCAATCACTTTATCTTTTGGCAGATTAGGGAATGGAACATTTTCGTATTGAATTTTAGGAGGATTTTCCAGAAAAGCATTCACAAGATTCTGAATTCGGCTATCGTCAAAAAAGTCATCACCTACAATTTCGTTGTCGTGATCTTCTACTCCAACCACGATATAAGAATTATTAGTTGGATTTGAATTTGATAATGCACAAATGTGTTTCAGGAACTTTCCTTTTCCTTCACGGGAATGCAAATTCAGCTGCCTTTTTTTATCATAAAAACTGCTCTCGTCATTATGAGCAAGGAGATTTTTTATTAAAAGGCGCTTATTGATCATGTAAATATTATTTATTTTTTATTTCTATTATTTATTTTTCTGATTGCTCAATATTCATTTTCATATTTCAATTTATTGATCAATCGTATTTTGAACCTTTTCTTTCAGAAGCTTTTAAGTAATTCATGAATTTAGAAATCTGATCAATTATACTTTGGGCTTTAACATTTAATTCCAAAAATGTACTTTCATTAATATGTTTTCTATCAAAACATCTTTGCAACTGAGCCTTTGTTTCACAACATGAACCTCTCGAGTAACTCAAAAAAGTTATAAATTCTTTATTACCGCCGCGACCAAAACCTTCTGCAATATTATCCATTACTGAACCTGAAGAGCCATTAATCTGTTCTCTCAACTTATAATCCTGACCTAAAGTCGTTGTTAAAATTAAAGTCCAAACTTGATTACTTTGTTCTCTTGCTAGTTGATAAATTACCATCTCTTCAAAAGAATTATAATTCGCCATATTTTAAATAATAAATAATAGAAATAAATAATATTTTAATTCTTCTTAACGATTGTTGCCGAAGCCTGAGCTGTTGGTAATACAATTAAATCAGAAATATTTACGTGATATTTTCTTGAAACTACAAAATGAATAATATCTGCAATATCTTCAGCTTGTAATGCATCCCAACCTTTATACACAGACGAAGCTCTTTCAGAATCGCCTTTAAAGCGCACTTCGCTAAACTCCGTTTCTACCATTCCGGGATGAATTGCCCCAACTCTAATTCCGTACGGATTCAAATCCATTCGCATTCCGTTACTGATTGCATCAACAGCATGTTTTGAAGCACAGTATACATTTCCATTTGGATAAACTTCTTTAGCAGCAATTGATCCAATATTGATAATATGCCCTGATTTTCTTTCAACCATCTGCGGAATTATCGCTTTAGAAACATACAAAAGTCCTTTCACATTGATATCAATCATCGCATCCCAATCATCAACATTTCCGGTTTGAATTGGATCTAAACCATGTGCATTTCCGGCATTATTAATTAGAACGTCAATTGTCGCAAACTCTTCCGGTAAATTATTTATACTATCAAAAGCAGCATTTTTATCACGAACATCAAAAGACAAAGAATGCACTTCTGTAAAAGCCGAAAGTTCTTTTTCTAATTCTGCCAAACGATCAATACGTCTTCCGCAAAGGACAACTTTATAGTTATTTTTAGCCATGATTTGTGCGGTTGCTTTTCCAATTCCGCTTGTGGCTCCAGTAATTAAAACTGTTTTTTTCATTCTTGTTTTTTTATTTTTTTTGCCACAGATTAAAAGGATTATAATGATTTTTCTAATCTGTGTGAATTACTTTAATCTGTGGCTAATATTTTTAATTGTACCAAATTTTAAGAATCTGTATAAATCTGTTTAATCCGCAAAATCTGTGGCTAATATTTCTAGCTGAATACTAAAAACTGTAAACTGAATACTAAAAATTAAGCTACATCGTCGCCCATACTTTCTGTCCAGATTGCAAACCAGTCTTCTTTGTCCATTTCTAATTCAACAGCTTTCATCAAGGATTGAATTCTGGCAACATTTACCGTTCCTGCAATTGGAATTACTCCTGCAGGATGTTTTAAAATCCATGCAAGCAAAAGTGTATCAGATCCAAAACCATATTTCTGAACCAATTCAGCAAACAATTTTTTCAAACGACGTGTTTTTTTTGTGTCTTCTCTAAAAACTGTTCCAAGCGGATTCCATGACAACGGACGAATTCCGTGTGTTTGCATATAATCTAAACTTCCATCAGTCATTGCTTCAAAATGAGTAGCCGAAAATTGTACCTGATTGTAACTAACTTCCGTTTTCTGACGAATCAATTCAGTTTGAGAACTTGTAAAATTTGAAAGTCCAAAATCAATAATTTTTCCTTCCGATTTTAATTTTTCAACTGCTTCAGCAATTTCATCCGCTTGCATTAACGGACTTGGTCTGTGCAATAAAAAAACATCAACATAATCTGTTTTCAGTTTCTTTAGAGATTCCTCAACAGACCAAATGATATAATCTTTAGAATAATCGTAATGCTTAATTTTGTTCTCCGGACGGTTTTCAGTAACCAACTGAATTCCGCATTTGGTAATTAATTGTAATTTTTCGCGGGCAATCTTGCTGGCTTGAAATGCTTTTCCAAAATCAGCTTCAGTAGTATAATCACCGTAAATGTCGGCGTGATCAAAAGTTGTAATTTTGTTTTCGATACTAATTTGTATCATATTTTCCATTTCTTTAAGCGTAAGGTTTTTATCCCAAACTCCCCAATTCATAGTGCCCGAAATTATAGGCGATAATGTTGTTTTACTCATGGTTTTTCTGCGTTATTTTTGGTAATAAACATGCTTTTCTGAAGCATAATCATCAAAGTTCTTAAAAATATAAAAATAGATTCCCAATTCGTCCTTAAAATTAGGTCTTTGGTCGAAGTTTTAACCATTCTTTAACATCTTACTTCTCAAAAAATATTCAATTTGCACTCTCAAAAGTAAGGCATAAAAATCAACGTTTTAAAAAGGTTTTAAAAATATTTATATGGAAGAAAATACAACGACTTTAGACATTAGAGCGATAAATGAGAAAATTGAAAGAGAAAGTGCTTTTATAGACCTTCTTACAATGGAGATGAACAAAGTTATTGTGGGTCAGAAACATATGGTCGAGCGTTTGTTAATTGGACTTCTTGGTCAAGGTCACATTTTGCTTGAAGGTGTTCCCGGATTAGCAAAAACTTTAGCGATAAATACTTTGTCACAAGCCGTTCAGGGTTCGTTCAGCCGTATTCAGTTTACTCCTGACTTATTGCCTGCCGATGTTGTTGGAACGATGATTTATAACATCAAAGCAAACGAGTTCTCAATTAAAAAAGGACCAATCTTCGCTAATTTCGTCCTTGCCGATGAGATTAACCGTGCTCCGGCAAAGGTTCAGTCAGCACTTTTGGAAGCGATGCAGGAAAAACAAGTTACTATTGGCGATACCACTTTCAAACTTGATCGTCCGTTTTTAGTACTTGCAACTCAAAACCCTGTTGAGCAAGAAGGAACATACCAACTTCCGGAAGCGCAAGTTGACCGTTTCATGCTTAAAACTGTAATTGATTACCCAAAAATTGACGAAGAGCGTTTTGTAATTCGCCAAAACTTAAAAGGATCTTACGAAAAAGTAAATCCGGTTGTTTCTGTAGAACAAATTTTACGTGCACAAGAAGCTGTTCGTGAAGTCTACATGGACGAAAAAATCGAAAAATATATTCTAGATATCATCTTTGCTACTCGTTATCCAGAGAAGTACAAACTTGCAGACTTAAAACCTCTTATTAGTTTTGGAGCATCACCTCGTGGAAGTATCAATCTTGCTAATGCAGCAAAATGTTACGCTTTCATCAAACGTCGTGGATATGTAATTCCAGAAGATGTTCGTGCAGTTGTACACGATGTTCTACGTCACAGAGTTGGGATAACATATGAGGCTGAAGCCGAAAACATTACTTCTGTAGACATTATCAACAAAATCGTAAACGAGATTGAAGTACCTTAAAAATTTGTTTAATGTTTCAAGTTTCAGGTTGTTGTAAAGCAAACTTGAAACTTGAAACTTTTAAACTTTAAACAAATAAAATGGATACAAAAGAGCTTTTAAAAAAAGTACGGAAAATAGAAATCAAAACCAAAAGACTGAGCAATCACATCTTTTCGGGAGAATACCACTCTTCATTTAAAGGGCGCGGGATGACTTTTAGTGAAGTACGTCAATACCAATATGGCGACGACATTCGTAACATCGATTGGAATGTAACTGCACGCTATAACGAAGCCCACGTAAAAGTTTTTGAAGAAGAACGCGAATTGACCATGGTTTTAATGGTAGATATTTCGGGTTCAGAGGGTTTTGGTTCAAAAAGTCAATTTAAAAAAGACATCGTCACCGAAATTGCGGCAACGATGGCTTTTTCGGCTACACAAAACAATGATAAAATTGGTTTAATATTATTTTCTGACAATGTAGAATTGTATATTCCCCCAAAAAAAGGTCGTTCACACGTTTTGCGTATCATTCGTGAATTAATCGAATTCGAACCAAAAAGTCATAAAACAGATGTTGGAGCAGCTTTAAAATTTTTATCCGGAACTCAGAAAAAGAAAGCAATTGTTTTTGTAATTTCTGATTTCATGTCCGAGAATTATGAGCAAACTTTAAAGATTGCTTCTAAAAAACACGATATTACCGGCGTTAGAGTTTACGATATTCGCGAAGAAAAAATTCCGAATTTAGGAATGGTGCCTATGCTTGACGCTGAAACAGGAAAAATTCAATTGGTTGATACAGGTTCGAAAACAGTGCGAATGAATTACGAAAAACACTATCAGGAAAGAGTAAATTATTTCAAAGATATTTTCAGTAAATCTGGCGCAGGTGTTGTAAACACAAGAGTTGACGAAAATTACGTAACCAAATTACTGGGGTATTTTAAATCCCGCTAAGAATATTACCCCGAAGTTTCGGAATTAGATTGTTAGAATATTAGATTTTAAATATAAATACCCAAAAATAAAATCCGCTTAAATCTGTGCCATCCGCGTCATCCGTGTCATCCGTGTGCCATAATTAAGCATTCATTTTAGAATAAAATCTGAAATCAAAAATCAAATGAAATTAAAGTTTTACATATTTTTATTTTTACTTTCCTCTGCTATTTTTGCCCAGCAAAAACAAGTGGAGACGAGCATTGATACCACAAAAAATAAAATTGGAGCCGAATTTAAGTTAACGCTTAAAACGGTTGTCAGCTCGAAATCTAAAGTTGTTTTTCCTAAACTAAAAACTATTGGCCAACTTGAAGTAATTCAATCTTATCCAATTGATACGGTCAAGAAAAATGATACTTACGAATTGATCAAAAAATATGGTTTAACGCAATTTGATTCTGGAAAATATACGATTCCAAGTATTAAGATTTTAATTGACAAACAGCCTTATTTATCAGATTCTATTCGTGTTGAAGTAGCCAATGTAAAAGTCGATACTTTGCAACAAAAAATGTACGACATCAAAGATATAACTGCTGCAGATAGCGGAATAGGAAATTGGTGGATTTATGTTTTGATTTTTATCGTTATTCTCGCAATTGGCGCATTTGTATATTGGTACGTTAAAAAACACCAATTGAAAAAAATTGAAGAAGAAGTTTATAAAACTCCTATCGAAAAAGCGACAAGCTTATTAAATAGTCTGGAGTCAAAAGAACTGGTTCAAAAAGGCGAAATCAAAGAATATTACAGTGAATTAACGGATATTGCCCGTAATTATATTGAAGAAGCCATTCATATTCCTGCAATGGAAAGTACAACTTCTGAATTGATTCAGGCAATCAGAACAGCTTCTACCAAAAAGAAAATGACGCTGACTCCGGAAACTGTAGAGAATCTTGAGCGTGTTTTACGTCAGGCCGATTTAGTAAAATTTGCAAAATCTAAACCTTTAGAATTTGAAATTACCGAAGACAGAAATAAAATTCAAAGAGTAATTCTGACACTTGATAATGCGATTCCAACTGAAGTTCCGGCCGAAGAAGAAGATCAATTATTAAATGAAGCTCAGAAACAAAAACAGATCAAACAACAATTATTAAAAAAGCGCAACAAACGTATTGCAATTGCTGTAGGAACTGTTGTATTCTTGATATTTGCTACAACAACATTCTTTATTGTTACCAAAGGTTTTACTTATGTAAAAGACAATGTTATTGGGCATCCGTCTAAAGAATTATTAGAAGGCGTTTGGGTAAAAAGTGCTTACGGAAATCCAGCTGTTTTAATTGAAACTCCAAAAGTTTTAAAACGAATGGATACTCAAAAAGTGCTGCCAAAAGAAACTATGGCGCTGATTAAAGAGATGCAGCTTTTTGCTTACGGAAGCATGATTGACAACTTTTATGTAGCCGTTTCAACCAGTAAATTCAAAAATCCGGTAGAACTTGATTTAGCAAAAGCTCTGGAAGGATCTTTAAAAATAATGGAAGCTCAAGGCGCACAAAATATTATTGTAAAACAAGAAGATTTTCAGACAAATCAAGGTATTCAGGGATTAAAAGGATACGGAACAATGACTGTATTAAATCCGGTTGACAAAACAAGTTCAAAAGCATATTATGAAATTTTACTTTTCAAACAAGATCAGGGATTACAACAAATCGTGATTTTACATCAGGAAGGTGATACTTATGCAAATGATATTACAGAGCGTATTTTAAATTCTGTTGAACTTCAAAAAGCGAGCAACTAATGGATAAGATAACTTTTTTAAACCCAGAATTTTTTTGGTTGTTTCTATTGATTCCAATTGCAATCGCCTGGTTCTATTGGAAACGAAACCAACAATCGGCTACTTTAAAAATGAGTTCGACACAAGGTTTCAAAAATAGCGAATCACTATTAACAAAATTAAAACCTTGTTTATATGTTTTTAGAATCATTGCTTTATGTTCTTTGATTATTGCTTTGGCAAGACCAAGAACAGTTGATATTAGCAGTCAGACTAAAACCACAAAAGGAATTGATATTGTTCTTGCAATTGACGTTTCCGGAAGTATGCTTGCAAAAGATTTAAAGCCAAACCGTATGGAAGCTTTAAAAAGAGTGGCTTCGGATTTCGTTACAGAAAGACCTAACGACAGAGTTGGACTGGTTTTATACGCTTCAGAAGCTTATACAAAAACTCCTGTTACAAGTGATAAAGCTATAATTCTTGAAGCTATTAAAAGCATTAAATACGATACGGTTTTACAAGACGGAACCGGAATTGGAATGGGATTGGCAACAGCTGTAAACCGTCTTAAAGACAGTAAAGCAAAAAGCCGAATTATTATTTTAATGACAGACGGTGTAAATAATGCCGGATTTATTGAACCGGAAACTGCTTCTGACATCGCAAAACAATACGGAATAAAAGTGTACACGATTGGAATTGGTACAAACGGAATGGCGGAATCTCCATACGCTTATGCACCAAACGGAGGATTTTTATATAAAATGCAAAAAGTAGAAATCGACGAACAATTAATGAAAAATATTGCTCGTAAAACAGATGGAACTTACTTTAGAGCAACAAGCAACGACAGATTAGCCGAAATATACAACGCGATTAATAAATTAGAAACTACTGAAATTCAAGAATTGAAATTCTATGATTATGACGAAAAATACAGAGGTTTTGTTTTATTGGCAGCCTTTTTATTATTGTTAGAAGTTGGTTTAAGAAATACAGTTTACAGAAGCTTTATTTAATTTTTTCAAAATTAAAAAATTCCAATTTTAAAAATTCCAAATAACAAAATGGAACTTCTAAAAAAGAATTTTAAAAGCAAAAACATCAAAAAACATTGAAATTTAAAGATTAAGATTTCACATAACAGTAAAAATTGGAATTTGGAATTTAATTTTTGGAATTTAAAAAACATATGGAATTAGACGAAAAAAAATATTTATATCTTTTATTATTACTCCCAATTGTGGTGTGTATTTTCCTTTTCAATATGTATTGGAAAAGAAAGAAACAACGCGAATTTGGAGATCTTGAAATGGTAAAAAGACTGAGTCCGGAGCGATCTGTTTTTAAACCTGTATTAAAATTATCTGTTCTCCTTTTGGCACTTGCCTGTTTGATTATTGGATTAGTAAATCCAAAGATTGGAACAAAAATGGAAACCGTAAAACGCGAAGGAATTGATATTGTTTTTGCAGTCGACGTTTCTAAAAGTATGCTTGCCGAAGATGTTGCGCCAAGTCGTTTAGAAAAAAGTAAACAATTGGTTTCGCAAATCATCAATAATTTAGGAAATGACCGAATTGGGATTGTAGCTTATGCGGGAAGTGCTTTTCCGGTTTTACCAATTACATCTGATTATAGTGTTGCCAAAATGTTTCTGCAAAGCATGACTCCGGATATGGTTTCATCACAAGGAACTTCGCTTGATGAAGCAATCAGATTATCATCTACTTATTTTGACGAAAAAAGTAAAACGAGTAAACTTTTAATCTTGATTTCTGATGGAGAAGATCATTCTGAAGGAGCTTCGGCTGCAGCAGAAGAAGCCAACAAAATGGGAATGAAAATCATTACGATTGGTGTTGGAACTGAAAAAGGAGGAACAATTCCGTTAAGAGAAAATGGCGTAATCAGAAGCTATCAACAAGATCAAAACGGTCAAACTGTTATTACAAAACTAAATCAGGAAGGTTTAAAAACCATTGCAAAAGCTACAAAAGGCGGTTATGTATATGGCGGAAACACAAAGGAAGTCTTAGATTACATCAAAAATGCTTTAAACAACATTCAGAAAACAGAATTTGAAGCCACTCAAATGGCCGATTTTCAATCGCAATTTCAATGGTTTATTGGCTTTGCTTTCTTATTATTGTTTGTTGATATTTTCCTTTTAGAAAGAAAAACAAATTGGATAAAAGAGTTGAATTTATTTAACGAAAAGAAATAATTGTTCTGATTCAAAATTCGGAACAAAAAAATAAAAAAATTAGAATGAAAAATTTACTTCTTTATATTTTACTAACGTTTTCTTTGGCGGTTTCGGCTCAGGAAAAAGATAAAACATTGCCTGATGCCAATGATGAATATAAGCAGAATAAATTTGTTGATGCTGAAGCAAACTATAGAATTTCAGAATCAAAATTTCCAAAACGTGCCGCTGCTCCTTATAATTTAGGAAATACTATCTATAAACAAAATCAGGTTTCGGAAGCTAAATTTGCTTACGCGAAAGCAATAAAAAATGCTAAAACAAGACCTGAAAAACATAAAGCATTTCACAATTTAGGAAATGTTTTCATGAAAGAGAAAGATTATACTCAAGCAGTTGAAGCGTACAAACAAGCATTACGTAACGATCCAACAGATGATGAAACTCGTTACAACTATGCTTTGGCTAAACAAAAACTAAAAGAAAATCCTCCTAAAAACGATAAGAACAAAGACAAAAATAAAGATAAGGACAAGGATAAAAACAAAGACAAGGACAAAGACAAGGATAAAAATAAAGATAAAGACAAGGATAAGGACAAAAAAGACGACAAGGGCGACAAAGACAAGGATAAAAAAGATGGTAAAAACGATCCTAAGAAAGATGACAAGTCTGACAATAAAGGAGAGCCAAAACCACAGCCCGGAGGAATTTCTAAAGAACGAGTTCAGAATTTATTAGATGCTGTAAACAACGAAGAAAAGAAAATTCAGGATAAAGTAAACGCCCAAAAAGTAAAAGGTTCCCCTAAAAAAACAGAAAAAGACTGGTAAAAACATCGTTTAATCGTTTATTTGTTTAACCGTTAATTTAGCTACGATTAAACAATAAAAAAAACGATTAAACAGTTAAACTAAAACAACGATTAAACAATTTAATGAAAAGATATTTAATTCTATTCCTATTCACTTTTCAAGGGCTTTTGGCTCAAGTTCAATTTGAAGCCAGAGTAAGCAAAAACACGCTCGGACTGAACGAAAGATTCCGCATTGACTTTATGATGAATGTTGATGGAGACAACTTTGATCAGCCTTCATTTGAAGGTTTTAGAATCGTAGGCGGTCCAAGTCAGCAAGTAAGTCAGTCTTGGGTAAACGGAAGAAGTTCTTTTCAGAAAATATACTCCTATATTCTACAGCCTGAGAAAAAAGGAACTTTTTATATCAAACAAGCTGCAATTGAATACAACGGTCAGATTTACAAAACATCGCCTATAAAAATTGTAGTTACAAATGCCGTTGCACAAGAAAGAGATCCTAATGATCCTAGATCTCAAGGATCTTCTAATGGAGACGAAATGCTGAATCTTGTAGCAGAAATTTCAAAAACAAGTCCTTATGTAAATGAACCTATTACAGTTGTTTATAAGCTGTATTTCAACAATATCAATGTTAATGGCTTTAAAGAATTGGCTAAGCCAAAATATAACGACTTCTGGAATCAGAATATCGACATTAAACAATTGACCCTTGAACAAGGAACTTATCAAGGAGAAAGATGTTACTATGTAATATTGAAAAAAACCATTCTCTATCCTCAAAAATCAGGAAGACTTACCATTGAACCGCTTTCGCTTGAAATTGGCGTACAAATGCCAACAAATCGCCGAGACATGTTTGGTCAAATGATTTTAACTGACGGAAGCAAAGTTGTTTCTGCGGGCGCAAAAACCATCAATGTAAGACCACTTCCGGAAGCTACTAAACCAGAAGGTTTTACTGGAGCAGTTGGTAAATTTGATTTTACGGTAACGCCTTCTAAAACAACATTAAAAAGTGGAGAAAGTCTTGATCTGATCGTTAGTGCTTCAGGAAATGGAAACATGAAATTGTTTACTTTACCAAAACCTGTTGTTCCTAATGCATTAGAAATGTATGATCCGGTCCATGACGAAAAAGTGACAACTTCACTGTCTGGAATGTCTGGAAAAATTACTGATAAATACACCATTGTTCCGCAATACAAAGGAAAATATGCGATAAAACCAATGCAGTTTTCTTATTTTGATTTGAATACGGGTTCTTATAAAACGATAACTTCACAAGAAATTATGGTGGATGTTCTTGACGGACCAATGCAGGCTGAAGCAAATGCTACAGCGGCTAAAAATGTGATTTCGAAGACAGAACAATTCAAATATATCAAGTCTAAAACAAAATTAACTGCAATTGCCAGAAATGATTTTTATGGTTCTGATTTGTATTATGCTTTATTGTTTTTACCGTTTGTAATTATCCCAATTATTGTTTTGGCTAAGAAAAGAAAAGAAGCAATTGATGGTGACGTTACCGGAAACCGTATTAGAATGAACAACAAACTGGCGAAGAAATATTTATCTGAAGCCAAGAAACAACTCAACAACAAAGAGCCATTTTATATCGCTCTGGAAAAAGCAATGCACAATTTCCTGAAAGCAAAACTGCATATTGAAACCTCAGAAATGAGCAAAGACAATATTCGTGAATTGTTGCTTTCCCGAAATTCAAATCCTGAAACGGTTCAAAATTTCATTAATTTGACAGAAAACTGCGAATTTGCACGTTATGCTCCGGCATCAAGCGCTTCGATTCAGCAGGATTATGACAAAGCTGTTTTGATTATCTCAGAATTAGAAAAACAAATCGTTTAAATTATTAGAATCAAACCCGACAGGTTTTAAAAACCTGTCGGGTTTAACAAAGAATAAAATGAAACATATCGTATATCTTTTTTTATTAATCACGCAGGTTTTCTTTGCCCAAAGCAGCTTTGAAAAAGGAAATGCATTGTACCAAAAAGGACAATATCAGCAAGCTGTGGATGTTTATGAAAGTATTATTAAAGAAGACAAACAACAATCTGCTGAGTTGTATTTTAACTTGGCAAATAGTTATTACAAATTAAATAAAGTAGCGCCTTCTATTTATAATTATGAGAAAGCTTTGGTTCTAAAACCTCATGATCCGGAGACTTTAAACAATTTAAAATTTGCAAAAAAACTAACAATCGACGAGATTAAAGAAGTTCCGAAAGTAGGTTTTGCAAAACTGATTCAGAACTTTACCGGTATTTTTGATTATAATATGTGGGCAAAAATCGCTGTTGGATTTGGATTTTTATTTCTATTAGCATTTATTGGATATTACTTTTCGCAACTTACGCTTACAAAAAGAATCTATTTCATTGGAATGTTTGTTCTTTTGGTTGCTTTATTATTGAGCGTTTTTGCCGGAATGTCTGAGAAAAATCATTTTGATAATGATCGCCCTGCAATTGTTTTTTCAGAGTTAAGTGAAGTTAGAAGTGAACCTCAAAAAGCGGGCGCAGCAATTGTCTTATTACACGAAGGATCTAAAGTCTACGTCATGGAAACTCTAGGAAGATGGACAAAAATAGAATTAACGGACGGAACCGAAGGTTGGATCGATGGCACAACAATTAAAGAGGTAAAATAAAAGTCATAAAATTTCAGAAATAAAAAATTCCAAATTCCAATTATAGTATCGGAATTTGGGATTTTCTGTTTTTAGTTTTTCTCTAATTTACAGCATCAACCAATCTTATAAACTCGGCTTTATAACCGTCTTCGTCGTTTGACAAACCTGATTTAGCTAATTTCTTTATATCCGAAGTTGAACTGTTTGCTATAAATTTTGAATCTCTCAATTTTAATCCAAACCAGGCAACTGCAGTTGTGAATTTAAAATCCGAAGAACTTTCATCTAAAGCTACTTTTTTGGTACCGATTGTACTTACCATTTCGATACTTTTATCACCATCAGGTTTTTTATATCTAAATTTAATCGTCGCTAATTCATTACCATTCCCGGAATCATTCTGGCTTACTTTTGTGTATTTTAAATCTGAAGGAACATAATCACTTTCAACACCAGTTGGAATAATTTCATATAAAGCTGTAACGGTGTGACCACTTCCTAATTCTCCGGCATCAATTTTATCATTTTTAAAATCTTCAGCATTTAATTTTCTGTTTTCATAGCCAATTAATCGGTAAGCCTGAACGTGCTTTGGGTTAAATTCGATTTGAATCTTCACGTCTTTTGCAATGGCAAACATCGAACCTTTAAACTCTTTCCCCAGAAAACGATTTGCTTCCTGAATATTATCAATATAAGCATAATTCCCATTTCCTTTATCGGCAAGAATTTCCATTTTGCTGTCTTTGAAATTCCCCATTCCGTATCCTAAAACAGTTAAGAAAACACCAGATTTTCTTTTCTCTTCGATTAGTTTTTCCATTTCTGTATCAGAAGAAGCTCCAACATTAAAATCACCGTCTGTTGCAATAATAACACGGTTATTTCCTTCTTTTATAAAATTTTCTTCGGCAAGTTTATAAGCAAGTTCAATTCCTTCTCCTCCAGCTGTGCTTCCGCCTGCATGCAAATCATCAAAAGCATCCATAATCTCCTCTTTTTCATCGCCTGATGTTGGCTCTAAGACAACACCTGCAGAACCGGCATAAACTACAATCGAAACTTTATCTTGCGGACGAAGTTCTTTGACCAAGATTTTCATCGATTCTTTTAATAATGGAAGTTTATTAGATTCATCCATCGAACCTGAAACATCAACTAGAAAAACAAGATTTGAAGCGGGCAAATTAGTCATTGGAATATTTTTTCCCTGTAAACCAATTTTCAATAATTGACAATTTTTATTCCACGGACTATCGCTTAATTCCGTATTAATCGAAAACGGATGCTGCCCTTCTGGCTGTGGATAATTGTATTTGAAGAAATTCATCATTTCCTCGACACGAACCGCATCTTTTGGAACCTTTTGTCCTTCATTAATAAATCGGCGAATATTGGTATATGATGCATTATCAACATCGATAGAAAAAGTAGAAAGTGGTGATTTTTGTGGAGACTCAAAAGGATTTTCTTCAAGTCCTGCGTAACTTTCAGTATTGGGATCTGAAATATTTTCTTCTGGAAGTTCATCGGTCGAAACAACTGTCATATCCATTGTCTCGACAGCTGCGGCATCTTCTTTTTTACAACTAACTAAAATAAGTAAAAGGAATGCCATCAAATAAAAAGCTTTATTTTTCATTTAAAATAAATTTTAGAAATTAGTGAATGATTTACTCTCAAATAACGACCAGCATTCCGGATGTACTAGTGAAGATTATCTGCGATTTTCGCCAATCCAAATTTGGTGCCAAGAATTTTCTTAAATTTTGGCTAATGAAAAAATAAAGTTTTCTAAAGTAAAAAAATGCGCATTTTTAAAGGCTTTATCGAATGATAAAATTTTATTTGAAACGCAAATATTTTTCTAAATCCTATAAGTGATATAAGCAAATTTAAGTTTGTTTATGATTAATTAGAATTTTTATTTATAACACAAATTATCCACGCCGGCATATCGTAGAGACGCACAGCAGTGCGTCTACGTCCAAAATATCGACAAACTTTACGTAAGACGCACTGCTGTGCGCCTCTACAGAATATGGTTTAATCCTAAAAAGTATATGTTTTATGAGGTGTAATACAATAATCCAGTTTTACATCAGATTCAAAAACATCTTCGATTTGATCTTCGGATTCAAAAAAGGAAAGTCCAATTTTGATTGTTTCAGGTTTACATTCAGCTAGAAATTTATCATAAAAACCTTTTCCGTAACCCACTCTGTTTCCCAAAATATCAAAAGCCAAAAGCGGAACAAAAACCACATCAATAGTTTCTGATGGAACTGGCAAACCATTTACAGGTTCGGGAATATTGTATTCGTTTTTCTTAATTTTAGTATTATCCGTCAATAAAAAATGAGACATTCCGCGGGTTTCAAAATCACTTTTAGAAACCACAATTTCTTTGTCTTTTCCAGATAATAAATGTAAAATGTATTCGGTATTTACTTCTTTTTGTTCTTCTATAGAAAGAAAAACATGATAATAAGTTTTATCCCAAATAGGTAAACTGATTAAATTATTGGCTATAGCCAAACTCTTTTCTTCGATATCATTTTCAGAAAGCTGTTTTCGAAGATTTTTATAGTGTAGTCGTAATTCTTTTTTATTCGTCGGCATTATCGAGGCTATTTTTAGACATATGATAAATCGCATCACCTTCGTACACAATTGGCGAATGATTAGCGTTGATCACAAATCCGTCGTGAGGTGCTTTTACTTTTTGTTCAAATTTACCAAACGGATCTGTTATAATTGCCAAAATAGTTCCTTTGGTCACAAAACGTCCAATTCTATTATAATCATGCAATAAACCGGAACATTTAGCGCGCAGCCAAACCGAATTTTTAATATATATCGAAGGGTCTTCTGCTTCTTCGACGATATGTTTTGGATCAAGCATTTTTAGATAATTCAATAAACGCTTCACTCCCATTACACCCTCATTTGCTACTAAATCATTAATGTCCAATGATTTTCCACCTTCAAAAAGAAGCATTTTTACATTTGCTTTCTCACAAGTATTTCTAAAAGAACCATTAATATTTTTAGAATAAAGTGTAAACGGTGCATTAAAAACATCTGCCAAAGTTTTCAATTCAGGATTATTTTCTGTGATTCTTATTTGTGGTGCATTAAATCGGCTGGCTCCTCCGGCGTGAAAATCGACGGCATAATCAATAATTGGCAAAACTTGCGCAACAATATGATAGGCAAATCTACTTGCCAAAGAGCCTTTTTTGCTTCCGGGAAAAACACGATTTAAATCTCTTCCGTCAGGAAATTCGCGTGATTTATTTACGAAACCGTACATATTTATAATCGGAATACAAATAATTGTTCCTCTTGCCGGACGATTAATTTTTTTACTGATGATCTGTCTAACGATTTCGACTCCGTTAATTTCGTCACCATGAATTCCGGCGGAGAATAAAACTACCGGACCTTCAACTTTTGAGCGGCGTACGATAACCGGAATATTAAGTTTTGTAGTGGTATGCAAACGAGCAATTTCGACGTTTATCGTTTTGCTTTCTCCGGGCAAAATGGCTTCGTCAAAAATAACCAGGGGCGTATTATTTTTCATATGGAATTATAAAATCTAAATATAGAAATTATTCTTTGGATTTCGTAAATTTGAAACTAAATCAATGTTAAGCTTTTTACAGAAATCGGAATGGTTTTTGAAAATGCTTTTCAGTTATCTTCAGAAACAAAACAGAATGCAAAAACCGTCCTTAGATCTTCAAATCCAAACCTTGCCGGACAATCCCGGTGTATATCAATATTATGATAAAGACGGGAAGATCTTATATGTTGGAAAAGCCAAAAATCTTAAAAAAAGAGTTTCCTCATATTTCAATAAAATTCACGATACTGCCAAAACGAATGTTCTGGTAAAAAAAATTGTGACCATAAAACACATCGTCGTTCCTACTGAAACCGATGCGCTTTTATTAGAAAACAATTTAATCAAAACTTTACAGCCGCGATATAATGTATTGTTGCGTGATGACAAAAGTTATCCCTGGATTTGTATCAAAAGAGAACCTTTTTCGAGAATATTTTCGACGAGAAGAATGGTCAAAGATGGTTCTGAATATTTTGGACCTTATACAAGCTTCAAAACCGTACATACTATTTTAGAACTAATCAAAGAATTGTATCCGTTGCGAACTTGTAATTACGATTTAAGTAAATCAAATATAGATTCTGGCAAGTTCAAAGTTTGCCTGGAATATCATATTGGCAATTGCAAAGGTCCATGCGAAGGCTTGGAATCTCTGGAAGATTATCAAAAACAAGTCGATGCGATTCGCGAAATTCTGAAAGGAAATTTCAAAGAAAGCATGAAAGACTTCAAGCGTTTAATGACACAATATGCGCAGAATTTACAGTTTGAAGAAGCCCAAAAAATCAAAGAAAAAATTGAAGTTCTCGAAAATTATCAATCAAGATCAACGATTGTAAATCCGAAAATCACCAATGTTGATGTTTTCTCGATTGTTTCTGATGAAAGTGCAGCCTATGTAAACTTCCTGCAAATATCACACGGATCAATTATTCGTTCGCATACTTTAGAAATGAAGAAAAAACTGGACGAAACAGACGAAGAACTTTTAGAATTGGCAATTATCGAACTTCGCGAGCGTTTTCAGTTATTATCAAAAGAAATTATTGTTCCGTTTGAAATTGATTTGGGCGAAAATATTAAAACAACCGTTCCTCAACTCGGAGATAAAAAACAGATTTTAGATTTATCGATTCGAAATGCCAAGTTTTACCGAATCGAACAACTGAAACAATTGCAAATTGTAGATCCTGATCGACACACCAATCGTATCATGGCGCAAATGCAAAAGGATTTGCGTTTACATGTTGAACCGCGACATATCGAATGTTTTGATAACTCGAATATCCAGGGAACAAATCCGGTTGCGGCTTGTGTGGTTTTTAAAGATGGAAAAGCAAGCAAAAAAGATTATCGACATTTTAATGTAAAAACGGTCGAAGGTCCGGACGATTTTGCTTCGATGACCGAAATTGTATATCGCCGTTACAAAAGATTATTAGACGAAAATCAACCTTTGCCACAATTGATTATTATTGACGGTGGAAAAGGACAATTATCTGCAGCTTTAAAAAGTATCGATGAACTAGGTTTACGTGGAAAAATTGCGATTATTGGAATTGCAAAACGACTCGAAGAACTTTTTTATCCCGGAGATTCGATTCCGTTATATCTCGATAAAAAATCTGAAACCTTAAAAGTAATTCAGCAATTGCGAAATGAAGCGCACCGTTTTGGAATCACCTTTCATCGCGACAAACGTAGCAAAGCTGCACTGAACTCGTCTGTAGAAAGTATTCCCGGAATTGGAGAAAAAACGATGCTAACGTTAATACAACATTTCAAAAGTGTTAAAAGATTGAAACTAGCATCCGAAAAAGAAATTTCGGATGTAATTGGAGTATCAAAAGCCAAAAAAATTGTCGACTTTTACAAAACCAACTAGCTATTATGCGCCCAATCCAGCTGTCCATTACAAATACTCGGTCAAAACGATTTTTTTCTACTACAAAAAAAGGAGCTTCTAAAGTCGCTCTTTTTCTGCAGGAAAAAATATCGTTTTGTCGCTCGCAGTTTTCCATTTCCATCTGGGGCGTGACAGCAGTTTTTTCAACACTTTTATTATTCAGCACACAAAATACTTTTTCGCAAGATAAAAAACAAGACAGTATTAAAAGACCAAAAATCGGTTTGGTTTTAAGTGGCGGAGGCGCAAAAGGATTTGCACATATTGGTGTTTTGAAAGTTCTGGAAGAAGCCGGAATCAAAATCGATTATATTGGCGGAACCAGTATGGGATCTGTCATTGGCGGACTTTATGCTTCTGGCTATAATGCTTCTCAAATTGATTCTATTTTCAAAAAAACTAATTTCGACGAATTAATCAACGATTATATTCCGCGTTCTTCTAAAAACTTTTACGGCAAAAAAAATGATGAATTGTACGCCATCGTTTTGCCGTTTAGTAATTTTAAAGTTGGAATTCCGGAAGCACTTTCAAAAGGAATGTACAATTATAACTTATTGAGTAGTTTAACTCGAAATGTGCGTCATGTTCGCGATTTTAATAAACTCCCAACTCCGTTTTTATGTGTTGGTACCAATATCGAAACCGGCGAAGAAGTTTTACTGAACAAAGGAAATCTTGTTCAGGCGATGATGGCGAGTGCAGCATTTCCATCGTTATTTACTCCTGTCGAAATTGATGGAAACTTATTAGTCGATGGAGGCGTTGTCAACAATTACCCTATAAAAGAAGTTCGCAATCTTGGTGCTGATATAATCATTGGTGTTGATGTTCAGGACGATTTAATGAATCGTAAAAATCTTAAAAATGCTACCCGAATTTTGGTTCAAATTACCAATCTACAATCGATTGATAAAATGAAAAGCAAAATAAAAGACACTGATATTTACATCAAACCGGATATTCGGGATTATGGAGTAATCTCTTTTGACAAGGGCGAAGAAATCATCCGAAAAGGAGAAGAAGCTGCTTTTGCCGTTTATGAAAAAATCAAATCATTGGTCAATGAAGATAATTTCTACAAAAAACCAAAGCTAAAACTTAGCTCAGATACCCTTCAAATTAATAAAATAAACAGCGAAAAATTAGACAATTATACCAAAGAATACATCAATGGTAAATTGCGTTTCAAACCCGGAAGCACCATAACTTATGATGATTTAAAAGCGGGAATCAATAATATAAATGCAACTCAAAACTTTAGTACGATTTCATATTGCCTTCAACCAGACGGCAATAGTGACGATCTTGATCTTGTATTGAAAGAAAATCCAACGCAAACTTTTTTGAAACTTGGATTGCATTATGATGGTCTTTATAAAAGTGGAATTCTATTGAATCTTACGCATAAAAAAACATTCTTAAAAAATGATATTACTTCGCTTGACATTATTTTAGGGGATAATTTTAGATATGATTTGAATTATTATGTCGAAAACGGTTTTAATATCAGCTTTGGATTTCGATCTCGATTGAATCAGTTTAATCGAAATGTTACAACAAGTATTAGCAATTTAACCGGAGCGAATCCAAACATTAATCTAATAAATGTTGATTTCTTTGATTTGAATAATCAGGTATATTTTCAAACCATTTTTGTACAAAAGTTTTTAATGGGCGGCGGTGTCGAATACAAATATTTAAAAATAAACTCTCCTACTCTTTCCAATACAGAAAACATAATTGATAAGAGTAATTATTTTAGTGTCTTTGGATATTTAAAATATGATTCTTTCGATAAAAAAACCTTTCCGCATTCCGGATTGTATTTCTCTACGGATTTACAAACCTATTTAGCATCATCAGATTATACCAAGAATTTCAAACCTTTCTCAATTGCAAAGGCCGAAATTGCTCTTGCCAAAACATTGTTTAGAAAAGCTACGATTAAAATTGGTGCAGATGCCGGATTCAATATTGGCAGTGACAGTGTACCTTTCTTCGATTTTATATTGGGTGGTTATGGTTATAATAAAATCAATAATTTCAATTATTTCTACGGATATGATTTCTTAAGTATTGCAGGAAACAGTTTCATAAAAACCGATATTACTTTAGATTATGAAATTTTTAAAAAGAATCACGTTAACCTTTCAGCCAATTTCGCCAACTTAGGCGATGATATTTTCACCACGGTAGATTGGGTTTCAATGCCCAAATATTCAGGTTATGCTGTAGGTTACGGATTAGAAACTATTATTGGCCCAATCGAAGTGAAACAATCGTGGTCTCCGGAACTTTCAAAAAGTTTTACTTGGTTTAGTATCGGGTTTTCATTTTAATACTCTATTAACTAATAGTGCAATAAAAATCTACTATTTTTATACTCTGTAAAATTTATATCAAAAAAAATTGAAATATGTTAGGTTTATAAATGATATAATTTATAATTTTACTCAATAAAAATTACGACATTTGTTATAATGAAAACAAAATGGACAGGTTTATTAGAATATCTTCAATTCCTCATCAAGAGAAATCCTGAGTGAAGCTATCGAATTGAGATGATTAGACAATTTTAAGAATTGAGCTAATTATCTGTTCACACAATTCAAATTTTTCGAATTATCTAATTTACAAATTATCTAATAGAAAAGCCATGCCATTATATCATAAACTTGGAGATTTCCCTCAAAAAAGACACACCCAATTCGAAAAACCAAACGGAGGTTTCTACTACGAACAATTATTTGGAACCGAGGGTTTTCACGGACATTCGTCACTTTCTTATCATGTTCACAGACCAACGCAGGTTAAAGAAATTTTAAATTCATATTCGGTTGAACCAAAAATTGCAATCGGAAAAAATATAAAATCATTACTATTTAAAGGTTTTGAATTAAAACCTGAAAATGATTTTCTGGACAGCCGCAAACCAATGTTAGTCAACAAAGACTGCATTATAGGATTGGCAGCTCCAAAAGAATCTCTTAGAAATTATTTCTACAAAAATGCCGATGCTGATGAAATGCTTTTCATCCATAAAGGAAAAGGAAAATTAAGAACCATGTTAGGAAATATTCCTTTTGAATATGGCGATTATTTGATTATTCCAAGAGGCATTATTTACCAAATAGAATTTGAAACCGAGGAAAATCGTCTTTTTTATGTCGAGTCTTATTCTCCTTTTTACACCCCAAAACGTTATAAAAACCAATCAGGCCAGCATTTAGAACATTCGCCATTTTGCGAACGCGATTTTATTTTGCCAAACGAATTGGAAACGCATGACGAAAAAGGTGATTTTTTAATTAAAATCAAAAAAGAAGGAATGATTCACGAAGTTGTTTATGCTACACATCCTTTTGACGTTGTGGGTTGGGACGGCTACAATTTTCCATATGGATTTTCGATTCATAATTTCGAGCCTATAACTGGGCGTGTACACCAACCGCCACCAGTACATCAAACTTTCGAAACGGCAACTTTTGTCGTTTGTTCATTCTGCCCTAGACTTTACGATTATCACCCGAAAGCAATTCCGGCGCCATACAATCACAGCAATATAGATTCTGACGAAGTACTATATTATGTTGATGGCGATTTTATGAGTCGTAATAATATAGAACAAGGTCACATCACTTTACACCCAAAAGGAATTCCGCATGGTCCAGCGCCAGGCGCAATGGAACGCAGTATTGGTCATAAAGAAACTCATGAATTAGCCGTTATGGTTGATACATTCAGACCTCTTATGGTTACTGAAGAAGCAATGGGACTTGATGATGGGCAGTATTATAACTCATGGACTGAGTAAATTTCACTTTCGATCTAACCGCAAAGTCCGCAAGGATTTTACGCAAAGATCGCCATGAATAACTTTGCGAACCTTGCGATTTACCTTTGCGTACTTTGCGGTTAAAAAAACTTAAAACAACATTTCGGCAAATCAAACAAACGATTTACCGATTAAACAAATAAACACAATGAGTAAAGAAGTAAAATCAGTAGAATACGGATTAGAAAAAATCTTTGAAGGAGCACAAGATTTCCTTCCGTTATTAGGAACAGATTATGTAGAATTCTATGTAGGAAATGCAAAACAATCTGCACATTATTACAAAACAGCTTTCGGATATCAATCATTAGCTTACGCCGGATTAGAAACCGGAGTAAGAGACAAAGCATCTTATGTTTTGAAACAAGACAAAATCAGAATTGTTTTGACCACGCCATTAACACAAGATTCTCCAATTCATGCTCATCTTCAAAAACATGGTGACGGAGTAAAAGTTGCAGCACTTTGGGTTGAAGACGCTACCAAATCTTATGAAGAAACTATGAAACGTGGTGCACGTTCTTTTATGGAACCAACCGTAGAAAAAGATGAATTTGGAGAAGTAGTTCGTTCTGGAATTTACACTTACGGAGAAACAGTTCACATTTTTGTAGAAAGAAAAAACTACAACGGTGTTTTCTTACCAGGATACAAAGAATGGAAATCAGACTATAATCCGGAACCAACAGGATTGAAATATATTGACCACATGGTTGGAAATGTGGGTTGGAACGAAATGAATACCTGGGTAAAATTCTACGAAGACGTTATGGGATTTGTGAATTTCCTATCATTCGACGACAAACAAATTACCACAGAATATTCGGCTTTGATGAGTAAAGTAATGTCTAACGGAAACGGAAGAATTAAATTTCCAATCAATGAACCAGCTGAAGGAAAGAAAAAATCACAAATCGAAGAATATTTAGATTTCTATGGCGGGCCTGGAATTCAGCATATTGCCATTGCAACAGACGATATTATTAAAACAGTATCACAACTAAGAGCACGTGGCGTTGAATTTTTATCAGCTCCTCCTCATACATACTACCAAGCGATCCCAGAAAGATTAGGTGTTCACATGGATATGATGAAAGAAGATTTGAACGAAATTGAGAAACTTGCCATCATGGTCGATGCAGACGAAGATGGATATTTATTACAGATATTTACTAAGCCAGTTCAGGACAGACCAACGCTATTTTTCGAAATTATTCAACGAATGGGAGCAAAAGGATTCGGTGCAGGGAACTTTAAAGCCCTTTTTGAGTCGATTGAGAGAGAGCAAGAATTGAGAGGAACATTATAAAAACGCAAAATTTTTACATTATACAGAGGAATTCTCTGTAAAAGCATGCTTTTTATGCAAATGTTATGTTAAACTTACCTTTTGCTATATCTTTATTGAACTTTCTGTATATCTTTGCACTCGCAAATCAAGAAGGGGTGGTTTCCTTCTGAATTGATATAAATTTCATAATTTATAGTTTTTTGGTTAGTTAATAGCATAAAAACTCAGTCATTCCTTGACTGAGTTTTTTTGTTTTGGTACATTTGGAATAGAATTTGCATTTATTTACCTTTATAATGAAATGTAAAAATTGTACTATGAAAAAGCTTATCCTCATCATATTAATTCTAACAACACTTGCCTTCGACACTTATAAAGAAGACGCATTTGGCACCGGCGAATATTTTAAATTTAGAATCCATTACGGAATTATAAATGCCGGATATGCAACTCTCGAGATAAAAGATGCTACTATAAATAATAAAAAAGTCCATCACGCTGTAGGAAAAGGTTATACAACCGGAATGTCAAAGTTTTTCTTTAAAGTAGAAGATCTTTACGAAAGTTATTTTGACAAAGAAAACGGAGCTCCTTATCGCTATGTCAGGAAAATCGACGAAGGCGGTTATACTAAAAACCAAGAAGGTTTTTTTAATCAGGCCGAAAACAGAGTTTTGGTAAAAGACTACAAACGAAATACCGAAAAAACTATTGTCATTACTGATAATGTTCAAGATATCGTTTCTGCATTTTACTATTTGAGAAATCATCCAAACATTGACAAATTAAAACCTGGCGAAGCGATTACAATCGACATGTTTTTTGACGATGAAATCACAAAATTTAAGTTAAAATATGTAGGTCGTCAAGATATTACAACTAAATTTGGCACCGTTTCTACTATGGTTTTCAAACCACTTGTACAAACTGGAAGAGTTTTTAAAGAAAAAGAAAGCTTAACACTCTGGATAACAGACGACGACAACAAAGTCCCAATTAGAATCAAAGCAGATCTTGCTGTAGGATCACTTAAAGCAGATCTTGACGAATATAAAGGATTAAAAAATCCATTTAAAGCAAAAAAATAATGAATATCACTGATAATTCAGAATCAATTTTAAAAGAAATTGACCTTAAATTCCAAGCTATAAATCAAAAAACTGATGTTCAATTAGAAGGATTACTTTGGTCTAAACCAATTACTTATTGGGACTACATTCAAACCGATGCTCTTTTAAGTTTACAAACACAACGCACAACGCTTCCTGACGAAATGGTTTTTATCATGTATCATCAGGTAAATGAATTAATTTTTAAAATGATTTTGTGGGAAATCGATCAAATTGCCGATGCACAAAACATTCAGGTCGATTTTTTCAGCGAAAGATTATCAAGAATCACTCGTTATTTTGATATGCTTACCAATTCATTCAGTATTATGGAAAACGGAATGGAAGTAGATCAATATATGAAATTCAGAAACACGCTAACTCCGGCAAGTGGTTTTCAGAGTGCACAATATAGATTGATAGAATTTGCTTCGACAGATGTTATCAATTTAACAGATCGCAGATACAAAGCAAACTTTGACGAAAACACTGATCTTGAAACTACCTTCGAACATTTGTATTGGCAAGCTGCCGGAAAAGATTATCAAACGGGAGAAAAATCATATTTACTTCAGGAATTTGAGAACAAATACAAAGTTCAGTTTTTAAGACAAATGTCTACTTTTAAAACTAAAAATATCTGGCAAAAATTCACTCAATTGCCAGAAGAAGATCAACAAAATACTTCATTAATTGAGGCAATGCGTCATTATGACAAAACTGTAAACATTACTTGGGTAATGCAACACCTTAATACTGCAAGAAAATACATATTAGAAAGCGGAAAAGGCAACGGGGAAGCTACTGGTGGCAGCGATTGGCAAAAATATATGCATCCAAAATACCAAAGACGCATCTTTTTTCCTAAATTGTGGACCGAAGAAGAATTGTCCAATTGGGGAAATGAAACAACCACTTAATTTCCCGAAAAAATTTAAAAGTTTGAAAAAAGCATTCGTACTTGTAATACTATTATTCTCTGTGTTTTCTTGTAATAAAACCGAGGAGAAAGTAGCAACTAAGATTAGTAAACCAAAGACTAAAAAGGTAGAATTTGGATTTAATTACGCTGACTTTAATATTGTAAATGACACTATAAAAAAAGGAGATTCTTTTGGTTCTATCATTCAAAGTCAAAATATTGGAGACAAAAAAGTCTATGATATTGTAGAACAAGTAAAAGATTCGTTTGATGTTAGAACAATTCGATACAACAAACCTTATACAATTCTTCGCTCTAAAAATAAAACAAACAAATTACAGGTTTTCATTTACCAACCTGATGCTTTAACTTATTATGTAGTCGATTTAAGAGACAGCATCGCTAAAGCATACAAAAAAGTAAAACCGGTAACATTAAAACGTAAAATTATTGGTGGCGTTTTAAAAAGTTCATTATCCGAAACTTTAGGAAACGAAAGTGTCGAAACTGCTCTTGCCAGCCGAATTACCAAAGTCTTTTCATGGTCTATCGATTTCTTCAAACTTAAAAAAGGAGATCGTTATGGATTAATTTTCACTGAACGCTTTATAAACGGAAAAACTTATGACGGTGTTGAAGATCTTGAAGCTGCATTTTTTGAATATAAAGGTAAAATCGTTTATGCTTTTCCATTTGAAAGAGATACGACTTCCGGCAAAATAGAATATTATGATGATGAAGGAAAAACACTGAAAAACTTCTTTCTAAAAACACCTATTAAATTTAGCCGAATCACTTCTCGATTTACCGCAAACAGATTTCACCCTGTTCAACATACCTGGAAAGCGCACAAAGGAACTGATTATGCTGCGCCAACTGGAACTCCAATTTCAACAACTGCTTCTGGAGTTGTTGAAGCAACCGGATATACCGCAGGAAACGGAAACTTTGTAAAAGTAAAACACAACGGAACCTACTCTACTCAATATTTGCATATGTCCAGAATTTTGGTTCGCCGCGGCCAACGTGTAACTCAAGGACAAACTATTGGATTAGTTGGTAGCACCGGACTTGCAACCGGACCTCACGTTTGTTACCGTTTCTGGAAAAATGGTGTTCAGGTTGATGCGCTTAGACTTAACTTACCAACAGGAGAATCTCTGACAGGATCTGACAAAACTCGTTTCTTAAAACAAATGGAACCTTTGAAAAGAGAATTGGATAGTATTGGGAATTTGTAATTTTCTGACTTCATCTCGTATTTTAAAATAGAACAATATGAAAAATACACGTCTTAAAACAATGTACAACGAAACGTTTTCAGGTTTAAGACTATTTTACAGAGACACCAATCTTCCGGAAAATTTAATTTTAAATTATAAAGTTGGTCAAATTATTCAGGAAAGAGGCTTTACTGATATGTCTTCTATTGGCGGTGGCTTATCTGGAAATATTAGATATTTAATTGCAAGTGCGCATCCAAAAGATTTATCAAAATTCAATCCTGATTCAGCAAAGATTGGTCATTTTCTTTTAGGTTCAATTGCTTATTTTAAAGTTTTGGACATTCAGAAAATTGAAAACAAAACACAAATTTTTCTGTTGAACATTCCAGATAATTCGATTTCGCTTTTCAAGAATTCATCTTCGAACCTTGAGGAAGAAATCATAGAAAAAGCACGAAAAAAGTTTAGAGATAAGATCAATTCAGACTTAATTCCATCATTGCAAACCGCAGAATGGAAACAAAGAACTGAAACTCCACTCGGAATGAGTATTAATGGTGAACTATTTTTTGATGATTCGAAAATCAAAATTGAAGAGCCAAAAAGGATTGAAATTGATGTAAACAATAAAACTATCGAAGTTAACAAAAAGCCCTGGTGGAAAATTTGGTGATTTTTTTTATTCCAAAGCAACATCTTCTTAAATAATAGCGATCGATGAAATCTTCTTTATTAATAATTTTATCTGCAACACTATTCGGTTGTTCCCATCCACACGCTTTTGTTTTAAATGACACAGAGAAAAACAAATACTATGTTTCAGAAATGGTCAATAAAGTTTTTGAAGAAAATCAAATCAACGAATCTCCTTTAATTGTCATAGATGGGATTCCTTTTGAATACGACAAAAAACAAGATACCATATTATTACCTCTCAAAAAATCAGACATCAAAAGTTTAAACTTTTTAAATCAAAATAGTAGTCGGATTATATATAATGAAAAAGAAAATGGTGGCGCTATTATAATAACTACCAAATTTTAAAACAAACAAGCTCATAAAACGTTTTCGTAACTAATTGTTATATAATTGTGAACCTTAAAGCTATTAAAAGTTATTTCAGTATTTTTGTGTTTTTATAACCAAATTTTCAATTAAACTAAAAAATGGCTTTAAACACAACAAACCCAACCGGGACTGAAGCGTGGAAAAATCTACAGAACCACTATAACGCAATTCACGAAACTACGATACAAGAATTGTTTCAACAAGATAATGCTCGTGTTGAAAAATTCAATTTACAATGGAATGACTTTTTAGTAGACTATTCTAAAAATAATATCACTCCTGAAACGATCTCTCTTTTATTAGAATTGGCAAATTCAATTGGATTAAAAGATGCTATTTCTCAATATTTTGACGGAGCAATTATCAACCAAACTGAAAACAGAGCTGTTTTGCATACTGCTTTGCGTGCTCCGGAATCGGCAGTTATTAAAGTTGATGGCGAAAATGTAATTCCTGAAGTTTACGAAGTAAAAAACAAAATCAAACAATTCAGCAACGAAGTTATCTCTGGAGAAAGAAAAGGTTTTACTGGAAAAGCTTTTACTGATGTTGTAAATATAGGAATTGGAGGCTCTGATCTTGGACCAGTTATGGCGGTTGAAGCTTTACAATTCTACAAAAATCAACTGAACTTGCATTTTGTTTCTAACGTTGATGGTGATCACGTTAACGAAATAATCAAAAAACTAAATCCTGAAACAACTCTTTTTCTGATTGTTTCTAAAACTTTTACAACTCAGGAAACTTTATCGAATTCTGAAACTATCAAAGAATGGTTTTTGAAATCAGCTTCTCAGGAAGATATCGCAAAACATTTTGTGGCGGTTTCAACAAATATTCAAAAAGTAACCGAATTTGGAATTAATCCTGACAATGTTTTCCCAATGTGGGACTGGGTTGGAGGAAGATTCTCTTTGTGGAGCGCGGTTGGATTAAGCATTAGTTTAGCAATTGGATTTGACAATTATAATGAAATGCTAAAAGGCGCGAATGAAATGGACGAACATTTCAAATCGGCTGAATTTGACAAAAATATTCCTGTAACGCTGGCTTTGCTAAGTGTTTGGTATAATAATTTCTTTGGTGCTGAAAGTGAAGCTTTAATTCCTTACACGCAATATTTACAAAAACTAGCTCCGTATTTGCAACAAGCAACTATGGAAAGCAATGGAAAAAGCGTTGGCCGTGACGGAAAACCTGTAAATTACCAAACTGGAACTATTATTTGGGGAGAGCCGGGAACAAATTCGCAACATGCTTTTTTCCAATTAATACACCAAGGAACAAAATTAATTCCGACTGATTTTATTGGATTTGTAAAACCTCTTTACGGAAATGAAGATCACCACGATAAATTAATGTCTAATTTTTTTGCTCAGACAGAAGCTTTATTAAATGGAAAAACTACAGCTCAAGTTCAGGCAGAATTTGACAAACAAGGACTTTCTGCAGAAAAAGCAGCTTACTTATTACCTTTTAAAGTTTTTACAGGAAACAAACCAACGAATACAATTTTAATCCAAAAACTGACTCCAAAAAGCTTAGGATCTTTGATTGCATTATACGAACATAAAATTTTTGTACAGGGCGTTATCTGGAACATTTTTAGCTTTGATCAATGGGGAGTAGAATTAGGAAAGCAATTGGCAAACTCTATTTTGGATGAAATTAACACAAAGACTGTTAAGAATCATGACAGCTCAACTTCATTTTTGCTAAATCATTTCCTAAAGAACAAATAAAACTTCATAAAGAAAGATTTCTTAACTATTTGAAACGCCTTAATTTAACGTAATTTAAGGCGTTTTTTCGTATAAAGAAGCTACTTTCAACACTTAAAATACTTATTATTGCCGGTTTTAACTTACAACACAATTACTATCATTACGATTTTAACAAAAAACACTAGTCTAAATTCAAGAAAACATTATTTTATTTAACGAAAAAATGAAAAATCATTTTAATGCGCAACACATTAGATAAAACTAGTTTTTCTTAACATTTTGATAACATTATCTGATTTAATTGTTATAATTTTGCCAAAAACAATAAACTAAATAACAAATGAAGACAATGAAAAATTGGTTACTTACTGGACTTTTGTTCATGATAGTTTCAACCGCATTTTCTCAAGGAAAAATTACCGGTACTATTACCGACGGCGTGGGTTCATTGCCGGGCGCAAATGTAGTTATCAAAGGATCTACAGCTGCTACTTCTACAGATTTTGATGGTAAGTTTACTATCGATGCTACAACTAGCACAGGAGAAATCGTTATTTCTTACTTAGGTTACGAAAACCAAACTATCAAATTTGCAGTATCAAATGGTGCTACTACAAATTTAGGAAAGATAGTTTTAGTGTCTAATTCTAACGAATTAAGCGAAATTGTTGTTACTAGCAGCGTTATTGACGTAGCTAAAGACAGAAAAACTCCTGTTGCCGTTTCTACAATTAAGGCAGCAGAAATTAAAGAAAAATTAGGTTCTCAGGAATTTCCAGAGATTTTAAAAAGTACACCTTCTGTATATGCTTCAAAAGCAGGTGGTGGATACGGGGATTCAAGAATTGCTATTCGTGGATTTGACCAAAAAAATATTGCCGTTATGGTGAACGGAGTGCCAATCAACGACATGGAAAACAGTGCTGTTTACTGGAGTAACTGGGCTGGTATCTCTGACGTAACTTCTGCAATGCAAGTACAAAGAGGTTTAGGAGCTTCAAAATTAGCTATCTCTTCTGTTGGTGGAACTATCAACATTATCACAAAAACTTCTGACATGAAAGAAGGCGGATCTGTTTCGTCAAGCTTTGGTAACAACAACTACCTTAAAGCTCAAGCTTCATACAACACAGGAGTAATGAAAAATGGTCTTTCTGCTTCAGTTTTATTCAGTAGAACTACTGGAGACGGATATGTAAATGCAACTGCATTTGAAGGTTACAACTATTTCATGGCTTTTGGTTACAAAGCTAGCGACAAACATAACTTCCAATTTACTTTTACAGGAGCACCTCAATGGCACGATCAAAGATCTACTTCTCCTCTTTTAAGTGATTACTTAAAATACGGAAGTAATGGTACTGACCCAAACATCAAATACAACTCTGATTGGGGTATGAAAAATGGTGAGGAATATAATTTAAAAACAAATTATTACCACAAACCTGTAATGTCTCTTAACTGGGATTACGATATCAACTCAACTACAAAATTATCTACTGTAGTTTATGCTTCATGGGGACGTGGAGGAGGTACTACTACAAATGGTGGTATTAGAGGAAACAATGCTTACTCAGCTAACAACTCTTTAAGAACGGCTGACGGTCTTGTTAATTTTGATTTAATTCAAAACTGGAACTCTGGTCAGGCAACAACTTTAGGAACAAGACTTCCTGTAAACGGTAAATACGAAAACAGTGCTGATACAGGTAGTAACAAAGTTGCTGGCGCAACAGTTATCAATAACACAGCTGGTATTTCTGAAATTGCTTCTGTAAACTCTCATAACTGGTACGGTACAGTAATCAATTTAGACAAAAAATTATCTGACAATTTAACTTTAGATTTTGGAGTTGAAGGAAGAATATACGAAGGTATTCACTACCAAAACTTAATTGATTTATTTGGAGCTGATATTTACAAAAATACTGCTGACAAAAACAATAACCCTGGATACTTTAGCACAACTTATGCTCCAAGACCAAGTGGAAACCCATTTGCTAGTACAGATTATCAAGAAAGAGTTAACTACTGGAATGACAGTAAAGTAAATTACTACGGTGCTTTTTCTCAATTAGAGTACACTACTGGTAACTTGACTGCTTTCTTACAAGCTGCTGTATCTCAACAAGGATACAAAAGAATTGATCACATGAAGTATCTTGCTACTGACCCACTTGCTAACACTGATTACAAAAACATTACAGGAGGAGACGTTAAATTTGGAGCAAACTACAACATTAATGACCACCACAATGTATTTGCAAATGCTGGTTATTACTCAAAACAACCATTTTTCAATGCAGTATACCCAAACAATGCATCTATTGTAAACCCAAATCTTACAAACGAAAAAGTAAAAGCAGTTGAACTTGGTTACGGTTTCCGTTCAGGAATCTTCAATGCTAACTTAAATGCTTACTACACTACTTGGGATGACAGATTTACAACTGCAGTTGATCAAGCAGCAACTAACTCTGGAGGATACTACACTTTCCAAGGTGTTAATGAAATACATAAAGGTATCGAATTAGACGTTACAGCTAAACCAATTGACAAATTGAAACTAAACGGAATGATTTCTGTTGGTGACTGGAAATATAGCGGTAATGCTACAAGTAGTCGTTTTGATGTTGGTAATAATCCAATTGACGGAGATCAGCCTTTATACCTTGATGGAGTAAAAGTTGGAAACAATGCTCAAACAACAATGGCACTTGGAGCTGCTTACGAAATCTTAGACGGTCTTAATGTTGACGCGAACCTTAACTACTCAGAAAAGTTATTCGGAAATATCGACGTATCTAAATTTTCTGCTGCTAACAACAAAGGTGCTATGGAGTTGCCAGGTTTTGCAACTACAGATGCTGGTGTATCTTACAGATGGAACATTACTCCAAAGTTAGGTTCATTAAACTTCAGATTAAACGTAAACAACGTTTTTGATAAAGTATTTATCAATGAGTCATTCACAAATATCTTTGCAGATGACAACCTTCCTGTTTCAACAGGACAAACACCTGGTGCAAATGGAACTTATGCTTCTAAAGGACAACTTTACAATGGAGTTGCTACTGCAAACAAAGTATACTTTGGTTTCGGAAGAACTTGGAACTTCTCATTACGTTACGATTTCTAAGAATTTAGAATCTTAATAAATAATAAAAACGGCATTGACTTTTAGTTTAATGCCGTTTTTTTATACCCTTTTTTGCTATATTTGTTTTAACAAAAAATATAATTTATGTACCATTTTCTACAAAAATTCCATTCGGGTTGGGCTTATTTAGCTTTATTACTTTTATTAATTGCAGTTGTAAATTCAATCATCGGATTAACTTCAAAGAAAGAATTCACCGCTAAAGATCGTAAAATAGCATTATTTGCTCTTATAGGCACACATACCCAATTATTGATTGGTCTAATCCTTTATTTTGTTTCTCCTTTAGGAAAAGCAGCTTTTGGACAAATGTCTAATGCAGAACTTAGACTTACATCATTAGAACACCCTCTTATTAATATTATTGCTATCATTTTGATAACTATCGGATGGTCAAAACATAAAAAATTAATTAATAGCGAAGCTAAATTTAAAACTTTTGCTATTTTTTACGGATTAGGATTATTGCTTATATTAAGCAGAATCCCGTGGAACCTATGGTTCTAAAAAACCAATTAAAGCCCTGAAATTCTAGGGCTTTTTTTATCTCGGCATATTATTTGTACAAACTCCCCAAGTCTGAAAAAAAATAAAAAATGAGAAATAAAAAACATATTATACTCACCACACTTACTATAACCTTTTTAAGCTGTTTTACTTATGTCATAAGTCAGACAAAACCAGTAACCGAATCTAAACCACCTCAACAGGACACGGTAAAAACTGTAAGACCAAACTTAATTGCAATACCAACAGATTCTGTTTTTACTGACAAAGGTTTAAAACTAAAACCATACAAGAAAAACGCACATGCCTCCTACTACGCAGATCGTTTTAATGGTAAAAAAACAGCAAACGGAAGCAGATTCAGCAACAGCGCATATACTGCTGCACACAAGAAACTTCCATTTGGAACAAGAATAAAAGTAACAAATGAAGCTAACGGAAAATTTGTAATCGTAAAAGTTACCGATCGTGGTCCGTTTGTTAGAACAAGAGAACTTGATTTATCCAAAAGAGCATTTATGGAAATCACCAAAAGCAAAGGAAGCGGTGCCATGAAAGTGACAATAGAAACAATAGTAGAATAAAAAAATCCCGTCTTGAAATTTCAGGACGGGATTTTTTTTGCGCATTATTTAATTTACCGAAGACTTCACTTCACATTTTAACAACTTACCTTTCCGCAGAAAACTTACTTTTTTTGAATCTGGAACACATTAAAATAGTAGGAAATTATTTTACTTTTTCCTTCAATCTTTTTAAATTTTATTTTACTTTAGTAGTACTATATGCATATAAATAAATGAAAGAAGCTCTTGACAAATTTTTAGAAAGTTGGCACAATAATAACGATGTTGTTGGAATACTTTTAACCGGAAGTCATGCAATTGAGATGAACCATAAAACTTCGGATATTGATATTCGAATATTCGTCACCGAAGGTTTTAAAACAACCAAGGGTTTAACAGAAATCGATGGATTCAAAATTTCATATTTGGTAAGAAGCCATAATATTATAGAAAATATATTTAAAAAAGAATTCTCCATGAATAGTAGATTTGAAGCAACTACAATCTCCATGGGTAAAATTATCTTTGAAAAAAACGGTATACTTTCTGAACTACAAAAACTTGCTCATCATTATCAGGGAAGTGACTTTATCAAAAGAAACATTGATGATGAATCTCTAAAATCAAACATATATCTTTTATATAACTACAAAAGTTACTTAGAAACTCTGGAAGAAGATTCCCCTTATTTCATTTATACCTACATGTTATTCATGAAAATAAGTCTGAATTTCTATTCTCATTTTTTAAATTTTGAAATAGTTTCAGATTTAAAAACCGAAAAACTATTTACCAATGATTTATTCAGAGACAAATGCAATTGGAGTAAATTTCCTGACGAAGAATTTGTAATACTTTGGCAAAACTGTATTTCAACAGGAAAAAATAACAAACACAATGTTTCTAAAATATTTAATTATCTACAAGATAAAGTCATAAAATTTAACATAAAAAACCACACATTTTCTTGGCAAGAATAGTATTATCGAATATATTTGTAATACTATACACTACAAAATGTTAAATTTATGAAAACTAATCTTAAGTTAACTAAAATTACGATTTCAAAACTTGATAATCTTAATCTTAGACCACTAGAAAATAGTGAAATGCAAAATCTAAAAGGTGGGGATGTGCTTACATTTACAAATACATCAACACCTGGTGGACCAACAAGTGAAGGAAACCCACCTTCTGGAGGAGGTCCAATTGATATTATAACAGATGGAGGAGGATGGAATGATACATCATCTTACACTAGTTGTGTAGTTTACCTTGGTGGTGGCTGTATGACTAAACTATCATAGTTATTTGCATTAATAATTAGATAAAAAATCCAAAACTTTACAGTTTTGGATTTTTTATTAACCACTTTTTAATCTATGAACCTGATAGAGTCAAAAATTCATTTAATTAACGATCAAATTAGTTTCAACTTTCAAAAAACAAACGAAATTGGAGTTTTAGCAGGTCTGTCTGGTCTTGCTTTATTTAATTTTCATTATTCGCAGGTATTTAATAAAGAAGCTACAATCGGCAGTACTATCCTAGAGAAATGCATTCTAAAAATTAATGAAGGATATTCAAAACCCACTTACTGCAACGGAATAGCTGGATTTGCGTGGGCAATAAACTATCTAATAAAAGAAAATTTTATAGATCATAGTAATAACGAAGTTCTTTATGAGATCGACGATTATAATCATGAATGGATAGATTTTTCAATAAAAGACAACAATTTTGATTTTTTTCATGGTGCCATTGGATATCTAAATTATTCTATTGATCGCTATAATAGTTTGACCTCTCCTGAAAACTTAGAAAAAATCGAAAAATCAGTTACGCTTTTATTGAATTATTTATCAGAATTACTTCCGGAAATTAAGTTATATCCAAATGGTTCAAAAAAAAACATTATTAAAATGGGTTTTGAAAACAATGTAATTTTTGGATCAGCACATGGAATTTCAAATATCATATTCATTCTCAATAAAATCTCCACAATCCCAAAATTCAATTCAGAAGCACAATTATTATCAGATCAGTATATTGCTTATTTATTAAAGTATAAGAATGATAAAAATTCCGACATATCTCTTTTTCCGAATTTTTTAAGCAAAAAAGGAGCTGTAAAATACGAGAGCGCTCTTACCTGGTGTTCAGGTGATCTGGGTATCGGTGCTAATTTTTTAAATACATCTATCCGTTACAATCATAATGAAAATTATAAACTAACCGGAATCGAAATCTTAGAACATGCGTCACAAAGATCTTCTTTAGAAAAATCTTCTTTAAAATCAGAGAGTCTCTGTCACGGCTATTTCGGTGCCTATAAAATTTTCTCAAACGCACATAAAGTCACACAAAACGAGGATTTCCTTAAAGCAAGTAATTACTGGCTAGATCTTGGAATAAAAAACCTTACGATAAATAATGATTCAGATTTGACCATTTTAAATGGACTATCAGGCATTGGCCTTTCATTATTAGACCATATAGATTCAAAAAAACTAAACTGGGGTGAATGCTTGTTTTTATAAAAATCAATTAAAAGAAACTAGCAAAATGAGTTTTTACAACCACTTTTAAATTCCTTAAGCACTAAAATAATGAACCATTTCCCTTATAAATTATTTTCCAACTACGTCCTAAGAGCACCCTTATATCCCATATCAGATTTATTTTCTTTTTTAGATGAAATAAAAGATGATGATTCTGTTTTTAAGAAAAAATTCAGTGAAAGCTTAATACTAGAAGCGATCTACGTGGCATCTCCCAGCTTATATATTATTTTAAAAAAATGGCTGGATGGAGAGTTAGAAGATGTCAAAAAAATAGAAAAATTAAAAACCTCGCTTCTCAAATACTTAACCCGTATGTCTTCAAGGTGCACGCCTTTCGGGCTTTACGCCGGATATTCAATAGGTTCATTTGCAGATGAAAATAATATTTTAGTAAGTTACAATACTGAGCATAGAAAGTACACAAAACTAGATATGTTTTATTTAGTTTCTTTGACTAACAACTTAATTAAAAACGAAAAAATTAAAAATAGTGTTCGTTTCTACGCTAACTCAACTATATATCCATACCATAATGAACTTAGATATATTGAATATAAATATTATGGTTTAAAAAGAAGCCATGAAATTGTTTCGGTCGAAAAAACAGAAGTACTGGATTTTTTACTTGATTTTTCTAAAGAAGGTTATTTAATTACTGAAATTGCAAATAAACTGATTGCAAAATATACCGATGTAGAATATCACGAAGCTTTAGAATATATAAATCAAATAATAGAAAATCGATTACTAGTAAGCGAACTAGAACCGCTAGTTGTGGGATTGGATTATTTTACGCATTTACGACAAATAATATCTAAGATTGAAGACATCGATGAAATAAAGAATGTAATTGAAGAAATTGCTAAGAAGATTGAAAAGTTAGATGCAAAAATTGAAAGTCAAATCTCCAGCTATAATGAAATAGCAACACTTTTACAGGATCTTAATACCAGATTTGATGCAAAATATCTATTCCAAACCGATTTAAAAATTGCAACTCAAACAAATACACTGGATAAAAAAGCGATAAAAGATATTAGAGAAGGAATCATGATATTAAATCATTTGTCTCCTTACATGGAAAACTATTTTTTACAAAATTTCAAGAAAAAATTTATTGAGAAATTTGGAGAATCAGAAATCCCTCTGTCAATAGCATTAGATTCAGATTCGGGAATTTCATACAAAGAAAGCCCCTATTATAATATCCTTCCCGACGACTCCTTTATTAATCATATTGTCTTAAACAAAAAAAATACAACTGATGATGTAAGACTGAGCAAAATGGATCTATATCTGCACGGAAAAATCTTAGAATCTTATAAAAAAGATAACCAGAATATTATCCTGAATAAAGATGAATTACCTCTAAGTAATAATAAATGGAATGATCTTCCTGAGACAATGTCTTTCCTGACAGAATTCATAATTAGAGATGGCAGCCAAAAAATAGTATTAAATGGAGGCGGAAATTCAACCGGCGCGAATCTCTTCGGGAGATTTTCATTAGCTGATTCTGAAATTGATCACTTTTGCAAACAAATTATTGAAATTGATAAAAAAAATAACGCTAATGCTATATTAGCTGAAATTGGTCATTTACCTGAAGCAAGAATTGGCAACGTCGCTTCAAGATCAGAATTTTATGATTATGAGATACCATATCTTGCAAAATCAATTAAAGAATTTGACAATCAAATACCTGTTAGCGACCTAGCAGTATCAGTTAATCATTACGGAGAAATTATCCTTCGTTCGATTTCTAAAAACAAAAAAGTAATTCCCAGATTAATAAACGCGCACAGCTTTAGTAATAATAGTACTCCAATTTATCATTTCTTATGCGATTTACAAACACAAAACAAAAGAAGAGGAGTGTTTTTAGAGACAAATAGTCTTTCAAAAATCTTTAAATATATCCCCAGAATAGAATATAAAAATATCATATTAAAAAAAGCGAGTTGGACTTTTACCCCACAAGACATTTCACTATTCTTCAAAAAAGTTTCTTTTGATCAACTAAAAAATGATATACAGACTTTTAGAAAAGAATGGAAAATTCCACGCTATATAAATGTAATCGAAGGAGACAACCAGCTTTTGATTGATCTAGAAAATAGGACATCATTTGCCATGATGCTGGACGTCATTCTAAAAAAAGATAAAATCCTTTTTGAAGAATTTCTATTTTCCGATAATAATCAAATAGTAAAAAGAGGAGAAAGCAATTTCACCAATCAGGTAATTATTTCAATTTACAACCACACAAACTAACTATAATGATTGATAAAATAAAAAGTCGTTTTTTTCCGGGCGATGAATGGCTATACTTCAAAATATATTGCAGTTATAAAACATCGGACATCATATTAACTGAGGTTATTAAGCCTTTCACAGAAAAACTACTTAAAGAAAACCATATTAAAAAATGGTTTTTCATTAGGTATATTGATCCAAATTATCACATCAGATTCCGACTTGAACTTACTGATATAAAAAACATTGGACATATAATACAGGAATTCAATAATCTATTGCAAGAGTATATTGAGTCCAAATCTGTTTGGTCTCTGCAAATAGATTGTTATGATCGTGAAATCGAACGATATGGTTTAAATACAATGGAACTAGCGGAAGAAGTCTTCTTTAACGATAGTATCGAAATAATTAATTTTCTATCAACTTCAAAAAGCGACGACACCGATATTGTTTCAGAATCTAAACCCATATTTAGTTTAAAACTAATAGACTTTTATTTGAGTCATTTTCGACTAACTGATTCTCAAAAATTAAGTTTTATGGAAAGACTTAGAGATTCGTTTTATAAAGAATTTGACATTAACAAAGACAATAAAAAACAAATCGAAAAAGTCTACAACAATCATAAAGAATCAATCTATCAGCAATTATTAGACACCAACAATGCTATAACAAATGCTGCAATAAAAGAGAATATAGACGAAATTTTAAAAGTTACCAACCAGGAATTGGCATCAGAGAACAAAATGACTTATTTAATATCAAGCTTTATTCACATGTCCCTTAACAGATTATACTATTCTAATAATCGAATTCACGAACTAGTATGCTATGATGTTTTATGGAAATTTTACAAATCTAAAGTTAGCCGAAATCTTCAAAATCAACATTAGACAAAAAAAACACCAGCTTAAAAACTGGTGTTATATAAAATCTAATCCGTTTTTACTTTTAAACAAACTTTCTAATACTCATTATAATTCCGGTATGGATTCCTTCGTGGTAATTATTGAAGCTCAAAGCGCCATCGATGTTTTTGAGTATAAAACCCATACTTGTTGGATATTCGGTGTAAGAAACAAAGATATTATTAGCAAAATCTTTTTGAACCTGATCTAAAGTAGAAGAAAGCAATGCTCTGATTTCATCAACTTCGGCTTGTGAAACATCACCTTCGGGTTTGGTTCCCTTTCTATATTTGGCAACAAATTCATCTGAAACCAACATTGGCAAACCTGATAATTTATAGATTAAAACCTGGTGTGAAGCTACACAATGTGCAATATTCCAAATTAAATTATTACTAAATCCTTCTGGGATCTTGTTCAATTGTTCTAATGAATGGTTGTCTAAAATCTTCAAAAGAACTTCTCTAATGGTTTTTTGTACTTCAAAAACTGAATTCATAATTTTATTTTTTTTCTAAAATTAGGCAATTTTCAGTTTTAAATGAATTTTCTTTGTAGTCTCTTAAATTTAAAAATCATGAACAAAATATACTACTTAGCTTCTTGCGATACGTGCCGAAAAATCATCAAAAGTCTTCCAAAAGACAACAACTTGGTTTTTCATGATATTAAACAAAACCCGATTACAGAAGCTGAACTTGAAGAAATGTACAAGCTTGCCAGAAGTTACGAGGCTTTGTTTAGCAAGAAAGCACAGTTATACAAATCAATGGATTTAAAAAACAAATCTCTAACTGAGGACGATTATAAAAAATACATTCTGGAGCATTATACATTCATAAGCCGTCCGGTTTTTATTATTGACGAGAAAATTTACATTGGCAACACTCAACCTGTAACATTGCAGGTTCAGAAAGCTTTGGAAAAATAATAAGCCTAAAGCTGTAATGAATCTGCGTTTGCGTTAGGGATAGAAGTGGAAATCCTTTTTTTGAGCTTTTTCTGCTCAAAAAAAGATTGGAGCGGATAGCCCGACCGAAGGGAACGCCCAAATTAAAATTCTAAAAAGTTAGCCATAAATTTCACGAATTTTCACGAATTATTTGTTGAGCTCAAAAGTTGCCACAGATTAAAAAGATTCTCACAGATTGGTAAAATCTATAAAATCATTTAATCTGTGGCAAAAGAGAAACAATGAATTCGCACTAGTTAAATTAGTGTAAATTCGTGAAATTCGTGGCAAAAAAACTTTAAGTCATTCAGCATAAAACAGATTAGCGAATTACAGCGCAATACAGCAAACTTTTATTTATCTTTGCGCCTTTATACTCAATTATATGATACAATCTATGACAGGGTTTGGCAAAGCTTCTTTGCAATTGCCTACAAAAAAAATTACCGTTGAAGTAAAATCCTTAAATAGTAAAGGTTTAGATTTAAACGTAAGAATGCCGTCGCTTTATCGCGAAATGGAATTAGGTTTAAGAACCCAAATCTCTACGAAACTTGAAAGAGGAAAAATTGATTTTGGAATTTACATCGAAAGTACTTCTGAACAAACTTCGACTAAAGTAAATGTTCCTGTTGTAAAAAACTATATCGCGCAGCTTAAAGAAGTTTATCCTGATGCAGATGAAACTGAATTAATGAAAATGGCCGTTCGTATGCCTGATACGCTAAAAACGGAACGTGAAGAAATCGATGAAAACGATTGGGAACAAATTCAGGTTATAATTGAAGAAGCGCTGCAAAATATCTTAACTTTTAGAAAAGACGAAGGTGAATCTCTTGAAAAAGAATTCAACTTAAGAATTGGAAATATTCGCCAGTATATGAATGACGCTTTGGCTCTTGATCCGGAACGTGTTCAGGCTATCAAAGATCGTTTGCAAACTGCTATTTCGGAATTACAGGTTAATGTTGATGAAAATCGTTTTGAACAAGAACTGATTTATTATTTAGAGAAACTTGATATTACTGAAGAAAAAGTTCGTTTGACAAATCACTTAGACTATTTCTTAGAAACCATAAAAGGTACTGAAGCTAATGGTCGTAAACTTGGTTTTATAACTCAGGAAATGGGTCGTGAAATCAATACAATGGGTTCAAAATCAAATCACGCTCAAATGCAAAAATTGGTTGTGATGATGAAAGATGAATTGGAAAAAATTAAGGAACAAGTATTAAATGTACTTTAAATCATAATGAAAGTTTTTCTTCTTTCGATTATTCTTTTGTTTAGCTTTCAAATTAAAGCTCAAGATATCTCAGAAATCAATAAGGTTTTAGAAATACCAGATACATTAGAATTTGAAAAAGAAATTCGTATTTATAAAGATTATTCCATAACAAACGGAATGGAAATTTTTAGAATGTATGATGAAGGAAAAAACAATTGGATTGTATATATTTTTTCTTTTTCTAAAAGATATAAAACTGTAACTAAGATTGATCAAATACAATTTCCTAAGGAAAATATTGGAAAACTAAAACCAAAAGATGCGAACTTAATCTGGCTTAATTTACTGTTAACCAATGTGGAATTTCTTCCGGATATGGAAAGAGTAGAATACAAATTAAGTACTCCATTTATAGATTTAGAAAAGGGAGAAAAGGTACTTAACAGAAAAAAAGTTGTTGTTACAGATGGAGCGGGATATCAGGTTTATATTAAAAATGGAAAGATTAAGAATAACTTTTCTTTTTATAATCCAGAAACCTATTTAAAATATTATCCAAAAGTTGATGAATTAATCTCATATAATGAATTATTATCAATCCTAAAAAAAGAGTTTAGTCTCTGAATTGATTGATCACATATAAATAAAGAATGAACAAAGGAAAATTAATTGTTTTCTCAGCACCTTCAGGATCGGGAAAAACAACTATAGTAAGACATTTACTTGGGAAAGAAGATTTAAACTTAGAATTTTCGATCTCAGCGGCTTCACGTGACCCACGCGGAGAAGAAGAACACGGAAAAGATTATTATTTTATTTCGTTAGAAGAATTCAAAAAACACATTAAAGCCGAGAATTTCCTGGAATGGGAAGAAGTTTATCGCGACAATTTTTACGGTACTTTAAAAGCCGAAATCGAACGCATCTGGGCTTTAGGAAAAAACGTGATTTTTGATATTGATGTTGCCGGTGGATTACGTATTAAACATAAATTCCCGGATCAGACTTTGGCTGTTTTTGTAAAACCTCCAAGTGTTGACGAATTAAAACGCCGTCTAAAAGAACGTTCTACAGAAACTGATGACAAAATAAACATGCGTATCGCAAAAGCTTCTGTTGAATTGGCTACAGCTCCGCAATTTGACACGATCATCAAAAATTATGATTTGGATACTGCCAAAGAAGAAGCCTATCAATTGGTAAAAGCTTTTGTAAACAAAGACTAGAAACTTCATAAACCAATACTATTTTACAATAAGAGCCGTTAGCATTGATGTAAACCGCTATTAATATTTGTATTATGATTAATTTATTTGAAATAAAAAGAAACGAGAATTATCTGAGCATTATTATTCTTATCATTAGAATAGCTATTGCAACATTGATGATTTCACACGGATTATCTAAACTGAATATGCTTATAGCCGGAGGTCAAATTGATTTTCCTGATCCGCTTGGAGTAGGAAAAACAGCTTCTTTATCTCTTGCCGTTTTTGCAGAAGTAATATGTTCATTCTTTATTTTTATTGGTCTTGCCACAAGATTGGCTACTTTGCCATTAATTATCACAATGTTAGTTGCTGTATTTGTTATTCATGGTGCTGATCCAATCGACGTTAAAGAAATGGGAATTCTATATTTGTTATTTTATGTACTTCTTTTGGTAACCGGAAGTGGTAAATTCTCAGTTGATTATTTAATTTCAAAAAAGAATCGTCGTTACTAGCTATTTTTAATACCAAAGAATAATTTGAATGTAATTACTACTATTTAGATTATGAAAAAAACTCTTTTATGAAGATAGGCCTTTATTTCGGAACTTATAATCCCATTCATGTTGGCCACTTAATCATTGCCAATCATATGGCTGAGTTTGCCGATTTAGATCAAATTTGGATGGTCGTTACGCCACATAATCCACTTAAAAAGAAAGCCACTTTATTAGACGATCACCAACGTTTGGAAATGGTTTTTCTGGCAACAGAAGATTATCCAAAAATTAAGCCCTCGGATATTGAATTCAAATTACCTCAGCCTAATTATACCGTAAATACGTTGGTTCATTTGCATGAAAAATATCCAACTCATGACTTTTCATTAATTATGGGCGAAGACAATTTGAAAACGCTTCATAAATGGAAAAACTACGAGGTACTTCTGGATCATTATGATATTTACGTGTACCCGAGAATTTCTGATGAAGAGGAAAATATCGAATTAAAATCGCATCCAAAAGTTCATGTTATCGATGCGCCAATTGTTGAAATTTCTTCAACTTTTATCCGAAATAGTATTAAAGAAGGCAAAAATATTCAACCTCTTCTACCTCCAAAAGTTTGGGAATATATTGACCACAATAATTTTTATAAGAAATAAACTCATATTTTCAATAGCCTTCAGTTTCAACTGGAGGTTTTTTATTTTTAAAAACATCATTCCATAGGAATGTCTGCTCGGTAGAATTAAAATTGAATTACGATTATACGTTCCATAGGAACGTTTGATCAATGGTTCAGATATTTTAGCCCCATAAAAACAGGTGTCCCTACAGGACACAACGCAAAATGCTCTTATTATTTTTTACCGATGAGATATTCCTACGGAATAAAAAATAGAATAAAAAAAGCCTGAATTTTGCAATTCAGGCTTTCGTTATAATTATGCTTCAACATTAATATCGCTTTTCACTCGAGATCTGATATCACTTAAAGATTGATTTACTAAAAGTTTTCCGTCTCTGAAAACTTCCTTCAATTCGCCTTGTTTTTCTTCTTCCCAAGAAACATTATCGGTTAAATGATATATTCCATCAACTAAATCAATTTTCATTAATCCTTTGGCAGATTTTTTAGTTCCGTCGTCTGTAATTGGATCTTTAAAAATAGCTCTTCCTTCACCATCAACTTCTCCATAAGTAGCTTTCATAGCAAAACCAAAAGTATCTCTTGTGTTGTATTGATATGTAAAAGAACCAATTCCAAGAACAACATTTGTAGAGGCAAATCCTTTAGCTTTTAATCTTTCACAAATTTGAATAGATCTCGCAACAGTTATACTATCGCCGTAAATAGCTCCAATTTGAGGTATAAGCTCTTTATATCCTTTTGCATTAGTTGTACCTCCAAAAACATCCCAAAGCAGCTCAATTACACCTTTTTTCTCTTCTTGTGTTTTTCCGTTCGGATTTCCGCAGATAATATCAACCGGATCACCACTATCAGGACGAATCACTACTTTACCTTCTCGGGCAACAATATCTTCTTTTAGACGAGGTAAATAATCCGTTAGAACTTTCCATAAATCCCAGGTATCAGAAACAATCGAAACAATTCCTTTTGGATAAACCTCAGTAACTAATCTTTTGAAAGTTTCACATTCACCTTCAGTAGTTCCCATACACATTACAGAATGTTCAGTTGCGGCAACAGAACCTGCGATTAATTCAGTATCAGAATTTGCATTGTAATAATCTTCGAAGAAATCAATTACCGGAATCGTATCAGATCCTGTAAAACTCAATAAATGTCCTGCTGCAGAAGTTATCGCCGCTTCGATTCCGCCCATTCCTCTCATAGAGAAATCGTGCGCCTGCCAATCTACAAATTCAGGAACAGAAGAAGTTTCATCAGCATATTTGTCTAATACTTTTCTATATTCTCTGGCAATTGTAGCCGAATTACAAGGCAACCAAATCACCGCAGAAAGTAATGTTTCGAAATAATTCGTCAACCAGAAAAATTCCGGAAGCGTATTGTACATCGTAAACATTGGCACTCTCAAAGGTACACTCGCGCCTTCTGGCAAAGCTTTAAAAACCATCGGGATATATCCTAAATCGTGAAGATCTTCGATATGTTTTGTACCAACTTGATTTTCGCCTAAATAATTATTGATTCTTCTTGCGTACTTTTTAACCACTTCTTCTTTTGGTTGTTTGAAGAAATCAGCATCAAAATCATGAATAATATATTTTTTGATGAAATATTGCAATCCGAAAAACACAACTTCATCAAGACCTTCAATTCTTGATTTTCTAGGTGTCCAGTTAGAATATACTAAAGTGGTTTTGTCTGGATATTGTCTTCTGTGGTCAACTTTGTAACCGTCGGTTAATAATAATGGGTTCATATTTTGTTATTTAAGTAAATTTTGTATTAACTCTTCCAATGTTTTAAACTGTTCTATTGCATATCTTTCACATACAATATCAATATTGCCTTTGCGCCAAAAGTTTTCTTCAACAACGACTTTCATTTTATTTGATTGCGCATAAAGTCCAAACTCAAGCAAAGAAATTGGCGACATTGTATCTCCGGCAAAATACATAATAACAATATCTGCTTTTTCTAATGCGTTAAGTTCCCAATTTACCTGCTCCTTAAAATTGTTGTTTTCTATCGTTTGTGACCAACTGCTATCCCATTCATTTCTTCTTGGGTTAAAAATAATGTAATCGTTTTGTAACAATTCTTCGCATTTCTTCTGCCAGTTTACAGCTTTATCCATTTCGATAGAACCTGCAAGAAAAATGGTTTTGAAATCATTCTGTAGAGGAATTATTTCCGGTGCTTTGTAAACTCTTTTCATACTTCTATTTGTTTCTGCCTTTTTCTTTTGGATAAAAAAATTGCACTATTTCACTTTGCCAAAATGCTTTTGTTTCTGTATCAATACAACTTAATTTTCCGCAAAAACCTGCTCCCGTATCAATATTCCAAACATTACAACCTTGCATTGGAACATCAATATTATAATGAAGAGTTGGCGTGTGACCAATGTAAATCTCATTATAAAGCAATAATCTTTTAGGATATGAAAGTGAATCTTTTTTAATTCTCTTGTCCATTGTTAATGCCATTTCCCAAAGCGTTCTGTCCCAGGAATAATTTGTTTTGTAATGTTCTTTTTCCGGACCGTGCATAGACGAAAAACCTGCGTGAATAAACAAATTATTATCCTCATCTACAAAATAATCGTTCATATTGTCAAAAAACTCAAGATGCTTTTCTTTAGACAACTCATCAATATTCTGATAACTTTCAATAGTTGATTTTCCTCCATGCAAAAACCAAATATCATTAATTACATCATTCATCAACCATTCGTGACACCAAACATCATGATTTCCTCTTATAAAAATGCAATCTTGTTTTTGAGATAAAGCAATTAGAAAATCAACAACTTGAGCTGATTCGCTCCAACCATCGACATAATCGCCAAGAAAAATAAGTCTGTCAGTTTCTGTTATCTCAACTCTCTCCAACAATTGAACTAAAGCTTGTAAACCTCCGTGAATATCTCCAATAACTAAAGTTCGTTTCATGATAAAAATATCTTTTTGTAGTAAGTTCTACAACTAAAAAGGAATTCCTTAATTGTTATTTAAATTTAGCGTCGAGTTTCAAATCCAAATCAATTAGAAAATCTTTCCCGAATTTATCATTTTCTAAACCTTCATATAAAAATACAGGCAACACTTTATCACAATTTTGTTTATGACTTAAAATCGCCATACACAAAGCAGCGACAGTATCTGTATCTCCGCCATAATCTATACTTGTTTTTAAACAATCGCTCATCGAAGTTGCTTCCGAAACAATTTTAATAACAGATTGCGTCGTTGGATATCCGTGCATATCTATTGGCGAAGTAATCTTGTAGGTTTCGTTTTCCTTTAAAGTTTCGTTCAAAAACGGTATCAAAGTCGTTCCATCGCCTAAATTATATTTAAAGTAATGAACCGCCAAAGCGATACGTTTCGCACAACTAATCCCTTCAATTGTATGATGAGAGGTTTTTGCCTGAATTTCGCAAAACTCCATTAATTGATCTACATCTTTTAAATATCCTATAGAATAAGCTCGCATTGCAGAACCGTTTCCGTTGCTGCCATTATCGATTATTTTGATAAAATCAGCTCCATTTTTACTTGCGTCTAAAGCATTGTAAACTCTGTCTGAATATCCTCTTCTTTTATCTCTGTGAAAAACTTCTACAAATTTATCTGCAACTTTAATCTCGTTCCAATTATCATCTTCTAATAACAATTCCGAAATTGCAATTGCCATTTGAGTATCGTCTGTGTATCTTTTATAAATCTCCGTATAAAGTCCGTGTTTATGATATTGAGTCAAATCGTTATTTAGAATAATAAAATCTAAATCTCTAAATTCAAAACCTGCACCATATGCATCGCCTATTGCTGCTTCTAGTATCATAATTATTGTTTTTGGTTGTTAATTTGAATGTGGCAATTCTGTTTAAGATTTAAACTCAATGTATTTTGAAGGAACCTCGTCTGTCAGCCAAACATTATTTTCGGATAAATAAAATTTAAATCCGTCTCTATACATTTCGCCACTTCTTACAGTTAGAATTTGAGGAACTCCTCTTCTTCCTCCTACTTTAATCGCTGTTTCTCGATCTTTGGAAAGATGAACATGTTGACGACTCATTTTCTGTAAACCTTCTTTTTCGATGTCTTCTAAAAATTTTGCAACCGTTCCGTGATACAAAAATTCCGAAGGTTCTGCTTCATTCAGGTTTAATTCTACCGAAATCGAATGTCCCTGACTTGCTCTGATTTTCGTTTTGTCTTCATTAAAAGCAAAACGTTTTTTATCATTATTTTCTACAACGTAATCTAAAAGTTCAGCAGTCATTTGATTTTGACTTCCTCTGTTATTGCATTTTTCGATTAATTCCTCAACATCAGCCCAACCGTTTTCATCTAATTTTAATCCGATGGTTTCTGGTGAATGTCTTAAAACTAGGCTTAGAAATTTGCTTACGCTTTTTGCTATTTTCTCATTCATTATTTTTAATTTTTTAATTCTAAAGACAATCGTTCACACAAATCATCAATATCATTTTTTCTTGCTAATACTGAAATCCACTTTTCAGGAATGTTATCAATTCCGTAATAAACTCCAGCTAAACCTCCAGCAATTGCGGCAGTAGTATCTGTATCTTCACCTAAATTTACAGCTTTCAAAACAGTTTCTTTATAAGTATTCCAATTTAAAAAACACCAAAAACTAACTTCTAAACTATGAAGAACATAACCTGATGAATAAATTTCATTTTCAGGATAATCTGCTATATTATTTTTTAAAACCCTATCGAACAATTGAATTTCCAAAGGATTAAATTTCTTATCACTTAAAAAATCAGAAATAATCTCTTGCATTCTTGTATACGCTTCTACCTTATCATTTCCATTTAAAATTTCTAAGCAATAAACAACATAGATAAAACAAGCAAATACAGAACGAAAATGTGCGTGAGTAATAGAGGATACTGCCTTTACTTTTTTATAAATAACCTCAATATCTTTCTCCTTTTGAAGATAAAAAACTAAAGGTAAAATTCTCATCAAAGAACCTTTTCCGTTATCTTTTTCTTCAAAACCACCACATAATTCCGGTTCATGTCCTTTTCCAATATTATGAATTGCATTTCTGGTTGCGATTCCAATATCAAAAACTTGTCCGTGTGGCGTCCATAATTCTGCATTATACCATTTCACAAAATTTCTGGCAATATCAGTCAAATCAAAGCCTTTACATAAACTTTCGGCTAAACAAAAAGCAAGTGAACTATCGTCGCTCCATGTTCCTGCTGGTTGATAATGGGTGCCATAACCAATCATTTCAGAAACAGGATTTTCTTTTAGATGCGATCTGGAGTAAAACTCAACCGGAACACCCAAAGCATCTCCAACTGCTAATCCAAACAAACCTGATTTTATTTTGGTTTCCATAATTCAATTATTCCAATTCATCTCTAACTTCCATCAAGGCAAAACCTAACAAATTCAAGCCTTTCCATTTCTTCGGATTCAAAGCATCCGTATGGTCACTTGCCATACCAATTCCCCAGATTGCATCGACCGGACTTGCTTCTACAATAACTCTATCGTTTGTATTTAGTAGAAAAGTTTTCAACTCTGGATTCTGACTGAATTTATAAAAATTACCTTCTTTCACAATTTCAAATCTAGCGGCTAACCAAAGGGTTTCATTATAATTCTTAACTTCTCTTCCTAACTTTTTGGCTTCGGCAGGAGATTTAGCCAAAAGAATTTTCTTCAAAACTTCATCATCTTTAAACAATTCGGCTTTCTTTGCCATCATCCAGTGTTCTGCAGTTTTATAAATCACTTTATCGACTTCAAAAGAACTTAACCACCATTGACTGAAACAGGTTTTAGAAATACTTCCGTCTTTGTTTGGCTGATGTCCCCAGAAAAGCAAAAACTTACTTTCCGGAGCTATATTATCTATGTTATATTTCATTTTTTTGATTTTTAAATTAAGATTCTAATCCATCAAACAATTCCAAAATATCATTTTCCTTGCTAACCGATTTCGTCTAAATAATTTATTCACTAAAAGCACTTTCAAAATACTTAAAACTTGATTTTTTTTCAGAACTGCTCAATACAGCAAAAACTATTTTTTTAAAAGCTCCCGCATATTTTTCCGAAATAATTTCTTTGAATAAATTTGCTACATCATTTGGCTCATTTCTAAAAACACCACATCCCCAAGCTCCCAAAATCAGCGTATCAACTTTTTGCTTTGAAGCAATTGCCAATACTTTGTCCATTCTTTTTCTAAAAATTTCTTCTGTTTCAGCAATTTCTTCTTTTCTATTATGTTGCAACATCGCGCCTTTGTTTGGTGCTGGTGCCGTAATTATATCTGCAACTAATGGTTTTTCAAAATAATCCCCATTATCATCATTCCAAAACAAAACATTCGGACTATAAATCATGTAATCTGAATATAAAAACGAAGACTGATTTTTATTAAAATCATACATTGCTTTGTCTTTGATTTGCGTTGCATAAAGATTGGAAGATCTAGCCAAACTTTCTTCTTGAGCAGAAGCGCCACCTAAAAATCCACCACCCGGATTTTTTGCAGAAGCGAAATTCAAAACACCAATTTTGCCATTCTTCTCTTGAAAAATTGCTTCAATTGTAGAACATTTTTTTGCAATAATCTCTGTTTCAAATTTATTTTCAATTGGAATATCTAAAATTGCATTCCAATCATTTGGCGCAATTGTAAACGTATTTTCTAAGGATTCTTCTAATTCCTTTTCAATAGCAATCTTCTTTTCATTATGTTTATAAAAACCATTTTTTATGATTTCTAAAGTGTTATTTGCTATTTCTACTCTATAATTTTTACTCATAATTTCAATTTTAGAACCTCGACATTTTCACCTTCGAAATCTTTTACTGAATTGGTTGTAAATATTTTATCAAAACAATTCAAAACTTCAAAACCTTTATTGAAAATTCCGTGGCTTACTGCCAAATACAATTTTCCGGCATTTTTCTTTTTCAATTCTTCGGCTAAGCCAACAAAAGTTCCTCCACCGTCGCAAATGTCATCAACGATTAAGCAATCGATTCCGTTTAGATCATCTTCATAAACTTTAAACCCAGATAATCTTCCGGTTTTTACATCACGGCTTTTGCTGCATTCTACAACATCTATTCCGCCTAAAAACTCAGAAACTTTGTAGATTTTTTTCAAAGCACCACCATCAGGAGAAATTAATTTTAGGTTTTCACCAACGACTTTTAAAACTTCTGCAATAAAAGTATGATTCGGAATCACCTCGCAATTGTTTACCAAAGCCGGAGTAACCTCAGAATGTGCATCAAAAACAAAAACTTTATTCAATTGAAGCGTATTGATAATATCAGCATACACTTTTACAGAAAGAGATTCGCCTTTGATCATCACACGATCTTGCCTTGCCGCCGGAAAATAAGGGATAAAAAGATCAATTACTTTAACATCCATTCTGCGTAAAGCATCTACCGTAATACACAACAATCCTAAATCGTTGAATGAATTTAATCGGTGTGTGATTGTTACTTTTTGGTTGTGATCAAAATCAGGGTTGATTTTAATGTGAGGTTCTCCTCCAGAAAATGTAAAACTTTGAAAATTTATTTCTTCCTGATTCGTTATAGGAGTGAATTTTGGGTCTAGGTTAACTATCATAATTTTTATAGTTTGCGTTAATTATACGCAAATGTAGAATATTCTTTTTAATAAACAATTTATTTTGTGTAAAATTTACGCAAACTTTATTTCGAAGTGAAAGCCTTTTTTAATTAATTCATTGTATTTCAATTTATTAAACTTAAAAAGTTTTGCAGGTCTTCCGCTTTTTATTGGAGAAAAACGATCTGTTTCTTCTAAAAACCCATAACTGAGGATTTTTTTTCTAAAGTTTCGTCGGTCAATTTCTTTTTCTAAAATCGTACAATAGAGATTTTCAAGATCAGAAAATAAGAATTCGTCCGGAAGCAAATCAAATCCGATAGGTTCGTACGTAAGTTTTGATTTTAATCTCGAGATTCCTTTTTCAAGTATTAAATTATGATCGAATGCTAAAGGCGGAATTTCATCAATTTTAAACCATTGTACTTTTTCGGCATCTGTATCCGCTTTTATTTCCAAGTTTGAAGCATCAACCAAAGCATAATAAGCAACAGAAATTACACGGTTTCTGGAATCTCTGTAAATATCGTCTCCAAACGTGTAAAGCTGTTCCATAAAAGTCAGCTGTACATTAGTTTCTTCATGCAATTCTCTTATAACGGCATCGGTCAGAGATTCATCGTTTTTTACTAAACCGCCTGGTAAAGCCCAATATTTTTCGGCAGAACCAAATTGCTGTTCGATTAAAAGTACGTACAAACTGTTGTTTTTATAACCAAAAACAATGGCGTCAACAGCAATACGAATATTTTGAAAATTTTCCATAATCCTAAATCATATCAAACAAATATAACGAAGAAGAGTCAATTTTATAATCTATTACCCAAGTAATAAATTGTAAAATTGACTCTGCTTAAAAGTATTCTTCTTTTCTTTTTTTTAATTCACTGTTACATTTTTCTTTGGACTTACCGTACAACTACCTCCCGATTTCGAAAGAGTCACATCGGCTTTAACTTCATATGTTCCTGCTGCCGCGTATGTATGTGCTACAGCTCCAGTTGCACTATTTACAGTTTGAGCCGGAGTTCCGTCGCCAAAAGTCCATTTTACAGATGTTACGGTATTACTTCCGCCATACTCTATATGATAATTAATTATCTTAGAATTAGTTCCATCTGCTGAATGTTTTAATTCGGTCAAAATCGAATCTCCAAAACAATCTACTATCGCTTCATCATCGTGTTTACTACAAGAATTTGTCATAAAAAACACTGTAGTAATCATTAAAATTGCTGTAATCTTTCTCATAATCTATCTGTTTTAGGAATTAACTTATCAAATTTATTCTTTTTTCTGATATAAAAATAAGTAACTCCTTGATTTTCAACAAAAAAACTACAATCTATTACCAAAAAACAATTTTAATTCTTTAGAAATAATATCAAAAAACGAATTTAGATTATTGTTTTTAGCGCTCAATAAATAGACAAATTCTTCAGGTACGTGAAAACTGTTCCACAATAATTGCAATCTATTCTCTTTTATATATTTTCTCGCATTACAATTCCACGTTATCGCAACACCTTCATTATCCACTAACATTCTAAGCATTTCAGATTCAGACGGAATAATATAATTAGGAACCATCGCTGGACGTTTTTTATTAAAAGCATGCAACCAGAATAATTTTATATGCGGAATTCTCGCGTCGTGACTATACCATTTTTGCTCATTCAGCCACAGTTCGATTTCTGTATAATTGTCTGCTTTTAATTTCTGACGAAAATCTGTTGCATCCAAACTTACTGGCGCAACCATAATCAGTTTAATTTTTCCGACGATTTCGTAAATAGTATCAAACGTATCAAATCTTTTTGTTGTGATGGCGAAATCAAGTTTCTTAGCGTCAACAAGTGCAAAAAGAGCATCGTTATCTGCAAAGGTAAAATCGATCAAATCAAATTTAGCAATCAACAAATTACCAACACAATTAAAAAGATCTTTAGAAATACCAACCGATATTAATCGATTTGCATCTTCGGCTTTCGCCCGAAAAGTATTCTCTACATTCTCCAGTCGATCAAGTGCATCAATAATCAAATTATTGAGTAACTTAGCGTATTCGGTTGGTTCTACGCCTTTTGACTTTCGATTAAATAATTTATTCCCAACATGAGCCTCCAACATTGATATTTGCTGACTTACAGCAGGTTGACTCATAAATAACTCTTTTGCGGCAACCGAAAAATTTCCGTTTTTATAAACCGCTTTAAATGTTCTGTACCATTCGAGATTTACCATGACATAAATTTATTTATAACAAACATAGTTTATTTTATTTTTACAAATATCACTTTAGCCGTAAATTTGTTGAAAATTTAAAATTATGAAAAAAATAGCATTACTTACGATTATAGCATTCGCAGCTTTTAGCACATCCGCTACAGCGCAAAAATCAACTAAAAAAGGTATGAAAAAAGTATTATTTGTTGTAACCAGTAACGATAAACTGGGCAATACAGGCGAAAAAACAGGATTTTGGTCAGAAGAATTTGCTGCACCATATTACGAATTATTAGATAAAGGAATCGAAATTACAATTGCGTCGCCACTTGGAGGTCAGCCGCCAATTGATCCAAAAAGTGCTGATCCGGCATCGGCAACTGAAGACACAAAACGTTTTGATGCTGATAAAGTTTTACAGGAAAAATTAAAAAACACGCATAAACTTTCTACTATTAATCAAAAAGATTATGATGCAGTTTTCTATCCTGGAGGTCACGGACCACTTTGGGATTTAGTCGAAGATAAAAGTTCTATTGCTTTGATCGAATCTTTCTACACGCACAAAAAACCGGTAGCTTTTGTTTGTCATGCTCCGGCTGTTCTAAAAAATGTAAAAGTTAACGGTGAATTTTTAGTAAAAGGTAAAAAAGTAACCGGATTTACAAATGAAGAAGAAGCTGCTGTTGGATTAACTAAAGTTGTTCCGTTTTTATTGGAAGACGCTCTAACTCAAAATGGCGCTAAATTTTCTAAAATTGCAAACTGGCAGCCATATGCAGTTGAAGACGGACTTTTAATTACAGGTCAAAATCCAGCTTCATCTAAACTTGTAGCAGGGAAATTATTAGAAAAATTGAATAAATAAGATGCTAAGGTTCTGAGTCGCTAAGTTTCTAAGGTTTTCTCTTAGGAACTTAAAAACTCAATCTATTATTCGCTAATTAAATAAACAATGATACTAAGCATGCTGAATAAGTTTCAAGGAAAAGACTTAGAACCTTAGCAACTTAGTATCTCAGTAACTTAAAAAAATAAATAAACAGATGCTAAGATTCCTAGATATTGAGTACGCAAAATACTTAGTCCCTTAGAACCTTAGTATCTTAGAAACTCTAAAAAAAAATGCTAAACTTTGAATTATACAATCCGACGAATTTAATCTTCGGAAAAGGACAAATTGAAAAACTTTCGACTTTAGTTCCTAAAGATGCTAAAATTTTATTGGCGTACGGCGGCGGAAGTATTTTTAAAAATGGGGTACACGAACAAGTAATCAATAACTTAAAAGATTTTGATATTGTAGAATTTGGAGGAATTGAACCAAATCCGCATTTTGAAACGTTGATGAAAGCGGTTGAAGTTATCAAAGCAGAAAAAATTGATTTCATTCTTGCCGTTGGTGGCGGATCTGTTATTGATGGTGTGAAATTTATTTCGGCAGCGGTAAACTTTGACGGAAATCCGATTGATATTTTGCAAAAACGTATGTTGATTAAAGAAAATGCGGTGCCTTTTGGAACTGTTTTAACTTTGCCTGCAACAGGAAGTGAAATGAATTCAGGTTCTGTAGTTACGATTAAAGCTACACAAGAAAAACTAGCTTTTGGCGGTAGCGCTTTATTCCCGAAATTCTCTATTTGTGATCCAACTGTAATTGCTTCTTTACCAAAAAGACAGTTGCAAAATGGTGTTGTTGATGCTTACACACATGTAATGGAGCAATACTTAACATATCCTCATGAAGGTTATCTACAAGATCGAATTGCTGAGGGAATTTTACAAACTTTAATTGAAGTTGGTCCAAAAGTGGTTGAAAACCCAACAGATTATGCTTTGGCTTCAAATTTTATGTGGAGTTGTACAATGGCTTTAAACGGATTGATTCAAAAAGGTGTTCCATCTGATTGGGCAACGCACATGATTGGTCACGAATTAACGGCTTTATACGGAATCGATCACGCGAGAACTTTGGCGATTATCGGACCAAGTTTGTATAATGTGATGTTTGAAACTAAAAAAGGAAAACTGGCACAATACGGAAGAAGAATTTTCAGCTTGACAGGTTCTGATGACGAAGTTGCAAAAGAAGCGATCAACAAAACGGTAGAATTTTTCCATACGATGGGAATGGATACTAAACTTTCGCAATACACAGATGATTATTCTAAAACAGCTGAGTTTATCGTAAATCGTTTCGACGAAAGAGGCTGGAAAGGTCTTGGCGAAAACCAATTGGTAACTTTAGATAAAGTAAAATCAATTGTTGAACTTAGTTACTAAGTAAATTAAATTCCAAAATTTTTAAAATCCAAATTCCAATTATTGGGGTTTGAATTTTTTATTTGAAGTTACAATTGGAATTTGGGATTTAAAAAATTGAAAATTGTTGTAAAACAAAAAAGGCGTTCTTAAGTTATTTAGGAACGCCTTTTTAAAATACTAAAACAAAACTAACTAACTCAATTCTTATTAAACTCATTTAAAATTCTAATTTATAATCAGTTACAACGTAATGGTGTTATTATTATTGTATAAATAGTAAATTATTTTTTTATTCTTCTAAAACTCCTTGAAAACCATTGAAATTAAAGGGGTTTTGTAAAATTCTTAAATGAGATTTTGTATTATTACTACATTATTAAGTACTTTTGTTTTAAATTAATAAAATAATGAGTGATAATTTAAAATTTGCAGTTATTGGAGGAGGAAGCTGGGCAACAGCAATTGTAAAAATGCTATGTGTAAATCTTTCCGAAATTTCATGGTACATGCGTAACGATGCTGCAATCGAGCACATTCAGAAATACAAACACAATCCAAACTATTTAAGTTCAGTCGAATTTGACACTAACAAACTTAAATTGACTAACAATATAAATGAAGCTGTTGCGTATGCAGATTATGTAATCTTTGCTATTCCTTCTGCTTTTCTTGCTGGTGAACTTAAGAATCTGACGGTTTCTTTGTCAGATAAAATTATTTTCTCTGCAATTAAAGGAATTGTTCCTGAAACCAGTTTAATCGTTGGGGAGCATTTTCATATAGAATATGACATTCCATATTACAATATTGGTGTTATTACAGGTCCTTGTCACGCTGAAGAAGTAGCCTTAGAAAGACTTTCTTACTTAACAATTGCTTGTGGCGATCCTGATAAAGCCAGAGTTGTTGCCAAATCACTTTCCGGAAACTATATCAAAGCCAAGATTTCAGATGATATTATTGGTACTGAATATGCTGCAATGCTTAAAAATATTTATGCAATTGCAGCCGGAATTGCTCACGGTTTAGGTTATGGAGATAACTTTCAATCGGTAATGATGAGTAACGGAATCCGTGAAATGAAAAAATTCATTAGAAAGGTTCACAAAATGAAACGTAACATCAATGATTCAGCTTATTTAGGCGATTTATTGGTTACAGGATATTCCGTATTCTCGAGAAACAGAATGTTCGGAAACATGATTGGAAAAGGCTACACGGTAAAAAGTGCGATGATGGAAATGAGCATGGTTGCCGAAGGTTATTATGCTACCAAAAGTGCTTATAAACTAAATCAGGGTTACGGCGCAAAAACTCCTATTATTGATGCTGTTTACGCTGTATTATACGAAGGAAAAGACGCTAAATCTGTATTTAAGAAACTTACGGAGTCGCTTGATTAATTTTTTTTTTAGAGGAAAGATTTGTAGAAGCAAGAGACAAGAAGCAAGATAATAAAGATTAGAAAGACTAGATATAGACTTTTGTTTATAATATAAAAAAGAGCCAAGACTAATTATTTAGATCTTGGCTCTTTCTTCTTTATTCTATTTTCTTTATTCTATTCTCTATTATCTTGCATCTTGCTTCTTGCCTCTTGCCTCTTGCTTCTTGCTTCTAAAAAGACTACTTCACCATAATCCCTTCAACAAACAAAATCGGCACCTCTTCGGTATCATTTTCGTTGATTAGGTTTGATTTGAAGATGAATTTCTTGTCGTATAAAGTATTTCCAATGAAGAAAGTCACCATGAATTCATTGTTCAAAGCCAGTAGACTTTTTTCGACCATTTCGATTTTTACTACTGAAACCGCCGGAACTTCAACAAATGCATGACGTAAAACTGATGTTTTTTTCATTTCGCCATCAATAGTTCCAAAAGCTTTTGAGACTACCATAACACTGTCTAAATTTAAGTCGCTATCGTTTACAAGATAAGCGTACCACACTTTTTCCATAAAATCGTCGCTCCATTCCTGCACTGCTGCTAGAAATACGTTTTCAACTTCGGGGATTGTTATATCTGCTTTCATTTTTGTGAATTGTAAAATGTAAAAAGTGATTAGGAAGCAGAACTTCTAACTAATCACTTTTCACTTATAACTTTTTTTAAATATTTGCTTTAAATTGCTCTAAGAAACGAACATCATTTTCGTAAAACATACGAATATCACCAATTTGATATAGTAACATCGCAATACGCTCTACTCCCATTCCAAAAGCAAAACCGTTGTATTCATCAGGATTGATGTCGCAGTTTTTAAGAACGTTTGGATCTACCATTCCGCAGCCACCTATTTCTAACCAACCTGTTCCTTTTGTGATACGGTAATCAGTTTCGGTTTTTAAACCCCAATAAATATCAATTTCGGCACTTGGTTCTGTAAACGGAAAGTATGACGGACGTAAACGAATCTTAGATTTTCCGAACATTTCTTTTGTAAAATAAAGCAATGTTTGTTTCAAATCTGCAAACGAAACGTCTTTGTCAATGTACAATCCTTCCACTTGATGGAAAATACAGTGCGAACGTGACGAAATTGCTTCGTTACGAAATACACGTCCCGGAGAAATTGTACGAATTGGCGGTTTGTGATTTTCCATGTAACGCACCTGAACTGATGATGTATGCGTACGCAACAACACATCAGGATTTGTCTGAATGAAAAATGTATCCTGCATATCACGCGCCGGATGGTATTCCGGTAAGTTCAATGCAGTAAAATTATGCCAATCGTCTTCGATTTCCGGACCTTCGGAAACGTTGAAACCAATGTTGGCAAAAATATCTATAATTTGATTTTTAACGATCGAAATCGGATGACGAGAACCAATAATTACCGGTTCTGCAGAACGAGTTAAATCACCAAAAACTCCTTTAATCTCTTCTTTACTTTCCAGTTCTTCCTGAATAAGTCTAACTTTTTCTTCGGCAACTGTTTTTAAAGTATTAATTACTTGTCCAAAATCTTTTTTCTGGTCATTAGGAATGTTTTTGAACTCTGTAAAAAGTTCTTTCAACAAACCCTTGCTACCTAAATATTTAATACGGAATTGTTCTAAGGATTCTTTGTTTTTATCATTAAAGGCTTTAGCTTCCTCTATATGTTGTTTTATCTTATCTATCATTTTCCTTCAATAATTGAGAATACAAATTTACATAATTTGTTTCAAGTTTAAAGTCTAAAATTTAAAGTTTCCTTTGCAAGCTGTGATATTCCTTCACAACTATTTTATCAGACTTATTTTGCTTTCTATTTCTTGTACTTTTTTGAACCAAAAATCTATTCCATCCTGATTCTTAACAATCTCTTTTTTAAAGTTTGCCGAAATAGTATTTAATTTCCCCCAGTTTCTTTGACTGTCTTTATCATGCTCCACTTTGGTTGTTGGTTCTATTCTCGTTCTCCAAAAATCAATATTTTTAAGATAGTTTGTTTTTAAATCCTCAAAATATTCAATTAGTTTTTCTTTAGAATTAGGAATATAACCCGGACCGCTGCAACCGCAAGAATGAAAAGTAATTCCAACAGAATATAAACTTTTCAGATGTTCCCATTTTTTGAAATCATCCTTTTTTGGCGATTCAAAATCAAGTCCCATGTTTGCCATCAAGCCTTCGCATTCCGGACATTTTGCTTCCTGAATCGATTGACTTCCTCTTTTTATATCGTTTATAAGCTTTCTTTTAAATGTTTTACGACAATTAAAACAAGCATAATGTGGCTTATAAGCGACCATTGCATATCTACACATTTCTTTTTATCACTTTAATTGACATTCAAAACTGCGATTCAAAACTGAAAACCTACTCAATAAGTTGTCTTTCTAAAAAGTAATTCACAATTGCTTCTTTCATCAAAACTGATTGTTCTCCTGCTTTTAATGCCGGCAATTCTTCTTTTACTTTGTAATGTGGCCAACCTTCTGCATCAAAAAAGTCGAATTCATAAAACCCGTAAGGTTCCAATAATCGGCAAATCGCGATGTGCATCAGGTTTAATTTTTCATCTTTTTTGAATTCGCGGTGCACTTTTCCAAGTTCTTGAACTCCAATTAGGTAAATTATGGCATCTAAATCTAAATCTTCGCCTTGCGAAAACTGATTAGATAATATATCGACGAGCTTTTCCCATCGCTCTTTTAGTATTGTATCTCTGGACATTTTTATTTAATTATAAATTATGAATTGTGAATTATAAATTCAAAAAGCATAAAATTTAGTTCGCAAAGATACGGACTTCAAATTCAAAGACCTTAAAAAACGGAAACTTCCGTTTTTATAGTATTGAAATGGCACGCACATGACGCGGATTTTGACAGATTTACACTGATTAAAATTATTTAGCCGATTTAAAACTTAAAAATTCCCGTGATTTATAGTCAATGATTACAGAACAAAAAATAAAATCAGTGTAAATCCGCTCAATCAGTATAATCCGCGGGCTAAAAAACCTTAGAACCTTAGAACCTTTGCAACTCTGAACCTAAAAAAAATCTATATTTGCGCCTCAATAAAACCGAAGAAAATATGAGTTTTTTAGACATGCTTTTTGGAGCACTTTTAGCTTTTAGTTTATACAAAGGAATTAAAAACGGGCTTTTTGTAGAAGTTGCTTCCTTTATTTCGTTATTGCTGGGAATTTATATTGCGATTAAATTTTCGTCTTTAATGAAAGAAATGATCATGAAGCACGTTTCCTGGAATCCAAACACAATTCAGGTTACCGCTTTTATTCTGACTTTTATTTTGGTGGTAATTGGTATTTATTTTCTAGCCAAAATCCTTACCGGAATTGCCGATTTTGCTTTTCTCGGTTGGGCGAATAAACTTGGTGGAGGTTTCTTCAGAATCCTAAAAACGATCTTAATTCTAAGTATTTTTATTGCGTTGTTCGAAAAAATCAACTTCAATGAAACTTTCGCCAAAAAAGAAACTTTAGATAAATCTATTTTTTATAATCCTGTAAAAAAAGTAGCTGCTTTCGTTTATCCTTCGATCGAAAAATGGTACGAAGAATTTAAAGAAAGTAATGCAGATAAACCAAAAGAGGGAACTGAAAAAGAAGAAACCACAACAAAAGAATAATATTTCTAATGATTAAACCCGACAGGTTTTAAAAACCTGTCGGGTTTGACAAAGATTGTGTTTACCAACTTATTTCTAAACTTTCGCCTTTTTTCAAAGTGATAGTTTGTTTTTTATCTCCGAAAATCAAAGTTGTTTTTCCTCCAATTTTAGAAGAAACTATCGTTTTCTGCAATTTTTTATTTTCCCAATTCATTGCGATTTCAAATCCGCCTCGAGCGCAGATTCCTTTTATAGATCCGGTTTCCCAAGCGTCTGGTAAAGCCGGCAAAAGTCGGATTTCGTTTTCGTCCGATTGTACTAACATTTCGGCAACAGCTGCTACTCCGCCAAAGTTTCCGTCAATTTGAAATGGAGGATGTGCGTCGAATAAATTCGGGTAAGTTCCTCCGCCTCTTCTTGGCTTGTCGGTTTTCTTTCCGTCAGGATCTACATATCGAAGTAATTCTCTGTACATTTTATAAGCACGATTTCCGTCCCAAAGTCTTGCCCAAAGATTTATTCTCCAGCCTTTTGACCAACCGGTTGTTTCATCGCCTTTTATTTCTAAACTTTGCTTTGCACCTTCTGCTAAATCCGGTGTTTTTAATGGCGTAATATGATCGCCGGGAAATAATCCGAATAAATGCGATTGATGACGGTGTTTTGGATCTTCATCATTCCAGTCAAAATACCATTCTTGCAAATTTCCCTTTTTCCCAATTTGATACGGATGAAATTTAGAAAGTGCTTTTTCTAATTTTGCTCTGAAATCGGCATCAATATTCAAAACTTCTGACGCTTTGATTGTCTTTTCAAAACATTCTCTAATCATTGCCAAATCTGCAGTTCCTCCATACATTGTTGCTCCAATAAAACCATCTGGCGCAATATATTTATTCTCTGGCGAAGTGGAAGGCGAAGTAATTAAATTTCCGTTTTTATCCGTAATCATCCATCCTAAAAAGAATTGCGAAGCGCCTTTCATAATTGGATATCCTTCGTTTTTCAGGTATTTTTTGTCTTGTGTAAAAATATAATGTTCCCAAATATGTGTACTTAACCAAGCACCCGATAATGGCCAGCAAGCCCAACTTGGATCTTCTTTTCCAAAGTTTCCAACAGGATTTGTCATTGCCCAAATATCAGAATTATGTGCCGAAGCCCAACCTTCATTTACGCCATAAAAAGTCTTTGCCGTAACTTTTCCGGTTACCGAAAGATTTTTGATAAAACTTAAAAGCGGCAAATGCATTTCTGAAAGATTGGTGTTTTCGGCAAGCCAATAATTTTCTTCCAGATTAATATTCATTGTATAATTACTGCTCCAAGGCGGATTTAGATATGGATTCCAAATTCCTTGTAAGTTTGCAGGAACGCCCAAAGTTCTCGAACTGCTTATTAGCAAATAACGTCCGTAATTGAAATAGAGAATTTCCAGGTTTTTGTCTTCTTTTCCGTCTGAATATCTTAGTAAACGTTCGTCTGTTGGTAAATCCGGCGCAGTTGTTTTTCCTAAATCTAACGAAACACGATTGTAGAATTTCTGATAATCTTTTGTATGACTTTCTTTTAATTTATCGAATGGTTGTAGAAATGCCTTGTTCAGATTTTGCGATGCAATTGACACATCATCTAAACCTTCCGTCGACGGATTTTTATCAAAACCGTTAAAACTTGTCGCAACAGACACGTAAATATAGGCTTCGGTTGCGTCTTTTAAAGTTAAAGCATCTCTGGAACTTGTAATTTTCCCGTCTGTTTTTTTAACTTGAATTAAAGTAGTAAATCTTGTGCCTCTTTCTTTTACTTGTTCGTATTTTGGTAAAACTGTATATCCCGGATTTTCATGAATTGGCGCAGATCCAGTCATTATCAAAGTATTATTTCGTACTTCGACATTTGATTTTAGTAAACTCTTCAAATTAATATCAAAATTTAAAGCTCCTTTTTGATCGCTTGTCAACTTAATTACCATGATTTGGTCTGGTGCCGAAACAAAATATTCACGAGTAAATTTGATACCGTTCATTTCGTAACTCACTTTTGATACGGCATTCGAAATATCAAGTTCACGATAATAATTGACAGCTTTTCCTTTTTCAGAATTATTAATTTCTAATGTTCCTAAGGGCGCAAATGATTCCGAATTTTTACCTTCAATCTTTTTGTTTAATTCCTCGGCTAGTTTGTAATTTTCGCTTTTGAGTGCTTCACGAATGGCGGGAATATTTTTGTACGCTTCCGGATTCATGTTTACGTTTACGGGCTCTCCCGACCAAAGCGTAATGTCATTCAGATAAATTTTATCTGAATTAACACCGCCAAAAACGGTTGCGCCCATTTTTCCGTTTCCTAAAACTAAACTTTCTTCAAAATATTCTGCCGGTTGATCGTACCATAAAACATGACTGGATTGTGCGGTCATATGTAGACAGAAAGAGGTGAATAGTAAAATGAAAAATGCTTTTTTGAGGTTTTGATTCATTTTTTTGATGTGTTTTAATGTTACCGTTCAGATGTTCCTACGGAACATTATTCGGGGTGTTATTTCTTATCAACGTTACCTACCAATTGTTCCTAACGGAACATCTTAGTGCAATCCGAAGAACTTTCACAATTTACCTTTTACTTTTTACAAATTAAAATTATTTACTAACCTTATATATTTCGTTTGCCGTAATCATTTCCCAATTATCGGTTCTGAAAGGTGATGCAGGAAATTTTTCTTTGTTGTAAAGATTGATTTCCGTATCATCGTCTGCCCAACCGTAATGAACGGCAACTGGATTTTTTACCTCATCGCTTGAAACGATTATTTTGTTGTCTTTTATTATGGCTTTCGCGAAATGAAAAACTTTGTCAGCACCTGCAATTTCGAATCCTTTTACGTTTTCGGTATTATCTGAACTTGATAATCCCGAACCAATATTTTCGAAAGTCAGAATGATTTGGTTTCCTTTTATTTCCTGTGATTTAAAAGTTGGTCCGCTGTAAACTTGTTTTTTGCCATACACATTATTGAGCGCGATTGCTGCCAAACGCAAACCAACATCTTTTTTATTGGTTGGATGAATGTCTTTTGCATTACCAATATCTGTTGTAACCGCCATTCCGGTATTTGGTAATTTTAGCGTTTCAAGTTGTGCTTCGCGAAGTTCTGCCCAACGACTGCCTGTTTTACTATTGCCATTGAATTCGTTGAAAGTCGATAATTGTACAAAATAAAATGGAAAATTACCTTGTTTCCATTTTGTTCGCCAATCTGTAATCATCAACGGAAATGCTTTTTTATATTGTTTTGCTCTCCAAACATTGGCTTCGCCCTGATACCATAAAACGCCTTCGATCGCATACGGAATCAACGGATTTACCATTGCATTGTATAATAATGACGGATAACTATTTGGCGATAATGACGTTTTTACAACGATAACTTTGTATTTCCATTTTCCGTCAAGCGGAATAATTTTGCTTCCTAAAGTTAATTTTAAATCTGCTGAATCTCCATAGATTCCGCCACCGCCGCTATTGTCTACAATTCTTACGGCAATAACATTTGTTCCTTCTTTTAATAGATTTGCCGGAATTTCGTAAACACGTTTTGCATCCCATTGGGTGTTTTTACCAACTTCGATTCCGTTGACATAAGTAATGTCTTCATCATCGATTTTGGCAAGACTTAAAGTTGCTTTATTTTTAATGTCTTCTGCTGAAAGTGTGATAATTTTTCGCATCCAAACTATTCCGTCTAAATCTCCTAAAGGCTGATTTTCCCATAAACTTGGCGTATTTAATTCTCCCCAACTTTTATCATTAAAATCGGTTTCTTTAAAAGCACCTTCGTTAGCGGTACTTACTTCTGTTCCCTGAATTTTTTCGACTCTTTCGCGCATTCGTAAAGCGTATAATTTCGAAATAGAATCCATATTCAAAGTTGGAACATCAGCAATCATTGTCTTAAAATCATCGCTTTTTTGAAATGCTTCTCGGCTTGTCCAGGTTTCTACACAGGTTCCGCCCCAAGAAGTGTTAATGATTCCAATTGGAATTTTTAATTCGCTGTATAATTTCCTGGCAAAAAAGAAACCTACCGCTGTAAAATCACGCACGTTTTCTTTGTTGGCAACTAACCATTTTCCTGCTTTTAAATCTTCTTTTGGTAATCCACTTAAATCTTGTGCAACGCCAAAATGACGAATCATTGGATAATCAGCATCAGCTATTTCTTTTTCGGAATTCAAGTTTTTATACATCTGAAATTCCATGTTTGATTGTCCGCTGCAAATCCAGACTTCACCAACCAAAACATCTTTTATGGTGATTTTGTTTTTTCCGATAATAATCAATTCAAATGGTCCACCCGCTTTTTCGGCAGAAAGTTTAAGCATCCATTTTCCGCTTTTATCGGCTTGAACTGTTTTGATTTGTTTGTTAAAATGAACTTCTACTTTTTCATTGGCATTAGCCCAACCCCAAACCGGAATTTCTTTGTTGCGCTGTAAAACCATTCCGTCAGAAAACAACAAAGGCATTTTAACATTTGCATTTGCAATAGTACCGAATAGTAAAAAAAGAAAGATTATTTTTTTCATTGTGTTTATTATTTAAACCATGTAAGTGATATAAGAAAACATAAGTGCAAACTACGTGTAAAACTTAAATTAACTTATATCACTTATATGGTAAATGTTATTTTTTTACTGTAATCCTTCGATCAATGCATTTAATGCCTGAGTATCAAAAACGGTGTTATCACTTCTTTTAAAGATTCCAAAACCGTTATCACCAAGACTTCCTTCATCCCAATAAAAAGGCAATAAACCATTTGCTTTGGCTTGTTTTACGACCGTTTTTAAATAATAAGCTCTTGAGTTTAAATGTAATGTTAGCGCATCTCCGGTTAAACTTGTACGACGAATTGCTCCAAACTCTCCTAACAAAACTGGAATTCCTTTATCGACAAATTGGCTTTTCATTAATTTAAAGTTTTTCTCTAAATCTGCTTCTTCTCCATAAGTCGGGTTTCGATCAAGATCTGTTGTCGAATGATAATTTGCCCCCCAATAATAGAACATTTTTCCCCAGGATTCGTCTTTAGTCATACCGGCAAAATTCCAAGGGGAATAATAATGTACCTCGACCATCATACGGTTTGTTGCTGAATCTGTTGGCAATGTCAACATTAATTTATTTGTTTTTTCAATATCAGTCGAAGGTCCCTGAACTACTAAAGTACGATAAGCATTTTTTCCTCCGGTTGAACGAACAGCATCTATAAATGTTTGGTGATATGAAGTTAAAACTGCCATTTGCGTCGCGTCTTCAACTGCTGGTTCATTTGCACTTGCAAAAAGTAAATGTTCGTCGAAACCTCTTAACTGTGTTGCAATTTGTTCCCAAAAAGCTTTTTGTTTAGCGTTGTTTTCTACTTTTTTAGCTTCGGTAATATTGTTTTCCAGCCAGCCGCCGTCCCAATGGATATTTACAACAACATACATATTATTGTCTACACAATATTGAACGACTTCTTTGACTCTGTTTAACCAATCGGCTTTAATTTTGGCTGTAGCCGAATTTTCTAAATATTGATTCCATGAACACGGAATTCTAATGGCATTAAATCCGTTTGCTTTTACGGCATCAATTAATGCTTTTGTAACTTTTGGATTTCCCCAAGCGGTTTCACTTCCGGTTGCTTCCATTGTGTTACCAATATTCCATCCTAGTTTTATTTTTGCCGCCAATTCTACAGCAGAACTTGACATTCCGGAATTATCCGCCGCAATTGGATTTGTATTATAACTTGGATATAACCCAACGACAGCCGTTCCTGCTGCTTGTGAAACTGAAATTTGAACTGATGCAGCTTCACTTGAACTTAGTGTCAAAACAGCCGTTCTAGTCTCGGCAGTTGTATTCTCAGAAGCTGTTATTTTTACGATAACTGTTCCTGTAACTCCAGCTGACTGACTTAATTGTAACCAATTTGCATTGGCACTACTAATTGTCCATGAGTTGACATTTGCAGTTACTTTTACAACGGCTTCACTTCCTTTACTTAAAAAATCAATTTTATTAATATCTGCACTGAGCGCTTTTTCGGCAGGCTTTGTATCATTTGTATCTTTCTCTGAACTACACGCCCAAAGACTGAAAACCAACAGGCTCAAAATGGCACTAAACAGGTAACTATTTACAATATTTTTCATCTTATTTGATTTTTTAATTGATTGTTACTGAGATTTCTTTTTTGATGTCTCTTGAAGAATTTCCTAATTTCAACGTGTATTTTCCTGGCTCAATTGTCCATTTTTTAGCCGTTACGTCATAATACGCTAATTCTTTTACCGGAATTTTGATTGTTACTGTATTTGAACTTCCAGCTTTTACCAATGTTTTTTGGAATCCTTTTAGTTCTTGCGCCGCACGGGTTATTTTTGAATCTGATTTTGAAGTGTACAATTGAACAACTTCTTTTCCATCAACTTTTCCTGTGTTTTTAACGTCTACAGAAACTGAGATTGTTTCGTTTTGTGCGTATGAAGTTTTATCAGATTTTGCATTATCAAAAGCAAAAGTCGTGTATGATAATCCATATCCAAAAGGGTATAATGGTGCAATATTTTTAGTATCAAACCAACGATATCCTATCAAAATTCCTTCGGCATAGTTTACTGTTTTTCCTCCAGGGAAACTGTTTGTTGCATGCGCAGGAGAATCCATAATATTTTTTGGCATTGTCCAAGGTAATTTTCCCGACGGATTTACTTTTCCTAAAATTACATCGGCTAAAGCATTTCCTCCTTCTGAACCATTAAACCAACTCCACACTAATGCTGAAGTTTTTTTGCTTACTGCATCAATATCAAAAGGTGCTCCGGCAATCATAACTACAATTGTTCTTGGATTTACGGCCAGTACTTTCTGAATTAATTCTTCTTGTCCAAATGGTAATTTCAAGTTTCTTCTGTCAGAAGCTTCTGTTTCGTAATCACGATTTGAACCCGCAAAAATGATCGCAACATCTGATTTTTTAGCTGCTTCTACTGCTTCCAATACTTTTGCAGGATCTAATTGATCGATTGTTACAGGACCATTTAAAGTTATGTCTCCTAATTTTCCTTTGTTCTTAACATCGTAACGTTCTAAATATCCTTCGGCGTAATTGATTTTTATTGATGATGGTAATCTGTTTTTTAAACCTTCAAGTGGCGTAATTTCTCTTTTTGTTTTTACACCTGCACCAAATCCGCCAAGAGCGTTTTTCTTCGTTGCATTATTTCCAATTACAGCAATAGATTTTACTCCGTCTAGTTTTAATGGCAATGCATTATTTTCATTTTTCAATAAAACGATGTCTTCGGTTGCAATTTTATAAGCGTCCTGATAATGCGCTTCTGTCGAAATACTTCCTTTTACTCGGTCTTTGCTTTGGCTTCCCATTGCTTTTACCTGAAATAAAGTGCGTAAAATTCTTTTTACATGTTTGTCTAATTCTACTTCTGAAATTTCTTTGTTTTTGGCAGCAGCAATTAATTTATCGGCAAGAAAAAATTCGTTAAATGGTTTTGGAGTTCCCATTTCGATATCCAAACCACTTTCCAGAGATTTTACTGTAGAATGAACCGCAGCCCAATCTGAAACTACTACGCCTTTAAATCCCCATTCGTCACGAAGAATTTTATTCAGCATATAATCGTTCTCACACAAATATTCACCTCTGAATTTATTGTAAGCGCCCATTACTGCATATGCATGCGCTTCTTTTATCGAAGCTTCGAATGCCGGTAAATAAATTTCACGAAGAGTACGTTCGTCAATTTGAACATCTACAAAATCACGATTTGTTTCCTGATTATTAGCAGCAAAATGTTTTACGCAAGCCATAACATCATTGTCTTGTAAACCAACAATTAACGGCACTGCAATTTTTTTATTCAAAAACGGATCTTCAGACATGTATTCATAAGTACGTCCGCCAAGTGGCGTTCTCACCATATTAATTGCCGGTGAAAGCAACATATCTTTGTCACGAGCACGTAATTCTTGTCCAACGCTGTTCCCAAAAGTATACGCCATTTCAGCATTCCAGGTTGCGGCCAAACCTCCGCCTGCAGGATAATACGTTGCAAAATCATTTGTTAATCCTGCCGGAGCCCAATTGTCACGCGAAATTTCTTCACGAACTCCTAACGGTCCGTCGGCCATTTTTAATTCTGGAATTCCTAAACGTTTTACACCGCCGGAAGTAAACATACTATTACCGTGCAACATTCCAATTTTCTCTTCCAATGTCATTTGAGAAACTAACTTGTCAATTTCTGCATCGTATTCTGAACCTATTTCTTTTCCTTGATATTCTTTCTGAACTGAATTTTCAGCATCAGAAACTGTACTTTGAGCGTCTTTTTTACAAGAAGTAAACGCTACAAAAGCCAATGCTACTGAGAGGTATATAATTTTGTTTTTCATGCTTAATAAATTTATTTTTAGTTTTTGATCGTTCTTTTTAGAGGATTATTGTTTTACAAAATTGAATAAGACTACATCATTTTCATTGATTTTATAGTCTTTGCTAAAAGTTCCGTTTGCATTAATGGTTACTTTTTCTGTTGCGATCAAATCACCATTATTCTTTTCTTTCATACTTTTTACTTGTTCTTTCGTTAGCTGACTTGGTTTTCCCAAAGCTAAATAATCGGCGTAAGCATCATTAACTTTATAACCGACTTTGTAGATTTCTAATTTATAATTTCCTTTTTGTAAACCTTCAACTTCAATTTTTACAGTTCCTTTTGGTTTAGAAGGTAAATCCTGAATATAATAACTTTGATTATTTACAGAATCTCCGGGATGTGTGTTCGTAAAATCCCAAAATAACAACTGCACATTTCCTTTTGAATTTTTAGTTGCCCAAGAAGAAGTGTCTTTATTTTGAAGTTCTGTTTCGCCTAATTTATTCAAAAATGAATACGAGAAATAAGCCGGTTTTTTAATTCCTTGTGTATTTAATAATCCAAAACCGCCATGAAAAGGTGTAAATCTTGGTCCTGCTTCTTCAAAAATATCAGTGAAAACCCAATATGACATGGAGTTCGCAGCGTTGCCAACTTGTTTAAGCTTTTGCAAAATATAAGCTGCCGAATGGTAACTATCGTGAACAGGATCTGCGGGAGTATATGAGGTGCTCCATTCCGTATAATGCAATTCAAGATTTGGCTTAGCCGAATTTGAAATTTGTTTGCGTGAATTTATCACATCTCCGCTAATACTCGATTCTTCTTTATTAAGAACGGTTCCCGAAGTTCCAAATTCGTCCAGAAATCCTTGTTTTACTCCGTAAGTATGTGTCGAAATAAAATCTAACGGAACATTATTTTTAGCACAAAAATCTATTGTTTCCGGAACCCAAGCTGCTCCGGCAGTTGCTGGTCCGCCAACTTTATAGGCTGGATTTACACTTTTTATTCCACGAGCTGCGTACTCATATAATTTAAAATATTCTTGTTGCGTTCCTGTCCAAAAACCCGGAGATAGATTTGGTTCGTTCCAAACTTCAAAATACCACGTTTTAACTTCTTCAACGCCGTAACGTTCTGTAAAATGCTGGGTTAAATTCCGAATTAAATCTTCCCATTTTTTATAATCTTTCGGAGGAGTAACATTTCCTTTCCACCAAAAAATAGTCTGATTTCCACTTGCCAAAGCTGATGGCATAAAACCTAATTCTACAAAAGGTTTCATTTTAATGCTGATTAGAAAATCATACAAAGCATCAATATATTGATAATTATATTGCGGATTTCCTTTTGAATCTTCTGTATAAACCGCCATATCATCCGTCAATAAACCGTGCATTCTGATGTATTTAAAGTCGCATTCTTTTTTGGCCATTGCCAATTGCTGTTGCCAGTCGGCACGCAAACCTTCGTTTGCTCTTCCAGCTCCAATACATTCTTTGAACATCGTATTTAATGCGCCCGAAGTTTTGTTGAAATCTACTTTTATGATTCGGTTTTCAGCATTAGTATTTTGTCCAAACAATTGAATATTGATTAGACAGAATAAAGCGGACAGTATTATTAAATTTCTTTTCATCGTAGTTATTTGACAGTTATTTTTTTGTTCAGAAGAATATTGTCTGAAGCACTTCCTACCTGAATTTCAATTGAATTATTTTCCAGTTCGAATTGTTGTTTGGCTGTATTCCAATATTCTAAATCTTTTGCTTTTAAAATCAAGGAGACATTTTTAGTTTCTCCGGCTTTAAAGAAAACTCTCTGAAATGCTTTCAATTCTTTTTCAGGTCGTTCTACTTTTGAATTTAATTGCTTAACATATAATTGAATCACTTCGTCTCCATCTTTATTTCCTGTATTGGTAATAGAAACGGTGACTTTTACTTCGCCATTTTTAGCAATAGTTTCTGAATTGGTTTCAATTGAATTGTATTTGAAAGTGGTATAACTCAATCCGTGACCAAAAGCATACAATGGTTTTCCTTTGAAATACATATAAGTTCTTCCATGTCGAATATTGTAATCTAATAATTCCGGCAAATCTGTAATATCCTTAACCCAAGTTTGCGTTAATCTTCCGGCAGGATTGTAATCTCCAAATAAAACATCGGCTAAAGCTGTTCCTGTTTCCTGACTGTTTTGTGTCATATGTAAAATTGCAGGAACGTGTTCTTGTGTCCAATTTATCGCATATGGAAAACTGCTGATCAAGGCGACAACCGTTTTAGGATTGGCCTGATAAACGACTTTAATTAAATCTTCTTGTTCTAAAGTCAACGATTGGCGATCGACAGCTTCTTTGCCTTCGCTTGGAACGGGACAATTTGCCCAACCTGCATCACAAACCGGATGATTTCCGACAATAACAATTACAGCATCTGCTTTTTTAGCTATTTCTGCTGCTTTTCCGTCGATGTTATTTTTAGCATAAAGAATTTCAACATTGTTCCCCAGTTTATTTTTAATTCCCTGTAAAGGTGTAATCGTATAAGGTGGAGTTCCGCTGTACCAATCCAGAAGTACTTGATCAGCGCGCGGTCCGATTATAGCAATTGTCTTTAATTTATCCTTTTGTAAAGGCAATAATCCATTCTCATTTTTAAGCAAAACGATAGATTTTTGAGTTGCTTCGAGAGCTATTTTTTTATGCTCTTCAGTTTTCCAAGGATCGATTGTATCGTTTTTTGTTCCAATTTTTGTGTATGGATTTTCATCTGAAACATCTAACATACCAAGTTGAATCATCACTCTGTAATCACCGCGAATAACGGCATCGATATCTTTTTCTTTTAAATATCCGTGCGAAAGCGCACCGTAAATTCCTTCTGTATATTCATCCAGAAACTGATTAATTCCTGCTTTTATCGCTGCCGCAGCTCCAAGATATTGATCTGCATAATATTTATGATCTGAGAGCAACAATCTGAAAGCGCCTCCATCTGTGCAGATAATTCCGTTTTGTCCCCATTCTTTTTGGGTAATGTCTTTTAGCATCGGGTGAACCATTGCCGGAATTCCGTTTACTTTATTATATGACGCCATATACGCACGAGAACCTCCTTCGACAATGCCCATCTGAAAGGGTAAAGAATAATATTCGCGCCAAAGCCTTTCGTCAAAATCAGATGAAGTATAAGTTCTGCCGTCTTCATTGCTATTGGCAAGAAAGTGTTTCATCAGCGAAGCCGTTTGCCAGTATTTTGGATTATTTCCCTGCAATCCTTTTACAAATGCAACGGTCATTTTTCCATTGAAGAAAGCGTCTTCTCCATAACTTTCTTCGGTACGTCCCCAACGCGGATCTCTTGCAATATCTGCATTTGGAGCACGAACGACTAATCCGCCACGATGGTATTTCTGAAATGCATAACGGGTTTCATAACCTTCTACTTGTGCAACTTTTTGAAGTAAATCAACATCCCACGTTTCTCCCAAACCGTAAGCTTGTGGAAAAGTAGTTGTTGTAACGGGTTGTTTGTTTTTTCCGCCCCATTCTCCCGGTCCGCCAAGTGCCAAACCGTGCAATCCTTCTACATGACCTGTTCCTACAACGCCCAATCTTTTTATGGACGGATTCGTGCTTAAAGCCTGAACTTTTTCATCGAGCGTCATCAGTGATAGCAAATTATCAATACGCTTTTCAGTATCTAGTTTAGGATTCTGAAAAGGATATTGCTTTTGCTGTGACAACACCAAATTGATCGACAAAATAAAAACGATATGCAGAATGAGGTTTTTCATTTAAAAAAATTGTGGTTATTAAACCTGATGATAGGTTTGAATTTTTTAAATCTAATCTTTGTGATATTAAACCCGACAGGTTTTAAAAACCTATCGGGTTTGAAATGCCTATATCTATAATTATAGTTTTTTAAATCTAATTGCTGTTCCTCCCGCTCCGCCTAAATGTAATTTTAGTGAATCTGAAGCTTTTACTGTTTTCTTAGAAATTGCTACGGCTGATGGATTGTGTGTTTCGTCAGTTCCTTCGGCGTCAGCATAAATTTGTGCTTCGTAAGTAGCGCTTGGATCTAAGAATGATAAAGAAACATTTACGTCTCTTGCGTTTTCATTTGTGATTGTTCCTAAATACCAATCAGCGCTGTTTCTGTCTTTACGAGCTGTTGTGATGTATTCTCCAATTTTTCCATCTAATACTTTCGTATCTTCCCAATCTGTTGGAACATCTTTTAAGAATTGCAATGCTGGTTTTCCTTCGTAATTTTCAGGAAGATCTGCCATCATTTGGATTGGCGCATAAATCGTAACGTACAATGCTAATTGCTGCGCTGTTGTTCCGTGCACTCTTTTTCCAGGATATCCTTGTTTTACCTCAACATCAAAAATTCCGGGTGTAAAATCCATTGGTCCTGAAAGCAATCTTGTAAATGGAAGAATCGTTAAGTGATTTGGCGGATTTCCTTCGCTCCAAGCATTATATTCTTGTCCGCGTGCTGCTTCTCTCGAAACCATGTTTGGGAAAGTTCTGCGTTCTCCGGTATCTTTTATTGATTCGTGGTATAAAACCGCTAAATCATATTGTGCTGCTTTTTCAAGAATATATCTGAAATAATTTACCCCAAATTGTCCGAAGTGCATTTCTTTCATGTTCAATTTAGAACCTACGTGACCAATTTTTACGGAATGCATTCCTAACTTTTTGTACAATGCAAAACCTTCATCAACTTCTTTTAAATAGTTAATTAAGTTTGAACCTGTTTCGTGATATCCAATAAGTGCAACGCCTTTTTTGTTTCCATATTCAACCACTTTTTCTAAATCGAAATTATCTGCACTTTTCGTGAAGCTAAACATATGCATATGATTTTCATACCATTGTGGCGTCCAGCCTTTGTTCCAGCCTTCGATCAATAAATGATGAAATCCTTCTTTTGCGGTAAAATCAATATATTCTTCGGCGTGTTTTGTTGTTGCGCCTTGTTTGTCACTTTCCCAAAAAGTATATTTTCCAATGTGCATTCCCCACCAAATTCCGAAGTATTTGTATGGTGTGAAATAACTTGCTGTATTTTTTAATTTGTTTGGTTCGTTTAGATTTAAAATCAGATAAGATGTAATTAAATCTGCTGGTTTTTCTCCAATTTGAAGCGTTCTCCATGAAGATGTGAAAGTATCTTTTACACGAACTTTTACACCATCAGACCACGGCACCAAATCCGATTTAAGTTGTGTTCCGGTTGTGTTTACCAAAGTCATACTGGCAAAATCAACTAAGTTTGCTTCATGAAAACTCAACGCTAATCCGCTTTTGCTTTCAATTGTTAGGGGAGTCAAAACGGTATCAAGTGTACTTACGGGCGCATCTTTAAAAAGATATTCGTCACGGTTTTCTCTGTTTGCCGGAATCCACCACGCTTTTCCATCTTCTTTTAAATTAAAAGTCGTTTTTTCATCCATAATGAAAATACTGTCTTTTACATTTTGTTTTGGATATACATATCTAAAAGCAATTCCGTCATCAAACGCACGAAATTGAATTTCCAACTTACGTTTGTTTCCTGCTTTTTGTTGTAATTGAACCGAAAGTTGATTGTAATGATTTCTGATGTTTTTCTTTTCTCCCCAAACTTGTTCCCAGGTTTCATCAAAAGTCGAGTTTTTCACGCTTTTGATTTCGAAATCAGAACTTAAGTTTTCATTTCCTTTTAATAAAAATCCCATATCAGATGGTGTAATCACTTCGGTTTTCCCGTGTGAAACAGCATATTTTGGAGCGTTTTTTACTAATTCGAATTTAATTTTGTTTTGCCCGTTTGGCGATGCCAATTCATAAGCATTTTTACTTTTCTGACTGTATCCAATCGAAACTGAAAGGATTAAAGCGGGAAGAATGAGGTAATTTTTCATGATATTTTTCTTAATTCATTTTTATTAAATCGGGTGTTGCTTATGAGACTTCACCCGATTTAGAAACTCAACAAAAACTTATTTTTATCCTAAATTGGATTTGTTTTTTTGCCACAGATTAAAAGGATTAAAATGATTTTTAAATTCTGTGCATTTATTTTTTCACGCAGATCTCACAGATTTAAGCAGATTTTTAATTTTTAATTCTCAATTTTTAATTTCTTTATTTTTATTTCACCCACTCTGTTTTAAGAGTTGTTTTTCCTTGTAATGGGTTTGAAGTTACGTCAAAATTGTTTCCGGATTTTGTAACTTTTATTTCTTTTACTGAATCTCCGTCCGGTAAAAATACTTTGGCTGTAGCCGAAGTTGTTTTGTCACTTGCATATACTTTTAATGTCAATTTACTCCAATCCATATCTTTTGTAGATTGTGCCAAAGCAATGTGAGGCAATGCAGTTCCGTCTTTTACTAAAACTACGATTGGTACTTCGCCCGCTTTGATTTTATGCCATCCTGATTGGTATACTTTTTTGGTTTGGTAATCAATCCATGTTCCTTCCGGAAGATACACATCTCTTTCTGTAACTTCTTCAAAAAGTGGTGCAACCAACATACTTGAACCAAATAAATATTCATTATCTACTAACCAAGCGCCCGGATCATTTGGATATTCTACAAATAATGCACGCATCATTGGTAATCCTTTTTGTGAACTTTCTTTCGCCTGAGCGTAGATATATGGCATTAATTCGTAACGCATATTATCTGCTTTTCTAAATCCTTCAAGGAAATCTTTACTGTACAACCAAGGTTCGCGCGGAGGTTCTCCGTGGCTTCTTACGTGTGAAGTAAACATCCCGAAAGGCGCCCATCTTCTGTATAAATTCTCCGGTGATTTTGTTGCAAATCCTCCAACATCATGACTCCAGAAACTGAATCCGCTTAATCCTAATGAAAGTCCGCCACGTAATTCTGCCGACATTGCTCCGTTTGTAGTTTCGGCATCTCCACCCCAATGTAATGGGTAACGTTGAGATCCTGCCCAAGTACTTCTTGCCCAGATTAAAGTATATCCTTTTTCTTTCTGAGTAATTTCGGCGACAGCCTTATTGTATCTTAACGGATATAAATTGTGCTCGTAAAATCCTGTTCTTCCTGAATGGTAAATTCCGTCTGGCGGAGCTGCTTCTCCAAAATCTACTTTGAAAACCGAAACTCCCTGGTCGAATAAATGTTTCAGTTTTGCCTGATACCAAGTTACAGTTTCGGGATTTGAAAAATCAAGAACGGCATCTTCATACGGAAGATTTCCTTTGCGATCTCTTACGGCTAAATTCTTATCCATGATTTCATTAAACAACGTATTCTTTGGTGAGAAATACGGCAATTGCCATAAACAAACATGAAATCCATCGTCTTTTAAATCTGACATCATTTTTTCGGCATCTGGAAAACGGGCTTTTGCAAACTCGTAATTGTTTCTCCAATCTACATCAAACCAACCTGTATCAAAGTGAATTACATCTGTTGGAATTTTATATTTACGTAAATCTTTTGCTACTTCGCGTCCTTCTTTTTCAGAGAAATAAGTGATTCGGCTCATCCAGAAACCAAACGACCAAAGTGGTGGCATTGCTGCTTTTCCGGTTAAATCTGTGTATTGATCTAAAATATCTTTTGGTTCTCCGATAAAGAAAAATAAATCGGCTTCGTCATCGCCAATATACATTTCGTTTGCACTTCCGTAATATCTTCCAAAGTCAACTGTAATTGGTGTCGAATGGTGCATGAAAACTCCGTAACCGCGACTACTCATATAAAACGGAACGGGTTTGTACATCGTTTCATTCTGAATTCCATTTGCATCATCGGTCCATAAAACTACTTTTTGTCCGCGTTTGTTGAATTGTGTGAATGATTCTCCACAACCAAATATTTTTTCGTCCGGTTCTAAGCTAAAAGCCGCGCCCATACTTCTTGAATAATCGCTGTTTCTGCGCACATACGAAAACGGAAGTGTTGGTGTATAAGTATTTTTAAAATCGGAATCGTGAAGTGTACTTGTCAGTAATTTTCCGGTTTCATCGTAGATTTTTACGTGCCACGGTTTTGTCAAAATTTCTACTCTTCCGTGTTTGCTGGTATAACTGTGACCGCCTTCGATTTTAGAATATTTCCATAATTCAGGATGATTTGGCGCAACGCCATTTATCAACATTAAGGATTCTTTTTCAGGATGAAATTGTGGTCCCGAAGTCGTTTTGATTCGGATCGTTCTATCTGAAACAAACTGAATTTGAAATGGTAATTCCGGTGAAGCCTGATATTCTGTTGTTGGAAATTCATTTGCTTCAACAACATCAGGTTTCATCATCATATTGTTGAATGCCTGACGTGTTTTATAATTATATCTCAGATATTTTATGGTTCCTTTTCCTGTTGCAGGATCAAAGTTTGTCAATTCATCTGCAAAATAAAAGGTGTTCAGATAATTCTGAAAATCCTTGCTGATATCTATCGGAGCATTTAGCACATCTGCGTTCTGAATTTGTGCCGATGCTTTTGGCGTAAGCAACAATCCAAAACCCATGAATAGAGATAAAGAAGCTATCTGTATTTTTTTCATTGTGTGTTTTTTAGTTTTATTAATAGTGGTTATTCTGCTGTAATTACAATTGTTGCTGGTTTTAATCCATTCGCTTTAGCGGTTAATTCTAATCTTCCTGTTTTATTTTCTGATTGAACTATAACTAAACATTTTCCGTTAAGCGCTGTATGTTTTGAACCTTTGAACGATTCGTGACTTACCGGATCTCCGCTGCAAACGCCTACAATTTTTCCGTTTCCTTTTAAGGAGAAGTTGATTTCGTTATTTGCATTTGGTGCTAAAGTTCCTTTTGAATCCAAAATATCAACGGTTACAAAAGACAAATCATTTCCATCTGCTTTGATGTTACTTCTGTCTGCTGTAAGTTTTAAGTTTTCAGGATTTCCGGCTGTTTTGATTTCGGTTTCCAGAACTGTTTTTCCGTTTTTACGAGAGATTGCTTTTAGTGTTCCGGGTTGAAAAGGAATTCTCCACATTACGTGTAAATCTTCTCCTTTTTTACTGCGAACTCCAACTGATTTTCCGTTAAGGAAAAGTTCAACCTCATCTGCTTTATTATAATATGCCCAAACATCTACGGTTTGTCCAACTTTCCAGTTCCAATGTGGGAAAATGTGCAGAACGGTTTTGTCTGTCCATTCGCTTTGGTACATATAATAAACGTCTTTTGGGAAACCGGCTAAATCGACGATTCCGAAATACGAACTTACTGATGGCCATTCATATGGAGTTGGTTCTCCGATATAATCGAAACCTGTCCAAATGTACATTCCGGAAAGGAAATCGTATTTTTTAATTACTTTCCAAGTTGCTTCGTGTGTAGAACCCCAAGGCGTTTGTACCTGATCGTAAGCCGAAACGGTATTACCGGGATTTCCTTTTGTAAATTTTTGATCCCAACTTACCGGCCATTTTTTTATAGTATCTGAAACATTATCATAATAACCGCGGGTTTGTAATCCCGAAGTAGTTTCGGTTGCGATGAAAGGAATTCCAGGGAAATTTTCTTTATGATGTGCATAAGTCTGATGCGCATAATTGTATCCGATAAGATCTAAAACGCCAGATTTTGCAAGAGGATTAAACTGCACATTCTTTTTTTCGAATTGTAATGTTACGTCATCAATATTCATATTTACCGGCGGATTCATCGCTGCGGTTAATGGACGCGTTTTATCGTATTGACGCGTAATTGCGGCTAATTCTTTGGCTATAGCCACACCATTTTCGTTCCATTGTTCCGGAATTTCATTTCCAATACTCCAAACAAAAATACTTGGATGATTTCGGTCGCGAAGCAATTGATCAGTTAGGTCTTTTTTATGCCATTTATCCCAATCATTTGCGTAATCGTATTTGGTTTTGTTTTGTTTCCACATGTCAAAAGCTTCATCCATTACAATGAAACCCATTTTATCACAAAGGTCTAAAAGTTCCGGAGCGGGCGGATTATGAGAAGTTCTGATTCCGTTTACGCCCATTTCTTTTAGGATTTCAAGCTGACGTTCGATAGCGCGTGTGTTGATTGCTGAACCTAAAGGTCCTAAATCATGGTGCATGCAAACTCCTTTGATTTTGACTTGTTTTCCGTTAAGGATAAAACCTTTGTCAACATCAAATTTAAAATCTCTGATTCCGAAATTGGTTTTGTATTGATCTACAATTTTATCGTCAAGCGAAATTTCTGTAACTGCTGTATATAATTCAGGTTTTTCAACTGACCATAAAATTGGCGTTTCAACTGCTGCCGATTGTTTTATGATTTGATTGGCGTTTGCACCAATTGTTATATTTTGGGTAACCGATGTTACTTTGATATCTTCTTTAAAAATAGTGGTTGTTACTGTTGCTTTTTTTGAAGCTGTATTTTGGTTTTGAATGGTAGTTTCAAAACTTACCGAAGCTTTTTCGGCAGTAACTTTTGGTGTTGTCACATAAGTTCCCCATTGTGCAACGTGTAATTTATCTGTGGTTTCGATCCAGACATTTCTAAAAATTCCTGATCCTGAATACCAACGTGAATTTGGTTGTTTTGAATTGTCAACCTTAACAATTATTTCGTTGTTTTTGTCTCCGTAATTTAAATACGGTGACATATCATATTGAAAGCTAATATATCCGTTTGGACGTTTTCCTAAATAATGTCCGTTTACCCAAACTTCGCTGTTTCTGTAAACGCCATCAAAGATCACTGATATTACTTTACTACTATCAGAAGCATTTATTTTAAAAGTTTTCTTATACCAACCTAAGCCTCCGTTAAGCGATCCGCCTCCATATCCGGCAGGACTTTTTTCATCAAACTTTCCTTCAATGCTCCAATCATGCGGAACATTTAGGGTTCTCCATTTGGTTGAAATTCCAATAGTATCTTTATCAATTATACTATCATTTAAATGAAAACTCCAATCTGAATTAAAAGAAACTTTTCTATTATCGAAAGTATCTTCTTTTTTACTGCAAGAGTTCAAAAGGATAATTCCGAATAGTACTAATAATGATAAACCTCTACTTAAATATTCTTTTATGCTATTCATATTCATAGGATTTTATTGTTTTGAAAAACAAATATAAACATACCGATAGGCGACTCTTTAAATCCCCTACCGGTTGTTTACTAGTTTGAGGTAATTATGATTTTATTCTAAAACAAAACCTTAAATACTTTATGGAACTATGTAATGGAAAACAAACCATTCGTCTTTTCCTGCATCATATGATGTTCCAAGCCAGATTCCTTTTTGAAGAAAATCTTTATTGTATGCTTTTACAACTTTAATAACACTCGTTGTTGGATTCATCCAGCTTGTCGCATTTTGAAGAAGTTTTTCTCCTCCTAAATTAATTTCGTTTGTTGCTGCATTTATCGTGAAAGTTCCAGTTGTAATTACACCATTTTGATTGCGGGTATAGTTCAGAGTTCCTCCCCATTGATCAAAACGTATTGATGAATTTCCTGCAATTGTTGCCCAATCATCATTCCATCCCCAATTGTAAGAACTAGTTGAATTAACTGTCCAGCCTTTTCCTTTTCCAACCCAGTCAACAGGATTTCCGCCTGCATCCAGTTTCCAAACTCTTCCTGCTCCGGCACCACCTGTTAACATGGTCAATAATTCTCCCGGTGCAAAAGTTGGATTGTAACCTTCGTCAACAACTGGTTCTGTAACCGGAGGAACATAATTATCAGCATAATCTTTAGAAACAAAATTCCAGATGTACCACCACGGACCTTCGCTGTTGGTTCTTTTTACTGCAATTCTCAATTGGTTTTCGGTTAATGTCAATACTTTTAGATTGTCATTCCAGTTACTTGCATTTGCAATATAGTTATCCGGTCTTAGGATTGTTGTTCCTGTTGTTGTTAAAGTATGTGCATTAATGTCTAAGAAATAAGATCCGTTTTCGATCGTTGTTCCATCAGCTTCGTGAACGGTCATAAATGGCCCACCTTCAAGGCTGAATGTCATGTATCTTCCCCAGTGCATATCTGCATCTGTACTTGAATTAGCGTTTCCTTCAGGTTCCCAGTTTGGAGTAAAGCTACCCCATTCTACAGTTGTGCTTGGATCTGCATAAGACATTGCACCCGGAGCTAATCCATATTTACCATTGTCTGCTACCCAAGATTTCTTTTTACCAACTCCGCCTGATAATGCAGTCCAAAGCGGATCATTAACATAGTTTAAGTTGTCTTGATTTACTGTAATTGTTACCGGATCTAACTGGACAATACCACCGCCGGTTACTGCAGAAATCTTAATGATATAACTTCCTTTAAAGGCATATTTTACAGTTTCAACCGCTTTGCTGGATTTTCCTGTTCCATAATCCCAGTTCAGTACAACTCCCGGAGTTGTGTTTTTCATTATTACAGTATTTCCGCCCGGATCTGCGGCTAAATCCTGAGTAATTTCAAAATGTATATCCGCTTTATCCATTGGTGTGTCCAAAGAATACGTTTCCGGAGAACAAGATGATACTAGCATTAGTGTTGCTAACATCAAAAATGATGTAACTAATAATTTAATATTTTTCATTTCTTTCCTTTTTTAGTTAAGATTACCAACCTGCATTTTGTTTCAAAACTCCTCCAGATAATGTGATCTGTGTATTTGGAATTTGTTGTAGTCCTTTTGTAGCTTGGATTTTAGCTGCTGAAATTGTTTTTGTTCCGGCAACTCCACCACTTAATAATGTTGTAGTTTCTGCAATTGTAGTAGAAGCTTTTCCAACACCCTGACGCAATAAATCCCAATATCTAATTCCTTCAAGAGCAAATTCCAGATGTCTTTCATTCAAAATATTATCAGCATTTACTGGTAAAGCTGTAAAATTCTCTTTGTAAGCTCTTCTTCTCACATCATCAAAATAAGTCTGTGCACTTCCGCTTCCTAATTCAGCAGCCATTAATAAAACATCTGCATATCTTAACACAACATAATCCTGAAATTGTCCGATATCCCAATATTGACTTCCCATAACTAATGGCATATCTTTTCCGTTTTTGTCAACCATTGGAGAATATTTCTTATTATAGTAACCTGTGTATTCTCTTTGATTATTGATTTTATCGAATTTTATTTTTTCTTGATCGATTCCAATTACTGTTGCTACACGTCTTGTATCTGTTGCGCTATAAGCATTCCATAATTTAGAATTTACTGTAACTCCCCAACCACGTCCGTAAGGGTAAGATGAAAATTCTCTCATCCCGAACATTACCATCCAATGGTTTCCATCTGTGTTTCCGCTATAATCACTTGTATAAGAGTATTTCACAGAAAACACAATTTCTTTATTGCTTTCTCCAGCGTATTTATCCACTGAAGCTGCAGGCCATAAAGTAGAAAAATCATCCACTAAACCGTGACCGCTTGAAGCAATTACGTCTTCTAAATGTCCTAAAGCTTGTGTTTTAGTTACTACTCCTGCTAAATCTGTTTTTCCGTAATATCCTGTGTAATATAAATAAACACGTCCAAGTAAAGATTTTGCCGCCCATTTTGTAATACGTCCGCTTGTAGTAGCATTATAGGCTACTGCAGGCAAATTGTTTGATGCGAATACTAAATCTTCTGCAATTACTTTGTAGATTTCTTCCGGAGCTGCTTGTGGTACATTTTCAGATGAAGGTGCTGTTAATAATGGAACACTTCCCCATAAACGTGCCATTTCAAAATATAAATAGGCTCTGATAAATCTCGTTTCAGACGTATAGGTATTCTTTAAAGCTGTGTCTCCTTTCCAGTCAATCTGATCCATTTTCGATAAGAAAACATTACAACGATAAATTGCTTTATAATAACCAATCCAGTTACCGTTAAGCATATCAACATCTGAAGGTGAACGTGAAATATCGAACTCATCGATTGCAGCATAATTGTAACCATCAGAATTTCCGGTTCCGCCAAAACAATCATCAGACATTACTTCACTTATTACAGGAACTCCCAAACCACTGGCTCCGGTTGCAACTTGCAAACCATCATAACAACCTACTAATGCTGAATAAGCATCATCTGTTGTTTTATAAAAATTTGTATCTGTTTGCTGTACCAATGGTTCTGTTTCTAAACTACAAGAACCCAATGACAATAGTGTCAAACAGAAAATATATAGATAGGTATTTTTCATCTTTTTATTTATTAAAGTTTAACATTTAATCCTAACATGAATGTTCTTGGACGTGGATAGTATCCTACATCAACTCCTGATGAAAATTTTTGATCATCGTTTGAAGAACCAAATCCAATTTCAGGATCCATACCGTTATATTTCGTGAAAGTATAAAGGTTTAATACAGAGAAATACACTCTAAACTGGCTTGCAAAAAATGGTTTTGATTGTTTCATTTTTGCTAAATCAAATCCTAATGTTACCGTACTGATTCTTAAGAAATCACCATCCTGAACATACAAATCTGAAAATTGCGTGAAGTTTCTATTGTCTTCTGTTACTCTTGGAATTGTGTTTGAAGAACCTTCTCCGTGCCAGCGATCTAATATTGCAGAAGTATAGTTTCCGAAAGCACCTGCTTGATTTCTATACGATTGTACAATTTGATTTCCTGCTACACCATTTGCCATTAATGAAAAGTCAAAAGCTTTATAACTTCCTGATAAAGAGAAACCATAAGTAAAGTCCGGATTTGGGTTTCCTATATTGGTTTTATCAGTACCATCTATTTTATCATCACCATTAGTATTTACATAAATAAGATCTCCGGGAGCTGCATTAGGCTGTAATACTACACCATTTGCCGATTTATAATTGTCGATTTGTGCTTGATTTTGAAAAACACCTCCAGTTTTATATCCCCAGAAATAACCTAATGGCTGTCCGTTTTCTGCTCTGTAAAATTCGCCGGCATTATCATAAAGCTCATTGCTTAATCCGTGAATAAGACCATCGATTGTTGGTATTTTACCTACTTCGTTTTTATTATAAGCACCGTTTGCACTAATGCTATAATTAAAATCTCCAATTTTGTTTTGGTAATTTAAACTTAACTCAACTCCTTTATTCACTACATCTCCACCATTGATATAAGGTGCATCTGCTCCGGCAGTTGCTAAAATTGGTGCCAGAACCAACCAGTTTTTATTTGTTTTTTGGTAAACATCAAAACTTACATTCAAGGCATTATTTAAAAATCTTGCATCTAAACCAAGATCAATTTGCTCTGAAGTTTCCCATTTTACATTTGTATTTGATAAATTCTGCGGATAAGCTCCAGGTGTAAGAGTACCTTCTGTATCACCAAAAGTATAGTTTGTATTATTTGATTTAATTAATGACAAATACTGAAACGATCTAATACTCTGATTACCAACCTGACCCCAACTTGCTCTTAATTTAAGGAAATTGAATACTTTTGAATCTCTTAGAAATTCTTCATTTGAAGCTACCCAACCTCCAGATACTGAAGGAAAATAACCCCATTGATTTCCCGGAGCAAATTTTGACGAACCATCTGCTCTAAGTGTTGCGTTCAATAAGTACTTTTCGTTAAAATTGTAGTTTAATCTTCCAAAATAAGACATCAGCCTATTTTCTTCTTTTTTACCTTTTATAGCAATTTTAGCTCCGTCTTTGTTTGTTGTATTATCGATCCATGCATGTTCTAAATCATTAAAAACAGAATCTGCATTCGTAACATCTACAGAAGTTGCATCGTACTTAATAAACGATGTACCTAACATAGCTTCAAAATGATGATTACTAGCAACATTAAATTTATAAGACACTAAGTTGTCCCATGTAATACTTTTATTTTTGCTCATGTTTTGATTTACTTTATCAAAAGCAGTATTTGCATAAATTGATAATCTATATACAGGAGTGTATGCATGTCCTTCAGATACATAATAGTCAAGACCTAATGTAGTTTTGAATGTTAAGTTTTTTATAGGTTCAATTTGCAAATAAACGTTTCCTAATAATTTTTGATTATTACTTTCATTTTGATTTGTATACTGCATTAAAGCATATGGATTTGCTGTACCAGCTAACCAAGGTTCCGTGCTGTTTGTTGTATCAAAATAATTTCCGTTTGAATCGTACATCGGTAATAAAGGCGAAACCTGAAAAGCACTTCTTAAAGAATTGCTATATTGATTTCCCACTCCAATTCCGTTTTTATCTACATAAGCAAAGCTTAAATTTTGACCTATTGTAACAACATCTTTGTATAGTTTATGTTCTGAATTGAATCTGAAATTATAACGTTGATAATCCGAAAGATCCGGACCTCCAACAACTCCTTCTTGTCCTAAGTAAGCCAATGATGTAGAATAAACTGAAGTATCTGAACCACCTGAAGCTCCAAATGAGAAGTTTTTTGTTGCGGCATTATCCGTAAACATTTTATCCATCCAGTTTGTTCCGTTTCCTAATCCTGCAATTTGGCTATTTGTAAAATATGGATTTTTACCAGAGTTTACTGCTGCTTCATTTAAGATCGTCGCATATTCAGTTGCATTCAATAAATCTACTTTTCTCGCTACAGATTGTACACCATAATATTGATCGAAAGTGATTTTTCCTGCACTTCCTCTTTTACCTTTTTTTGTTGTTACTAATACAACTCCATTTGCTGCCTGAGAACCATAAATAGCAGCTGATGCAGCATCTTTTAAAACAGAAATAGATTCAATATCTGAATTGCTTAAATAAGAAATATCTCCAGTAAGTATTCCGTCTACCACATAAAGCGGGCTACTTCCTGCTACAGAACCTACACCTCTTATTACTACTTTTAAAGCTTCTCCCGGTTGTCCTGAAGTAGAAGTAATTTGAAGTCCTGCTGCTTGTCCCTGAAGTGCCTGCAATGCATTTGTAGTATTGGTTTTGGCAAGATTATCACCGCTCACCTGTGTAACAGCATTGGTTACAAGTGTTTTCTTTTGAGAACCGTATCCAATAACGACAACTTCTTTAAGATCTGCCGCTTCTGTTTGTAAAGTAACATTAATCGTTTTTTGCGTTCCAACGGTTACACGTTGGGTTTTAAATCCCATAAAACTGATTACAATTACGCTGCCTTCTTTTGCTTCCAACTTAAAGTTTCCATCAAAATCTGTTGATGTTCCCGTCTTTGTTCCTTCAATTGCCACTGTAGCACCCGGAATTCCCATAGCATCTTCTGCTGATTTTACGTTTCCGCTTATAACCTGGGATTGCTGTTGGGCAAAACCGGACTGCATCGTAAATACACTAAGCAACAGCGCCATGCAGAACGAGAGCGATGTTGTTTTAAGACAATGTTTGCTTTTCATAATAGTTAAGAATTGGTTTAAATTATAGTTAGTAATTTTTTGTCTATTAATATGCGTTCGAAATAATCTGTTCGAATAATTCCTGTCTTCCGCTAAGGGGTTGAGGTTCTCCACTTGCACGGGCAATTTTGCTAAGATCTTCAAGAGATAATTCTCCGTTTTCGAACTTCGCTCCGTTTCCACCATCAAATGAACTGTAACGTTGTGTGCGTAATTTTTTGTAATCTGTATTTTGTAGTATTTGATCTGCGCAGATTAATCCTCTTGCAAAAACATCCATTCCTGCAATGTGTGCAATGAATTTATCTTCTAAATCGATTGAATTTCTTCTCACTTTTGCGTCGAAGTTTACACCGCCGCCCTGAATTCCGCCACCTTCAAGAATCACTAACATTGCTTGTGTAACTTCCTGAAGATTTATTGGGAATTGGTCTGTGTCCCAACCATTTTGATAATCTCCACGGTTTGCATCGATGCTTCCTAACATTCCGGCATCAACTGCAACTTGCAATTCGTGCTCAAAAGAATGTCCGGCAAGAGTTGCGTGGTTTACTTCAAGATTCAATTTGAAATCATTTTGAAGTCCGTATTTATTAATGAAACCTAATGAAGTTGCAGCATCATAATCATATTGATGTTTGGTAGGTTCCATAGGTTTTGGCTCAATCAGGAAGTTTCCTTTAAAACCTTCTTTACGAGCATAATCTTTACAAGTATTCAAGAATCTTCCTAAGTGGTCTAATTCTCTTTTCATGTCTGTATTTAACAAACTCATATATCCTTCACGTCCTCCCCAGAAAACATAATTTTCTCCGCCAAGTGCAATAGTTGCATCGATTGCGATTTTTGCCTGAGCTCCTGCATACGCCAAAACATCAAAGTTTGGATTCGTAGCAGCACCATTCATATAGCGAGGATTGCTGAATAAATTTGAAGTTCCCCACAACAATTTAATTCCTGATTCCTGTTGTTTTTGTTTTGCATATTCAACCATTGTCTGAATACGAGTTTCAAATTCTGCCAATGTTGGCGCATCATCCACAACATCAACATCGTGAAAACAATAATATGGCAAACCTAATTTTGTCATGAATTCAAAAGCAGCGTCCATTTTGTCCTTTGCTCTTAAAATGACATTTTCGTTTTTGTCCCAGGAAAATGTTTCAGTCGAAGCTCCAAACGGATCTCCTCCTGTGTTACATAACGTATGCCAGTACGCCATCGAAAAGCGTAAATGCTCTTTTAATGTTTTTCCCGCAACGATACGATTTTCATCATACCATTTAAAAGCTAGTGGATTATCACTTTCTCTTCCTTCGAACTTTATCGTATCGATGTTTTTAAAATATTGATTAGTTGTGCTCATTATTATTGTTCTATTTTAATTTGACTTTTCCATTCTTGATATAAATCCTGATATTGATTGGTCAGGATTTTGTTAGGTTCAATTCGGTCTAAACATTGCAATCCCTGAAAAGCTTCGTCCAGTGAATTGTAATATCCTAAACCAAAAGCGGCGCCTCTTGCAGCACCTTCTGCTCCTGAAGTATTGTATAATTCTAATGTAGTTTGTGTAGTATTAGTGAAGATTTCTCTAAAAACCGGACTTAAAAACAGGTTTGAATTTCCTGCTCTAACCACAGTTCCTGAAACTCCAACTTCTTTCATCACATCAAAACCGTAGTTCATGGCAAACACAATTCCTTCGCAGGCAGCGCGCACTAAATGCGATGGTTGATGAATATTGAAGTTTAAATTCTGGATTCCTGAAGTCGCATTTTTGTTGTTGAAAATACGCTCAACACCATTTCCGAAAGGATAAAAACGAAGCCCGTTACTTCCCGCTTTAACTTTTGCAGCTTCGGCATTTAGTTTTTCGTAAGCGATTAGATCCGTTCTGTCAACAGACATGATTTTGCGCAGCCATTGGTATAAAATTCCAGATCCGTTAATGCATAACATTACACCGTTTCGTTTTTCAGCTTCTTCATTATTGATATGTAAAAAAGTGTTGATTCTGTTTTGTTTGTCGTAAACATCTTCATCGCTTACGGCATAAACTACGGCCGAAGTTCCGGCTGTTGTAGCAATTTCTCCAGGTTTCAAAACATTCAATGATAAAGCATTGTTGGGTTGATCTCCTGCTCTGTAGGTTATTTTTGCATCAGGATTTAATCCTAATTCTTGTGCTATTTCTAAGTGAATTGTAGCTTGAATTCCAAAATTTGAAACGATTTCCGGAATAATATCCGCTGATAATCCCATTTGAGAAAGGATTTTCGTTGCCAATTTTCCTTCGGGGAAATCCCATAAAGCAGCTTCTGATAAACCTGAAGTACTTATTTGTGCTACTTTCGATAATTTGGCTGCAATAAAATCACCCGGAAGCATCATGTATTTTGCTCTCGCGAAAATTTCAGGCTGATTGTCTTTTACCCATTTTAATTTTGAAGCGGTAAAATTTCCCGGACTTCCTAAAATTTGCTGCTGACAATTTACAGTTCCCATTTTAGTATAAATTTCGTCTCCAATACTTGCAGCGCGACTGTCACACCAAATAATCGAAGAACGAACAGGATTCAGATTTTCATCGGTTAAAACCAAACCATGCATTTGATACGCAATTCCAATTCCGGCAACTTTCTTTAGATCAATATTTGATTTCGAACCTAATTGTTTGATTCCGTCTTTTACAAATTGCCACCAGGATTCCGGATCTTGTTCTGCCCAGCCAAATTTTGGGGCAACAATTTGCATTTCAAAATCAGGAACACTAATAGCTCCAATAGTTGTCCCTTTCTCCGCATCAAATACGGATAATTTTATCGAAGAACTTCCTAAATCAATTCCTAAAAAAAACATTTGGTGGTATTTTAAGTTAGTTATAGATTTGTCCATTTTTTACTTATAGTCAAACTGAACTTATCTTATGGTTATTTTGACTACAAGTGTAAAACATTTTTTCTATATTAACAAAATATTAGGTTTATTTTTTTTCATTTCTGATTATTCAAACTTGATTTTTAGGAATACATCAAAGAAGTCATTAAAATGGAATAAAAAAATATTGAAAAATTAACGATTTAGCGATTTGACAATCAGTCATTTAAGGATAATTATTTTAAAATCTGATTTTTAAGGATATCACAAACAATTGATTGTCAGAAAATTATTGCGTTAAGAAAAATATAAATCTGATATGAAGACAACTATTCATTTTATTTATTTAATTTGTCAAAATTTAAATAGCATATGGTTAAAAATGTAGCCGACGATTCTGCTTTAAAAAGCGAGCAAACCGCAATGAATGCAATCACGATTGACTGTGTCATATTTGGATTTGATAAAGGAAGTCTTGAAGTGCTTCTGGTACAACACGGAGAAGGTATTAGTAAAGGAAAATGGGGACTTCCGGGAGGATGGATCTATAAAAAAGAAAGTACTGATAATGCTGCGCACCGTTTATTGAATGAACTTACTGGCCTTGATAATATTTACTTAGAACAACTGAAAGCGTTTGGAGATCCCGATCGTTTCCCGCTTCGACGCGTTATTACGATAGGTTATTATGCCTTGGTAAAACGTGAAGATTATAATATTAAAGCTGGTTTTACGGCTTCGGATGCAAAATGGTATAAGATCGATAGTATTCCTGATTTGATTTATGATCATAACGAAATTCTTGCTTATAGTTTGAAACACCTTCGAAACAGAGTGAGACAAGCTCCAATAGGATTTAATCTTTTGCCTGAAAAATTTACTTTATTGCAATTGATGCATTTATATGAAGAGATTTTAGGAATCGAAATGGATAAATCTAATTTCAGACGAAAAATTCTGCACATGAAATTATTAGTTGAATTAGATGAAAAACAACAAGATGTTTCGCATAGAGCTGCCAAATTATACAAATTCGATCCGGCGATTTACAAGAAACTGACTGAAAAAGGATTTAATTTTGAGTTTTAAATAAAAAAATGCCCGAAGAAATCTTCGGGCATTTATCATTTTATTTTTAAGGAATACATACGATTATCACATTGCAATAACCTCCTACAATTCCCGGAAACTTATTAGGATCTTCTGTTCCGGAATTCGCTGCAACTCCTTTTCCGCTTGGGCAAATCGAAGTTGGCACACCATTTCTGGGACCGCAAACTGTTCCTAATGTTCCGCCTTTAATACTTTTCATTTCTTCTTTTGAAAGCCTGCCAAATTTTTGAGCCAGCTTCACGGTTTGTTTTTCCATAATTTCTTGGGTTTAATTGTTAGTAAAAAATAGATATTCTCTATTTTCATTAATAAATCCTGCGCACAGATTTCAATAAAAAAAGACAACAAAAGTTGGAAACCATAAAACAATTTATACTTATGGTTTAAATGACTACAAGTATAATCATATTTGCTTAAACCGACAATTATTCGCACAAAAAATACAGATTATTCAAACAAAAGCAAGTTGAAGTATTTTTTTGACAAACAACAAATCAAACCAACACTTTAATAAAAACATTCTGCAAGTTTTTGTAGTCAAACTACTAATTCATTACTCGCTAATTATGAACATTTTAAAACTTTAAAATGAACTTTCTGCCTCCAAAATTCAAAATCGGACAACTACATTCCAGAATCCAAAACTTTGCGCTATCTTTGCGCCTTAATAACATGCTCTAAAGCAATTGCTCTAGCGCAAATTCATACCCTGAAATTACTTAAAACTCGTTTAGAGAATTGATATATTAAAATGAAGAAGATACGTAACTTTTGCATTATTGCACACATTGACCACGGTAAAAGTACACTGGCAGACCGATTATTGGGCGCTACACAAACCGTTACAGCTCGTGAAGAAAAAGCACAATTGCTTGACAACATGGACCTGGAGCGCGAGCGTGGAATCACCATTAAGAGTCATGCCATTCAAATGGAATATACTTATAAAGGAGAAGAATATATTTTAAATTTAATTGACACTCCTGGTCACGTTGACTTTTCATACGAAGTTTCACGATCTATTGCTGCCTGCGAAGGTGCGCTTTTGATTGTTGATGCTGCTCAAAGTATTCAGGCACAAACGATTTCTAACTTATATCTTGCTTTAGAAAATGATCTGGAAATTATTCCGGTTTTGAACAAAGTAGATTTACCAAGTGCTAATCCTGAAGAAGTTAGTGATGATATTATTGATTTATTAGGATGTAAACTTGAAGATATTATTCATGCTTCAGGAAAAACAGGTTTTGGTGTCGAAAATATTTTGGCTGCCATTATCGAAAAAATTCCACCTCCTCAAGGAAATCCTGACGAACCATTACAAGCTTTGATTTTTGACTCGGTTTACAATCCGTTTCGTGGAATCGAAGTAATCTTCAGAGTTGTAAATGGAGAAATCAAAAAAGGGCAAAAAATTAAATTCATGGCGACTGGCAATGAATATTTTGCTGATGAAATTGGAACTTTAAAATTAAATCAGGTTCCTAAAAATGTAATTTCTGCTGGTGATGTTGGTTATTTAATTTCTGGAATTAAAGAAGCTAAAGAAGTAAAAGTTGGAGATACTCTAACAGATGCTAAAACGCCAACTACAAATATGATTACTGGTTTTGAGGATGTAAAACCAATGGTATTTGCCGGAATTTATCCTGTTGATACTGAAGATTATGAAGATTTGCGTTCTTCTATGGAGAAATTGCAATTGAATGATGCTTCGTTAGTTTTTACTCCTGAAAGTTCAGCGGCTTTAGGTTTTGGTTTCCGTTGCGGATTCTTAGGAATGCTTCACATGGAAATTATTCAGGAACGTTTAGAGCGTGAGTTCGATATGACTGTAATTACTACAGTTCCTAACGTTTCGTATTTGGCTTACACCAAAAAAGATCCTGAAACTGCATTTGTTGTAAACAATCCTTCTGATTTGCCTGAACCATCTCGTTTAGACAGAGTTGAAGAGCCTTTTATTAAAGCAACAATCATTACAAAAGCTGATTTCGTTGGAAACGTAATGAGTTTATGTATCGAAAAACGTGGTCAAATTACCAACCAAACGTATTTGACTACAGAACGTGTTGAATTGAATTTTGATATGCCTTTGGCGGAAATTGTATTCGATTTTTACGATCGTTTAAAAACGGTTTCTAAAGGTTATGCTTCTTTTGATTACTCTCCGATAGGAATGAGAACTTCAAAATTAGTTAAACTTGACGTTCTTTTGAATGCCCAAACTGTTGATGCACTTTCTGCATTGATTCACGAAGACAACGCTTATAACATCGGTAAAAAAATGACCGAGAAATTACGCGAGTTAATCCCAAGACAACAATTTGATATTCCGATTCAAGCTGCAATTGGAGCTAAAATTATTGCTCGTGAAACCATTAAAGCACTTCGTAAAGACGTTACCGCAAAATGTTACGGTGGAGATATTTCGCGTAAGCGTAAACTTCTTGAGAAACAGAAAAAAGGTAAAAAACGTATGAGACAAGTTGGAAACGTTGAGATTCCGCAAGAAGCTTTTATGGCTGTTTTGAAATTGAATGACTAGATTTATTTTAGAAGAAAGAATAAAGAGGAAAGAATATAGATTGAACCCGATAACTTACGTTATCGGGTTTTTTGTTTTTATTTTTTTTTGATTATGGTTAGAAAGATGGATGTGGATTGTGTAGACGCACTGCTGTGCGCCTCTACGGTGATTTAGATTATGAAAATATAGATTGTCGAAATATAATTCGCTACACAATATTTTCGTCACAGATTTGTAGAGGCGCACAGCAGTGCGTCTCCCGCAAAGTATATCCACAATTAGACAAACTGAAATTTAAAAATTTATTTCGATTAAGGAAGACGCACTGCTGTGCGCCTCTACGTTGATCTGAATTGCGGTTAATTTTTACCAAAAAATATGTCCTAATTTGGAACAGCTTTTTTATTTTTTTGAACTCTGAACCTTTGTATCTTTGAACCTTTGCACCTAGAAAAACTTAGAACCTCAGCAACTTAGAATCTTAGAATCTTAAAAGAAAAAAAATGGACGATTCTCCAAAACGCTTTGACCGTATTGTCGCAATTCTGATTCAGTTACAATCTAAAAAAATTGTAAAGGCGCAGGAATTGGCGGATCGTTTTGACTGTAGTCTGCGAACTATTTATAGAGATATTCGAACTCTTGAAGCGTCGGGAGTTCCTATTTATAGTGAGGCTGGAGTTGGTTATGCTTTAATGGATGGTTATCGATTGCCGCCTGTAATGTTTACGCGCGAGGAAGTAAGCAGTTTTATAGCCGCTGAAAAACTAATGCAAAAATTTACAGATCCTTCTCTTGGATCTCATTATGCATCGGCGATGTACAAACTGAAATCGGTTTTGAGAGGTACTGACAAAGATTGGCTCTCGAATATTGAATCTAAGGTTGTAATGCAAACACAAGAACCTTTATTTCATGATAGTTCGCCTAATACTTTGGCTGTTTTATTCGAAAGTATTGCCGAGAAAAAACAGATTCTTCTTTCTTATAAAACCATCGAAGCAGAACAAGCAAGCAATAGAAACATTGAACCTGTTGGTGTTTTTCACGATCACAACAATTGGTATTTTTTAGGTTATTGTCATTTGCGACAAGATTACAGGCAATTTAGAACAGACAGAATTCAAGGAATTCAGAAAACCGATTTAGAATTTACCATTGAACATGATTCTTTAGAAACCTATTTGGTTAAATCAGAAACTATCCCCACAACTAAAGTTCGGATTTTAGTTTCGAAAAAAATCCTAACTCACCTTCGACATGAACAAAAATATCATGGTTATGTTTCTGAAAGAGAAGTTGATGGTCAGATAGAAATGACCTTCATGTCGCGTAATGTTCATGAACACTTTTCGCGCTGGCTTTTGATGTTTGGAGATTATGCCACAATTCTGGAACCCGAAAGTCTTAAAACCAGAATATTGGAATTAATCGAATCTTATAAAAAAAGACTAATATAAAAAACTCCCAAATATGAACTTATATCATTCGTCTTTGGGAGTTTTCACTTTATTATTGATTTTTTACGACATTATAAAAATTATAATCCGTGTTTGAAGCGTCGGTTATACCGATATTTCTTCCAATGGTTACAATTTGTCCTCTATGATAAGTGCCATGATTTACTACTTGTAATAAATAATCAGAAATTGGCAATTCACATTGAAACCACGGATTCTCGATTTTAACCGCTTTGTATAATTGCTCGTCTGATAATGATGATATAAACTCCGATAATTTTTCAGATGTTTTTAATAAACCTTCAAATATTACATTCTTATCTAAATCAACATTTTCATTCCTTTCCGGCAAAGCAGTTTCGGTTATTATAGAAAGCCAATATTGCTCTGTTTCCCAGATATGGTTCAATGTTTTAATAATGCTCGAATAACTCGAAGGAACATCTTTGTGCAACAACTCATCAGATTTTGGTGTTAGCCAATTCACAAATTGTTGATTTACCCATAAATTGTAGGCAGCATAATTTGCCATTATTTTTCTTAAACTCATGATGTTTGATTTATATTTTAGTCTTGAATAAATTGATTTAGTTCATTAAAAACGTCTTGATCATATTACTGTCTTTCCCAGAAAAAAGGCGGATCAATCCCTAAAGCTCTTAGATATACATATCCTTGTCCACGGTGATGAACTTCATTATCAAGAAAGTACAAAATATTTTGGATTACAGGAAATTCATATTGACCAAAAAGATTAAAGTTTTCATTAAAATCTTCGATAGATAATTTTTCCCAGTATTTATTAATTTCTGCTGTCGCTTCATCCCATTTTTCAAGATATTGTGCTTTAAAAATCAACTTTTCAGTTCCTTCTGTAAAAGGAGCAATTTCTTTAGTTACAATTCCTTTAAGTCCAGGAACTGCAATCGCCAAAAGTTCATCGGTTAGTTTTGCGAAAGTTCTCATTCCTCCTATCGAAAATTCGAAAAAATCTTTTTCAGGGAATAATTCAATTACGCGACGAGTTAGCGCGCGGTGTCCTTGCCAGTGTATTAACAAATCTTCAGGTGTAATTACTTGTGCAGCTAATGTTTTCATAGTTTTAAAGTTTTAATTATTTTAATACTCCAAAATTATCGAGGGTCGGTGACAACAGTTTGTCAGTAGGAAAAAAAATAATTAAAATTATTTTTTTTCCTACTATAGAGGCGCACAGCAGTGCGTCTAACGTCCAGTAATCACAATTTAATTCCGTACTAAACCCGACAGGTTTTAAAAACCTGTCGGGTTTAACGCAATGTGAACAAAATGGGGTTACGTTGCGTGAGACGCACTACTGTGCGCCTCTACTTATACATCTCTACATATAATTAAAGGGTTCAGAGGCAACACGACCTTAAGTTCAATAAAACCTTTGTACCTTTGCACCTTAAAAACTTTGGAACTTAGAAAAAATGATCGAAGATAAAAATCCGCAACGTACAAGTATAGCGCAATTAGGCGAGTTTGGCTTAATTGAACATTTAACCAAAAATTTTGATGTTACTCAGGAATCTACTTTAAAAAGTATTGGTGATGACGCCGCAGTTCTTGATTTTGCAGCTAAAAAAGTAGTTGTCTCTACAGATTTACTGATTGAAGGCGTACATTTTGATTTGGCTTATATGCCTTTAAAACATTTAGGATATAAAGCTGTTGTTGTAAATCTGTCTGATATTTGTGCCATGAATGCAAGACCGACGCAAATAACGGTTTCTGTGGCTGTTTCTAATCGTTTTCCACTAGAAGCCTTAGAAGAATTATTTGAGGGAATTACGCACGCTTCAAAAGAGTATAAAGTTGATGTAATTGGTGGTGATACAACCTCATCTCAAAAAGGATTAATTATTAGTATTACCGCAATTGGTGAAGCTAATGAAGAAGAAATCGTTTACCGAAATGGTGCTAAAAAAACCGATCTACTTGTTGTAACCGGTGATATTGGTGCTGCATATATGGGATTACAGGTTTTGGAACGCGAAAAGCAAGTTTTTCAGGTGAATCCAAATAGCCAGCCTGATCTTGATATGTACAGTTATTTGATCGAACGTCAGTTAAAACCTGAGGCGAGAAAAGATGTACGTACTTTATTGCACGCTCTTGAAATTAAACCAACTTCGATGATCGATATTTCAGACGGATTATCTTCTGAAATTATTCATTTGTGTAAACAATCAAAAGTGGGTTGTAATTTATATGAAGATAAACTTCCGTTAGATCCTCAATTTATTTCGACTTGCGAAGAGTTTAATATCGATAGTACAACGGTTGCAATTAATGGCGGCGAAGATTATGAATTGTTGTTTACAATTGACATTAATGATTTTGATAAAATAAAAGGAAATCCAAATTTCTCCATCATTGGTCATATGGCTGATGAAAGCGAAGGAATAAATCTGGTTACTCGTGCAAATACCCAAATTCCGCTGAAAGCTCGCGGTTGGGATGCTTTGAGTGAATAAATTTAGTTTTCAGCCTCAGCCTCAGCCTCAGCCTCAGCCTCAGCAAATAAAAAATCCTAACAACTAAAAGCTGTTAGGATTTTTTATTTGCGCTAAAATCTATATTCTTTATTCTTTATTCTAAAATCTAAAATTCTTAAAAAAGTCCTTTACTTTTAGCTTCTTTAACCAATTCATCATCTGAACCGGTTTTTATTTTAAGTAATTCTTTGAGATTGATTTTCCGTTTTTCGATTGCGTTTAAGGAAATCGGAATATATTGCGGCATTGTATGATGCTCTGTTCCTTTAGACAAATGAAATAAAATTTGCTTGTCAAACTGGTCAATTTCTATTGAATTGTGAGCAGACTGATTCACCATTTTTACTACAGACTGACTGTAATATTTGTCATTTTTCATTACTTTATCAAATGCAAAAAGCAATTCATCAAAGGTTAAATCATTTTTTATAATTAACCCATTTGGATTTATTGTTCTTATGATTGTTTTGATTTTTAGTAATTCAGTATACATTGTCAGCAAAATGATCTTGCAGTTGGGCATCTTTTTTATGATCAATTTTGCTAAATCTTCACCGGAGAAAATATCTTTTTCTTCATATGAAGGCATACTTATGTCTAAAAAAGCGATGTCGAAATTTGGGGTTTCCGCATCTTCTAATAAATCATAAGCTGATTTGCAATCGTATGCCTGAGAAATAAGAAATTCATATTCCTTAGGATTATATCTTGTTATAGCATTCTTATATCCTTCGATAATAAAAGGATGATCGTCAACTATTAAAATGTTTCGCTTAGTGAGCTGCGAAAACGGGGCTGTTAGGTCAACTGTCATTATTTTGTAGGTTTATTTTTTGATCAATTGGGACTTTAATTATGAGAATTGTTCCTTCTCCTTTGGCAGATTTTATCGTAACTGTACCCTTACATTCTGCTGCTCTGTATTGAATATTGTGCAATCCTATTCCGTTCTTGGTTCTTTTGGTATTAAAACCAACTCCATCATCAGAAATCGAAAGAATCAAATGATTGATTTCGCTCTTAAATTCCACTTCAATTGTACTTGCTTTTGCATATTTATTACAATTTTGAAGTGCTTCCTGAATAATTCGATACAAATTGATTTTGACCGTATTACCTACTAATTCCCATTTAATATGAGAATCAAACGAAGTAATCAATTTTGACCTATAGGTGTTTTGTTGATTTTCAAACAATTTGTTCAAAATCGCAACAAAATTATTAATTAATTCTGATTTTTCACGATTTAAGTCATGCGAAATTTCACGTATATCTTCCTCAATATGTTTAAGTTCAGCCAAATATTTCCTTCTTTTGGGCGCAGCATGGGCTTCATCTAGTTTATCTAAACTGTCTAAACTGATTCGGACTCCAAACATTCTGCCCAAAACGCCATCGTGCAATTCCTGAGCAACTTTTTTCTTTTCTTTGATACGAGTCATCTCGATATCATTTTGCTGCGAAATCATCAAATTATAAATATCTTCATTTGCAATTTGCTGTTGTTGCTTAAAAAGTAACTCTCTATTTTTGGCTTGTTGCGTTTTGTAAACATAGAAAAATAAACCCAATAATGTACAAATGCTAAAAACGTAAACCAGAGTCTTATTTTTCTCCTGCAAATTTGAATTTTGATCCTTTATTTCGTTTGTTTCATACTCGATACGAGAGAACTTTTCACCCATTCTACGTTCTGCTTTCAGCAATTTATCATTAAGCCGAATATATTCCTTAGAATAAACAGATGCTTTTTTGGGATCAACAATAGCAATTTGCTTAAGAGATTCTAATGTATTTCTTATTGCATTTGACTTTTTAGATAAAATCAAGGCTTGCCTCGCATACTGAATTGCCCTGAAGGTATCTTTTTTAAAGGCGTAATATTCAGACAGGTGGTTTTTATTTAATATAATTCCAGATTCAAGTTTTAAACTATCTCTAATTTTTAAAGCTTTGTAAAACTGTGAAGGCAGATCTGTAAATTCCTTTGATTTGAACTTAGAATAGGCCAAATTATCTAATAGCATCGCATAAAGAACAGTATAATCATTAAATAAATTTTTTTGTTCTAAACCTCTCTTAAAATAGATTTTTGCCTGATTAAAATTATGCATGTTCAAATAAACATATCCAATATTATTTAATGAAGTTGCCTTTAACTGTAAATCTAAAGGAATTGATTTATCTTCCAACATAAGTAGCGCCTTATTATGATATTCCAATGCTTTATCATATTCTTCACGGTCATTATATATGATTCCTAGCAAGTTATATCCATCATAAAGATCATTACTTACATTTTTTTTGGCTTTTAAAATTTTAAGAGCCTTAAAAACTGTTATTTCACTTTCAAAAAAGTCTCCTTCACTTAACTGTAAATCTGCTTTAGTTATATAAGTTTTGGCCAGATTAAAATCATCATCAATTCTTGAATATATTTTCTCTGCTCTGAAATAATTTAAAAAAGCACTATCCGGAACCATTTGTGCCTGATAATAATCTCCCAAGTACGTATACCCTTTAGCAATACTAGACGAATCTCTACTAATCATAGATCTTTCGAGAATCAGATTTGATACTTTTTTAAAGGATTTCCAATCGCCTATATTATAATAACGATTAGCGACTTTAAAAAAATTTACTCTATTTAAGGAATCATTTTTTTGAGTTATAATTATATCAAACGCTTTCTGATTGTATTTCTGTTTATAATGAAAGGGCAAATTAATATCATTTGCCAACGAGAAATAAATGGAGAGACTGTCTTGTGAAGGATTTACACTTTCATTTTCATTTTTCGTTCTTTTATTGGTACAACCAAACAGGACAAGAACTAAAAACAATAATATCTGAGAATATTTTTTCAAGGTTTGTCTATGATTTTCCTCAAAAATACTAAAACTATAGACATAAAAAAAAGGCTGCCAGAAACTGACAACCTTTTTTATACTATTTTTATTTCTCTTAGTCTAACTTTACTTTAGATATCGTCAACTGATTGCCAGAGGTAAAACTATTTAAATGATTTCTATCTGAATTGATTTTGTTAGATGTATCATATGCAAAATCTGATTTTCTTTTATTTGGTCCTGCCTGTCCTCCATCTGCACCAATCATTATATCAATATTTCCTGCAATTGATTTGTTTGTTTTTTCTGGAGTTACAAATGAAGTTGCTACCATTATTAAAGAAAATAATCCGAATGTTAAAGCTGCCTTTTTCATGATTTGAGGTTTTAAGTGTTTGATTTAAAATTTTGGAGAATCATCGCCGGGGAGCGAATCATGGTGTAAAACTAACACTACAAACGAAAAAAACTTATATGAAAAAACAGGTTTATGGTAGATCATGCCCAATTGATAGTCAATGAACGTGAATTATATGTAATCGTCTAGTTTTTAGACCTCTAAATAATTTCCTGCTGCAAAATCGGCGATAATTAAATCAACATTTGATTTATAGGTTTTCGAAAAAGGAACCTTCTTCGAAGAATTTTTTATGTAACAAATTGAGTTTCCGTTATGAATTCTGGCAATATAATTTCGATTAATAATATAGCTATTATGAATTCGAATAAATGGATACTCTAAAACACTCTCAAAATGTTTCAACGTTTTAAAAGCTGTTATCATTTCGCCTGAATTTAGATAAATATCGGTCGAATTATTATCAGCTTGAAAATATGAGATATCTGATGCACTAATGTAGCGATAATCACCGTAAGATTTTACACATATTAATAAAGAGTTTTCAACAATTTTAGAAGTTTTTTCAGATGGAATTATTTGAGTTATAATTTCTTCTGAAGTACTAACTGCATTGACCTCAACGACTTCCTTATTTAATTTTAGAATACTTTTTAATACATCAATTGTTATTATCGGCTTTAAGATGTAATCAAAAACACCATATTGAATAGCGTCAAAAGCCCATTCTTTTGTAAAAGTTGTAACAATTATCTTAGGCAAAATGGATAAAAACCGATGTAATTCATTGATAAAAGCCAGAGACAAATTACTGGATAAATCTTTGGGATCTATTTCCAGAAAAACAATTGAAGGTTTGTGTTCTAAAACCAAATTTAAACCTTCTTGATAATTCGTTGCCGAAGCCACAAAAGCCAATTCTGAAAAACCTTCTGCAATTGTTCGGGTTTTCAAAATACTCTCTGCATCATCGTCAATTATAATATACGAATACTGTTTCAATATTGGTTTATGTTGTTCTTTCATTAATTCACGACAACTATTGCTTTAGTTTCATCAATACTTCTGAAAAAATTTAATTTTAATATATTTTCTGCAATTAAAATTACGCAATTCATTTATCTAAGCTTTTCAATGTTAATACATTATGAACAAATGTTAAAACATAAAGCTGAAATGCAAATTTCATCGACAAAATACACATTTTTGGATTAAAAAAATCCCAAATTCCATAAAGGAATTTGGGATTTTATATTATTATGTATAAAAATTTACATTTTCATCAACCAGTTTTTCATAGAAACCTCGTTTTCAATAATGTCTTTCAATTCGGAAATTTTTACACGATCTTGTTTCATTGTATCTCTATGACGAATTGTTACTGTTTCGTCTTCGATCGTTTGATGATCTACTGTAATACAAAACGGAGTTCCAAGAGCATCTTGTCTTCTGTAACGACGTCCTACAGCATCTTTTTCATCGTATGCTACACTGAAATCCCATTTTAAATCTTCGATTATTTTTCTGGCGATTTCCGGCAATCCATCTTTTTTAACTAACGGCAAAATAGCTGCTTTTGTTGGCGCTAAAACTGCCGGTAATTTAAGCACTGTTCTTGTAGAACCGTCTTCAAGAGTTTCTTCTTGTAATGATGTTGCGAAAACAGCCAAAAACATACGATCTAAACCAACTGAAGTTTCTACTACATATGGCACATAGTTTTCATTCAATTCCGGATCAAAATACTGTAATTTTCTACCTGAATATTGTTCGTGTGCTTTTAAGTCGAAATCTGTTCTTGAGTGAATACCTTCTAGTTCTTTGAAACCAAATGGGAAATTAAACTCAATATCAGCTGCAGCATTTGCATAGTGCGCTAATTTTTCGTGATCGTGAAAACGGTAATTTTCTTTTCCTAAACCTAAAGATAAGTGCCAGTTTAAACGGGCTTCTTTCCAGTGGTGGTACCATTTCATTTCTTCTCCCGGACGAACGAAAAATTGCATTTCCATTTGTTCGAATTCACGCATACGGAAAATAAATTGTCTTGCAACAATCTCATTTCTGAAGGCTTTACCGGTTTGAGCAATTCCAAAAGGAACTTTCATACGACCCGATTTCTGAACATTTAAAAAGTTCACAAAAATACCTTGCGCCGTTTCCGGACGTAAATATAAATCCATTGCAGAATCTGCAGAAGCTCCAAGTTTAGTTCCGAACATTAAGTTGAATTGCTTTACATCTGTCCAGTTACGAGAACCAGTTTCAGGATCAGCAATTTCTAATTCTTCGATTAAAGCTTTTACATCCTGAAGATCATCTGTCATACCTTTTGCAAGTCTCTCCAGAATTTCTCTTTCTTTAGCCAAATATTCAACAACACGAGCATTTGTTGTAATAAATTCTTGTTCGTTGAATGCATCACCAAAACGAGCTTTCGCTTTTTCGATTTCTTTTTTAGCTTTTACATTTAGCTTTTCAGCATATTCTTCTACTAAAACGTCTGCTCTATATCTTTTTTTCGAATCTTTATTGTCAATTAATGGATCATTGAAAGCATCAACGTGGCCTGAAGCTTTCCAAGTCGTTGGATGCATTAATATTGCAGCATCAAGGCCCACAATATTCTCGTTCATCTGAACCATTGATTTCCACCAATATTCACGGATATTCTTTTTTAACTCGACACCATTTTGTGCATAATCATAGACTGCACTTAATCCATCGTATACTTCGCTTGACGGAAAAATAAATCCGTACTCTTTTGCGTGCGAAACCACATTCTTAAATAAATCTTCTTGTTTTGCCATAGTGATGCAAAAATATAAAAAGTACGTTTAAAAAAAAGAAAAATTACAAAGATTGCAGGATTGATTTTGTTATTTTTGTAACTAAATTCTTTCTATTTGTGTTTAATTATCTCATCAACCTGTTTTTTCCTAAAGTTTGCGCCGGATGTCATACTGTTTTGGTTACTAACGAAACTGTTTTATGTACAAGCTGTCGGCATGAAATGCCTCTTACTCAATATCATTTGGATGACAAAAATGAAGCTGTCAAAAAGTTTTATGGCAAAATTGAGATCGAACACGCATCGGCACTTTTGTATTTTAATAAAAAAGGAATCGTTCAGGAACTCATTCATAACTTAAAATACAAAGGTCACGAAGAGATTGGCTTTGTTTTAGGAAATTGGTATGTTGAAGATTTAAAAGAATTGACTCTGGAAACTCCTTTTGATTTTATCGTTCCAGTTCCGCTTCATCCAAAAAAATTAAAAGAAAGAGGTTATAATCAGGTGACTACTTTTGGAAAAACTTTAAGCCAAGGATTGAATATTCCGTATAACGATTCGACTTTATATCGAAAAATATATTCTAAAACGCAATCAAAAAAGAACCTCGCCGGAAGGTCAGATAATATCGAAAATATCTTTGATGTAATTTCTACAGAAGACTTTCAAAACAAACATTTCTTAATTGTTGATGATGTTTTAACGACCGGAGCAACACTTGAAGCTTGTTCGCGTGCTTTATTAAAAATTCCGGGAACAAAAATCAGCATCGTTTGTATGGCAATTGCGAACTCATAAAATGCAAAATTCCAATACAAAAACTTTAAAATAAATTCCAAATTCCAACTTGTAGTATTTACAAAACATATTAATTAGCTGATATGTTTCAAAAAAATAAATTCCAAATTCCAATTTTATAACATTGGAATTTGGAATTTAAAAGATTGTTTGTTTGTTTTATTTGAATTTAATTCACAACAATTTTCTTAACTGTTCTACGATCTCCATCAATTACTGTTACAAGATAAATTCCTGCAGATACTTGTGGCAATTGAATATTCTGATCAAAGTTAGAAGTAGCATCAAAGGAATTAGAATAAACTCTTTTGCCTAAAATATCGTGTACATAAACCTGAACTCTATTTGTGGCGTCGCTTTCAAATTGAATGGTAAAATTTCCTTTACTTGGATTTGGATAAAGAACAAAATCTATGGTATTAAAATCCTCTGTTCCTAAGGTAAATGTTTGACTGCAAATATTTATCGAAGCTGAATTTAATGTTCCAAATTGTCCTGCAACGGCATCACGAACTCTAAAAATCCAGTTTCCTTGTGGATTTTGACCGTTAAAAACATTCAAAGCATCAACCGGAAGTACAATTTGTGAGGTTGTTTTACTACAATCCAAATTTACTCCGTCATCGTCAAACTGCGCTACTAAGGTAGAAGCAACATCTGTACAGGCTTGATTAAACAAACGAACAACTGTTCCTTGCGGATTTACAACTTCAATCTCAAGATCAGAAAGTCTGTCGTGTGTTACATTTATTGAAACATTTACATCTTCAACAATTCCTGTTGATGCTGGTACAGTTATCGTTTTAGAAGTATAAGTACTTGAATATGGAATACTGAAAGAGTTTCCAAAACTATACGTATCACACGTTGTTTTTGAAGTATATCCTATTGCAAATGGCGTACTATTTAATGCATAATAAATATTTGAAACTGGTTCAATCAAAATTCTGCAATTTTTTGATGAAGGTACACTTGCAGGAAGTGTTATAACTTCTGAACCATCATTTGGTGTATTTACTGCCAGAGTTATCGGAAAAGTCAATCCTGCATCTGTAGACAATTTTATATTTACTGTCGAAGATCCAAATAATGTATTTGTATTATTGACACTCCAGGTCACTGTTTGACTCAATCCCTGAGCCCAACTTACATTTTTATCCTTGTGCGAAGTAACTGCAAACGGTCCGGCAAATGAAGCAACAGTTACGACCATAGCATCTGTGTAGGTCTGAGCTTTTCCCTGAGCTGCATTATCACGTCCGGTTAAAGTAAAATTCAGCGTTCTGGCAATATCCGAAACAGATTCCCAAGTTGTAGTCAGCTTATTTTGAAGCACTGAATCATAACTTGGCATATATCGAATTGGTGAACTCGCTGGTCGCAATGATCTAAACAACGGACCATCCGGTTTTATGGCATATGCAATACTATTACTTTTATCTGTTGTGATGGCACTATCATTTTCTTCCCACGTATAAGTAACCGTATCTCCATCAGGATCAGAACCTGTACCAGTTAAAACGAATGCCGTACTAATAGGAATCGTATAATCTAAACCTGCACTAATTACTGGAGGATTATTAGTTATTGGCGTACTTACCGGACAATTTTTTGGAGCCAGATTATCCTGAATTTGCAAAATGCTGGCATAAGCAAAATAATCATCTGAATTGTTCTGAACATCATAATCCGTAATTCCGGCATATCCCATAAGTGTAGAACCGCTTCCTGGTTCAACACTAGTTCCTGTACCTTCAATAGAATAAGAAAAAGTATGAGTTGCCCCCAATTGATGACCCAATTCATGTGCTACAAAATCAATATCAAATGAATCTCCCTGAGGTATTCCATTTGATGGAGATGTATAAGCGCTTCCTTTACCAATTTTATTTATTTCTGGAGGACTGTCGCAAACACAACCTATACAACCCGCATTTCCTCCACCTCCGGAGCCTCCAAACAAGTGACCAATGTCATAATTTGCCTCACCTATTACCGCTGTTAAATTATTTTGCACTTCGATATTCCACACCTGATAATCTGTTGTTCCGGGATAATCTGCTGTTCCGTCAGCAGCTTTAGAATATGGATCGCTCGCTGCATTTGTATAAATTATAGCATCATTATTGGCAATCAAAATTAATTGTACCGCCAAATCTTTATTAAAAATACCGTTGACTCTTGTCATTGAAGCATTCATACCTGCTAATGCTCCGGCTTTTGTACCTCCAAAAAAAGCAGCATATTCTCCCGTACAAGACAATGCTAATCTCAAAGTTTTGAAAACTTTATTACTTGCAGCTGTTTTTGCTGTCTTTTTTGTGGATTTATTTTTTGATACAACATCTTTAAGTCCGCAAACTAATTTAGAAGTAGAATTAAGACTATGATTTGAAGTAAACAATACATATCCGGTTTTGTCATCCGGATTTTGCTCTATAAATTCTGTTGGTTTATCGGCACGAATTACCATAGTCTGCATACCAATTGGCGCTACACTAAAGTGAATTTTGGCTGTTTTATCATCTAAACCGTTTCCTTCGTAAGCTCTAATTTCCGGATATTTGGCTTGTAATTCCGGTTCAAAGTTTGAAGATTCCCAAACCTGAAATCGCTCTAAAACGCCTTTCGCATTCGGAATCGTAATTGTTGCCGTAGTACTTTTTGAACTTTTATTTGTTGTAGAAGATAATTTTGCCTGTAGAAATTCAGTATTTAATTTATAGTATAATTTATCTGAATCACTCGTATTGGTTCTTTTACTAAGTGCTGTATTTGAACTCACTTTTTGCCATAAATCATCACTTTGCGCTTGAATTTGGGCACAACAAAATATAATCAATAATAAAAGTAATTGTTTTTTCATACTAATAGGTTGGTATTTAGAAATCAAAATTAAACGAATTAAATTAAATTCTTACATAAATACGACAATTAATGCTTTTTGCTCGACGAGTTTCCCCATTTTCACAAAAAGAAATAGAATCTCATCAAAAATCAATTGGGCGTAGTACCAAATTTAAAATAGATAGTATAAATTTGCACCATCTTAAATTATTTGTTTTGAAGCTCTTTCATTCTATAAACGATTTTCAGTCAACCAAGAAAACGATTTTAACTCTTGGTACCTTTGACGGCGTACATATTGGTCACAAAAAAATTCTGGAACGAATTACTCAAAATACGGAAAACGGAAAATACGAAAGTTTAGTTCTGACTTTTTTCCCGCATCCGCGAATGGTTTTACAAGAAAAATCAGAAATCAAACTCTTAAATACGATTTCTGAAAAAACAAAACTTCTGGAAGCAACCGGAATCGAAAATCTTGTTATTCATCCGTTTAACGAAAGTTTCTCAAGATTAACTGCCGAAGAATTTGTTCATTCTATCTTAGTAGATCAATTTCATATTCAGAAAATAATTATTGGTCACGATCATCGTTTTGGAAGAAACAGAACAGCAAACATTGACGATTTAATCGCTTTTGGTGCTGAATATGGTTTTGAAGTGGAGCAGATTTCGGCACAAGAAATTCAGGATGTTTCTGTAAGTTCTACCAAAATCAGAAAAGCGTTAAACGAAGGAAATATGGCTCTTGCCAATGATTATCTGGGTTACGACTACTTTTTATCCGGTGAAGTTGTAAAGGGAAAACAATTAGGAAGAACTATTGGTTTTCCAACGGCAAATATCCAAATTGAAGAAGATTACAAGCTTATTCCTAAAACTGGCGTTTATGTTGTTAAAGCCGCTGTGGATCAAAAAGAAGTTTTCGGGATGATGAATATTGGTTTTAATCCAACTGTAAATGGGCAAAAACAAACGATTGAAGTACATCTTTTTGAATTTGATGCTGATATTTACGGACAAAAAATCGAAGTTTCATTATTGGAATATCTTCGTGAAGAGCAAAAATTTGGTTCGGTAGATTTATTGAAAGAACAATTAAATCAGGATAAAATAAATGCTTTGGCTTTTGTAAATCAGCTTTAGTATTTTTTAAATATTTCATTCGTTATTCTTTCGCGGAAGCGTAATTTTTATTGTTTTGCAAAATGTTTAATCCCTACGGGACATTTCTTTGGTGTGGATAATTTTTTCTACCGATATGTAATCTCTACGAGATATTTTCTATCTAGAAGTGAATATTTGGTAAAACATAAAATAAATGACGTAAAATCTCCATCTAAATATATTCCGTTAGGAATTAAATTCTGGTAACAGAACAATCCCTAATGTAGATAAATGTCCCGTAGGGACTACACTTTACAACAACAAACTCTTTTTTGCGCCAACCTCAGCATACTTTTTACCATTTTTAAATCATCGTAGTTATTTTTTTAGTAATTTTGATATAGAACTCTGTTTATCAAATATTTAATACTAACTTCTTTAAAAATAACCACTATGAAATTACCTAAAGAAATTACCAACGGGTTTTTGATATTCCTTGGAATAGGAATTTATTTTTTATTGATGAACGTTTTAGGTTTAGCTCATTTATTCTACCTGCGTACCCTGAATGTATTCTTTATATTTTATGGCGTAAACAAAACCATGAAGATGAATTTGCATGAAGGAGAAACCAATTTTGTGTCAAATGCCGTTTCTGCAATGGCAACTTCAGTAGTTGGCGTGGCTTTGAGCGTTTTTGGATTATTGGTTTACAGTTACGCAAGAGGTGGTGATGCTTATGTAAAAACATTATCTGAAACTTTTATGTTTGGAGGAAATCCTTCTGTACCAACTTATTGTATATGTTTATTATTTGAAGGAATCGCTTCGTCGGTCATTGTCACTTTGATGATGATGTTATATTGGAATAACAAATATGTAGCCGATTAATATTTCAAAACAAAATAGATCTTTTAGCACTCTAAAATCATAAAAAAATATAATTATGTGATTTTAGAGTGTTTCTTTTTTGAAAATAGCTGTCAAATATTCATTTACAGGATTCAGCATTGGTTGATTAGAACAATTTCGTTACTTTTGAACCTTCAAAAACAATGTACCTAATGAGCATTACAAAACACAACTGGACAAAAGACGAGATAATCGCCATATATAATAAACCTATGATGGACTTGCTTTATGAAGCAGCAACTATTCATAGACAAAAACATGATCCGAACGTAGTTCAGGTATCAACTTTACTATCTATTAAAACTGGAGGTTGTCCGGAAGATTGCGGTTACTGTCCGCAAGCTGCCAGATATAACACTGGTGTAGAAGGTAATGATCTAATGAGTGTAAGTCAGGTAAAAGCTCAGGCTTTGCGTGCAAAATCAAGCGGATCTTCCCGCGTTTGTATGGGTGCTGCCTGGAGAAACGTAAAAGATGGCGAAGAATTTGATCAGGTTCTGGAAATGGTTCGTACCATTAATAAACTAGATATGGAGGTTTGTTGTACTTTAGGTATGATTACCGAAAATCAAGCACAACGTTTAGCAGAAGCTGGTTTGTATGCTTACAACCACAACTTAGATACTTCTGAGGAATATTATAAAGATGTAATTTCTACACGTGGTTTCGAAGACCGTTTGCAAACTATCGAAAATGTTCGTAAAACGAATGTTACGGTTTGTAGCGGAGGAATTATTGGTATGGGAGAAAGTATCGAAGACAGAGCAGGAATGCTTGTTGCACTCTCTACTTTAAACCCTCAACCGGAATCTGTGCCAATTAATGCGTTGGTTGCTGTTGAAGGAACTCCGATGGAGGAAGAAAAACCAGTTGAAATCTGGGAAATGATCAGAATGGTAGCAACTACAAGAATTGTTATGCCGGACACACAAGTTCGTTTATCTGCAGGAAGAACAAATATGAGTCGCGAAGGACAGGCAATGTGCTTTTTTGCAGGTGCAAACTCTATTTTTGCAGGTGATAAATTATTGACTACTCCAAATCCTGATGTTCACGAAGACATGAAAATGTTTGAAATGTTAGGCTTAATTCCGCAAAAACCATTTGTTAAAGTTTCACAGCCACAAACTGTTGAAGCTGCTGATTCTCAATTTGCTCCATTAGGTGAAAAACCTAAGTGGTCGAGACCAGGACATACTATTGAAAGAAACCTTGAGGCTTCGATCAAATCAAAAATTTAATTAAAAGAGTTCATAAATCTCACAAAATATTTTTAAATTGCTTCTCGACTTAGTGTCAGAAGCAATTTTTTTATTTAGAGAGATGAAGTTAAAACAAATCGAAAGGGTAAAAAAAATCTCAAAATCTGATTTTATTTCCCAATATGTAAAAAACCAAATTCCCGTTGTTATTGAAGAACTGACCGAAGACTGGCCAGCCTATCATAAATGGAAATTATCATACATCAAAGAAATCGCAGGCGATACCATCGTTCCTTTATACGATGACAGACCCGTAAATCATGAAGATGGCTTTAATGAAGCTCATACTAAAATGAAGATGAGCGATTACATCAATCTTTTAGAACAAAAACCTACCAATTATCGCATCTTTCTTTATAATCTAATGAAAGAGGTTCCTACATTAAAAAACGACTTTCTGTGGCCGGATATTGGTCTGAAATTAGTCAAGCAAATGCCAATGCTTTTTTTTGGCGGAGAAAATTCAAGAGTCTTTATGCATTATGATATTGATTATTCGAATATTTTGCATTTTCACTTTCACGGAGAAAAACAATGCATGCTTTTTGCTCCAAGCCAAACGAAATTCATGTACAAAGTCCCTCACGCTTTGATCTCGAGAGAAGACATTGATTTTGACAATCCTGATTTCGAAAAATTTCCTGCTCTTAAAAATGCCGAAGGTTATATCACCAATCTAAAACACGGTGAAATGCTTTATATGCCAGAAGGTTATTGGCATTATATGAAATACCTGACTCCCGGATTTTCTATGAGTTTAAGGGCTTTTCCTAAAAATGTTACGAACTTATCAAAAGCGGTTTATAATGTTTTCATCATGCGCCATTTTGATATTTTAATGCGAAAGTTTAAAGGTCAAAAATGGATTGATTATAAAAACGAAAAAGCAATTAGTAAAACTAATGGAAGTTTACAAAAGACTTTTTGAGAGGAAAGTGAAGTTTCTCTATAAAACAAAAAAACCACTCGCTCGTGAGTGGTTTTTTACTTTTATATATATAAGGAAAAACTATGATTAAATCCGCTTTGTGAACTACAACAATGTATTGTTGTCTTTTTCTTTTAGTACCTCTTTTCTCTTTTGCTTATTGCTCTACTAATGTCTCTAAGTTCTTAAGATTAATCATCATTGTTTTTGATGGGACAAAATTACAGTGAATCACAAAACCAACAAACCCGTAAAAGACTTGTTTACAACATGATAAGGTAAAATTAAATTTTCATTAAAAGTAATTAAACGGGGAATTCTTCAATATTTAAAATAATAAACCCCTCAAATCAAAAACTTGAAGGGTTTTATACTAAAGTGTATTTCTACCACTCTCTTTGTTATTTTTTAAATCCTAAAACACAACTTTCTTAGTTGATATATAACCGTTTTCTAAAATCACTTTTATAAATAAAACCTGATTTCCAGATTGAAGATTTGTTATTTGTAATTCTGTATTTCCTATTTTCTTTTTATCATAAAGCATTTTTCCGGAAACGTCGTAAATAACAACTTCATTAATAGCGTCTTTGAGCGATGATACTTTAATGTTTTTATTTTTTACAAAAGCAATAATGTTATCTTCATTTTTTTCAAAGTCTTCAACTCCCAATGTTTTCTTGTATCGCAACACAAACCTATCTGCAAAAGTGCCTATCGCTGTTGTAAAAGTGTAGTTACTTTCTCTTAAATCACGTACCACACCCAAAGCTTTATCTTCAAGAAAGATTGGTTGTGCGCTTAATTGACCATCGGCATGATCTATTGCAATCGTAAACTCGCCCGCAATCGCTGATCTATATCCTAAGGGAACAATATCAGAATCTTTAAACGGTAATCCGCGTCCCTGAATCACAAGTTTCAGATCACCATTGATGCTGTAAAAATCTAAATATTTGTTTGCATCTGCCGTGATTCCATCATAATTAGTGTCCCAACCATCTGTAGCTCCTTCAATATAACCAACCAACAACTGTTTGAAAGCTCCTTGGGTATTTGTTAGATTAAGCCAGACACGGTTTTTTTCAATCTTTGAATTTGCATCTTTATAAAACTGTGTATTATTTCCCGCAATGCGCATTGAGTTTGTAAAAACAGCATTATTTCCTGTTTTTGATTTCACAAAGAAAGATTGCCCTGCAGCAATATATCCCAATGGAGGATCTTGATTTCCGGGTGTTGTTGCCCCTGTTCCGGTCATACCGCCTACAACTATACTGCCTGATAAATTATAAATTGCATAATCTTCAGCATCATATTGGTACGTTGTACTATTGGGAGCAGAATTATGTGTCCAGAAATATAATGTACCATAAATATTTGCCGCATTATCAAAGATAAATTGATCTGCATAAATTGCTGAAGGATATGGATTTCCTAATAAACTCCATTTCTCAGCAGCTCCTAAACTTATATTATACGGACCATTATTTGGAACTCCTTCAAAAGTTGCATGGTAAATAGCAGGGGTATTAATATCATGTGTTTGGGGAGCTCTCACAGTATAACCAACTCCTGCTAACATTGGCGCAGTGCCATTATTATAAATTATCCATCCTGTTATAGGATCATATGTTTCATACTTATCTATCAAAGTATTAGGTGACAAATCATGTAACGTAAAAGCCGGAGTGCGCGTTACCGGAGATGACCAATAGGTAAAATCATAACGACGAACAGGAGGTGTGTCGCGTTTATAAAAAATATTTCCTGTATTAACTGAATTGTTTACCTGAAGCAGACTTGCATTATTTTCAAAAATTAAAATTCCTCCGCTATTGTCTAAAAAGTTTTCAATAGTAAATGTATGATTGGATTTTACAGTAACACTAACTCCGGGATGAACAATGCAAGAGCAAGCACTCAGGTTTCCTGTTGTTTGATAATTTCCTGCAAACTCTACGCTATCAGTAATTACAGGCGGAATTCCTTTTGACCAGACTGAACCATTCCAAATATTTGTAACAGGCGGTATAATTACAATACCTGCTGTTGGTAACGAAGGGCAATTTGCTCCATCCTGAATGGTAAAATAATACGTTCCAGGAGATAAATTAGTAACCGTATAACTTGCTCCGAAATCAGTATAAGTTTGCAAAGATGTGCCGGTTTGATTAATGACCACATTTGGACCAGTAATTAAACCGCTTAAAACTACACTCCCCGTAGGATTAACACATGTTGGCTGTACTATAGTTCCAGGCACTGGCGTTGAAGGTCTTGAATCAATATCAATTCTTGTTTCTATTGAGAAATCTTCTGCACAGGTTCCGTTTTTTATTACAGCACGATAACTAGTACTCGTAGATAATATTCCTGGTTGATAAGTAACTCCTGTATAACTTATAGATTGCCATACATACGGCAAAGATTCTGCATATTCCCATCTGACAATAGTACCGTTATAGCCACTTAAAGTTAATAACGGACTTGGATTTCCACTGCAAACATGCGCCCCTCCACTTACAATTCCAGGTTGCGTTTTTATTACATTTGTTGAGTTGCTTGCATTTACAACTGCAGCACATCCATTTGAAGAATAACTTACTGTAACTGTTTTATTTCCTGTTGTTTTCCATTGTAATGAAACTGTATTATTGGTTGGTGATATTCCTCCTGCAGTAATATTGTAATCCGTACCTGCAACTCCCGGAACTGTCCAAAGGTAATTTGTTTGTCCTGCCAAGGTGGTATAAGTTACAGTATCATCAACACAAACAGTTGCGCCTGGCTGAACAGAAAAAACTGGTACAGGTAAAGGATTAACGGTAATCGTGGCTGAACTTCCTGTGAAGCCTGAATTTCTTACGCAAGTATTAGCATCGGTAACCGAAACTAAAGTATAAGTTGTTGTATTTGAAACTGGTGTCGTGAAAGTTGCAAAAGGGGTTCCGCTTGCGACACTTACACTGCGATTGGCAACTCCATCATTATAAACTACTGTAAAAGGTCCTGTTCCAGATGTTGCTGTAAAAGTTAATTGTCCAGCGCCTGTTGCACAAAAAGGACCATTAGCAGACAAGCTTCCTTGTGGTAATGGGCTAACTGTGATTGTGGCTGAACTTCCCGTGAAACCTGAACTTCTTACACAAGTATTCGCATCGGTAACAGAAACTAAAGTATAAGTTGTT